>Ga0070699_100004352_pt1 | contig 12518 bp, 12 predicted proteins | sample KBSK1503metaG_FD_65473 | JGI IMG/M metagenome (GOLD analysis project Ga0070699, IMG submission 65473) | Corn, switchgrass and miscanthus rhizosphere microbial communities from Kellogg Biological Station, Michigan, USA - KBS K1-50-3 metaG | ecosystem: Host-associated > Plants > Roots >...
ATGTTATTGAGAAAATCAAGCACGCGCCACCTCCTGCTCTTGTGTGCGCACTCCCTGCGCTCCCAGGTCTTCCCAGGTCAATCCGGCATAGAATGGATTGGAAGAGGCGATCTCTAGCAGCACCTCCTGCGGACTGTTGTAGTTCCACTTCTGGCCGAGGCGATTTGCCAGGGCTACCAGGATTTCCCAGTCGGCCTTTGCCCCAGGCAAGGGGCGCAGCGCATGGCGAATAGCCTGCACATGATGGTCAACGTTGGTCATGCTGCCATCTTTCTCCGCGAAGGTGACCGAGGGCAGGACCACAGCGGCCCGTTGAGCTGTCTCAGTGAGTATAATATCCTGCACAACCAGAAATTCCAGGTTAGGGGGAAGTTGCGCAACGTGCCGCGCCGGGTTCGCACCCATGACGTACAGCGCCTTGATACCGGGACTGCTCAGCATCTCGTTGTAAGACAGGCCCTTCTTCACAGCAGGCTGATAGCCGGGCAGGGCATCAGGCAGCAGTCCCATGTCGCGTGCGCCGAGCGAGTTTGCATCCTCGACCAGAGGGCCAACACCCGAGCCAACACGGCTAACATTACCGGTTATGACCGCCAGTGCCTGCAGATCGGCTGCCAGGTCATCACAACCGGGCGCCAGCGTGGCCATTTCATCATAGAGGATAATGGCGCCCTCGGATCCTGCAAGCGTATCTGCAAGATGTTGTAATTGCGTTGTGGCCTCAAGTCCAAAGGCTTCCTCAGTTGCGCGAATTTGCTTATCCTGGCCCTGTATGCTGGTTCGGATATCTTCGTACTGATGAGGGTTGGCTATCTCGGTACTCAATACACGTTTTAGCAGCATCTTCGCTGCCATACCTGCGCCGTTTTGAGGAATGTTGATCTTGCTCACGGCAAAGCGATCAAGCTCCGTCTCGCCCTCATTGACGATGTAAATTTTGGCCCCCGCCTTCATGGCCTTCTTGATACGCAGATTGAGAATAGGCTGGCGCTGGTAAGGATCGGAGGCGATCAGTACGATATGCGAGGCTTTCTCGATGTCAGCGATACTGTTGGTCATCATCCACGGCCTACCCGTCAGCGGATCGCGCGGGCCAGGGAAGTATCCATGATGGTGATCGATGTTGGGTGTACCGAGAGCCTCGCGCAGCAGCTTCTGGAAGAGATAGGCTTCCTCGTTGGTGGTGCGAGTCGAGCCAATGCCGCCAATTGAATTGGTTCCATGTTTGTCAGCGATGCTGCTGAGACGTGAGGCAATCATATAGAGCGCCTCGTCCCAGGTTGCAGGCTCTAATTTGCCTTTGTAACGAATCAGCGGGTTTCGCAGGCGCTGCGGGGTATTGACGAACTCAAAGTCCCAACGGCCGCGGTCGCACAACCAGCCATCGTCGATATCATCGTTGTTGCGGGACATCAGGCGCATGATCTTATCGACACGCACATCAATACGCGCATTGCAGCCGACGCTGCAGTTGTTGCATACACTCGGTATGCGCTTCAATTCCCAGGGCCGCGCTTTGAAGCGGTAAGTCGTCGCTGTTAGCGCACCTACCGGGCATATCTCGACCGTGTTACCTGAGAAGATCGAGTCAAAGGCATGGTCGGGCGCTGTGCCAACCTCCATCCTGAAACCCCGCTTGACCATCACGAGTCCGTTATCCATCGAGATTTCTGAACTGAAGCGTGTGCAGCGCTGGCATAAAATACAGCGCTCGCGGTCAAGCATGACCCTGTCACTAACGGGGATTGGCTTGGGATAGTGACGCTTGTACAGGTTGAAACGCGTGCCGCCCGGCCCATGGCGCAAGGTGAAGTCCTGCAGGTCGCATTCACCGCCCTTGTCGCAGATGGGGCAATCCAGTGGATGGTTGATCAGCAAAAATTCCAGTGTCCCCCGGCGGGCCTTGAGTACCTTTTCAGTGTTGGTATGTACAATCATGCCTTCGCTGACGGGTGTAGTGCAGGCCGTCTGTGGGGGCTTTGGCACCTTCTCGATTTCGACAAAGCACATGCGACAGGCACCCAGCGGTGGCATCTTGGGATGATAGCAATAAATAGGGATCTCAATCCCGGCCTGTTGTGCTGCTGCCCAGACTAATGTTCCTGGAGGAACTGCCACAGGAATGTCGTCAATGGTCAGGTGTACAAGTTCGTCTTTTTTTTCTTCTGACATAGCTTTATTACCGTCTTGTCCGAACTTCTTTGTTAATTAATGAACTGCGGCGAGGGCTGCCCCCGCGCCTACCATACACCGTCCTTCACGGACGTGATACTCGTATTCTTCACGAAACAGCTTGATACTGCTGGCGACGGGGGTGATTGCGGCATCGCCAAGTGGGCAGAACGATTTGCCACCGATATTATCGCAGATGTCCACCAGCAGGTCTATGTCGCTCTCCTTGCCCTGGCCGTGCTCAAGACGATGCAGGAGCTCTGTCATCCAGTACGTCCCCTCGCGGCAGGGCGTGCATTTGCCACATGACTCGTCGCGGTAGAACTCTATCATGCGCAGTACAGCGCCTACGATACAGGTATCTTCGTGCATGACGACCACACCGCCGGAGCCAAGCATTGAACCTGCTGCCGCTATCGCCTCAAAGTCGAGCGGTGTATCTACTTTATCTGCGCCCAGCATGGGAGTGGATGATCCTCCTGGTATGATGGCCTTGAGCTGCTTGTCAGCAAGGATGCCACCACCATACTGCTCATCATAGATCAATGTGCGTAACGACGTACCCAGTGGCAATTCATAGTTGCCGGGCTTTTTAACATGCCCACTCAAACAGAAGATACGTGTTCCTTTGCTCTTTTCAGTGCCAAACGAGGCGTACCATTCCGCGCCGTTCTTCACAATTGCCGGAAGGGTTGCCAGGGTTTCGCAGTTATTGATGACAGTCGGACCGCCATACAAGCCGATTGCCGCCGGAAAAGGAGGCTTCAAACGTGGATAGCCGCGCCTGCCTTCCAATGATTCCATCAAGGCGCTCTCTTCGCCGCAGATGTAGGCACCGGCACCGTGATGCACAATCACATCAAGGTTAAAGCCGCTGCCCAGGATGTTCTTGCCAATATAGCCCGCGGCATACGCTTCTTCGACGGCGCGTTCAACCTGTCTCCCCGCCAGGGCCAGTTCACCACGCACATAAATAAAGGCTACCGAAACACGGCAAGCATAACTGGTGATGATCACACCCTCGACCAATTCGTGAGGGTTCTTCTCCATGATCATGCGGTCTTTGAATGTGCCCGGCTCGCTTTCATCAGCATTACAGCAGAGGTAGCGCGTCTTGTCGTTCTTAGCGAGAAAGCTCCACTTCATGCCCGTGGGGAACCCGGCGCCACCGCGCCCGCGCAGTCCTGATTTCTTAACCATCTCGACCAGATCGTCAGGCTGGTACTCTTTGAGTGCCTTTGCGAGAGCCTCATAGCCTCCATGCTGCCGGTATCCATCCAGCGTATCCAGATCAGGGGCATCTATATCTTTTGTAATGATAAGTTCTGGCATATTTAGGATTCCTTACAATCTTATTTCCGTCTTTGGCTCAGTTTCTTTCGCGCTCAATTCCCTATTCCACTCATCAACCAGTGTATCAGCCATCTCAAGGGTGACATTTTCAACAAACTCGTTGTTGACCTGGAGCACCGGCGCGGTGCCACATGAGGCCAGGCACTCAGCGGTCATCAAAGTATATTTGCCATCGGCGCTGGTCTCTCCCTGTTTAATGCCCAGTCGCTGCTCGAGGTGACTAACCAGTGCATCACAGCCGCGCAGATAGCAGGCGATACTGTTACAGACCTTAATGATCTTTTTCCCTGGAGGTTGCTGGTAGTACATGGTGTAGAAAGTTGCAATGCTTTCGACATCATCTACGGTCATGCCGATTGCCTCTGCCACGGCCTGCAATGCATCCTGGGTAATATACCCCTCTTCTTGCTGGGCAATATGGAGCGCAGGCATAACGGCGGAGCGTGCTACGGGATAGCGTGCCGCCAGGTCACGCATACGCTGTTTGGCCTGTTCTGAAATCATCGGTCAACCTCCCCAAGCACAATATCGATACTACCAATGGCCGCTACCACGTCAGCGAGGAAACACCCCTCGATCATCCGCGGTAACGCCTCGAGATTTGCAAATGACGGGGCACGCACGTGCATGCGGTATGGTTTGGCCGTGCCATCACTCACGATGTAGAAGTCCAGCTCGCCTTTGGGCGATTCCGTACGTACAAAGACCTCGCCTTTGGGCGGGCGATAGCCTTCAGTAAAGAGCTTGAAGTGATGTATTAATGCCTCCATGCTCCCTGTAATCTGCCACTTGGGCGGCGGCGCAATCTTGGGATTGCTGACGCGATAGGCTCCAGCAGGCATACCCTCTAACGCCTGGTTGACGATCTTGAGGCTTTGCTCCATCTCCAGCATACGTACCAGGTAACGGTCATACACATCGCCATTAGTACCCACCGGAATATCAAAATCGAACTGCTCATAACCACTATAAGGAAATGCTTTGCGGATGTCCCACACTACGTTGCTACCACGCAGCACGGGGCCGCTTGCACCATACGCAATGGCGTCCTCAGGGCTCAGAACAGCCACGCCTTTGGTGCGTTCCACCCAGAGCTGGTTGTTGGTCAACAGGTCGTGATACTCCTGCAAGCGATCAAGGAAAATACTGGTGAATGCCCGTACCTTGGAATCGAAAGCCGGTGTCAGGTCGGCTTGCAAACCGCCGGGGCAGATGTAGCTGGTCATCATACGCACACCCGAGAGGTCCTCGAAGACGTCCAGGATCATCTCGCGCTCGCGGAAACAGTACAGGAAAACGCTCTGGGCTCCCAGGTCAAGCGCAGAGGTTCCCAGCCAGACCAGGTGGCTGGCAAGACGCTGGAGTTCAGCGAGCAACACGCGCACATAGCGAATCTTGTCGTTGATCTCGTCTTCGATGCCCAGCAGTTTCTCTACAGCCAGAGAGTAGCCCAGGTTGTTGCAGAGAGGGGCCAGGTAATCCATACGGTCGGTCAGCACCAGAGCCTGGTGGTAGGTCTTGTCCTCGGCGGTCTTCTCAATACCGGTGTGCAGGAAGCCAATATCGGGTACAGCCTTGACGACTGTCTCGCCCTCGATGGTCAATATCAGGCGCAGCACACCGTGCGTGCTGGGGTGCTGCGGCCCCATATTGATAGTCATGGTATCGACACGCTGCCCACTTTCAAGCAGCTGGCTATCCTCGACGGTATATTGTGTTTCTATATCTTGTTTCTGCATATGCCCTCATTATCAGGGCGACCACAAGGGTCGCCCCTACATTTTCTCAGTTCCTGGTTCCTGGTTCTGACTGATTTTGCTCCGGCTCTCGTTCAGCTCCCGGCTAAATGGTGTGCGCAATGTCTGGCTACCTACACCCGGATCAGTATCGTAAGGTACCTGGCCACCCCAGTGAGGTTCAGGTAGATCGAAGCCGGAGAGCGGATAATCCTTGCGCAGCGGATGGGTGGTCCAGTCCATTGGCATCAGGATACGGCGCAGGTCAGGATGACCTTCAAATGTGAGACCAAAAAGATCGTATACCTCGCGTTCAAACCAGTTCGCCGTCGGCCAGATACCACTCACGGTGGGTACGGAGGGATGCTCCTCACGACCTTTGCCAACACGCACCTTCAGCCGCAATTCACACTGATTGGGGATAGACAACAGGTGATAGACCACGTCATAGCGCGGTACGCGCTCTAGCCAGTCCACAGCCGTTACACTTGAAAGAAAGTTGTATTTGAGGTTTTTCTGAAGATAAGCACATACCGTCAGTAAGTGTTCTGGCAGAAGAACAATTGTTTGTTCGTTTCGAAAATCGACTGTTTCAACCACTGCCTGCGGGTACTTTCCCCGCACCATCTCTACCGTGGATGTTGCTGTTATAGCCATGTTGTGTACGTTCCTTAAAATATCGCGTTTTCAGCTCCCCGGACTTTCCTGCTTTGCCCTATAGCTCTTCTCCTATAGGTCCCTGCAGCTTCAGACCACTTGCCTTCAAGGGATCGGGTGGATTAGGGATACCTTCGCAGATTTTGCGCTGGAGTTCATTGAACCCGTAGAGCAACATCTCTGGTGATGGCGGGCATCCTGGGATGAACACGTCTACCGGCACTATCTTATCCACCCCTTGCACAATTGCGTAGTTGTTAAAGACGCCTCCACAAGATGCGCAGGCACCCATCGCGATAACCCACTTGGGGTCTGGCATCTGGTCATAAATCTGCCGCAGTATCGGAGCCATTTTGATCGAACAGCGTCCCGCGACAATCATCAAGTCGGCCTGGCGTGGAGAGGCCCGGAATACTTCGGCGCCGAAGCGGGCGATATCAAAGCGATCAGCGCTGGCCGACATCATCTCAATGGCGCAGCAGGCAAGGCCGAACGTGGCAGGCCACAGCGATGAACTGCGGCCCCACTCGATTAATTTGCTCACCTGTGTCGTGAGAATGCCTGCTTCCCCGTTCTTCACATGCAGTTCACGCCGCAAGCGCGGAGTTTGCGTATTCGAGACGGTCTGCACCGGCTCCCAGGGGTTTTTCACTCCCATGTGAACGCCCCCTTTCGCCATACATAAATATAGCCTATCATCAAGATCAGCAGGAAGACAAGCAATTCAATCAGTCCGAGTACCTTGAGTTCGTTCTTCAGCAAAATTGCTAGCGGATAAAAAGAAACGATTTCAATATCGAAGACAATAAAAAGCATGCCTGTCAAGAGATATTTAACAGGGAAGCGCCGTTTCGGCGCTTCAATCTCTTGAAGGCCAGATTCGTAGGGAGCCAGCTTCTCAGGCGATGGCTTTTTAGGTCCAAGGAAGAAAGTCAGGACCATCACCAGTAGACCAAAGAGAATAGCCAGCGCCACATAGATAAGAATGGGGAGTATTCCCATAAGCGGGATCCTTCATTTCTCTGTATCTGCCGGACACTAAGCACAACGAATGGCATCCGGTCTGGTGTCATTTGTACACTACCTCTTCTCGTATGGTAGCACAGCTAGCGCGATAGTGTCAATGAGAACTTGTCGGCGGCGCCGTTGCCTTTTTTTGCAAAAACACCGCCCATTGGTATACATTACCGGTATAGAACAATTCCAGGGCTGCAGCCTCTGCACCTGTAGTAAACAGAAGGAGTAACGCATATGGAGTATCGCGCTTTAGGACGAACAGGCTGGAAGATATCAGCCATCGGCTTCGGAGCATGGGGTATCGGTGGAGCTGACTGGGGGTCGACGGATGACAAGACTTCGCTGGCAGCACTTAACCAGGCCATTGACCTGGGAGTCAACTTCATTGATACGGCAGATGTTTATGGCGATGGTCACTCAGAGCGACTGGTTGCCGAGGTCCGCAAGGCGCGCAGCGAGGAAATTATCGTTGCGACGAAGGCAGGACGGCGGCTCAATCCTCATATCGCAGCAGGCTATAACCGCCAGAACCTGACCAGCTTTGTCGAGCGCAGCCTGCAAAACCTGCAGGTGGAGGCACTCGACCTGCTTCAACTCCACAGCCCCCCACACGAGGTCTACGATATGCCGGAAGTCTTTGGTATCCTCGACGACCTGGTAAAGCAGGGTAAGATCCGCTTTTATGGTGTCAGCGTAGAGCGTGTAGACGAGGCTCTCAAGGCGATCACCTATCCAAACCTGCAAAGCGTCCAGATTATTTTCAACATGTTCCGTCTCAAGCCTGCCGAGCAGTTCTTCGCTGCTGCCCGCGAACGCCAGGTTGGCATCCTGGCACGTGTACCGCTGGCCAGCGGTATGCTTACAGGTAAGCTGACCCGTAACACACAGTTTGCTCCAACCGACCATCGCAGTTTCAACCGCCACGGCGAGGCCTTCGACCAGGGGGAGACTTTCTCAGGCGTAGACTACGAGACCGGGCTGCAGGCTGTTGAAGAACTGCGCGCCCTGGTACCGCAAGGAGCCACGATGGCGCAATTCGCCCTGCGCTGGATCCTGATGTTCCCCGAGGTAACGAGTACCATCCCGGGTGGCAAGAACCCGCAGCAGGTGAAGGACAACGTCCAGGCTGCATCGCTGCCCCCGCTGAGCGATGAGACAATGCGCCGTGTGCGCGAGGTGTATGATAAGTACCTGCGCGCACAGGTTCATCCCCGGTGGTAAGAGAGATCAGCAGATCTAAACGGGCTCAAGCACTATATCGGATACGGAATATAGTGTATAATGCTGATAAGTCAGGTCGATACGTGGCTCAGGGAATAATTGCTGTTTGAGATGATACGTGCCCAAGAAGATCAGGGAGCTCAAGGCGATGCTGCGTAGGGCAGGCTTCTATGCTCGCCCTGGTAAGGGGAGCCATACTGTATGGGTACATCTGGCATTACCTAGAGACGAGCTTACTCTTTCTGGTGGGGATGGTGATGATGCCAGGCCCTATCAGGAAAAGGATGTCCGTAAGATGCTCAGAAAACTAAACGAGGTGCAACAGTGAGTGAGCAGTACAACCACTATTCAATGATTATTCAGTGGAGCGACGAAGACAATGCTTACATAGTCACTGTGCCCGAACTTCCTGGCTGCAGAACACATGGAGAAACCTACGAAGAGGCTGTCCAGCAAGGGAAGGATGCCATCGCTAGCTGGATTATGGTTGCCAAAGAGTTGGGGCGACCTGTTCCTCCACCTAGAAAACTGAAGATAGCTTGATTTAGCACAACTTTGTAGGACTTGGCGAGGTGCAACGGTGAGTAAGCAGTACGACCACTATTCGATGTATATTCAATGGAACGACGAAGACTATGCTTACATAGTCACTGTGCCTGAACTTCCTGGCTGCATGACACACGGGAAGACTTATGAAGAGGCCGTTCGGCGCGGGCAGGACGCGATTGCTACCTGGATACATGGAAGTCGAGAATTAGGATTGCCCATACCTGGACCTGATCTCTGGGAAGATTCGTGATCATTACCTCGTCACAATGTGTTTGCGCTCTGTGTGCCGGAGATTCGTGAGGTGGATTGAAGGTATACGAAACAGGCGTTCCCTGCTGAGCCACAATCGCCTGTTTCGTATATTCAGGTAAGACCAGATTAGCCGAGAGCTTCTCGTCCTACCTCGGCCGGTTCTGCCGGTGCCTCGTAGTAATCACTCGGGGCAGTCAGGTCCTTTCCGCGTCTCAGACCGCTTACGTTGAAGATCGGAGTGAGCACAATTGCCAGGACAAGGTTGATTATAACTGCCGCAAACGCCGCGTACAGGGGAGGAAGGCTCAGCGGACCGATCGATATCGTGTACACTGCCTTGAAATTCGCTCCAATGAACATGAGCGTACCGAGAACCATTGCCACGAGCCAACCGATAAGCAGTGCCCAGCGATTGAACCAGTGGGTGTAGAGGCCCAGGAAAACGGAAGGCAGCGTCTGGAGTATCCAGATACCACCGAGCAGTTGGAAGTTAATGACCTGCGCCGTGGGAATATAGATGATAAAGAGCAAGGCTCCAAATTTCACTAAGAACGAGGCCCACTTGGCCACTGTCGATTCCTCGCGGTCGCCGGCGTTTTTCCTGATGTATTCCTTGTACACATTCCTGGTAAACAGGTTGCCTGCTGCAATCGACATGACCGCTGCGGGAACCAGCGCGCCAATCGATATGGCAGCGAATGCGAAACCTGCAAACCAGTCCGGGAACTCGGTATTGATGAGCGCGGGTACGGCACTATTGGCCCCAAAATTCCCAATCGGTTTTATATGTGCGGCAATTGCCATGTATCCAGTCAATGCCAGCAGGCCAAGCATCAATGAATAGATGGGCAAGAGAGCCGTGTTGCGCTTAACCACCTTCTGGCTGTTGCTACTCAAAACGCCCGTAAGTGCGTGTGGATACAGGAACAGCGCCAGGGCGGAACCAAAGGCGAGCGTCGTGTACGCCAGGAACTGCTTCTGATTGAGGAGTTCGAAGTACGTTTTGGGATTGGCGACAGCTTTTGCGTGGACGGCGGCGAAGATATTTCCAAACCCACCAAGCTTGATGGGAATATAGATGATCACGGCGAACAACACGACGAAGATCATCACGTCTTTCACCAGCGCAATCATGGCCGGTGCTCGCAGTCCGCTCGTGTAGGTGTAAGCTGCGAGAATGATAAACGCGATAATCAGTGGTATGTCAACGTTCACGCCGAATATGGGCAGTGTGAGAGGAATACCAAGCGCGGCCAAGGAAACCTGTATACCAAACATCTGCAAGGCGATATAGGGCAGCGTTGCCAGGATACCGGTGAAAGCCATCGCCAGGGCAAGCCAATTGCTGCCAAAGCGATCCTTGACGAAGTCGGCAGCGGTCACATAGCCATGTTGCTTGCATACCGACCAGAACTTGGGCATCAAGACAAAGATGATAGGGTACACCATGATAGTGTAGGGCACTGCAAACCAGCCGTTCAGTGCGCCTAACCCATACATCGCTGCAGGTACAGCGATGAAGGTGTAAGCAGTGTAAAGGTCACCACCCAGCAAGAACCAGGTAACTACTGTACCGAAGCGGCGTCCTGCCAATCCCCATTCGTTGAGGAGGTTCAGATCACCCCGCCGCCAGCGGGCAGCGACAAAACCTAAGACGGTTACCAGCACAAAAAAGATAATGAAGACGATCAGTGCTGTCCAGTTAATCATCGATGATTTCTCCCTCTCTCGATGTAACGATCTTCAACGAAATAGAACGTCAAACAAAAGCATCACGCGACATTGCGTGATACGACGCACCAATCTGCCGGCTCAGGCTCCTACAAAGTAAACTATGGCCGTGATGACGGCCGTGATAATAACCCAGAGGAGCTGGAACCAGTAGAAGAAAGGAATGCCAATAAATGTTGGCTGCTTGAAGTTGTAGAAGGGAGGATAAAGCAGGACGATAAATGGGATGAGCAGTAATAGAAGGAACCAGGAGCGCCTCCTTCTCTGTGTGCGGTTAATCACGACTGTTCTCCTTTCATATGTCGTGTCAACTAAGGACTACGCGTAACCGAGGTAAAACGACAGAGAATGATTGATCCGAGACTACAAGGATCCCGCCTCAACAAGGCGGCGTCAGTACATTGAATTGCAGAGACATACACAACGTTGTTCATTCTGTATGTCTCTACAACAAGATATATGTACCAATCTGATACAAACGTACACTATAAGTAATGAGATGTCAATATAAGCCGATTTAGGGCTATAGGCCTATGAAAATCTTCCTATCCACCAGTTCCCACAGCTTTCCTCCAAATCTCTGTATGAACCAGCGATCATGTGAAACCGCAATTACAGGACCTGCAAATCCCAGGATAGCAGTTTCAAAGGCTTCCAGAACATCCAGGCTAATATAATTAGTAGGCTCATCGAGCAGCAGCACGTTCGGGCCTTCAGCCATCAAGCTGGCAATCTCCAGCTTCCTCCTCTGCCCAATGCTCAATTGACCGGCCTTCTTGCGCATATCCTCGAGGCGGAATAAGCCGTAGCCGATCAGCCTGCCCACGAATTCTCCCTCGTATCCCACCTGCCCATAGCGGTATGTCTCGATTACCGTCTTGTCGAGATCCATCTGTGGGTCCTGTGGCAGGTAGCCAATGCGAGCACCGTCCACAATACTCACCTCCCCTGCGTTTTGCTTCTCCAGTCCCATGATGATCTTCAGCAGCGTGGTCTTCCCGGCGCCGTTGGGACCGAAGAGCAGGATGCGCGCGCCTGAGGTTATGGTAAAGCTCACGTCGTCGAGAATACACGTTTCGCCCCAGCATTTTGTAAGATGGGCAGTGCTGATCACTACTGCGGATTGCGGCGGCTCGTTATTGAAGGACGAACTCACCTGCATCACTTTGGGCGGTTTGGGTATGGGATCCGCCTCGATACGCCGCAGTTGTTCCCCAGCAGCTCGCACACCGCGCGAGATGGTGTTCTGCACACGCCCGCCAAAGAAATCGTAGGCCATTTTATCATTGTCCTTTGGAGGGCGATTATGGGCAACGTTGCGTGCCGTTTCACGTATACGCTTGCGCAGTTCTTTGATCTCCTCCTGCTGCCGCTCGTAATCCTCCTCCCACTTTGCGCGTTCAGCCGCCTTCGCCTGCACATAGGCGTCGTAGTTGCCCTCGTACTTTTTCAGGTGATGCGCATACTCATCGATCTCGAAAATCTGATTGACGGCGCGATTCAAGAACTGCCGGTCGTGTGAGACCAGCAGAATCGCGCCTTTGTAATTGGCGAGATACGACTCAAGCCACTCCAGGCTGGCGACATCCAGGTGGTTGGTAGGCTCGTCGAGCAGTAACAGATCTGGTGAGCGCAGGAGCAACGTTGCAAGGCCTACCCGTTCCTTCTCACCACCAGAGAGCGTTTGCATTTCCCGGTCGCGCGGAAGATACGAGATACGCAGGCCTTCCAGGATAGTATCTATTTTGTAATCCAGGTCATAGCCGCCTCGATCCTGGAACCTGCTGGATACCTGGTCGTATTCCTCCATCAATGAAGCCAGCTCGTCGC
>Ga0070699_100004353_pt1 | contig 12517 bp, 7 predicted proteins | sample KBSK1503metaG_FD_65473 | JGI IMG/M metagenome (GOLD analysis project Ga0070699, IMG submission 65473) | Corn, switchgrass and miscanthus rhizosphere microbial communities from Kellogg Biological Station, Michigan, USA - KBS K1-50-3 metaG | ecosystem: Host-associated > Plants > Roots >...
AGGCCGCGGAAGAGCTGGTACGCGTTCGGGATGGGCACGCGCCGGTCGTTCTCGCCGTGCTGGATGAGCGTGGGCGTCTTCGCCTTCTTGATGTTGGCCATGGGCGACGTGCGCGCGTAGATCTCGGGATCGTCCCAGGGCGTGGCGTGCAGATACTGGCGCGTGAAGGGCGTGATGTCGGTGTTGACGTAATACGTCATCCAGTCACTGATGCCGGCCCCGACGGAGATGGCCTTGAAGCGGTCGGTGTTCGTGGCCAGGAACGCGGAGATGTACCCGCCCTGCGACCAGCCCATCACCCCCAGGCGGTCGGGATCGGCGATCCCCTTCGCCACGAGCGCGTCCACGCCGCTCATGACGTCCGCCATGTCGCCGACCCCGAGGTTGCGCACGTTGAGGGCCCGGAAGGCGCGGCCGTAGCCGGCGCTGCCGCGGTAGTTCGGCTCGAGCACGAGGGCGCCCTTGGCGAGGAACAGCTCGATCGGGTAGTAGCGGTTGCCGGGATTCAGCACCGGCCGCGAGATCCCCGTCGGCCCGCCGTGGACGACGACCAGGAGCGGATACTTCCTTCCCGCCTGGAAGTCGGCCGGCTTGTGGAGCACGCCCTCGATCTCCGCTCCGTCCCCGCTCTTCCAGCGAACCAGCTCCAACGCGCCCAGCGTCCACCCGGCGGCCTGGGCGCTCATGTCGGTCAGCGTCCGCGGCTGGAAGCGCGCGAGGCCGGAGACGGCAACCTCGGGCAGGTGACGGTCGCCGGCGGTGACGAACGCCGCCGTCTTGAAGTCCCGGCTGAGCGAGAGGCCCGCGAGGGCCAGCCGGTCGGGCCCCGAGACCCGCACGATGGGACCCTGCGGCGGGATGCGGAACAGGTGCGAGTCCGTGCGCTCGAAGCCCCAGAACCAGATGCCATCCGGGCCCCACCCGACGAGGTGGGCGTCCTCGTCGAAGGGCGCGGTGCGGTCGCTCACCTCGGAGGCGGTGTGGGCCGGCCGCTGCTCGGCCTCGTCCAGCCGGACCGTGGCGATGTGCCGGTTCGCGTAGTAGTGGTACGGCTCGCCGAGCGCGGTCTCGAAGGCCAGCTCGCGGCCGTCGGGCGAAAAGGTCGGCGAGTCCTCCGGGCCCGGCAGCGTCACGATCGGCTTCGCGCCGCCGGGCCGCGCGCGCTCGACGATGTAGAGATCGGAGTCGCTGCTGAAGGCGAGGAGCGGGTTGGCGGTGGCGGCGAACGCGATCCTGGTCGAATCCGGAGACCAGTCGAACGCGGTCACGTTGCGCTGCGGGTCGGTCGTGAGACGAGTGGCGCGGGCCGGCCTTCCCTCGCGTTCCGCGGGGGCCAGATCGACCACCCAGAGCTGGTTCTGGTCGAAGTCGCCCTCCACCACCTCGTAGTCGCCGTATTTCTCCTTCCGGTCCTTCCGGGCCTTCGCTTCGGGCGCGGGCGCGGTGAAGGCGATGGACCGGCCGTCCTTCGACCACCGGAAGGAGTCGATCTTCGCCGCGTGGGCGGTGAGCGGCCAGGCTTCGCCGCCCGCCGGCGAGATGAGCCAGATCTGGCGCGGGTCGGGCTTGCCTTCCGACGCGTCCTTCTCCTTGCCGTCCGGTTGCTCTTCCCTGGGGGCCGTGATCGGATCCCGCTCGGTGAGGAACGCGATCCAGCGGCCGTCGGGCGACCACTGCGGGCCGCTGCTCGCCTTCTTGCCGCGCGTGAGCTGAACGCCGCGGCCGGAGGCCGCCTCCACCACGAAGATCTGGGTCGGGTACGCGTTCTCCTTCCAGTCGGTCTCCTGGCGCTCGTAGGCCACGAAACGGCCGTCGGGCGAGATCTGGGGATTGCGAACGCTCATCAGCGAGAGCGACTGGTCGAGCGTCGGGGGCGCGGCGGCGACGGATGCGGGCGGCAGGATGGCGATGGCGAGGAGGAGGGCGGCACGCCGCATGTTCGGCTCCTTTCCAGTGGAGGCGGCGGATTATGTCACGGCCGCTTCTGGCGGTCCGGCGGCGGGCGGGCTAGAATCGTGGATCCAGGGATTTCAGGAGGACGTCATGTCACTGCGCATTGGAGACGAGGCCCCGAACTTCAAGGCCGAGACGACCCAGGGCCCGATCGACTTCCACCAGTGGATCGGCGACGGCTACGCGATCCTGTTCTCGCACCCGAAGGATTTCACCCCGGTCTGCACGACGGAGCTCGGATACATGGCGAAGCTCGAGCCGGAGTTCAAGAAGCGCAACACGAAGATCCTGGGCCTGAGCATCGACCCGGTCGACGACCACAAGCGGTGGGCCAAGGACATCGAGGAGACGCAGGGAAAGGCGCCGAACTACCCGATCATCGGCGACGCCGACCTCAACGTCGCGAAGATGTACGACATGATCCACCCCAACGCGACGGGCGGGAAGCGCACCGCCGCCGACAACGCCACGATCCGCTCGGTGTTCGTGATCGGCCCCGACAAGAAGATCAAGCTCACCCTCACCTACCCGATGAGCACCGGCCGGAACTTCGACGAGGTCCTGCGCGTGCTCGACTCCATCCAGCTCACCGCCAAGCACAAGGTGTCGACGCCGGTGAACTGGAAGCCCGGCGAGGACGTGATCATCTCGGGGGCGGTCTCCGACGACGAGGCGAAGCAGAAGTATCCCGGCGGCTGGAAGGCGCCCAAGCCCTACCTGCGGATCGTGCCCCAGCCCAAGTAGACCGCTCTACCGGGCCGCCGCGGCGACGGAGCCGGATGCCCACCCCACCGTTCACGGCGGGCGGTGGACAGGTACTGCACGTGAGGTAGGCTCAGTGAAAATCGTGGGAGGGGACGGCGGCTCCCCTCGGGCAGGGCTCGACGCGCTGCACCTTGACCGACACCACTCCGTCCTGGTTCTGCAGCGTGCCCTCCACGATGATGAACGGCTCGCCGACCAGCACCGCGCGGTTCGCGTCGAACAGGTCGGGGGTGACGATGGCGTTGGCGATGCCGGTCTCGTCCTCCAGGCTAAGGAACAGGAAGCCCTTCGCGGTTCCGGGGCGCTGGCGGCAGATGACGGCGCCGGCCGCCTTCACGTGGAGGCCGTCGGGCACGCGCAGCAGGTCGACCGCGCGCAGCACGCCCCGGCCCCGTAGCTCCTCCCGGCGCTGGGACATGGGGTGGGGGCCGATGGTGAGGCCGGTATCGCGGTAGTCGGCCTCCCGCCGCTCGTCGGGAGTCATCGGGGCCAGGGGCGAAGGGCCTTCATCCTGCGGGGACCCGCTGAACATCTCGCCAGCCGGACGCACGGCGCGGGCCGCATGCCACAGGGCGTCGCGGCGGTGCAGAGGCGCGGCCTCGCGGCGGATGAAGTTCAGGGCGCCCGCCTCCGCCAGCGTCGCCATCTCGTCCTTGCGCAGCGCGGGCACGCGGCGCGCGAGGTCGTCGATCCCCGCGAAGGGCCCCTTCTCGCGCGCGGCGACCACCGCGCGCCCGGCTTCCTCCCGCAGCCCGCGCACGTAGCGCAGCCCCAGCCGCAGGTACCTCGTGCTTCCCTCCACCTCGATCGTGCAGTCCCACTGCGAGCGGGCCACGTCCACCGGCCGGATGCGCACGCCGTGGCGCTGGGCGTCCTTCACGAGCGTCGCCGGATGGTAGAAGCCCATCGGCTGGTTGTTGAGGATGGCGGCGGTGAACGCGGCCGGGTAGCGGCACTTCAGCCACGCGCTCGCGTAGGCGATGAGGGCGAAGCTGGCGGCGTGGGACTCGGGGAAGCCGTAGAGGGCGAAGGACGTGATCGACTGCACGATGGCGTCCTGCGTCGCGCCGGTGATCCCGTTGCGGTCCATGCCGCGGCGGAGCTTGACCTCGACGTCCTTCATGCGCCGCTCCGAGCGCTTGAAGCCGAAGGCGCGGCGCAGCTCCTCCGCCTCGCCCCCGGTGAAGCCGGCCGCGATCATCGCCATGCGCAGGAGCTGCTCCTGGAAGAGGGGCACGCCGAGGGTCCGGCGCAGCACCGGCTCCAGCGAGGGGTGGAGGCAGACCGGCTCCTCCCGGCCCGCCCGGCGCTTCAGATAAGGATGGACCATGTTCCCCACGATGGGTCCGGGGCGGATGATGGCGACCTCGACGACGATGTCGTAGAAGCTCTTCGGCTTCAGGCGGGGCAGGCACGACATCTGCGCGCGGCTCTCCACCTGGAAGAGGCCCACCGTGTCCGCCTTCTGCAGCGCGGCGTACACCTCGGGGTCGTCGGCGGGCAGGCGGGCGAGGTCCACCTCCTCGCCCCACGCGTCGCGGATGATCGTGATCGAGTCCTCGAGCACCGCCATCATCCCCAGCCCGAGCAGGTCGACCTTCACGATGCCCATGTCCGCGCAATCGTCCTTGTCCCACTGCACGACGACGCGGCCGGGCATGCTCGCGGGTTCGAGCGGGACCACCGCGTCGAGCTGCCCCTGGCAGACGACCATGCCGCCCGAGTGCTGGCCGAGGTGCCTCGGCAGGTCCTGCACCGCACGGTAGAGCTGGAGGAACTTCACGATGCGCGCGTCGGCGAGGTCGAAGCCCGCCGCGCGGAAGGCCTTGACGTCGGTGTCCTTGGGATCCTTCCACTCGAAGCGGGAGACGAGGCTCGACAGCCGGCCGAGGTCCTCCGGCGCGAAGTCGAGCACCTTGCCCACCTCGCGCACGGCGGAGCGGCCGCGGTAGGTGATCACGTTGGCGGTCATGGCCGCCCCGAGCTGGCCGTAGCGCTCGTAGACGTGCTGGATCACCTTCTCGCGCCGGTCGCCGCTCGGCAGATCGAGGTCGATGTCGGGCCACTCCCCCCGCTCCTCGGACAGGAAGCGCTCGAAGAGCAGGTCCATCCCCACCGGGTCCACGGCCGTGATGCCGAGCGCGTAGCAGACGGCGCTGTTGGCGGCCGAGCCGCGGCCCTGGATGAGGATCCCGGCCTCGCGGCAATAGCGCACGATGTCCCACACGATGAGGAAGTAGCCGGCCAGCTCCAGCTTCTCGATGAGGGCCAGCTCGCGCTCGATCTGTCGTCGCGCCTTCTCGTGGTACGGGCGGTAGCGCTGGCCCGCACCCTCGTCCGTGCGCTTGCGCAGGAAGGAGATGATCGTCTCGCCCTCCGGCACCGGGTAGCGCGGGAACTCGTAGCCGAGGTCCGCGAGCGTGAAGCCGAGGCGGGCGGACAGCTCTTCGGTGCGGGCCACCGCCTCCGGTACGTCGCGGAACAGGCGCGCCATCGCCGCGGGCGACTTGAGGTGGCGGGCGGCGTTCTTGGTGAGGAGCCGCCCCGCCCGCTTCAGCGTCGTGTGGTTGCGCAGGCAGGTGAACACGTCGAGCACCTCGCGCTGCGCGGGTGTCGCGTGGGCGACGCCGTTGGTGGCGATGAGCGGCAGGCCGAGGCCGCGCGCAATCTCCACCACCGACTGGTTGCGCGCCTCCTCCACCGGGTCGTAATGGCGCTGAAGCTCGGCGTAGACGTTCTCGCGGCCGAAGGTCGCGATCAGGCGCTGCGCCTCCCGCCGGGCTTCGCCCGTCCCCCCGCGGCCGAGGGCCTCGGCCAGCGGCCCGTCGTCGCCGCCGGTCAGGCAGACGAGCCCCTCGGCGTGCTCGGCCACCTCGGCGAGGGCGGCCGCGCCTTCGCGTTTCTTGCTACGCATCTTGAAGCGGGTGACGAGCCGGCAGAGATTGCGGTAGCCGGTCCGGTCGCGCACGAGCAGCGGCCAGCGTCCGGCTCCTTCCACCGTGACCTCGGCCCCGATGTGGGCCCGGATCCCGAGCTTCTTGGCGGCCTGGTGGAAGCGGGGCGACCCGTAGACGCCGTCCCGGTCGAGAAGGGCCAGCGCGCCCATGCCGTGGTCGGCGCCGATCTGCGCCATCTCCTCGGGCAGGGACGCCCCCTGCAGGAAGCTGAAGGCGGAGCGGGCGTGCAGCTCGACGTACATAGAGGTGGGGAAGGGATCAGTTTCGCCTTTTCTTCGCCAATCCAGTCTAGCACAATGGATCCATGGCCACCGTCAAGCGTGCCCTCCAAACCGCGGCGCCGCTCATCCCGCCCAGGCCGACACTGAGCGCGCTGCGGAAGGCGGCGGCGAGCTGCAAGGCCTGTGATCTCTGGAAGCGCGGGACGCAGACCGTGTTCGGTGAGGGCGCCCGCACCGCCCGAGTGATGCTCGTGGGCGAGCAGCCGGGCAACGACGAAGACCTCGCCGGCCATCCCTTCGTGGGTCCGGCGGGCAAGCTCCTCGACCGCGCGCTCGAGGAAGCGGGGATCGACCGCGGGCAGGCCTACGTCACCAACGTGGTCAAGCACTTCAAGTGGGAGCCGAAGGGCAAGCGGCGCATCCACGCCAAGCCCGACATGGTCGAGATCACGGCCTGCCTGCCCTGGCTCCAGGCGGAGATCGACGTGGTGAAGCCGCGGGCCCTCGTCTGCCTGGGATCCACCGCCGCCCAGGCCCTCCTCGGACGGACGTTCAGGGTCACGCAGCAGCGCGGACGGTTCGTGTCCTCCCCCCTGGCGCCGCTGGTCACGGCGACGGTCCACCCGTCGGCGATCCTGCGCGCGCCCGACGACGAGACCCGGCGCGCCGAGCGGGGCCGCTTCGTCGCGGACTTGAAGAAGGTGGCGAAGGCTCTCGCCAGCTGAAGGCCCAGCCGTTCACTCGACGGCGTAGCGCTTCAGCGACATCACGAGGCTCTGCACGCCTTCGGCGAACGTGGGGTGGACGTACTCGCCGTCCACGATCGCGCGGGCGGAGACGCCGGCCACCATCACCGGGCCGAAGATGTGGATCAGCTCGCCCGCCTCGGCGCCCACGATCGAGGCTCCCAGCACCCTCTCCGTCTTCGGGTCGAGAAGGATCTTCATCGTGCCGGCCGTCTGGTCGGTCTCCACGGCCCGCGCGATCTTGCCGAAGTCCATCGTCGCCGTCTCCGGCGCGAGCCCGCGCGCGCGGGCCTCGCGCTCGGTGAGGCCGATCCGGGCCGCCTGCGGGTCGGTGAAGGCGGTGATAGGCACGAGCCGGTCCTTGCGAGTGCGCGTGCCACGGCCCTGGAGCAGATCGAAGAGGATGCGGTGGTCGTCCCACGACGCGTGGGTGAACTGCGGCCCGGGCGTGCAGTCACCGACCGCGTAGACCCCGTCGGCGCTCGTCCGGTAGCGCTCGTCCACCTCGACGTAGCCCTTCGTGTCGAGACGGACGCCGGCCGCGTCGGCGCCGAGGTCGTCGGTGTTGGGACGGCGTCCGACGGCGACGAGCAGGTGCGAGCCGGTGACCTTCTTCCGGCCATCGAGGCGCACCGTGACGGCGTGGGCCCCGCCCGAGACGGATCGGGCCCTGGCCTTCATCACGAGCCGGATCCCCTCGCCGCGGAACACCCTCTCGAGGGCGGCCGACGCCTCGGGCTCCTCCGTGCTGAGGAGGCGCGCACCCCGGTCGACCACGGTGACCTTCGCGCCGAAGCGCCTGAACATCTGCGCGAACTCGCACCCGATGTAACCCCCGCCGAGCACGACCAGGTGGGCCGGGACCCGCCGCAGCTGCATGATGCGCGCGTTGTCGAGCCAGGGCACGCCGTCGAGCCCGGGAAGGGGAGGCCGCGCCGGCCGGGCGCCGACGTTGAGGATGACGACGTCGGCCTCGTAACGTTCACCGGCGACGTCGAGTGATCGCGGCCCGATGAAGCGCGCGTGGCCGCGCACGAGCGTGAGGCGCGGCGCCGCCCGCTGCAAGCGCTTCCGGACGCCGTCGCGCGACTGGCGCACGATGCGATCCTTGCGGTCGACCACCGCCGCCATGTCCACCGTGACTCGTCCGGCCTTCACACCGAAGCGGCCCGCGGTGCGGGCCACGTGCGCCGCATGCGCGCTGGCGACCATCGTCTTGGTGGGGGTGCAGCCGTAGTTCACGCAGGTGCCGCCGAGCGCCTGGCGCTCGGCGATGACGACGCGGCGGCCCGCTTCGGCCAGCCGCACCGCCAGCGGCACTCCGGCCTGCCCGCTACCGACGATGACGACGTCCACGTTCATGAGCGCCTCGCAACGCCAGCGTACACCCGCGCGTTTGACGGCGCGGCGCAACCGCACGATGCTTCACGGCAATGCCCGGCTCCCCCCGCGAGCGCCTCGGCCGCCTTCTCCTCGTGGTCGCTTCCGTCGGGCTGACGACCGCGGCCCTCGAAGGCGCCGCCCGCGTGGCCCGGCGCTCCCGAGGCGGAGGCTACGAGGCGGACGAAGCGAGCCGCTACATCGAGCACGACCCGCTTCTGGGCTGGCGCAAGCGTCCGGGAAGCGCGGTGACCTACCGCCACCGGGAGTTCACGGTCGAGGTGAAGGTCAACCGCCTCGGCCTCCGCGACCCCGACCGCGGCTACGCCGCGCCGGAGGGGTGCGTGCGCATCCTCGCCCTGGGCGACTCGTTCGTGGAGGGCTACACCGTGCCCCTCGAGCAGACGGTGAGCCAGGTGCTGGAGGCCTCTCTGCGCGCGGAGGGACGCCCGGCGGAGGTCATCAACGGAGGGACGAGCGGCTACAGCACCGACCAGGAATACCTCTTCTACCGCACCGAAGGCGTGCGCTTTTCGCCTCGCGTCGTGCTCGTGTTCTTCTACTACAACGACGTCCTCTACAACGACCGCGACCGTTTCGCCGGCCAGCCGAAGCCGCTCCTCGCGGATCGAGGGGGCCGGCCGCAGCTCGTCCACGATCCCGTGCCCGAGCCCCCGCCCGCCCCCCGCGCGCGCAGAGCCCCCGAGCCGCAGGGCTCCGCGCTTCTCGAGTGGCTGCACGACCGCCTCTTCTACGGCGCGCCGCGCGCCCATCAGGCCCTGGCGAGCCTCGGCCTCTGGGCTCCGATCGCCCGGATGCGGGAGCAGCCGGAGATCCGCGTATACGACCGGGAGCCGCCGCCCGAGATCGAGGCGGCCTGGCAGAGGACGTCCATGCTGCTCGAGGCCCTGGCGCGCGAGGCGGCCGCCCACGAAGCCCGCCTGCTCGTCGTGTACGTGCCGAGCCGGTTCGAGGTGGACGACCACAGCTGGGAGCTGACGCGGATCCTCTACGGCGTGGACGAGGCGGTGTGGGACCGCGCCGCCGTGCGCCGGCGTCTCGAGCAGGTCGGGGCGCGGGCGGGGTTTCCGGTGCTGGATCTCACGCCCGCCCTGAGGCGCGAGGTCCACTGGCCCTGGCGGGGCCCGTACTTCGACTACGACGGGCATTGGAACGCGGATGGGCATCGCACCGCGGCTCGGGCCGTCCGGGAGTTCCTGGACCGAGCCGGTTGGCTGAGGGTCGGCTAATCTAGCGGTACCAGCCGATGTCCGATACGGCGGAACTCGAGCGGGCCGTCGTCGACGCGCGGCGCCGCACTCTGGACCTCGTCGCCGACCTCGGCGACGATCAGCTCCGGGGGCCGCGCCTCGCCATCGTCAACCCGCTGCTCTGGGAGATCGGCCACGTGGCCTGGTTCCAGGAGCTCTGGGTCCTGCGCCATGCGCTCCGAGAGGAGCCGATCCGCGCCGACGGCGATGCCCTCTGGGACTCCAGCGCGATCGCCCACGACACGCGCTGGGATCTTCCCTTGCCCCCGCGGCGAGAGACGCTGCGCTACATGAGCGAGGTCCGTGACCGCGTGCGCAGCCGCCTGCGCCGCGCCGATCTGCCCGAAGCGCTCGCCTATTTCACCCGCTACACGACGTTCCACGAGGACATGCACGACGAGGCCTTCACCTACACGCGCCAGACGCTCGGATACCCGGCCCCCCCGCTCTCCGAAGGGAGCGAGGCCTCGAACGACTCCGATGCGGGGGCGTGGCCGGGGGACGTGCGCGTGCCCGGCGGGGAGTTCGTCCTCGGCGCGCGCGAGGACGAGCCCTTCGTCTTCGACAACGAGAAGTGGGCGCACCCGGTGATGCTCCAGCCCTTCGCGATCGGTCGCGCCCCGGTCACCCAGTCGGAGTTCGCGGAGTTCGTCGAGGATCGCGGATATGACCGGAAGGAGCTGTGGAGCGAAGAGGGCTGGCGCTGGCGCGAGGAAGCGTCCGCCGAGCGGCCGCTCTACTGGCGCCGCGCCGGGCGAGGCTGGGAGAGGCGTGACTTCGACCAATGGGTCCCGCTCGAGCCGCATCGCCCGGTCATCCACGTCTGCTGGTTCGAGGCGGAGGCCTATTGCGCGTGGGCGCGCCGGCGGCTGCCCGCGGAAGCGGAATGGGAGGCGGCGGCGGCGGGGGAGCCCGACGCGTCGGGCCGCCGGCTCTCTCCTCGCAAGCGGCGCTTCCCCTGGGGTGACGAGCCCCCCGCGCGCGAGAGGGCCAACCTCGACGGCCTCGGGCTTGGGTGCGTGGACGTGGCCGAGCGGGCCGCGGGCGACAGCGCGTTCGGCTGCCGGCAGATGATCGGCAACGTCTGGGAGTGGACGGCCACGGGCTTCGCTCCCTACCCGGGCTTCGTCGCCGACGCCTACCGCGACTACTCGCAGCCCTGGTTCGGCACGCACAAGGTTCTCCGCGGCGGCGGCTGGGTGACGCGGGCGCGGCTGCTCCGCAACACGTGGCGCAACTTCTACACGCCCGACCGGCGCGACGTGTGGGCCGGGTTCCGGACCTGCGCCATCGGATGAGGATCCTCGTCGTCACCCCGGCCCCCCCGGGCGCGCGCACTGGGAACCGGGTGACGGCCTTGCGGTGGGCGCGGATCCTCCGCGGCCTCGGCCATCGCCTGACCATCTCCGGCCGGTACGTCGCTCAGCGCTGCGACGTGTTGGTGGCCCTTCACGCTCGCCGGAGCTTCCCTTCGATCGCGCGGTACCGTCGCCGGCACCCGCGCGCTCCGCTGGTGGTGGCCCTGACGGGCACCGACCTCTACGCCGACCTCCGCTCGTCGGCCTCCGCGCGCCGGGCCCTCGACATGGCCACGCGCCTCGTCGCGCTTCAGCCGATGGCCCTGAAGTCGCTCGCCCCGCGGGTGTGGAGGAAGGCCCGGGTGATCGTCCAATCGGCGGTGGGCCCTCGGCGCCCGCCACCGCGTCGCCCCGGGGCCTTCGAGGTCTGCGTGCTCGGCCACCTTCGGGCCGTGAAGGATCCCTTCCGCACCGCCGCCGCCGCTCGCCTGCTGCCGTCGTCCTCGCGCATCCGCGTCCGTCACGTGGGGGCGGCGATCGAGCCGGGAATGGCGGCCCGGGCGCGCGCGGAACAGCGACGCAACTTCCGCTATCGGTGGATCGGGGAACGACCGCACGCCGCGGCCTTGAGAATCCTTGCCCGGAGCCGGCTGCTCTGTCTCACCTCGAAGCTGGAGGGCGGGGCCAACGTGATCTCGGAGGCGGCCGCGGCGGGAGTTCCCGTGGTCTCGTCGCGGATCGACGGCTCCGTCGGCCTCCTGGGATCTCGCTACGCCGGCTACTTTCCGGTGGGTGACACTCGCGCCCTCGCGGCGCTGCTCCTCCGCGCGGAGACCGATCCCGGCTTCTACGCGGCGCTGAGGCGCGGCGTGCGGCGGCTGGCCCCGCTCGTCCGTCCCGCGCGCGAGCGCGCCGCGTGGGCCTCGCTGCTGGCGGAGCTGACGCGCCTCAGGTGAATCCTCCGGAACGAGGCGCAAGCCATGTGCCGGGCACGAGGTTTTGCTGGTGTCGGGCGGGTCGGGAGTGTTACTCTCCGGGATTCCCGGGCCGCCGGGTGCGGTCCGCCTGTTGGAGGTGTGGATGAAGTTGGGTCCCCGTTCTCTCGCCACCGCGTTGGCCGTGATCCTGGCGGCCACGGCTCTGTCTGTCTGCGGCAAGAAGTCGCCCTCCGATAGCACCCCGGCCACTCCGCCGCCCACCACGGCGCCTCCGGCCACGCAGCCCACGCCGCCGCCCACGACGTGCAGCCTTCTCGGCTACGTGTCCCCGAGCAACAGCTGTGGCGCCGACGCGCCGAGCTTCCAATCGCAGGTCGAGAGGGCCATGGACCAGCTCGTTGCGCAGCACCCCGAGATCTTCAACCTCAACGAGGCGTCCGGGGGAGGCCAGTACCGTGTCCGGAGCCCGGGCCGCTACTACGTCGGCCTCATCCAGAACCTCGAGGCGCAGGGTCTCTGCGCCGGTTTCGACGGGGAAGAGCTCCAGGTGAAGAACTCGAACACCTTCAATGACCAGTACCATGTGATGACCTCGGCGTTCTACATGCGCCGCGGCGCGGGCTCGTACCGCACGACCTGCTCGCCGGCGGTCTTCCCGACGCCACCGCCGCCGTTCCCGCCCAACAACGGGTGCCCGCTGCCGGGCAGCCTCGAGCTGACCTGCGATCACGAGGACCAGGATTTCTATCGGGCCGACGTGGACCGGGCGATCGACAAGGTGGCCAGGGATCACCCGGAGATCTTCAACTTCAACGCCGTCCAGCCGGGCACCGACTGGTTCGCCATCATCGACAACGACAGGTACTTCGCTTACATGGTGCAGGCGATGATTTCGTTCGGTTACTGCTCTCGCTTCGACGGGGAGGAGCTGGTGGTGAAGAAGACCAACGACTTCTCCGAGCACTACGACATCTTCGCCGGAGAGGGC
>Ga0070699_100004354_pt1 | contig 12514 bp, 11 predicted proteins | sample KBSK1503metaG_FD_65473 | JGI IMG/M metagenome (GOLD analysis project Ga0070699, IMG submission 65473) | Corn, switchgrass and miscanthus rhizosphere microbial communities from Kellogg Biological Station, Michigan, USA - KBS K1-50-3 metaG | ecosystem: Host-associated > Plants > Roots >...
TCCACTGGACCGCTCCCGGCCTCCTGCTCCTCGGCGACGCCGCACACCCGATGTCTCCGGTCGGCGGCCAGGGGATCAACATCGCGCTGCGCGACGCCCTGGTGGCCGCGAACTACCTCTGCCCGGTGCTGCTTCGCGGGGGCACCCCGGCGGAGATCGACGCGGCGGCGCGGGCAGTCCAGGAGGAGCGGCTCCCGGAGGTCGCTGCCATCCAGCGAGCGCAGCAGGGTCCGCCGGCGGTGCTCTTCGGCCGGGCGTGGTGGAGCCGGATCGTGGTCGACTGCCTCCTGCCGGTCCTGGTGCGCACGGGTATCGCGCGCCACGCCTTCGCGACGGTCTTTCGCCGCTTTGCCTCCGGGGTGACTCCAGTCCGGCTGGAGACCTGATCGCGTGTGGAGGGCGCGAGGGCCATCCGCTAGCATGCCCGAAGAGAGCAGTCCCGGGTCAGCGATGAAATTCGTCGACGAGGTCCAGATCCGCATCGAGGCGGGCGACGGGGGCAACGGCTGCATGAGCTTCCGGCGGGAGAAGTACGTGCCGCGCGGCGGCCCGAGCGGGGGCGACGGCGGCGACGGGGGCTCCGTCATCTTGACCGTGGATCCCGGGCTCTCGACCCTGCTCGACCTCGCCTACCCCCGGACGCTGCGGGCGGGACGCGGCGAGCACGGCCGCGGCAAGGAGCAGCACGGCAAGAGCGGCGCCGACCTGGTGCTCCGCGTGCCCGCCGGCACGCTCGTGTACGACGCGGGCGACGGCGAGCTCATCGGCGACCTGCGCGTGGCGGGCGAGCAGATGACGGTGGCCCGGGGGGGCCACGGCGGCCGCGGCAACATGCACTTCGCGACCCCGACCAACCGCGCGCCCCGGCGCGTCGAGCCCGGCGCGCCGGGCGAGAAGCGAGACCTGCGCCTCGAGCTGCGTGTGCTGGCGGACGCCGGGCTCCTCGGCTTTCCGAACGTCGGCAAGTCGACGCTCATCGGCGCCGTCTCCGCCGCGCGGCCCCGGGTGGCCGACTTCCCCTTCACCACCCTCGTGCCGCATCTCGGCGTCGTACGGGTCGACGACGAGACGAGCTTCGTCCTCGCCGACGTGCCCGGCCTGATCGCCGGCGCGCATGCGGGACACGGCCTCGGCACGCGGTTCCTCCGTCACCTCGCGCGCACCGCCGTCCTCGTGCACCTGATCGACGTGTCGGGGCTCGCCGGCCGCGACCCCGTCGCCGACTACGACGCGATCAACCGCGAGCTCGAGCTCGCCAGTCCCCGCCTCGCGGCGAAGCCGCAGATCGTGGTCGCCAGCAAGCTCGACCTCGCCGAGACGCGCGACCGCCTGCCCGCCGCGCGCGCCGCATTCGCCGCACGCGGGATCACCCTGCACGCGGTGTCGGGCGCCACCGGCGAAGGGGCCGCGGCGCTGATGGGCGTCGTCGCCGAGGCGGTCGGGCGTGCCCGTGTCGACGCAGAGGCCGGCGCGTCCGCGGCGATGGCGCCATGAGCCAGCTCGTCCCGAAGGCACGGCTCCTGCGACGCGCGCGACGGGCCGTGGTCAAGGTCGGCAGCAACGTGCTCGCCGGCCCGAGCGGGCTCCGCCGCGACCGGGTACGGACGATCGCCGCCGAGATCGCGGCGCTGGCCGACGGCAACCGGCAGGTCGTCCTCGTCAGCTCCGGCGCCGTGGCCGCCGGCGCCCCACGGCTCGGCCCTCGGCGGAGCCGAATCGAGTGGCGACAGGCGGCGGCCGCCGTCGGTCAGATCGGTCTCATGGCGGCCTACGAGCGGGCCTTCGACGCGCATGGCCGCCACGTCGCGCAGGTGCTGCTCACGCACGCCGACCTCGCCGACCGCCGGCGCTATCTCAACGCGCGCCACACGCTCCGGACGCTCCTCGACCTCGGCATCGTGCCGATCGTCAACGAGAACGACACGGTGGCGGTGGAGGAGCTTCGCTTCGGCGACAACGACCATCTCTCGGCGCTGACCGCGTCACTCGTCGAGGCCGACCTGCTGGTCATCCTGAGCGACGTCGGCGGCGTGTATACCGCTGATCCCGCGCTCGACCCTGCGGCCGTGCTCGTGCCGGTGGCCACCGCCGACGACCCGCGCGTCGCGCGCGCCGCCGGCCCCGCGCGAACCGACGTCGGGACCGGCGGCATGGCCTCCAAGCTCGACGCCGCGCGCAAGGCAGCGGCCGCCGGGATTCCGACGATCATCAGCGACGGGACCCGCGAGGGAGCGGTCGCCGCGGTCTTCGACCCGGAGGTGGAGACGGGCACGCTCATCCTGGCCGAGGGCGACCCCCTCGCGCGCCGGAAGCACTGGATCGCCTACGCCCTCAAGCCCGCGGGAGCGGTGCACGTCGACGAGGGCGCGGAGCGCGCCGTTCGCAAGGGCGGTCGCAGCCTGCTGCCCTCCGGCGTGCGTGCCGTCGTGGGCGGCTTCGGCGTCGGCGACTGCGTCAGCTGCGTCGGCCCCGACGGACGGGAGTTCGCGCGCGGCCTCGTGAACTACAGCGCGGCCGAGGTCGAGCGGCTGAAGGGCGCGCACTCACGCGACATCGAGCGCCTGCTCGGCTACAAAGGGAGCGACGAGGTGATCCACCGCGACGATCTCGTCCTGGTAGCGCCGCCGGAGAGCGTCGGGTAGACTTCGCCGTCGATGGACGCCCGGCCGTCATCGGACGTGACAGCGCGCGTCGACGCCCTGACGTCCGCGGCCCGGGGCGCGGCGCGGGTGCTGGCCGCGGCGCCGGCGCGTGCCAAGGACGCAGCGCTGGTCGAAGCCGCCGCCCGGCTGCGCCGGACGGAGGGCGGCATCCTCGATGCGAATCGCGGCGACGTGGAGCGCGCCCGCGCCGGCGGCGAGAGCGCGGCCTTCGTCGATCGCCTGACCCTCACGTCCGCCCGCGTCGACGCCATGGCGCGCGGCCTCGAGGAGATCGCCGCGCTCCCCGATCCCGTCGGCGAGACGATCGCCGCGTGGCGGCGCCCGAACGGGCTCGAGATCGCGCAGGTGCGCGTTCCGATCGGCGTCGTGCTGACGATCTACGAGTCGCGCCCGAACGTCACCGCCGACTCGGCCGCGCTCTGCCTGAAGACCGCGAACTCCGTTCTTCTGAAGGGCGGCTCGGAGGCGCAGGCGACGAACGCGGCGATCGCGGACGCGCTCCGCGGCGCGGTGGAGGCGTCGGGCCTGCCGCCGGCCGCCGTCCAGCTCGTCGACAGCGGGCGGGAGGTCGTACGCGGGCTGCTCGGCCGCGACGACCGCATCGACGTGGTGATCGCCCGCGGCGGCGAGCAGCTGAAGCGCACGATCCTCGAGGAGAGCCGCATCCCGGTGATCAAGCACTTCGAAGGCATCTGCCACCTCTACGTCGACGCGAGCGCCGACCTCGCGATGGCGGAGCGCATCTGCCTGAACGCGAAGGTGCAGCGTCCGAGCGTCTGCAACGCGATCGAGAACCTCCTGGTGCACGAGCGGGTCGCGCCGCGCTTCCTTCCCGCCATGGTGGCCGCGCTCCGCACCAACCGCTGCGAGGTCCGCGGCGATCCGGCCACCCGGGCGCTCGTGCCGGACGTCGCGCCGGCGAGCGACGCCGACTGGGACACGGAATACCTCGACCTCATCCTGAGCGTGGCCGTGGTCCCCTCGCTCGACGCCGCTCTCGCCTTCATCGCGCGCCACTCGACCGGTCTCGCGGAGACGATCGTGACCGAGGACCTCACCGCCGCGCGCCGGTTCCTCGCCGAGGTGGACTCCGCGGCCGTCTTCGTGAACGCCTCGACCCGCTTCACCGACGGTTGCGAGTTCGGCTTCGGGGCCGAGGTCGGCATCAGCACGAACCGGCTGCACGCCCGCGGTCCCATGGGGCTGCGCGAGCTCACCACCTACAAGTACCAGGTGCTCGGCAGCGGGCAGGTCCGCGACTAGTCCGTGACCGAGGATGCCGGGCGGGATCGGGATCTTCGGCGGGACCTTCAATCCCATCCACCTGGGTCACCTGCGCGGCGCGGAGGAGGTGCGCGAGGCCCTGGCGCTCGACGAGGTCCGCTTCGTGCCCGCCGCCGCGCCGCCACACCGCCGCGACGTGGCGCTGGCGGCGGCGACGGACCGATACCGCATGGTGGAGCTGGCCGTGGCCGACGTGCCCGGCTTCCGGAGCTCGGACGTGGAGCTCCGGCGCCCCGGCCCGTCTTACTCGGTCGACACGGTGCGCGACCTGCGGGCGGAGGTCGGCCCGGCGGTGCGCCTGGCGTTCGTCCTCGGATTCGACGCCTTCCGCGAGTTCGCCACCTGGAAGGAGCACGCCACGCTCTTCACGCTGTGCGACGTCGTCGTCATGACGCGTCCGCCATGGCCGCAAAGGCTGGCCCCCGAAGAAATTCCGCTTGCGGCTCGCGAGGCCTTCCGGTACGATCCCGTTAGTGAAGCGTTTCTTCACGAGTCGGGGCACGTGCTGAGCCTTCAGCGCATCACCAGCCTCGATATCTCGGCCACCGCCATTCGCGCTCGCGTCGCAGCCAACCGGTCGATCCGCTTCCTCGTTCCGGGCACGGTAGAGCGCTACATCGCCGAGCATCGACTCTACCGGCAGGAGGACGCTGCGCGTTGACGCCGTTGCCCGGCTGGGAGCGGGCGCTCGCCTGCACCCGTGCGGCCCTCGATCGCAAGGCCTACGATCTGGTCGTGCTCGAGGTGGGCCGGAAGTCCTCGATCGCCGACTACTTCGTCATCTGCAGCGGACGGTCCGACACGCAGGTCCAGGCGATCGCCGACGCGATCGAAGAGGAGCTCGGGCGCGGCGGCGCACGGCCGCTCGCCGTCGAGGGACTCCCGCGCGGCCAGTGGGTGCTGATGGACTACGGCGACGTCGTCGTCCACATCTTCTACGTTCCGGTGCGGGAATTCTACGACCTCGAACGGCTGTGGATCCGTGCTCCTCGCGTCGAGCTGCCCGAGCCGTTCCAAAGCCAGGCCCGCGCACAGAAAACCGGGACTTAACTCGTCTGGGGGCCCGTGCGGTGCTCGCTCGGCTTCGCCTCGCTGCGCTCGGTTGGGGTTGAATCGTGGCGCGTTGGGGGGTGGCAATTGCGGCGGCCCTGCTCGTGATCGGGGCGGGGTACGTCGTGTTCTTGAATGGCGAGCCGACGGTGGTGCGGCTGACGCCGGGGCGGTCGATGGAGGCGCCGCTGGCGGGGGCGCTGTTGGCGGCGTTCGCCGCGGGCGGGACGGTGGTGGGGCTGCTCGCGGCGGGGAGCGCCGGGCTCCGCGGCTGGCGGGAGTGGCGCCTCCGGCGGCGGGCGCGGCGCGACGCGCGGCGCGCCGAGGCGACGGCCCGGGCGCGCGACCTCCTCTGGCACGGGGACTCGGGGCAGGCTCGAACGGAGCTCCTGCGGCTCGAGGGGGGCGCGCCCGCCGACGTCGCGAGCCTCGCGCTGCTCGCGGAGACCTATCTCCAGGAAGGCGATCCGGCTGCCGCGCGCAAGGTGATCGACGACGGCATCGTGCGCGTGGGATTCGATCCCCGCCTGCTCGACTTGCTGGCCGAGGCCTGCGAGCGCACCGGCGACCTGCGCGCTGCCGCGACCGCACTCGAGCGGGCGCGACTCGCGCAGCCGGAGAGCCCCCGTCTCGCGCGACGCCTGCGTGACGTCTACGCCGCGGCGGGCCGATGGCCGGAGGCCCTCTCCATCCAGGCGCAGCTCCTGCTCCGCGTCCGCGAGCCGGCCGCACTCGCGCGCGAGCAGCAGATGATGCGCGGCCTTCGCTACCAGGCGGCGCTCGCCGAGTCCGATCCGCGGCGCGCGGCTCGACTCCTCGTCGCGCTCGGGCGGGAGGATCCGGCGTTCGTCCCCGCGTGGGTCGGTGCCGGGGACCTGCTGGCCCGCGCCGGGCGGACGCTGGCCGCGCGCCGCGTCTGGGAGCGAGGCGCACGCCACCGCCCCGCCGCCGTGCTGCTCGAGCGCATCGAGCGCGCCAACGCCGCCGAGCGGCGCCCCGAGCGGACGGTCCGCGTCTATCGCCGGCTTCTCCGCCGCCATCCGCGGTCGGCTGCGCTGCCCCTCCTCCTCGCCCGCTTCTTCGTCCTGCACGACCGGTTCGACGAGGCCTGCGAGGCGCTGCGCGGCCTTCCCGAATCGGCGGCCGGAAATCCCTTTGCTCACCTCGTCTGGGGCGAGCTCCATCGCCGCCAGGGACACCACGATCAGGCCTCGGCCGCCTTCGCACAGGCGGCCGGGCCGCAGCTCGCAGGGACCTCGTCATTCCGCTGCGCGGCATGCTTGCAGCTTGCCCCCGACTGGCAGGGCTACTGCCCCGCATGCCGGCGATGGGACACGCTGCGGGCCGACGCCGAGCTGGCGGTCGAGCCGGCCGCGTCGCAGGCGGCGGTCGCTACTTCGTCGGGATGATCTGACCCCGGATCTCGCCGCTCGGGAACCTCGTGCTGTGGATGTTGACGTACGTCAGGCCGCGCTTGAGGTCCTTCTTGTTGGCCTTCGGCAAGGTGACGCAGCCGTTCTTCGGGTTGCCGGGCACCGGCGCGAGCGCGACGAGCACCGGCGCCGAGACTCCCGGCGCGCCCGGCCCGTGGATGTGGGCCGCCGTCTCGGTGGCGCTGAGACGGGAGAAGGTGACCGAGTAGCAGACCGACAGCGACTTGTCGTCGAAGGTGAGAAAGGCCACTCCGAGGGCATCGCTGTCGGTCGCCGGAGTCTCCTGGCCACCGTTAAGCACCGCGAAGAAGGTCTTGGTGGCCGCGGGGACCGGGGCGGCGTAGAGCCCGCCCACTAGCATCGCCGCAAGAAAAGCTCTCACGCAGCGTCCGTGCATTTTCGTTCCTCCTCTCGCTCTGGCTGATATCCTAGGGGCCGGGTGGGTTAAGCCATTCCCGCGCAGGTGCGTCAACCCGGCTGGGTCACGCTGCTGCGCGGGCTCCGAAGAGATGGGCATGCATGCCCGCGAGGCTCGCGAGGTCGTGCACGTCGCGGGCGAAGTTCGGCACGTACACGACCGGCACGCCGCGCGCGAGTCCGGCACGGAACTGCTCGATGCGCAGCGACTCACCGCGCGCCAGCGCCTGGTAGTCGACGAAGTTCGCAGCCAGCTCGCGGGCTTCGGGGGCACCGACGATCTGCGCGACCAGATCGGCGACCTGCTCCACCTCTTCGGGGCCGAACTCGTCCCGGCCGCGCCCGCGGCGGGCGGGGCGGAACTCGGCGTGTACGCGGTTCAGCACCACGCCCTTCAGCGGCATCCGGAGCGCGGCCATCTTGCTCGAGAGGTACTCGGCGTCGCCCAGCACCTGCTCCTCGGGGCTCGAGACGAGGACGAAGGCCGTCCCCGGCGCGCGCAGGATTTCGTGGGCCCGGTCGATGCGCGTCTGGAAGTTCTCGAAGAGCCCGCTCATGCTCGAGAAGAAGTCCGATATCTCGGCGAGCGCCGCGATGCCGGTCGCCTGCTCGAGACGGCGGAGCAGGAAGCCCGCGGTGCGGTTCATGGCGCGCAGCGCCGACCAGCCCGCGGAGAAGTACGGGCGCACGAACCACTTGATGATCTTGCGGTCGAGGAAGTCGGCGATCCGGCGCGGCGCTTCGAGGAAGTCGAGCGCGTGGCGCGTCGGCGGGGTGTCGACGACGATCAGGTCGTAGCGACCGCTCTCGGCCAGCGCGCAGAGCTGCTCGATCGCCATGTACTCGTACGAGCCCGCGAAGCTCTGCGAGAGGTGCTGGTAGAAGCGATTGGTGAGGATGCGGTCCCGCGCCTCGGGCGGCGCGTGCCGCTCGACGAGGGCGTCCCACGCCCCCTTCTGGTCGAGCATCATGGCGGCGAGCGTGCCCTTCGGCGCGAGGCCCTGGGCGCGGAATACCTCCGCCGGAATGTCGCGCTCCTCGCTGCCGAGCGACTCGAGCCCGAGCGAGCTGGCGAGCCGGCGGGCCGGGTCGATGGTGAGCACGACGGCACGCCGCCCCTCGAGCGCGCCCCAGAGCGCGAGCGACGCGGCGACCGTCGTCTTGCCGACGCCCCCGCTGCCCGCCGAGATGACGATCTGGTGGCGCGCGACGAGATCGCCGAGCGTCATGGCCGGAGCGCGGACACGGCCGCCCGCTCCGGGCTCGCCGCTTCGAGGTCGCGCGACAGGCGGTCGACCTCGCCGCGGTCGAACTCCTCGACGAAGAGAAACGGCAGCTCGACGATCGGCACGTCGCGAATGGCGGCTCGCAGACGCGCGAGGTACGCGGCGTTGATGTCGGACCAGCCGCTTTCCTCCGCGGCGCGCTCGCAGACCGCGCGCAGGAGCGCGCGCTCCTCCGCCCCCGCGCGCTTGGCGGCCTCGCGCAGCGCGCCCAACGCGGCGGGGGAGAAACGGCGATGGTGAACCCGGTTCACGATCACGGAGCCCACGGGCATGGCGAGCGGGCCCACGAGCTCCGCGTAGGTCTCGAGCGTCTCGGCCACCGGCATCTCCTCGGCCAGGGTCACGAGGTGCACGGCCGTGCTACGCGGGTCGCGCAGCAGCTCGACCACCTTCGCGGCCTCGCGCTGCACGAGGCCCGCACCGAAGGTGTCACGCGCGGCCTGCGGCATGCGGAGGTATTGCACGCTGTGCCCGGTGGCCGGGGCGTCGACCACGACCGCATCCCACACCGGCCGCCCGCCCTCCTGACGCGTCGTCTCGTACCAGATCTTGCCGACCGTCATGAGCTCCTTCAGGCCGGGCGCCGCCGCCACGAAGTACTGATAGATGCGGCTCGAGAAGATCGTGGTGAGCAGCCGCTTCACCGGGATGATGAGCCCCAGATACTCCTCGAGCGCGGCGCGCCCCTCGATCGCGACGACGGAGAGGCCGGGCGCGACCACCGTCGGCGTCCCGGTCGCGCCGCTGGCGCCGAGCAGCGCCGACAACCGCCGGGCGTCGTCGACCTCGACCGCGAGCGTGCGCCGGCCGCGGCGCGTGAGCAGCCGCGCCAGCGCCGCGGCCACCGTCGTCTTCCCGACCCCACCCTTCCCGACGACGAAATGCAGCCGGCGGTCGAGCATGGCGCCGAGCATGGCTAGGCGGCGCGCCGGAAGAGGAGCGAGACGTTCGTGCCGCCGAACCCGAAAGAGTTGGAGAGCGCGGCGTCGACGCGCGCCCGGCGCGCTTCGTGAGGCACGTAGTCGAGGTCGCAGGCGGGATCCGGCTCGTCGAGGTTGATGGTGGGCGGTACGATGCCGTGGATGAGCGCCAGGACCGTGTAGGCAGCCTCGACCGTGCCGGCGGCGCCCAGCAGATGGCCCGTCATCGACTTGGTCGAGCTCACGGCGACCCTGGCCGCATGCTCGCCGAAGACCTTGTGGAGCGCCCGGGTCTCCGCCGCGTCGTTGTACGGCGTACCCGTCCCGTGCGCGTTCACGTAGCCGACGTCCTTCGGGGCCACGCCCGCGTCGGCGAGCGCCAGCGCCATGCACTGCGCCGCTCCCTCTCCCTCCGGCGCGGGCTGCGTCATGTGGTAGGCGTCGCAGTTGGCGCCGTAGCCGGCCACCTCGGCGTAGACGCGCGCGCCCCGCTGCCGCGCGTGCTCCAGCTCCTCGAGGACGAGGACGCCCGCGCCCTCCGCGATGACGAAGCCGTCGCGACGGGCGTCGAAGGGCCGGCTCGCCCGTTCGGGCTCGTCGTTGAAGCTCGTCGTGAGCGCGCGCATCGCGCTGAAGCCCCCGACGCCGAGCAGACACACGGGGGCCTCGGCCCCGCCCGCGACCATGACGTCCTGGCGGCCGTCACGGATGAGCACCAGGGATTCGCCGATGGCGTGCGCGCCCGAGGCGCAGGCGCTGGTGGTGGCGTAGTTCGGTCCGCGCGCCCCGATGCGAAGCGCGATCTGCCCCGACGCCATGTTCGGGATGAGCTTCGGGATGAAGAAGGGCGAGACGCGCCGCAGGTTGCCGGCCGCGAAGAGCGTGTAGGCGTCCTCGAGGCTCGCGATCCCTCCCATGCCCACGCCCACGATCACCCCGGTGCGGTCGGGCCCCGGGACCGGCGTCGACAGCCGGGCGTCCTCGACCGCCATCTGCGCCGCGGCGAGCGCGTACTGGATGAAGATGTCCATCTTCTTCAAGTCCCTGCGTTCGATGTAGCGCTCGGGCTCGAAGTCCCGCACTTCACCCGCGACCCGCGCCGGCAGCCCCGAGGCGTTGAAGCGCGTGATCGGTCCGATGCCGGAGCGGCCGGCGACGAGCTTTCCCCAGTTCGTCTCGATGCCGCAGCCGAGGGGGGTGACGAGGCCGAGCCCGGTCACGACGACCCGCCGGCGCGCGTGGTTCGTCGCGCTCAAGGCCGGCACGATAGGAAGGGGTGACGAGGGTGTCAAGGATGCGCCGCGAGCGTGCCGATCCCGGCGGCCCAGAAAACGACGTACGTCGCCACCGTCGCCACTGCCAGCGCGCCCGCGAGCGCGTCGGCGCCGCCGGCGCGCGCGCGCAGGTACGTCGTGCGCGGCCGGCCGGAGTTGAAGCCGCGCAGCTCGAGCGCCATCGCCATGCGATCGGCGCGCCGGAGCGCGCCGATCAGCACCGGCACGATGACCGGCACGAAGCGGCGAAGGCGAGCGATGACGCCACCGCGTCCGAACTCGAGTCCGCGACAGCGCTGCGCCTGGACGACGCTCAGCGCGGCGTCGAAGAACACTGGCACCAGGCGAAAGGCGAGCGTCAGCGTGAAGCCCATCGTGTAGGGCAGCCCGAGCCGGCCGAGCGCATACGCCACCTCCTCGACGCGCGTCGTGCTCAAGAAGAGGATGCCGGTCGCGAGGAAGGTGTCGAGCCGGATCGCGGTCGAGAGGCCGTACAGGAAGCCGGCATACGTCGGCACGAGCACCGACTGATAGAAGAACGTCCAGACGACGAGCGTGAAGAAGAAGACGAGGAGGAACATCACCCGGAGCCGGCGCACGTTCGGCAAGGCGCGGGCGAGCACCAGCAGGGCGAGGATCACCGCCGCGAGCGGCGCGAGGAGGAGCGGGCGGTCGACCAGGAAGGCGGCGACCACGAAGGCGGCGAGGAGCCCGAGCTTGGTGACGGGGTGCAGGCGGTGCAGCGGGGTCGGTGCCGCGACGTAGAGGGTGAGCGCCACGGCGTCAGGCGCCCCGCCCGATCCAGGCGACCAGCTCGGCGACGGAGAGCGGCGTGCAGCCGAGGAGGCGTCCGAGCCGCGTCACCTCCGGGGGCCGGAAGGCGGCCTCCGCCGCCAGCTCCTCATCGGCGAAGAACGGACGCAGCGGCCCGTCGTAGCGGACCCGCCCGTCCTTCAGCAGCACCACCCGCCGAGCGTGCTCGGCGATCACCCACGGCGTGTGCGTGATGATGATGATCGTGCGGCCCGCCGCGTGGAGCCGCTCGAGCAGGCCGAGCATGCGCTCCTGCTCGCGGAAGTCGAGGCCGGTCGTCGGCTCGTCGAGGACCAGGACGTCGGGGCGCAGCGCGAGGATCGCCGCCACCGCGAGCCGCTGGCGCGCCCCCTTGTCGAGGAGGAACGGGTCGGCGTCGCGCTCGTGGAGCTCGACGGCGGCGAGCGCCTCCCTGACGCGCTCCTCGACCTCGTCGGCGGGAAGGCCGACGTTGCGCGGCCCGAAGGCCACCTCCTCGGCGACCGTCGCCGCGAAGAGCTGATGGTCCGGGTCCTGGAAGACGTAGCCGACCCGCTGGGCAAGCGTCTCGAGGGGCAGGCCGGCCACGTCGTGTCCCTCGAGCGTCACCCGCCCCTCGGTCGGCGCGAGGAGCCCGTTCAGGTGCTTGGCGAGCGTCGTCTTGCCCGAGCCGTTGGGCCCGACGAGCGCGATGAACTCGCCCCGCCCGACGGCGAGACTCACGTCGGCGAGCGCCCGACGGCCGTCGGGATAGCGGTGGCCGACGCCGCGGATCTCGATGATCGGGGGTCCGGCGGCCGGTCCGCGCGCGGGCTCGTCGGGGGCCATGGGGACGAGCCCGCGCGCGCGCAGCCGCTCGGCGGCCGCCACGAGGTCGAGCGGCGGCTCGGCGAGCCCGAGCGTCGCAAAGACGCGGCAGACGTCGGGCGGGCGCACACCTGCGGCGAGACACGCGTCGACGTCGGCGAGGAGCCTCGGCGGCGGCCCGCTCGCCGCGATTCGACCCTCGCGCAAGAGGACGAGCAGGTCGGCGTCGACGGCGGCCGCCGCGTCGTGATCGATCACCACCAGCGACAGCCCTTCGGCCCGCAACCGGCCGAGCACGTCGAACACCTCGACCCGCCCAGTCGGGTCGAGGTCCGTGGTCGGCTCGTCGAGCACCATGATGGGCGGGCGGAGCGCGAGCAGGCCGGCGATCGCGAGCCGTTGCTTCTCGCCGCCCGAGAGCGTGGTCGGGTCGCGCCCCTCGAAGCCCGCGAGACCGACGGCGGCGAGCGCGCCGGTCACGCGCTCTGGCATCGACCCCGGTGCCACGCCCGTGTGCTCCAGGCCGAAGACGATCTCCTGGGTCACGTCGGTCGAGAAGAGCTGGGCCTCGAAGTCCTGGAAGACCAT
>Ga0070699_100004355_pt1 | contig 12510 bp, 16 predicted proteins | sample KBSK1503metaG_FD_65473 | JGI IMG/M metagenome (GOLD analysis project Ga0070699, IMG submission 65473) | Corn, switchgrass and miscanthus rhizosphere microbial communities from Kellogg Biological Station, Michigan, USA - KBS K1-50-3 metaG | ecosystem: Host-associated > Plants > Roots >...
TATCTGTGCTCATTGCACTATTCATGATCGCGGGCCTTTCCACAGCCCCGTCGGGGCAGGCTGGAGAGTTGACGGTGGCCGCTGCCTCCGATCTCAGCTTTGCATTCAAGGAGTTGATCCCAACGTTCGAACAACAAACAGGAGAACATGTGAAATTCACGTTGGGATCCTCGGGCAATTTCTTCTCGCAAATTCAAAATGGCGCGCCATTCGACCTCTACTTTTCAGCCGACATCGGCTACCCCAAGAAGCTGGAAGAAGCCAGCCTGACTGTTCCTGGCTCACTCTATCAGTATGCCGTCGGGCGGATTGTCATGTGGACCGGGCATGAGTCACACATCGATGTGACAGAAGGGTTCGAGGCGTTGCGTGAGCCGACCGTCAAGAAAATCGCCATCGCCAACCCCAAACATGCTCCCTATGGCAGGGCAGCTGTGGCCGCGATGGAATATTTCAAGGTCTATGACCAGGTCAAAGACAAGCTCATTTTGGGAGAGAATATCTCGCAAGCTGCGCAGTTTATTGAATCTGGGGCGTGCGACATCGGGATCATCGCGTTGTCTCTGGCGGTGGCTCCTATCATGAAATCAAAGGGGACGTATTGGGAGGTTCCCGCGGAGGCCCACCCGGCTCTTGAGCAGGGTGCTGTGATCTTGAAGTCGTCGAAGCAGCAGGAGTCTGCGAAACAGTTCCTTGCATTTATCAAAGGTGCGCAAGGACAGGAGATCATGAAGCGCTATGGATTCACGTTGCCCAATTAAGTAACGGGGAAAAGCATGCACGGACTTGCTTATCTATTAAGTGCGAGCGCGTTCCTGATTGCGGTAACGGCCGCGTTGGCTGAAGAGGTGCCACAGACTCAGCATCATCAGGTTGACTCGGCTTCTCATGAGGGATTGTGCAAAGCGGCGGTTCAGGGCCCAGGTTCTCTTGAGGGATTTGAAAGCGTGCAGGTTGAAACGTCCAATATCACGCGTTACGAGCAATTCTTTGAATCAGTCTTGCACGCGCCGGTTGTCCAACGGATTGATCATCCCCAGGTGGACAGTCTCCGTGGCTATTGTTATCGAGGCGTCTTGATCGTGGTTCGGCAGGATTTGCGAACGCCGCGCCCGACCGGCTGGGTACAAATCAATTTTACGGTTTCGGATGTTGCCGCGTTGCAGGGCGAACTAGAACAGGCGTATCGGGCATCTTCCGTCTATCAATTGAGCGAAGAGGACCGCGCGAAGATTGTGCGTTTTCGGTTGAAGCCGGACGTGATGCGAGGGGGTCGTCAGGTGGTACGGCTGGAGGTTGGCGGTCCAGAGGGATTCATGATCGGTTTCGATCAAGTCAAGTAGGGTTTGAAATGATGTTGCACGAAACCAATGGCTGCAATCATTCAGCCATCTTACCAAGGAGGGCGCCATGAAACTTAGCGCGCGGAATCAGTTCCAAGGGACGGTCACCAAAATCACTGAGGGACAGGCCATGGCCGAGGTGACGGTGAAAGTCGGCACGCTCGAATTTGTGGCGGCGATTACGGAAGGGTCGGTCAAGAGCATGGGTTTGAAGGTCAATGACTCCGTGCTGGTCGCTGTGAAGGCCACGGAAGTCATGATCGGCAAATAGCGTGCGTTGACTTTCCAGATTGCGGCTTCCTACCATTGCGCCGGTTTCGGTAGGACAGACTGTGACAAAGGCGGATTTGTGAATTGGATGGCGATCTGGGTCACGTTCAAACTGGCCAGCCTGACGTCCGGTGTCTTGCTGGTCGTTGGACTGCCGATCGCCTATTGGCTCACTTTTTCGAAATGGCGCTGGAAGTTCATTGTCGAGTCGGTGGTCGCGCTCCCGCTCGTTCTGCCTCCGACGGTGCTGGGTTTTTATATTTTGGTCGCGATCGGTCCGCACAGCCCAGTCGGTCGATTCTACAGTGACGTGGTCGGGCATCCGCTCCCCTTTACCTTCGAAGGTCTGCTCCTCGCGTCGATTCTCTATAGTCTGCCGTTTGCCGTGCAACCATTTGCCGCAGCTTTTGACCAGGTCGATCGCCGGTTGATCGAAGCCTCCTGGACGCTGGGGGTGTCGAAGCTCAAGACCTTTTTTCGTCTGATTGTTCCCTTGTCAACGGCAGGCCTCATTACCGGCGCAGTGCTGAGCTTTGCCCATACGCTTGGGGAGTTCGGCGTGGTGCTGATGGTCGGCGGCAATATCGAGGGAGCGACGCGAACAGTCTCGATCGATATTTACGATGAGGTTCAGGCGCTCAATTATGCCGGGGCTGCCAAGACGGCGCTGCTGTTGCTTGCCGTCTCCTATGGCGTGCTGCTGCTGGTCTATGCGATGAATCGAAAGGTCTGGGCGGTATGGCCGCAGCGTTGACGGTTGATTGCCGCAAGATCTTTCCCGGTCGGTTTACGGCTGCTGCACAGCTGGGTCTCCCGCTGGATCCTCCGCGAGTCCTGATTCTCTTCGGGCCATCAGGATCTGGGAAAACGACCCTGCTTCGTTGTCTTGCCGGATTGGAATGGCCGGAAGAGGGACGAATTCAGTTCGGTTCGACGACCTGGGTTGATGCGGCCTCCAACATTCGGCTTTCGCCGCAAGCGCGGCGGATCGGTTACATGCCGCAGGATTATGCGCTCTTTCCCACTCATACGGTGGCCGGTAACATTGAATATGGATTGAGCGATCTGCCGACTGAGGCACGACGGGAGCGTGTCCGCGAGCTCATCGACTTATTGCAACTTCAGGGACTCGAACAGGCCAAGCCGACGCAGTTGTCGGGTGGGCAACAGCAACGTGTGGCGCTTGCGCGTGCGATCGCCAGACGACCCCAGCTCTTGTTGCTCGATGAACCCCTGTCGGCCTTGGATGCACCGACACGCAGTCGCTTGAGCGGAGAACTGCGAGCCCTGTTGACACAGTTGCATATTCCTTCTGTCGTCGTTACGCACGATTGGGCCGAGGCCTTGACGTTGGGCGATGTCATTGCAGTGATGCAAGATGGAGCGATTCTTCAAACTGGTTTGCCGCAGGAGGTGTTCTCTAGGCCCGCCAATGCGGAGGTTGCGCAGATTGTCGGTATTGAAACTGTCGTGCAGGGTCACGTGGTCGCGAACGACAATGGGTTGGCGACCGTGTTGGTGAACGGGACGACGCTGAAGGGTTTAGGAACGGACGTAAGCGGCTCAGCAGTGTACGTCTGTATTCGCGCAGAAGATGTCTTGCTCGAGCAGGCGGGGAGCGGCGCCACCAGTGCGCGTAATCACCTGTCTGGCGCTGTGATCGAGATGCTGCCGCAAGGCGTATTGGTGACGGTCACGGTCGATTGCGGTTTTCCCCTACGGGCGGTGATTACGAGAGGGGCCAGAGAAGAGCTTGGTCTCGAACCTGGTTCAGTGGTTGTGGCGGCGATCAAGGCCGGTGCGGTGCATCTCGTGCCGAGATCTGTATGAGTGCCTGTATTCGCAGGCTGTTCAAAAAGTTCGCCAGCAAGGCCGCAAGGAGTGAGGACTCCGAGGCGTTCTAGCAAGAACGTTGGGGACGAATGACTGAGAACAATATCGGAGGATTTTTGAAAAGCTTGTTAGAACATGCCTGCAATGCCGGTGGTGATTTTTTCTTGAATAATCGGCGTTGCTTCGGGGATATCTATATCTTTTTGCCGCACGTGGCCGACCATGCGCATCTGTTGGATTCTCGGCTCGGTCGTCGCAGGTCCCGCCGTCGGTTGACCCAGCGGTTTGCCCATCTTTCGATCGGTAATCTGCACGTCGGTCACGCAGAGATAAGTGACGCCTTCTTCTTTTGGAGCCTGTTGCATCTGCATACCGGGAAAGCCTCCTCGCCCGCCGCTCATGGCCATGACCTGGGCCATCATGGCGTTCATGTCAGGCATCCCGCCGCCTATGGGCATTGCGCCCATGCCCCCCAGCGGCATGCCGCCCTGCATCATTCTCCCTGTATGATCGCCGCCCATTGACTTGGGAGAGACCATGGCGGCATACGCATTCATCTCGAATAGGTCCATATAAAAATAGCCAGTTTATCCACAATTCCTGAGTTCTCAGAGCCTAGTAATTAGTGCCGAGTCCTACTCTCCCCAGCTTCTGTGGATAACTCTGTTTATAACTCCCTGCTTCAACGAATTCCCTTCCCATTTCGCTATTCAAGATACGTGTTTGCCTAGAAAATAGGCATTGGTTCAGCTGCATGCACCACCACAAGATCTGGTAGTCCTAAGGGTTAAACCCAGTAGAAACAACAAATAGTAGATGTCCATTGTTGTTTGCTGGGTCTGCGTGATGGATAGCCCATCCGGCTGCATTGTCCCTCACTTGGTTATGCACAGACTCTACGCCAGACCGGCTTTTCTGCTCCATTATTAGGTGTCCAGAACTGGGGGCTTGACAGGGGATTCATAGGTATGTAACCATTGGTTACATCATGATGCCAAGGGACTTCAAACGTCTTCGAGAGCAGTTGGGCCTGACGCAACAGCAATTGGCTGATGCTTTGCGAACTACGCGCGTGTCGGTGGCGCGTTATGAAGCAGGGATGCGGCGTATTCCTGGGATGGTCCAGGTCACGTTGGATCAGTTGGGCCGATCATCTGAAATTCCTATGGCGGGGATCGTGGCAGCTGGCTCACCGATAGAGCCGGTCCCACAGTCAGAATTGATCGACGTCCCGCCCAGCATGTTACGTGGTGGAAATACGTTTGCGCTTCGCGTCAAAGGGGAATCCATGAAAGATGATGGCATTTTCCCCGGCGATCTTGTGGTGGTGCGGAAACAGGAGACGGCCAGGAACGGGCAGACCGTCGTTGCGCTCGTCAATCATGACGCGACGATCAAGACCTACTTCAAGAAGGACTCACACATTGAGTTGCACCCTGCGAACGCTACGATGCAGCCAATTATTGTGAAACCGTCAGATACGTTTCATATCGAAGGCATTCTCATCGGCGTGATTCGGCATTGTACGGTGTAATCTAAAGAAGGGAGGCCAAGATGTTCACAGTAGGAAACTCCGTCGGGACAGACCGGCTCGTTGACTTGGAACGAACCGTGGGTTCCTTGAATGGACAGTTGCGCAAGATGCAATGGGATCTGTACCGGGCCAAGGCGGAGCCGCTTCCAGTTCGGTTGTGGCGGAATCTGGTGAGTCTCAAAGGTGGGCAGGAGTTCATGTCAGCCGTCTGCAATCGGCGCGCTCGTCCGAACACAAAAATGGTATCCTATGCTGACCCAAGAACGTAGGACGGACATGCGACTCGCCGGCGCCTGTACTGACTGTGGAACGGTGGTTCAGCGCCGAATCGCCTGCGTTGATGGGATGACCCATTCAACCGTCGAACTCTGTGAGCGATGCTGGAGTGCTTTTCAGCAGCGGCAGGTCTTCGCAGGCGGGTGCTGCGGGTAGAGAATGCCGGAGGCGTCCTTACGCTGGCTTTAAGAACGATACGGTGAGATAGAGGCGCCAGTACGCATGAAGTGAGCAGGGAAAAGACAACAACCGGGTTGAAGACTCTTTCAGGCGCGTCAGTTCGATAGCAACAATGAAGAGCGGTCGACTCAACCGATATTAGATGCGGAAGGTGTTGTGCCTCTCTTAAATTATGCACAGATGGCTTAATCATCTGGCTGTAGGAAACCCCAGGAATTTATTCATACCCTATCGGAAGGGAAGACAGCCGAAGCCCTTTCAACAGAGTCACGAGCGAGTGCATCGGAAGTCCCTTGAGAAATGAAGAAGCGAAGAGGGTTGGATGCTCTGCAAAATGGACCGGTTACAATGTTCAATCAACTGTCCGGAAATTAAGCGGGACAGTACAGCTGTTGATTAGCGAGGTTGGTCGTCTGCTGAGGGCGTCACGATCGCGGGCGGCCGGGCCGACTTTCTTCGTTCGTTCATGTCCTGATCAATCACTTTCAGAACATCCAATTGAGACGTTAACTCGGCAATGCGTTTATCTCGCTCTCCTATTTGTCTCTGGAGCGACTGCACTATGCCTAAATCCACAGCAGGCGGATAACTTTTATTCGCCACCGAGACACAAGGTGGCGAGGATGAGGGGTGGAATATCCCACACCCACTCAAGGCGATGCAGCAAAGCAGACTACTTCCGAGCCAGCGCCAGACCCCTCTACTCATGACGTACATAGAAGCTAGGTGTGACATGAGATGCCCTCTCACACAAGCACATTTCATCTTTTTGACAACGAGTCACTCAGCTTCGTTGTAGAGGAAATCGTCCCCTTCTTCAGCCTGGTTTCCCTCGATGCCCTCCAAAGACAGTACCTCCTTCTGGTCCGTGGACTTAGCCTTCTCACTGCTGCTCTTTCCTTAGGGCAACCGGGGCCAGCTGTGTCGCTAACCAAGGAGTCCCTGATATGAGCCGCAGCATTCGCATCCATCGGTGGGCTCGGCGTTCCAGATACTGGCCGGTGTTGTACATTTCTGATTCCTTCATCGGGCAAGGACGATCGCAGACATGAGCGAGACCAACTGTCGCATTGCGGGCTGCACGCCCGTACTACTCGGCATGAGGCTGCTGCTACGCTTCTGGCCCAGCCAGACTCCAGACGATATGTGGGTGAACCACGCGGCGTTTACGGGGGCCAAAGGAGGCAAGCCGGAATTGTCTGCACGCCACATGTTGTGGGGAGGGTGAGACCTGAGCTCAAAGAAGTATGGGCCGGACCGTTATGGGGACGGGAGCCCGCTTACCGAAGCACCGATTGCCCTGAGCGGGCGCTGTTCGACTGACCGCGCCCTTGTGCATGAGGAGTTCCATGGCGATGATTCTGGTGATCGATGATCAGGCAGCCCTGCGCACGCTGCTCCGTATCGTGCTTGAAAGGGCTGGCCATGAGGAGACCGAAGCACCGAATAGGCGCCTCGGACTCGCGCAATACCGGGGAAGCCCGCTGACTTGGTCATTACCGACATTCTCATGCTTGGGATGAAATGGGCTCGACATGATACTTGACCTCACCCACGCCTTCCTCCATGTGAAGGTGATTGCCATCTCAAGGGTGCCAGACACAGCAAATGCCCTAGACTCGGCGAAGCTACTGAGAGTCTGGCACACCTTATACAAACCGTTCAGCATGGAAGTGTTGTTACAGACCGTACAATATGAACTGGCACACCGAACTGGCACCGAGGCTGGCAGATGGCGCGACCGAGCCAGTCCGTCTCACGCTGCTGCCGTCAGATCGATCCGGTGGAAGATTCTCCAGATGGCCGGACCCAACCCCTGGCAAGCGCGGCTCGTCCCTGACTCGTAATGCGTTTGAAATGTCGAGGTACAGGCGAAGTCATCTGACGTCTCGAATTATTATGCCCCACTTTAAATTTGGTCAGGGAGAGTAATCAGGCTGGTGCTGTCGATGTCCCTTGGGAACTTGAGGCTCGAAGATAGCTGAATTCTTTACTGAATGGATGGTTCGCAACGTGACATAAGCTGTCCCATAAGTGGTGCAGTGCAGAAGGTCTTACCAGCGGTGGCCTGAGGCCAGGAAAGAGGAGACGTCCGCGCAGGGCAGCGGCTTCGCAAACACATAGCCTTGTCCATATTCGCATCCGAGCGAGCGGAGGATCGTCAGCTGCTCGGCAGTTTCCACCCCTTCGGCGATCACCCGCCGCCCTAGCTGATGTGCGAGGACGATGATGGTCTTCACGATTGCAAGCGCATCGTCGGCGGCCCCCAGCCGACGGACGAACGACTGGTCGATTTTGAGGAATGTGATCGGCAGCTGCTGGAGATAGCTCAAAGAGGAATAGCCCGTGCCGAAATCGTCCAAGCAGGTTTGAATCTTCTGCAATTCGAGTTGTTTCAGCACCGCGGTGACTGCTTCAGGGTGCTGCATCGTGTCCGATTCCGTGATTTCGAGCTTGAGACTCGACGCGTCCACCCCGGTGGCTAGCAGCACCTCGTTGACGAGCGCAGGCAGATCGGCGTTCGCGAAATGGCGAAGTGAAAAGTTCACACTCACGGTCAGCGGACGAATCCGCGGGAACTCCGCGTGCCAGACCGTCAGCTGCCGGCAGGCCTCCCGCAGGCTCCATTCGCCGATCTTCGGCATCAACCCCAATTCCGTCGCCACCTCCAGGAACCCCTCCGGCCTGGTGAGCCCATACTCAGGATGTTCCCAACGCAGCAACGCCTCGAACCCGGCGACATACCCGGACTTCAAGGCCACGATCGGCTGATACTCCAACCGGAATTCCTTCCGCTCCAGCGCCTGCCGAAGATCGACTTCCAGCTTCAAGCGGGTCATCGCCTGCTCATGCATGGCCGGATCGAAAATTACGAAGCCCGCCCGACCGGAGGCTTTCGCCTGATGCATCGCGGTGGTCGCATCGCGCAGGAGATGGTCGCCGCTCTCATATCCGCTGTGACAGCACGTGAGGCCCATGCTGGCTGTGAGAACAATTGGCCGGCCTTCGACCAGAAACGGCATCGCGAACTCCTGCTGAAGACGAGCGGCCACACGTGTCGCATTGCCCACCGCTTTCAGGTTATCCAGCAGACAGGCGAATTCGTCCCCTTCCATCCTGGCGACCGTGTCGGCCGAGCGCACGCGACGCAGCATCCGTTGACTCACTTCAATCAGCAGACGATCCGCTGCGGCGGGGCCTACGCTGTCGCGAACCACCCGGAACCCGTCGAGATGGAGAGAGAGCAGGGCGAAGAGATGGCTGGATTGCCGTCGGCTCTGCTGGTAGATCCGATCCAATCGGTCCAAGAACAGCGCTCGATTGGGAAGACCGGTGAGCGAGTCGTGAAACGTTTCCAGGAACAGGCGCTGCTCGGCCTGGCGTTTGTCTTCGAGCAACCGTTTTCGGTCGAGCGCCTGTGACACGGAATGACCCAGGCGGCCCAGGCGGTCTTTCAGCAGATAGTCGGTGGCCCCGGCCCTCATGCATTCCACCGCCATCTCTTCACCGATGCAGCCGGACACGACAATGAATGGAATATCGAGCCCCCGCTCTTGCATGAGTCGAAGCGCATCGCGCGCCGTAAATTGCGGCATGGAGAAATCCGACAGAATAAAATCCGGAGGCTGGTCGAGTTCGCGAAGGAAGTCGGCTTGGGAGTCGACGCGGCGGGAGGCCACCTCGAACCCGGCATCACGGAGCACGTCGAGGATCAGCTCCGCATCATTGAGAGAGTCTTCGAGTAGAAGGAGATTGAGGCTCTTTGGCATCGTCGTCCGCGGCTAATACAACGCCGAGACCTTTCCCTTTATGGATTGTGCGATCGCCGATCTCACCATATAGGAGCCAGTATAGGATGAGACCCGCCGTCGACCAAAGTAATGTTTAGAATTGTGCATGGAGGCAAGAGAGGGCAGAGGATGGGACGCTACAGGTGATCTTCGTCCAGTTCGATCGATGTCCTGTCACGCTTAATTTCCTGACAGTTGATTGAACATTGCAACCCGTCCATTTTGCAGAGCATCCAGCACTCTTCGCTTCTTCATATCTCAAGAGACTTCCGGTGCACTCGCTCGTGACTCGGTTGAGAGGGCTTCGGCTGTCTTCCATTCCGATAGGTTTTGAATAAATTCAGGGGCTTTCCTGGATCCACCTAACTAATCCACAAGTTAAGTGGGGCACAACAAAAGGAATATATGCCCATTCCGCCCGCCTGTGATACCCTTTGTAGATGCCGAAAGGGAACGCGCCAGAAGACAAGCGCTGGTCATGAATATTTCGGAACCTTCCCGGCGATGTGATGAAATAAGCAAGATTGCCGCTGCGGTTGAGAGAACGTCGATTACGGCGCTATTAATTAAAGCATAAGAGACTCGTTTGCAAGAGTTGAAGATGAAGGGCCTGCTGCCCTCAGGGAAGAATTACGCCGATGGGAAAGACTGTCGAGTATCAGGGATACACAATTCAGTCCGCCCCGCAACACTTGGCAGACGGGGAGAAATGGCAACTGCGCACCTTCATCTCTGTGGACGATCATAGGGGCGTCAAAGCTCGCGAATTCTCAGCCGATGTCTTGTATGCGACGGAGCAGGAAGCCGATATCCATGGGATTGCCTTTGGCCAACGCCTCATTGACGGTAAGGTAGAAGGCCGGTCCGTCATGGATATGAAGACGGTAGATCGCCGGGCGACGCCGCGCCTCCGTGTGCAATTCCGCACAACGTTTTCTGGTTCCACGAAGCTGGAAGGGACGGGCGTCATGCTTGATCTGTCTACTGGCGGATGTCGCATCGAGAGTCCTGTTACCCTGGAGCCGGGCTTATTGTTGGAGCTGCGCATCTATGTGCCAGACTTAGAATGGCCGCTCATGATTGAGGCGGCAAACGTGCAGTGGGTGAGCGGCCAGACATTCGGGCTGGCCTTCTTTCGGATCAGGGAGACTGAGCAACAGCGTTTGGGGCAGGTGATCGGGGATCTGAAGGAGGGCGGTGAGGATAGGGCCGACCACTAAGTCTACATCGCTGCTCAAGAGGAGATAAGTCGAAGAGGACTCGAGCAGGACCTGTTGCAGCGAGAATCATCCGTCAAGATCCACTCCCGGTTCACTCCGGATTCCAGACCTTACGTAATCACACTCGTTCAGGTAGAATCGCTCATCGTTTCAATTCAAGCATCGCTCACAGTCCCACTACATCTCACGCTATCCCTATCCCTATTTCCACGGATTGGTCTTTTCAAACAAGGGCTAGTTGATGAGCGCGACAGGGTAGCCATGGCAGGATGAAATCCACGCGTCAACTTGCGCCCCACAGAATCGCGAGCATGGAATCAGGGTTGCGACCCGGCACATTCAAGCGGGGGTCGACGTCTATAGGGTCCAGAAGCTGGGCCGATGGAAAACGATCTCGATGGTGCTGCGGTATGCACACCATCAGCCGGAAAGTTTGCGCGGGGGCGCAGAGGTACTTGATCGATCGCGGCGAGAAAGTGGCACAAAATTGGCCCAACTGAGTGCGGCCTTGACGAGGGGTGCTGCATAACCCCTTGAAAAAATGGTGGCGGTGCCCCGGATTGAACGGGGGACCGCGGCTTGTGAGGCTGATTGAGTATAATTTCTTAAGTCCCTGTTTTGCATCTGATTTCCCTTTTGATCTTGTTGTTTCATGAGGGTACGAGCCTCTATCCATTCCAGGTATTTCTATGCCGTTGACCCTATTCCGAACACTTTTAGCACAAAATTAGCACGGTGTTTTGGGGTGACCCCCTTTTGTTCAACCTGAGGTCCTGTGACAAACTCGTTCGGAGCACACAAGCTCCACGATGTTCTCGCACTGCTAGGGGTCTTCCCGGGCTGGCGCGCCTCGTATTCAGGGTAATGTGTATTCAGAAACCAGGAGATGCCATATGCGAATCGGAATGATAGTCTTGATGATCGCGGCGGTCGGATTGAGCCTCAGTGTGGGCGGATGCGTCCAGAATGCATCGGAGACACGTGTGGCCTCTCCCACGATGGCTGAGCGGCTCAAGCGTGACTCGTTCACCGGCAGGGTGAACGACATTGGAGCCAGGCATGTCTCGACCAGAGACGACGCCGGAGAAACGAGGCGGGTTCTTGTGGACGAGCAGACGAAAATGGACCAAGTGGCCATCGGCGATCAGGTGAAGGCTTTCGTCTCGGATGACGGCTACGCCTCCACCATTCAGCGCATCATACCGTAAATAAGAGGACGCCCCGGCACAGAGAGTGGTACTCCTCATCTGCACTCAATCCGGCCGCCGGCCAGGGGAGTCAGAAAGCGAGCAACTCCTCCGGATTGCAATAGGCGAGCGCCTGATGCGCTGCTCCATATCGCTGACAAGTTTCCTGATTAACACTCCCCGACCAGGCAGCTCACACCCCATCCAACGCATGCAGCCATAGTTGGTATCCCTGATTAGGAGCCGGAGCCACTCCTGGCCAGACAACGTGCGAAGAGCGATCCTCTCAGGCCACGTCTTCTTGCTCATCTGGTGCTGAAGAGCAGACTATCGAGCCAATACTGTGAATCGTGATGGCTGCCACGTTGATCAATGGCTCGCTGTACGTCTGTTTGGTTGGAGTCTTGGCCATGGCATGGAGCTGGTTGCAGAGACGTGATTCGTGAATGAGGTTCGGCCATCCGCTGGAGAGCGCGGGACTATGAGATCTGTGCACAGGAAGAAACCGTGCGAACCGAAGGGAAGATCATGTGAACGAACAGGGGACGGCCTCGAATATCGCTGGGGATATCAACGCAGCGACCGTCAAAACAGGCAGTGGTGGCGACGAGGCACTCACGGAGAAGCCGCTGCGAGCCTTCCGTGTGCTTGTCGTGCATGAATGGTGCTTCGAATGAAGCATGCGTGGTCATAGGGGCACAACTGGGCTGCTTGGGGATGCCAGGCGAATCTCAGGCAACGTCCGATCAGTGAGGGAGCGCAGTTCGTCTAAGGCATGAAGAAGTAATGTGCCGGTCGCTCCGGTCAGTCCTACGGTGCCAGTCTTGATCGCGGAATATGACTGGATGGCCATGTCGACGAGCCGTCGATGCTCGA
>Ga0070699_100004358_pt1 | contig 12507 bp, 9 predicted proteins | sample KBSK1503metaG_FD_65473 | JGI IMG/M metagenome (GOLD analysis project Ga0070699, IMG submission 65473) | Corn, switchgrass and miscanthus rhizosphere microbial communities from Kellogg Biological Station, Michigan, USA - KBS K1-50-3 metaG | ecosystem: Host-associated > Plants > Roots >...
TTCTGCGTGATCTGCTGGCCGTCGAGATTGAGCTGAAACATGTCATCGGCGCCGACGCCCGGCGTGTTGGTCACGTCGTTCGCGGTGATGCCTTTGATCAGCTTCGACAACTCCATCCAGTTGCGACCCTGCAGCGGAAGGCCTTCCATCTGCCGGCGATCGACGTTGCCGCTCACCTGCGACGAGGACGTATCGACGAGAGGCGACTCGCCCCTCACGGTGATCGTCTCGGTGACGTCGGCCACCTTCATGACGAACGGCACGGTGGCGTTCTGGCCGACGAGCAGTTCGACCGGATCGATGACGACGGTCGAGAAGCCGGAGATCTGCGCCTCGAGTCTGTATTTCCCGGGCGGCAGCTTCAACAACCGAAAGCCGCCGTCCACTGCTGTGATCGCGATGGCCTGACCACCGGTTTCGAGATTGGTTGCGAAGATCGTCGCGCCGGGCAGCACCGCGCCGGTTGCATCGGTCGCGGTTCCGATGATCGAGGCTTCCTGTGCGTACGCCGCAGAACCGACAAGCGCAACGCAGACGACGACGCCGACCGTCAAAGCTCGCCGCACCATGACACCTCCACAAAACCCCGTGGTGACGCGCCGAAGGGGGCGGGGAGGGAAGGGCAAGAATCCTACCGGCGCTCATGCAGGCGTCAGGCGCCAGTAAGCGACAGTATGGTCAGCGTCCGAGACGTTTTCGTCGGGTGTGTTTCAATCTCGCTGTCGCCGGGGCAGATGCTCGCGAGCCTGGCACGAGCCTGACCCCAGTCTGGCACGAGCCTGACCCCGAGTCTGACCCGAGTCTGGCTACCAGCCAAAAATGTAGCGTTCGCGCCGCGGATCGGCGCCGCCGCGCAGCGTGCCCGTTTTCGGGTTGATCCCGACGGCGACGACGCCCGTGCTCATGGAATACGGACCGAGCACGCGCAGCACGTGGCCGCGCGATCGCAGATCGTCGAGCACCTTCGCCGGGACGCGTCCCTCGATCTCGAGCTGGCCCGGCGTGCTGTCGTGATTGTCGAACGAGCTGTGCGGATGACCCGAGTTGAAGCGCGGCGCCTCGATGGCCGCCTGCACCTCCATGTCGAAGACGAGCAGGTTGAGCAGCACGTTCAGGACCTGCTGATCCTGGCTGTCGCCGCCGGGCGTGCTGATCGCGAGAAACGGCTTGTCGTCCTTCAGGATGATCGTCGGCGTGAGCGTCGTGCGCGGCCGCTTGCCGCCGGCGAGCACGTTGGGGCTGGCCGGATCGAGGTCGAAGACCTGCATGCGGTTCGACAGCGGCACGCCGGTGTCGCCCGCGATGAACGCGCCGCCGAGCAGCCAGCCCGAGCTCGGCGTGGCGCTGAACAGATTGCCGTCCTTGTCGACGACGTCGACGCAGGTCGTGTCGCCGTTCGTGTTCGATCCTTTCGGCCCCTGCGAGTGCGGCTGATAGCGGACCGCCGGCGCCTTCACGTCGGGATCGAACTCGAACGGATCGCCGGGACGATGATCGAGGAAAGCCCGCGGCGAGATCAGCAGCCGGCGCTTCGCCGCGTAATCTTTCGACAGCAGCCCCTTGATCGGCACTCTCGCGAACGCCGGATCGCCGAGATAGGCGTTGCGGTCGTCGTACGCGAGCTTGATCGCTTCGTGCGTCGTGTGGATGAAGTCCGCCGATCCGGGCCCCATCGCTTTGAGATCGATCCCTTCCAGAATGTTCAGCGTCTCGAGCAGGACCGGGCCCTGGTTCCACGTGCCGGCCTTGTAAATCCGGTACCCGTGGAACAGCGTCGTGGTCGGCTCTTCGATCGAGCCGTGGAAATTGGCGAGATCCTCGTACGTGAACACGCCGCCTTCGGCGCGATCGGCCTCGGCGATGCGCCTGGCGATGTCGCCTTTGTAGAAGGCGTCGCGGCCGGCGCGGATCGCCGACTTGCGGTCGTGCGTCTTCTCGAATGCGTCGTGCTCCGCGGCGACGATCGTTCTGAACGTCCGCGCGAGGTTCGGCTGCCGGAACATCTCGCCGACCTGCGGCACCTTGCCGCCCGTGTAATAGAGGTGGCCCCACGTGTACGCTTCAGTTCGCCGGCGGTTGCTGGCGAGGAAGTCGCGCAGGAACGCGTACATCGGGAAGCCGTCGGCAAGCTCGATGGCCGGCTGCATCACCTGCTCGAGGCGCATCGTCCCGAAGTTCTCGAGCGCGAGGGACATGGCGTCCATGACCGCCGGCAGCGTCGCGCCGAGCGGGCCGTTCGAGTCGACTTTCCCCTTGGCCTTGAACAGATCGGGCGTCGCCGCTTTCGGCGCCGGACCCTGACCGTTGATGACGACGACGCGCTTCGTCGCGGCGTCGTAGATCATCGTCGGCGACTCGCCGCCGAAGCCGAAGTGCGAGATCTCGACGACCGAGGCGGCGAACACCGTCGCCACGCCGGCGTCGATGGCGTTGCCGCCCTGTTCGAGGATGCGCGTGCCCGCGTGGACCGAGTAGTGGCGGCCGCCCGCGACGATGCCCCGCTGTCCGACGATCTCGGGCCGCATCGTGGCTTCGCGCCGCGGCGCCACGCGCGTCGGCTCGAGCTGCTGCGCCGCAGTGACGGAGACGAGCAGACCGCAGAAGAGCAGACCGAACCCTCTTTTCATTGCGTCGGGCCTCGCGTGTTGAAAAGTGAGAATGCTTCGCGATTGTCGGGCGGCGGTACCCGTCTGTCAAGGGACTATGATACGGGCGGAGCGCGCGATGGAACACCCCTTTACCCTCGGCGTGGAAGAGGAATTCCAGATTGTCGATCCCGAGACGTGGCAGCTCCGCTCGCATGTGTCGGAGCTGCTCGCGTCGACCGCCGCGACGTTCGGCGACCAGGTCAAACGGGAGCTGCACCAGTCGATCGTCGAGGTCGGAACGAAGATCTGCACGAACGTCGCGGAGCTGGCCGAGGAAATCATCCGCTGCCGCCGCGGTCTGGCCGGCGCGGCCGAACGCGTCGGCCTTCGCGTCGCCGCCGCCGGCACGCATCCGTTTTCGTCGTGGACCGATCAGGTGCTCTCGCCGGGCGAGCGGTACGACACGATCGTGGAGGAGCTCCAGCTGCTCGCGCGCTCGCTGCTCATCTTCGGCCTGCACGTCCACGTCGGCATTCCCGACCGCGCGCTGACGATCGAGCTGATGAACGAAGCGCGGTATTTTCTGCCGCACCTGCTTGCGCTCTCGACGAGCTCGCCGTTCTGGATGGGACACGACACCGGGTTGAAGTCGTATCGCACGACGGTGTTTCGCCGCTTCCCGCGCACCGGCATCCCCGATCGGTTCGAGTCGTGGAGCGAGTACCAGGACTACGTCAATCTGCTCATCGAGCTGCATTGCCTCGACAACGCGAAGAAAATCTGGTGGGACATCCGCCCGCACCCGACGTTCGGCACGCTGGAGTTTCGCGTCTGCGACGTCCCGACGGCGCCGCGCGCGACGATCGCGATCGCCGCGCTCGCGCAGGCGGTCATCGTCAAGTTGTACAAGCTGCGCAGACGAAACCTCGGCTTCCGTCTCTATCACCGCCGCCTGCTCGAAGAGAACAAATGGCGTGCCGCGCGGTGGGGGCTCGACGGCAAGCTGATCGACTTTGGCAAACGGCAGGAAGTGCCGATGCGCGAGCTGGCGCTCGAGCTGCTGGAGTTCGTCGACGACGTGCTCGACGAGCTCGACAGCCGGCGCGAGGTGGAGTACGTGCGCGACATTCTGCGCGACGGCACGAGCGCCGACCGTCAGCTCGCGGTCTACCGCGAGACCGGCGATCTGCGGGCCGTGGTGCGGGCGATCGTGCGCGAGACGAGCGAGAGCGTGGACGAGTCAGCCAGGACCTATCGCGTGTCGTGAGCCACGAAACACACGAAAACACGAAACTCACGAAATCAATCTAAGGTTCTTTTTCGTGGCTTTCGTGGTTTCGTGCTTCTCGTGGCTAACGTTCCTCGGGAGGAGGACCTGATGAAGGTGGGACTGCTCTGCGGTCGTGAGTACTCGTTCCCGCCCGCGTTTCTCGAACGCGTCAACCGGCTTGGCCGTTCGTACGGCATCACCGCGGAATTCCTGAAGCTGACCGGCACCCGCATGGGCGAGCCCGCCGAGTACCGCGTCATCGTCGATCGCATTTCTCACGAGATCGAGTACTTCCGCGCGTATCTGAAGCACGCGGTGCTTTCGGGCACGTACGTCATCAACAACCCGTTCTGGTGGACGGCCGACGACAAGTTCTTCAACTACTCGGTGGCCGAGCGCCTCGGCGTCGCCGTGCCGAAGACGATCGTGCTCCCGCAGAAATCGTATCCGCGCGAGTACGACCTCACGAGCGAATCGCTGCACAACCTCGGATACCCGATCGATTGGGACGCGCTGCTCGATGACGTCGGCCGGCCGGCCATCCTCAAGCCGTACTCTGGCGGCGGGTGGAAACACGTCTACAAGGTGCACAACGCGTCGGAGCTGATTGCGGCGTATGACGGGACCGGCCCGTACTGCATGACGCTGCAGGAGTTCATCGACTTCGATCAGTACGTTCGCTGCTTCACGTTCGGCAAGACCGACATCGTGCCGGTCGCCTACGATCCGCGCGAGCGCCGGTATCTGGTCGAGCACGCGTACCTGTCGGCCGACCTGGGCGCGCGGATTGTCCGCGACGCGCAGACGCTGAACACGGCGCTCGGCTACGAGATGAACACGATCGAGTTCGCGGTGCGCGGCGGCGTGCCGTACGCGATCGATTTCCTGAACCCGGCGCCGGACTTCGAGCGGGATCGGATCACCGACTTCTATTTCGAGACGGTCGTCCAGCGGATGGCGGATCTGGTCATCGATCGCGCGCTCAACGGAGAGCCGCGACAGATGTGGCCCCGATGGGCGGAGATGCTGGAGATCGCGCCGGCGGGACCGGTCTGACTGGTTGCTGGTTGCTGGTTGGTTGCTGGTTGCTGGTTGCTGGTTGCTGGTTGCTGGCTCGTTGCTGGCTGCTGGCTGGTTGGTTGCTGGCTGCTGGCTGGTTGCTCGTTGCTGGTTTGTTGCTGGGAGCTGGGCGCTGACCGGTGGGAGTTGAGATGGGCACTGTGGATCCGGTGCGACGGTGGAACGAACTGCTCGAAGAAGAGCAAAGAGCAACCAGCAACCAGCAACCAGCAGCCAGATTGTGCGCAGCGCTCGCCGGCCAGATGCGCGCGCGCCGGTTGACGTTTGGCGGGCGTCTGTTGTGTCCCTTTCTGCGCCCGTTCTTTCTCGATTCACGCGACGAAGCCCGTGTCAAGGAAGCGGCCGAGACGCTGTGGGTACTCGGCGAGCGGATCGCGCAGGCGGCGCTGTCCGACGACACGCTGCTGGCCGACCTCGCGCTGAGCCCGGACGAGATCCGGCTGGCGCGGATCGATCCCGGCTATGCCACCGCCAGCACGGCGGCGCGGGCCGACGCGTTCGTGTTGCCCGACTCGCTGCAGTTCGCCGAGTACAACGGCGAATCGCCGGCCGGCGCCGGCTACAGCCAGGTCCTCGCCGAGGTCTTCGGGGAGCTGTCGCTGATGCAGCGGCTGCGTGAGCACGTCGAGGCGCGGATGTATCGGCCAGTCGACGTTCTGCTCGAGGCGCTCGTCGACTCGTACCGGGAATGGGGCGGCACGGCGCGGCCGCCGCAGATCGCGATCGTCGACTGGAAGGAAGTCCCGACGTACAGCGAGTTCGAGCTGCTGCGCGACGCGTTCGTGGCCCGCGGCGTACCGACGATCGTGTGCGACCCGCGCGATCTGGAATTTACGTCGTCGCGCCTGACGGCCAGCGGCGTGCGCATCGATCTCGTCTACCGCCGCGTGCTCATCAACGACATCGTGTCGCGCGAGCAGGAATGCCGCGCGCTGGTGGCGGCGTACGAAGCGAAGGCCGTTTGTGTGGCGAACTCGCTGCGCTGCAAGATTCCCCACAAGAAGGCGTTCTTCGCCGTGCTGACCGACGAGCGTCGATCGCAGCTGTTCGGCGAGCGCGAGCGCGCCCTCATTCGTCGCCATGTGCCGTGGACCGCGCTCGTCCGTGAAGGCAAGGTCCGGCGCGACGGTGGCGAGATCGATCTCGTCCCGCACCTGCGCCGCCATCGCGACCGCTTCGTCATCAAGCCGAACGACGAGTACGGCGGCACCGGCGTCACGCTCGGATGGGAGACGAGCCAAGCCGAGTGGGACGCCGCGATGGCACGCGCGCTCGCCGAGCGCGAGCGCGGATGGATTGCGCAGGAGAAAATCGCCGTGCGCCGCGAGATCTTCCCGATCTGCGCCAATGGCGGCGTCGAGATGCGCGACATGCTGGTCGACTTCGCGCCGTACCTCTTTCGCGGCACGCTCGCCGGATTTCTCACGCGCCTCAGCGCGACCGGCCTCGCCAACGTCACCTCCGGAGGCGGCCAGGTTCCCGCCTTCGTCGTGACGGGTAAAATGGATTGATGGGCTCGTCGCCGTTCGGATCGGCGCCGCCGGACCTCGACCCGGGCGCGCGAAATGCCATCGACGTCTGCCTGGCGATCGCGCCGGGCGAGCGCATCGCGCTCATCGGCGATCTTGAAAGCGCCGAAGTGGCCGCGAGCCTCGCCGGCGCGCTCGACGAGGCGGGCGCCCGCACCGAAGGGCTCGTGATCGAGCGCCTCGCCGAGCGGCCGATGCGCGAGGCGCCTCGAGCGGTCGTCGACGCGCTCGAGCGCGCCGACGCCGGCATCCTCTGCGTCCAGCCCCGAGAGGGCGAGCTCGCCGCGCGCATGGCCATCGTCGCCGTCGTCGAGCGCCGCGCCATTCGTTACGCGCACATGGTCGGCGTGACGCCCGAGATCATGCGCCAGGGGATGCGCGCCGACTACCGCCGTGTCGACGCGCTGAGCCAGCGGCTGTGCGAGCGGATGCGCCGCGCCGGACGGTTGCGTGTGGAGACGCCCGAAGGGACGTCGTTCACCGCGGCGTTCGATCCGTCACTGACCTGGATCAAGACGAGCGGTCTCATCAGCACGCGCTACTGGTCGAACCTTCCGGCGGGCGAGGTCTTCACGACGCCGGCGACCGTCGACGGGACGTTCGTCTGCAACGCCACGGCGGGCGACTACTTCGGTCCGAAGTACGGCGATCTGTCGGCGACGCCGCTGACGCTCGACATGTCCGGCGGCCGCCTGACCGCGGCGCACTCCGATCGCGCCGACCTCGAGCGCGAGTTCTGGGCGTACTGCCACACCGACCAGCACAGCGATCGCGTCGGCGAGCTCGCGTTCGGCACCAACATCGCGCTCGATTCGATGATCGGCGTCCTGCTGCAGGATGAAAAGGTGCCCGGCGTTCACATCGCCTTCGGCGACCCGTACGGAAGCCAGACGGGCGCGCCCTGGAAATCGCAAACGCACGTCGACGTCCTGACGCGCAACTGCGACGTGTGGATCGACGACGATCAGGTGATCGCCGGCGGGAAGTACCTGATGGAGCGGCTGGGACTCTGAGAATTCACAATTGACAATTTACAGAGTGACGAGTGCCAAGTCCCCTCGCTTTGCAAAGTGTCAATTGTCAATTGTGAATTGCAGGCGTCACAGATACGCACGCAGTTGATGTTTCCAGTACGGCCAGTCGTGCCCGCCCATCGGTCCCCAGTCGTCGAGGTGATGTGTGATGCCGCGGTTCGCCAGAACGTGGGACAGCCGGTACGATTCGCCGCTCTGTTCCCACGGCCCGCTGCCGGTCGCGATGTGGATGTCACACGAGGCGAGGTGGCCGAGCGCCCGCGGCTCGGAGAGGTTCGACAGATAATCGACCGGGTTGTTGAAGTAGAAGTTGTCGTCGTACGCGCCGTCCATGAAGCGCTTCATGTCGTACACGCCAGACAGCGCGAGGCAGCGCTTGACGACGTCCGGATGCTTGAAGAGCGTATTCGCCGCATGGTACGCGCCGAGCGACGCGCCGATCGTTCCGACGCCGATGTCCGAGGAACGGCAGTCGGACCGCACGAACGGAATCACCTCGTGCCGGATGTACTCGTCGTACTGATGCTGCATCCAGCTTCGATGAAACGGATGCGCGTCGCGGTTGCCGAACGAGTCGCCGTGGTTGATGTTGACGCAGTACAGCTTCACACGCCCGGCTTCGATCGGATCTCCGAGCCCCTCGATCATGCCCTGCCGATCGAACTCCCACTCGTCACCGCCGCTGGTCGGGAACACGATCATCGGCGGCCCCCAGTGTCCGTAGACGACGACGCCGAACTCGCGTCCGAGGCGATGGGAATACCAGCGGTGATAGTCGCGCCGCACCACGCAATCCTAACGCGATGACGATTCTCTGTATCGCGACGTACTTCAAGGGCGAGATCTTCCTGCGCGACTGCCGCCGCCAGGGCTGCACCGTGCTGCTGCTGACGGCCGAGACTCACGCCTCCGCCGCGTGGCCGCACGAGGCGATCGCCGAGCTGCACACGATCGGCCGCGGCGCCAGCGATGCCGACATCCGCCGCCTCGTCGCCTCGATCGCGCGGCGGCACCGCATCGAGCGCGTCGCCGCGCTCGACGACTTCGACGTCGAGATGGGCGCGATGGTGCGCGAGTTCCTTCAGGTGCCCGGCTTCGGCCGAACCGTGGCCGCGCGGTTCCGCGACAAGCTCACGATGCGGACGACGGCGCGGCGCCTCGGCATCGCCGTGCCGGAATTCACCGGCGTCTTCAACGACGAGGATGTCAGCGCCTGGACCTCGCGCGTGTCGCCGCCGTGGGTCCTGAAGCCGCGATCCTCGGCGGCCGCGACCGGCATCAAGACCATCGCCGGCCTCGACGCCCTGTGGCCGGCGCTCGAGAATCCGATCGACGGCCGCGGCGCATACCTCCTCGAGCAGTTCGTGAAGGGCGATGTCTACCACGTCGACTCGATCGTGTATCGGGGCGAGGTGGTGTTCTCGGTGGCGTCGCGGTACGGCCGGCCGCCGATGCAGATCGCGCACGAAGGCGGCATCTTCATCACGCGGCGGCTCCCGAACGAGTCGGCCGAAGCGACCCGGCTCATTGAGACGAACCGGCGTTTGTTGGCCGGATTCGGTCTCGTCCACGGCGTGTCGCACAGCGAGTTCATCGGTTCCGATGCCGGCGTCGTGTTCCTCGAGACATCTGCGCGCGTCGGCGGCGCCTACATCGTCGACGTGGTCGAAGCGGCGACCGGCGTCAACCTGTGGGCTGAATGGGCGAAGGTCGCGATTGCCGCCGACGATGGTCCCTACGATCCGCCGGCCGCGCGATCGGACAGCGCCGGCCTCGCGCTGTGTCTCGCGCGCCAGGCGGAGCCCGATTTGTCCGGCTACACCGATCCCGACATCGTGACGCGCATCCGCAAGCCGCACCACGCCGGCCTCATCGTCCGCTCGCCGGACCCGCGGCGCGTCGAGACGCTGCTCGACGACTACGCCCATCGCTTCTCGCGCGACTTCCTCGCGACGATGCCCGCGCCGGAACGCCCAGCCGAATGACCCTTCCGAACGTCTGGTCTCCGCAGCGGCGCAACCGTCGCGATGTGGACGTTTATCTGCCGCCTTCGTATGCGCGCGGGCGCCGACGATATCCAGTCGTCTACATGCAGGACGGCCAGAACCTGTCGGACCCGTCACTCGCCTTTGCGGGAACGTGGGACTTGCCCGGCGTGCTGGCCCGGCTCGCCGAGCGCGGCATCGAGCCGATCGTCGTCGGCGTTCACAACGTGGAGACGCGTCTCGCCGAATACAGCCCGTTTCCCGATCGCAAACACGGCGGCGGCGAGGCCGACGCGTACCTGGCTTTCCTGACCGACACGCTGAAGCCGCGCATCGATCGCCTGTTTCGTACACGGCGCCAGCCGTCGCACACCGCGATTTTCGGATCGTCGATGGGCGGGCTCCTCAGTTTGTACGCATGGTTCCGCCGCCCGAACGTGTTCGGCATGGCCGGCGCGATGAGTGCGGCGCTGTGGTACGGCCGCGAGCGGTTGTTCGATTTCTTCGAATCGGCGCGCGTGCCGCGCGGTCGGCTGTACGTCGACGTCGGGACCGCCGAAGGCGCCGCCACGCTGGCCGACGCGCGAGCCTTCCGCTCGCTCGCCGCCGCAAAGGGGTTGCGCGTCGGCGATCGGTTCTCGTATGTGGAGGAGAGCGGCGGGCGTCACCAGGAGGCGTACTGGAGCGCGCGCCTCGGCGATGCGCTCGAGTTCCTGCTCAATTAACAGTTGACAATTTACAATTTACAAAGAGCGACCATTTGGCGCACGCTCCCTCTGTCGATTGTCTAGCAATTGTGACTTGTCAATTGGAGGGCACGCGATGAGAGCAGCGATATCGGGTCTCGCGGTGGCGTTCGCGCTGGCGCTGCACGCCGACGCGCAGCAGCCGGACTTCAGCCAGGTGCAGATCAAGACGACGAAGATCGCCGGCAACTTCTATACGCTCGAAGGGCAGGGCGGCACGATTGGCGTGCTGTCGGGGCCAGACGGCGTGCTGATGGTCGACGCGCAGTTCGCGCCGCTCGGCGACAAGATCGTCGCGGCCATCAAACAGATCTCCGACGGCCGCATCCGCCTGCTCGTGAACACGCACGTGCACGGCGATCACACCGGCGGGAACGAGAACATCGCGAAGCAGGGCGCCGTGATCATGGCGCGCGAGAACCTCCGCGCGCGTCTCGCCAAGCCGGCGCCGCAGGCCAACGGTCAGCCGGGCGTGCCGGCGCCGGCGCTCGCGCTGCCGATCATCACCTACGACGCGCCGGTGACGGTTCACATGAACGGCGAGGACGTGCAGCTCGTGCCGGTGCCGGTGGCGCACACCGACGGCGACACGATGGTGTACTTCCCGAACGCGAACGTGATCATGACCGGCGACTTCTATCGGTCGACCGGTTATCCGAACATCGACCGCGCGAATGGCGGGACGATGAACGGGATGCTCGCGGGCTTCGAGGCGATTCTCAAGCTGGGGCGCGCGGACACGAAGATCATCCCGGGCCACGGCGCCATCGTCGACAAGGCGGCCGTGGCCGCGCATCGCGACATGATGATCGCGGTCCGCGACAAGGTGGCCGCGCTCGTGCGGCAGAACAAAACGCAGGCAGAGGTCATCGCCGCCAAGCCGACGGCGGATTTCGACACGAAGGTGACCGGCGCGACGCCGATGACCGCGGAGCGCTTCGTCGGCCAGTTGTATCAGGAGCTGAAACCGGCGACGCGGTGAGGTACGGTCGTTGGAGCGCGAGGCTCTAGCCGAGCGAGATGCCTCGCGCTCCACGGGACGAACACCACCGCGATGTTGGAGCGCGAGGCGTTGGCCGGGCGAGACACGTCTACGATGGTTTCCTCGTCGGCCAGATCACACCCTGATCTTTCTTCGTGACCGGACCGAGCCCTTTGTAGACGAACTTCTGCACGCGCTGCCCGCGGTACGTCTCGGTCGTGTAGATGTTGCCCTTCGAGTCGGTCGCGATGCTGTGCACGCCGTAGAACTCGCCCGGCTGCCGCCCGCCTTCGCCGAACGTCGTCAGCATCTCCAGCGATTGCCGATCGAGGATGTGAACGCGGTCGTTCTCGCCGTCGGCGAGATAGATGTACTTCTGCTGCGGATCCTTCGAGAACGCGATGTCCCACGTCGAGCCGGAGCCGCGCGTCTCCTTCTCGATGAAGCCTTCCTTCACGAACGTGCCGTCCGGCTTGAAGACCTGGATGCGATCGTTCACGCGGTCGCAGACATAGAGGAGGCGATCGACGGAGAGCTCGGCGCAGTGCACTGGATTCCTGAACTGCTGCGCGGGCGGCGCCGACGGATCGTAGTTGCCGAGATTCACGTCCTCCGGCTTGTGGCCGTACGCGCCCCAGTGCCGCTTGTACTTTCCCGTGTCCGCGTCGTAGACGATGACGCGGTGGTTGCCGTAGCCGTCCGCGACATACACCTCGTTCTCGGTCTTGTCGATGAACAGCTTCGCCGGCAGCCGCAGGTTGTCGGGATCGTTGCTCCCTTTGCTCTGACCGGGCTTGCCGATCTGCATCAGGAACTTTCCCTCGCGCGTGAACTTCAGGACCATGCTGTCGTTGAAGTACCCCTGCACGCCGCCGGTCTGGCTCTCGTCGAGCACCGTCGGTGTCGGCGCGCCTCCCGCCTGCGCTCCGCGGCCGCGTCCTGCGGCCGCCTGCCCTGAGCCTGTCGAAGGGCGTGCGGCGCCCGGAGGTTGTCCGCGGCCGTTGCCGCCGATCCACACGTTGCCTTTGTAGTCGACGGTGACGCCGTGGTTCGACTCCGGCCAGTCGTACCCTTCGCCCTTGCCGCCCCAGTGGCCGACGAGATTGCCGTCGGCGTCGAACTCGAGGATCGGCGGCGCCGGCGCGCAGCACTGCGCCGTCGGCGGATTGGTGGTGGCGTGCTGCTCGCCCGGCTCGAGCGAGCCGGCGCGATGGATGATCCAGATGTGGTCGCGGCCGTCGACCGACACGCCGATGGTCTGCCCGAGCAGCCAGTGGTTGGGCAGCGGCTTCG
>Ga0070699_100004359_pt1 | contig 12504 bp, 10 predicted proteins | sample KBSK1503metaG_FD_65473 | JGI IMG/M metagenome (GOLD analysis project Ga0070699, IMG submission 65473) | Corn, switchgrass and miscanthus rhizosphere microbial communities from Kellogg Biological Station, Michigan, USA - KBS K1-50-3 metaG | ecosystem: Host-associated > Plants > Roots >...
ATGATCGCGATCGTGTCGCCATCGCTGGTCCGCGCGCGCACTTCCTGCAGAAAACGGGGGTACTGCTGCCACGCGCCGTCGGGCCAGCGCAACAGCGCCGACGTCAATCCTTGCCGGCTGACGAACGGCAACTGCAGGAGTTGCGGCTCGATGCGGAGGGCGACGATCGCAAGGATCGCCAGGAGTGCCGCGACGCGGCGGGCTTGCATTGGAACGAGAGTAGCAAATTACGATGCGCCGCGGCCGAGGAGCACCGCGGGAATCGTGCGCAGCAGGATCTTCAGATCGAGCGAGGGCGACCAGTTGTCGATGTATTGCAGATCGAGCTTCATCCAGCGATCGAAATCGATGTTGTTGCGTCCGTTGACTTGCCACAGGCACGTCAGGCCGGGCTTCATGGAAAGCCGCCGGCGCTGCCAGCGGTGATACGAGCGCACTTCCTCCGGGATGGGCGGACGCGGGCCGACGAGGCTCATGTCGCCCTTCAGCACATTCCAGAGCTGCGGCAGCTCGTCGAGCGAGAATTTACGCAGAATCCGTCCAACCGCGGTGATGCGCGGATCGCTCCTGGCCTTGAAGACCGGACCGCTCATTTCGTTGAGGTGGCTGACTTCGCCGACGCGCTCGTGCGCGTCCGCGATCATCGTCCGGAATTTGTAGAGCGTGAAGATGCGGCCGTTGAGGCCCATGCGCTCCTGCTTGAAGACCACCGAGCCGGGCGACGTGATCTTGATCGCGATCGCGGCCAGCACGATGATCGGCGCGGAGAGCGCCAGCAGCAGAAGCGAGACCGCCACGTCGAGCAGGCGCTTGGCAGCCAGCTGGGTCTCGTTCGAAGGCGTGGTCGTGAATGTCAGGAATGGAATGCCTTCCAGCTCTTCGACTTCCAGGCGCGCCAGCCGGTTTTGGAAGAAGTTCATGGCAACCCGCGCGCGGATGCCCAGCTCCTCGCACAGCAGGAAGATCTGTTTCATCTCGTCGAGCTTCTTGCGCGTGACTGCGAAGACGATTTCGTCGACCACTTCCGGGAACTGGCTGTCCTCGAGAAGGCGTCGCAGCTCGGGAACGGTGCCATACACGCGGAATCGCCCCCAGCCGTTCGACAGGCGATGGCCGTCCGAAACAAACCCGAGGATTTTGTAGCCCCAGTATTTGTGATCCTCGACCAGACGCGCGACGTCGATCGCTCTTCGTCCGGTTCCGACGATCAGAACCGTGCGGTAGTTGAGTCCTTTCGCGCGGACGTATCGCGCCATCACGCGCAGCGCGATTTTCTCCAGCACCAGCAGCAGCGCCGCCAAAATGCTGAAGAGCACGAACCAGGCGCGCGAGAGTTGCCGCAGGGGCAACAGATACGCGAGCGTCGCCAGCAGCACCGTTCCCACAGCCACGATACGAAAGACCGTCAGCATTTCTTTGTTCAGGGAGATCGTGCGATGGCTGTGGTAGGTGTGGTAACTGAACAGCAGCACCGACCAGATGATCAGCACCACCGGGTAAATCTTGAGGTATTCCGCCAGCGGGAAGAGGCCGGTCGGGAAACGCTGCGGCGCAAAAAGCGGGAGCAGCAGGTCGCGGATGAAGAAGGCGCCGAAGAACGCCAGCGACGTCAGACCGAGGTCGACGAGGTACACGACCCGCGCAATCAGCCGCCACTTCTGCTTAAGCATCGGTTATTTCGAATCGAATGTACTTCAAAACGCTGCCTTTGCGATATACGCAGCCCAAATTGCGAACGTCTAGGCTGACCAAACTCAGGCATTAGGCGTTGGGCCTCAGGCCACCCAACGCCCAACGGCTAACGTCCAACGCCTTTCGAGAGCTCGGTAAAGAGCTCCTCGTACGCAGAAACCACTGTTTCCCATCGATAGCGAGCCCTCCCGCGCTCCTTTCCACGCCTTCGCAACTCTTCCCGATCCGCCGTTTTAGCGAGGCATGCCTGAAGAATGCCTGACAGATTTTCGGCCGGGCGGAGGTCGAAATAACGCACGGCATCCCCTCCTACTTCCCGATTCTCGGGGGTGTCGTGCGCCAGGACCAGGCCGCCGGACGCCATGGCCTCGATCATGGCGGGATGCGTTCCGCCGACTTCCGTCGCCTGCACATAGATGAGCGCGTTGCGCTGCAGCGTCCGGTAGTCGGCGCCGTAGATCGCGCCCGGAAGGAGGACCCGATCGCTTCGATGCCGGTGCAGCTCGCGGACAAGATCCTTGGCATACAAGCCCTCCCCCACCATCACCAGCGGCACGCCGGCGGCAATTTTCTCGTATGCCAAGACCACTTCCAGCGGATTGTTTTCCGGCTCGAAGCGGCTGACATAGAGGACGTAATCGCGCGCCGTGAGGCCAAGGCGCTGAAGGATGTCGGTGTCTGGTTCATCCGGGAAATCGGATCCATATGGAATCACGACCGCGTCGGCCCCGAAGTACTCGCGGTAGTAATCGGCGATCACCTGCGCATCCGCAATCAAGCGGTCGGCAAACATGACCGAGAGTGACTCGCCGGCGCTGTAGACCATTCGACCGAAGAGGTTCCACTTGCGGCGGAAACGCTCGATTCCATCGACGTTGATGGCCACCGGAATTCTCGCCGCTCGCAAAAGCGGGAGCACGAACGCATTCGCAGCATTGCACACCAGAACCACATCGAAGCGGCGGCGCAAAGCGTCCAGCGCCGAGAGAAACGAGTGGCTGACGGTCTCGAAGTACTTGTGCCGAATGGCGGGGAGGACGATGCGCTCGATGCCGTTCCACGTTTGCCCCTCACCCCGGCCCTCTCCCGCCGGGAGAGGGTGCAGGGTGAGGGGTCGGCAATAGACCGCGACCTGATGCCCGCGCGCAACGAGCCGCGTGCCCAACTCGGCGGCGAAAGTCTCGAATCCGCCGTAGCGCGGCGGCACGCCTCGAGTGCCGAGGATGCAGATCCTCAACGAAACCACTCCGCGAGCCGGCGGTCGGAGATACGCCGGCGCCGCTGAACCGCTTTTCTTTTTTCGAGAATCCGCCGCCGATTGCGCCACAGCCATCCGAAGGCCGGGAGCGAGGTCCGCTCGATCGTGAGCGCGGCACCGAGGACCATGGCATCGCGAGTCAGCTCGAAGGGCGCGTTTCGAATGGCCAGATAGAGACCTTCGTTCTTCAACCGCAGCAGAAATCGATTTTTCACCGAGTGCATGTTGATGGTGGCCGGCAGCTCGTGGCGCCGCTCCGGCGTGACGGTCCGCACGTGATCGGCGATGCCCTCCGGCGCGCAGAGGGCACGCCATCCGAACAGCCGCCCGCGCCAGGCGACGTCGGCATCTTCGCGATACGCAAAAAAGTCTTCATCAAAAAACTCATCATTAATAGTAACATCAATAATGAATGATTTACGATAGACCGCTGCGGCGCCGGAGACGCCGAAGACCTCGTTGTCGGCTGTCAGTTGTCGGTTGTCGGTGATGTCGAAGTGACGGCCGCTGCGCGTCATTCGAATTCCCATCGAATCGATCTCTTCGGTGGGCTCGATTTCGTAGCCGCGCGCCCGCATCAATTTGCCGGTCGCCGCGCCGAATTTGTCGCCTGCGCGATCGAATGCCTCGAGAATCTTCGCGAGATAACCGGGCGTCAGAAAGCAGTCAGGGTTGCAGAGCGCGACGAATTCGCCACGGGCCTCGCGGATCGCCTGATTGGCGGCCGCTGCGAACCCGCGATTGTCAGGATTGATGATCTGTCGGCATTGCGGGAAACGTGTGAGCACGAGCGCGGCCGATTCATCCGCCGACGCGTTGTCGATGTGAATCAGCTCGACATCGCGGTGACTCTGGCCGGCAATGCCCTCCAGGCAGCGGCGCAAATAGGGAGCGCTGTTCCAGGTGATCAGGACGACGGTGACGAGTCGTCCCATCGCTCGAATGCTCTCTTCAACACTCCGCTGTAAGCCTTGAGCGCGCCCCGCCGTCCGACTTCGGGATGCGCGAGGCCGGCGGCCGCGGCCGGAAGCCGCAGAATCATGCCGATCATGACGATCCAGCGCAGCGCTTCGGCCTGCGCCGGACGGAACCACTTCTTCGCGTAGCGCCACATGTTGCGGTACCAGAGATCGACGAAGCGCTCGAACGGAACGTGCTCGAGGCTCGCGCCGCCGAAGTGGCGCGCCTGAGCAGCCGGAACGATCCAGATTTCCTTGCCGGCGGCGGCCAGGCGCCGGCAGTAATCGACGTCCTCGAACCACGCCGGGAAAAATTGCTCGTCCAGCGGGCCGAGCTCATCGAAGACTTCCCGCCGGAACAGCAGCGCAGCGGCGGCCGGTTGATCGACGGGACGCGGATGCGTGAGATCGATATCGCGATAGCGGTACGCGGCGCTGACCGGATTCGAGGGCCAAACTTTGTCGATCGCCAGCACGTCGACCGCGAACGTCATGACTGTTGGAAATCGACGGAGCTGAAATTCTCGCTGCGAGTTGCCCCGCTCGTCGGCGAGCAGCGGCGCGGCTGCCGCAACCAGCGGATGCGTTCGCAAAAATTCGACCAGCTCGGTCAGGCATCGCGGACCGAGGTTGCAATCGGGATTGAGCAGGAAGACGAAGGGACCGTGCGTTGTCGCAATCGCGCGGTTGATCGCGCCCGCAAAGCCGTGGTTGCTCTGCGAGGCCACCACGCGAACGTCATCGCTCAGCAGTTGCAGCGTGCGATCGTTTGAGCCGTTGTCATACAGGACAATCTCGTACGTCAGACCTTCGCAGGCCGCCGGAATCGATCGCAGGCATCGTTCGATCCATCGCTGACTGTTCCAGGTCACGATGAGGATCGACAGCTCGGGCTCGAGAGCTGGAAAAGCTGCGGGGCTGATGTCTACGATTGCCATCGACTCACGGCCTCGACCAGCGGGGTCACCACAACCGGCCACGCGAAGCGCGGACGGATGCGTTCGATGTTATGTACGCAGCTCGTGTAAAAAACGTCATCACGAAGGAGCTTTTCGATCGCACCGGCGACCGCGGCGACATTCTCGGGCGGTACGACGATGCCGAGCCCTTCGCGCCCAACAAGCTCCGCCGCGAAGCCTTCCTCGGTCGCGATGACCGGCGTAGCGGTGCTGATGGCGTCGAACAAACGCGTCCTGATCGAATATCGAGCCTCGGGCGTCGAGCGGTGGAGCATGATAGCGATTTTGCTCCGGCGCAGCCATGACAATCGTTCGCGATACGGCACCCACTCCGGGTTTGCAATGACATACGGATCGCCCCGCGCCACGAGCTCGTCGAAACGATTGTCGCGCCTGCGATCGCGCAGCGCACGATTGGGACGCGCGCGGCCGAGGAACAACAGCCGGCAGTCGATGCCGTCGAGATTCAGGCGGATCACAGCATCGACGGCCGTGCGCGGATCGAGCCACTCCCACGTTCCACCGCCCCAAAGAATCAGATTCTCGCGTAGGGCACCGTCAGTCTCGTCGGTCTCGGCGCCAAATCCCACCTCGATGATCGGCTTCCCCGCGTACAACTCGCGCTGATTCGGTGTCGCGACCATGAATAGATCGCCCTCCGAAAGCGCGCGCCGCAATCGCATCTGCTCGGCCAGGAAGTGCACTCGTTGTCGCATCGAGGGATGACGTCCATACATCTCGCGAAGTTCGAGCAGGACCGGATCGAACAAATCGTAGATGACGCGCTGGCCAGGCCGCATGCGATGAAAGCCACGCGCGGGCTGACCGATCAGAACCGAGGCGTTGCGCATTTCCTTGCGTGACCAGGAACCTTGCGCCATCAGCGTCGTCGGAAAGTGTTTCTTCAACTCCTGCGCGAAGTGCCACGCGCGGATTCCCGGACCGGCCATGCGCTCACCGACCACGTCCTTCGTTACGATCACAACCGAGAACACAGTCCCTCGATCATTCCGCGCACGCTCGACCGTCCGCGCAGCAGGAGTTTCAAATCTTCGGCGATGAGCGCCGGCAATCGACCAACGCCAGGATGCATGCGCGCGACTAGATAGCGGTTTCGCGTCCGAAAACGTTTCGCGCGAGGACCGAGGATTGGTGCGGATGCGGACCCGCGATGGGTGGCTTTCACGACAGGAAGGACGACCGTTCGCCACCCGGCATCATGCAGCCGCGCGCACAGCTCGACATCTTCGTAATACATGAAGAAACGGGGATCGAAAACGCGATCGCCGAGCGCATCGCGGCGGTAGAGGGCCGCGGTTGCGGAAACTCCCCATGCCGGCGGCACGGCGCTTCCGATCGAAAATCCGTGGCCGATCTGACGAAACGTGCCGTCGCTGATGTCGATGCCGGCGCCGTCAATCGTTCGCTCATCACGGCGGATGATCGTCTGCACTGCACCGATCTTCCTGTCGGCATCGAGAACTCCCTTCGTCAGCACGACCCAGTCGCGATCGAGGATCACGTCATTGTTGATGACTGCGACGTAGTCGGCCGAAGTCGCGCGATAGGCTTCGTTGACTCCTGCCGCAAATCCAATGTTCGTCTGGCTGCGAATCACGCGGACTCCATCGATGTGGATGGGCGTCGCCGATCCGTTGTCGAAGACGATGATCTCGCGCGCGCCCGCGATCGACGCGACGCAATTGCGAAGCATCTCTCCGCCGGCGGACGCGTCGAGCACGATGGCGTCCACATCACTCATGATCCATCCGGTCCAGATTCACGATGCCGCTCAGGCAGTGCAGCTCGATCCTTCCAGTCGTGGCGATGTTCACGCGAACGGCGCCGTAGCCGCGGGTGGGCGGGAGGGCGTAGGCGGCGTCGCGGCCGATCTGAATCATCGCGCCGCTGTCGGATGTGTACTGCAGTCGCGACGCTCCGCTTCGCGCCAGAAACGTGAGCGAGTCGCCGGCTCTGAGAATCCAGCCGCCGCGGAAAGCGAAACGCTGTACCTGAAAAACGTGCGGATAGAGCTCGCCACCGTTGTGGATCACGTGGGAGTCTTCGAATTCGATTCGATCGCCAGGCCGACGGCCGAACACGAATGCCAGCGCGATGACGACCACGAGTAACGTGGGGCCGCCTCTCAGGCGGCCCAGGCCGGCTGGAGAGCCGGCTCCACATACCACCAACACGATGATGGCAAGAATGCTCGCCACGATGGCCGCGAAGTTCGGGCGAATGAAACTCGGAAAAAGCCGCGAGAAATCGCTGTGCCAGATCGTCGAGAGCGTCTCGCCGACCACGTTCTCTCCATTCTCGATGTGAAACAGCCGCCACGGAAATGCGAGGCCGTGAATCACCAGCCCGATCGTCCAGGCCGCTGCCGCCACGATCGGCGCCGCGTCGACCTGCTTCCACAACGCTGCCGCGCCGAGCCCCAGGATGGGGATGAAGACGACGATGTAGCGCAGCGGCGGCGACCACCCGCCATGCCACTCGAGCCTCGGCACCAGATAAATGACGTAGATCGCGCTCGACGCCATTCCGATGCGAAAGCTCGCAGGCATGCTCGGCCATCGCGTGAGCGCGATCACTCCCAAAACAAAAATTGGGGCCTGAAACAGAATGCCCGCTGCGCCGTCGAGCAGCAGGCCTAAGAGTCCTCGAAGCATCGCGGATGGCGAGCCGGGGATCAGCTCGTTCCAACTGTGCACGGTCCCGGTCGTGAATACCGCGACAGCGAGCGGGATCGCGAGAATCACGGCCGCGATGGCGACGTACCTGCGATTGCGAAGCGTCCGCGCCAGCAGAAGGACGGCAATCAGAAGAAATCGCAGTTTGAGGAGCACCAGCGTCAGAAGCGCCGGCAGCCATCGCGCTGCACGCCGCTGTCGCACGCCGCGGACCGCTTCCACGAAAAAGAATGCGGCCGGCACCTCCGGCCAGATGCGCGCAGCGTAGAAGAGAATCGGTGGCCCGAGCGCGATGAAGGGAAAAAGCGCGCGAGTGGTGGCATCGTCGATGCCCTCATCTTCGAAGAGTCGCACCGTCGACCGCGCCAGAAGCGCGCCGAAGAGCGCGATGGTGGCGATCGCGCCGGGAAGACGCCCGATCAGATATCCCGGAATCATCAACAGCGCCAGAAACGGCTCGTGCCGCGAATACTTCTCGCCGTGCGGGCCGGTCGGATCGCCGAGCTGCGGCACCAGATCGAGCCGCCCGGCCTCCGAATGGGCGAGATCGCGATATTGATTCGAGAGATCGAGATCGTGATCGCGAACCATCGATTCAGTTTCGAGCAGGTAGAACGGCTCGTCGCCGTCGATCGCCGTGTGCAACATCATCGGGATCACCACCGCATAAACCAGCGCTGCGGCTATTGCGGCGCGATCGGCGCTCCATCGGACGTCAGCCGCCTGCGCGACGAATGTCCAGAACGCGGCGGTCAACAAGACGCCGAATGCCACGAACGCCAGGCGCGGCTCGATGTGAACCTGCAACGGCCGGGCGAAGGCCGCAAGGAATCCGAAGAGAAACCAGGCGCCGATGTAGATCGCAAACCATCGCTGCAGACTTCGGCCGCGGAGGAGAAGAAACGGCGATGCGATCGAAACGGCGACGAAGAGCGCCAGCGTCATTCGAACTCGACGGCCTCGATTTGCAACTTCGCGCCGGGCGGGAGGTCGGGGGCGGCCGTCACTTGCAATGCGGTGATCGGTCGAGGCGACGCGATCGCGATGCGGCCGGCAGTGTGCAGCCAGGCGGAGGCGCCGTAGTCGTGGATGTCATCGAGCGGCGTGCGCGGCGGACGATTGCGTGAGGCGAAGAAATGCTCGCGGCGCATGAAGCCGAAATCGGCGATGTCTCCAATCCGAATCATCTTCCTCGTCCCTCCCCCATCCACCCACCCGACCGCCCGACCGCCCGGCAGTCGCGCGGCGTTCGCGCCGCTGGCTGTGATCACCACCCGCCGCACGCCCGGCGGAATATCGAGTGATACGGATTGCGCGCGCTCAATCGCGATCCACACCGGCTGCGAGCGCGGAGATGCCGGCTCCGCGAACAACACCGCGGGAAACGCACGGGCGACGATGCCGCTCCACGGCCAGAGGGCGAAGAGGGCGATCGGCACCGTCATCCTGACCCTGAGCAATGCGAAGGGGAAGGATCTCTCCGCATGAGATCCTTCGCCGTCTTCGCGGCTCAGGATGACGAGCGCTATGACGACAGCCAGCACCGCGATCGAATACCGCATAAAGAACGCGGCGGCGATAAGGGGCGCTGCGATCGCGATGCGCGGAAGGGGAATCATCAGCAGAATAGCCACTAAGAATGGAAACACTAACATTCGCGCCGGAAAGATGGGCGTGACCAGCGCGATTGCCAGCGCAGCGGCAATGTGTGTAGCGGCGGGCTTCAGCCTGCCGGTCATAACGATCGCTATCGCGCCGAGGAGGATGACGAGCTCGCGCCAGAGGATGACTTGTGAAAACGGGATCCAGCGCAGGAGCAGCACGCCCGCGACAGTCAACGCGATCGACGCCGACGGCGTTCGCGGGGCGATCGCAACAGCGAATGCGAACGCTGCCGCTGCGATGATTCCGTAAGCGAGCAGCCGCTTGTGCTCATCGATCAGAAAAATTGCCGGGACAAAAAGGAGAATCGTCGCGGTTTGGATCACGGAAGGCCATCGCTCTGCAACGAATCCACAGAACGACAGCAGCACGATCACGAACGGCAGTGCGCGATCGATCGAAGTATCGGGAGGCGTGATGAGGATTGCAGCGGTGGCCGCCAGGACGGCGAAGATCAGCCACTCGACTTGCTGCCTACTTGGCACTCGGCACTCGGCACTCGGCACTCTCCGGATGCCGCACCCACTCCGGATCGAAGCCTTCGATGGTCTCAGGCGTCAGATCGGCGCGGTAGATCACCCGCGCATCGCCGGTGAGTCTCACATCGCGCAGCTCGCTGCCCTCGCGCGTGAACGTTACGACCAATGTGATTCCACTGCGCGTCAACACCGAGACCGGCGAGGAGACTTTTCCGAAAAAGGCCGCCGTAGCGACTGATGCCACGACGCCCGAACCGCAGGACAGAGTCTCCGCCTCCACGCCGCGCTCATACGTCCGCACTTCGATGGCGTGATCGCCTCGAACTGCCACGAAGTTCACGTTCGCGCCGCCATCGGGCTGCAGCTCGGGATGGCATCGGATGGCGCGGCCCGTCGGAACGATGTCGCCCGCCCAGAGATCGCCTGATTCGAACAGAACGTAATGCGGCACTCCCATGACGATCGAGCTGCCTCGGATCGGCTTGTCATCGACGCGCATCGGCCGCTCGGCGCGAAATCCGTGCGGGGATGGCAGCGAGAGCGTGACTGTCGTTCCCTCACCTGCCTCTGCGCCGACGATGCCGGCGCCATCGGTCTCGATCGTCATCTTCTTTGGCGCGATGCCGTTCAAAAACGCAAATCGGGCGGCGCAGCGCGTTCCGTTAGCGCAAAACTCTCCGCCGGAGCCGTCGTTGTTGAAGTAGCGGATTCGAAAATCGGCTGCCGACGATGATTCGATGAGGATGAGACCGTCGGCGCCGACGGACAGGTGCGCCGTGCAGATGCGGCGTGTGAGCTCGACTGCTTCGCGGACGCGTCCATCGCGGTTGTCGATGATGACGAAATCGTTACCGCCGCCGGCCATTTTTGTGAAGCCCAGCGGATCTTGTTTCGTCGCTTGTAGTTGCCATCGAGAACCCATCGGAATTTTCCCCACCGCGGCCGGTTTGAAGCCCGCGGTCCGTATTCTCGCACGCAACCCTCGCGCGCGTAACGAGGGGAGCCGCTGGACCGTCAATATCGACGGAGGAAACGCCTTGAAGCCTCTCGCTCCCAGTGTCGTCGTCGCCGCCGCGCTCTTCGCGAGCGCCCTCGCAGCTCAGCAAACTCAACAGCCGCCGGCGGAAATCCCAAAACTGACCGAAACAATCGACATTCGCGTCATCAATGTCGACGTCGTCGTCACCGACAAGAAGGGCGGCCCCGTTACAGGCCTGAAAAAGGAAGACTTCGAGCTGTACGAGAACGGCGTCCCGAAAAACATCTCGAACTTTTACGAAGTCGAGGGACCAAAGGCGCTGAACGTCTCGATCGCGCCGGGACCAGGACCGGTTACGCCGGCCGTCAAGCGCGAGGAAATCCCGGAGAACATGCGGCGCAGAGTCATCTTCTACATCGACAACCTGTCGCTGATGCCCTTCAATCGAAATCGCGTCTTCAAGGAGATGAAGGAGTTCGCGAAGAACATTCTCCGTCCCGGCGACGAGGCCATGATCGCGACGTTCAACCGCAGCATGAAAATCCGGATGCCGTTCACGCGCGATCCAAGCGCGATCCAGACGACGCTCGACACGATCGCGGGCGAGTCAGCGATGGGCGTGTCGAACCGAAGTGAGTCCCGCGACGTTCAGAAACGAATTCAGGACGCCCAAAACTACGACGAAGCTCTCTCCACCGCCCGGACCTACGCCGAGTCGGTGAATCACGATTTGCGACAGAGCGTCGATTCGCTCGCCGGCCTGATGACCACCCTGGCGGGCGTGGAGGGAAAGAAAGTCCTCGTGCTGACCACCGAAGGATTTCAGATGCAGCCGGGCCGCGAGATGTTCTATCTCATCGACGAAGTGAGCCGCGAAAAGGGATGGCAGGGCGGATCGACACTGCTCGAGGGGATGAGCTACGACGCCAACTCGCAAATCCAGAGCATCGCGAAGACTGCGAATGCGAACGGAATCACCGTCTACGCCATTCATGCCGGCGGACTGGGCGCCGCCAACGACGCCATGTCGGCGGAGATGGACAAGCCCACGCCCTACGCCGTCACGTCGGCCGCTCTCAGCAATTCGACCGAGTCGCTGCAGTTGATCGCCGATATGACCGGAGGTTTGGCATCGATCAACAGCAACAATTTCGCGCAAGCCTTCCGCAACATCCAGCGCGACCTCGAGTCCTACTACTCCCTCGGCTATCGCGCCGGCACGGAACGGGTCGATCGCCAGCGCAATCTCGAAGTGCGCGTCAAGAACAGGAACTATTTCGTTCGAAACCGGCAGACGTTCGTGGAGAAGTCGCCCTTCGCGGAAATGAACGATCGCGTCATCGCCAACCTGCTGTACAGGACCAAGGCGAACGAAATGAAGATTCTTGTCAAGGTCGGTTCGCCGGCGCGCTCTGAAGATCTTTACAAAGTGCCCATCGAAGTCCAGATCCCGATGGAAAGCCTGACGCTGCTGCCGCAGGGCGAAAGTTACATGGGCGGATTCTCGGTCTACGTCGCCGTGGCAAACAAGGATGGCGACATGTCCGACGTCGCGCGCCAGACGCATCAGATTCGAGTGGCGAGCTCCGACTTCCCGAAAATCAAGGGCAAGTACTACGCCTACGCACTCGATCTGCTGATGGAGCCGGGCCCGAACAAGATCTCCGTCGGCGTGATGGATGAAGTCTCGAACTCCACCGGCTTCGATCGCGTGCCGGTGATTGCCGCGGATCTGAGGTAGGTTGTTCTTTGGAGTGCGGTGCCTTGGCACCGCTTTCACGGCCGCAGCTTGCTGCGGCCAGCCAAAGCGGCGGCAAGCC
>Ga0070699_100004360_pt1 | contig 12497 bp, 12 predicted proteins | sample KBSK1503metaG_FD_65473 | JGI IMG/M metagenome (GOLD analysis project Ga0070699, IMG submission 65473) | Corn, switchgrass and miscanthus rhizosphere microbial communities from Kellogg Biological Station, Michigan, USA - KBS K1-50-3 metaG | ecosystem: Host-associated > Plants > Roots >...
AGGCTGACCTGACCAAAGCCGACGATCCGGTCGTCCAGGCGCTCCTGCAGCAATACCGCATCGTGGGCGTGCCGACGATCGTGTTCCTCGACTCGTCCGGCCGCGAGCTCCCCGCCCAGCGGCTAATCGGCTTCGAAGCACCGCAGCCGTTCCTCGCGCGATTGAAGCAAGTGCGGTGACGACGATCTCGCGCGAGGAAGTCGACCGCATCCGCGATCGCATCGCGCGCGCACACGAGCTGGCGGCCGCACAATTCCGCGACACATTCATTCCCGGCCAAACGCCTCCGACCGCCCATCTCGAAATCCTGGCGTCGGCGCTTCTCGAATATGCCGAGGGAGTGCGCCTCGACGGAAAGGTGCAATATCAACTCGACGGAGACACCATCGCGCCATTCGTGGTCCCCGATGAGCCGTTTTTCAAATACTTCGAAGTCGATCGAAATCCATCCGCGGTTCTCGAATACTGGCTCATCATCTCGGAGATCATCGGATCGACTTCCTGGCGGATGACGACGCTGATCGCATCGCCCGACGAATACGACGCGGCATTGCGCCGGATGCAGTCGCCGCAAATTGTCCGCGCCCTGATCGCGGCATTTCTACCAACGGTCGAGATTCGGATCGACGGCGCCGCATCTCTGGAGGCCACGATCTACACGCGGGCAGACGAGGAGCGGATCGAACGCCGCCTGCTGCTGCTCGATGTGCTCAACGAGTTTCACTACCATGGCCGCGAGCTACTGGCCGAAGGTCGGGGCGGCGTCCCGGCCTAACCGGCGATCACGCCGGCCAGAATGTCGTACGACTTGAGCTCGTGGCCGAGGAATTCGCGGCGCACTTTGGCGGCGGAGGTGCGCATTTTCGTCAGCAGAGAAGCGGAAGGCTTGCGCGCCACGAAGTCGGCGACCGGCAGGCGCAACAGATCTTCAATCGCTTTGTCGAGCGGCGGAAGAATTCCGGCCAGCCGCAGGATCCACATCTCTGCATACGCCACCACGGCGAGTGGCTGCCCGCCCGCGAGCAGCGATTCGGTCGTTCGGTCGAGCAGCCGATAAATCAATTCCGCCGGATCTTCCGACTGGGCAAAAGTGTCGACGGTCTCCGCGATGTATGAAGCTGCGACGTTGGCGACCAGATCCTGCTGCGCCGGAAAAAGCGAGCGGATGAGATCGACCGATTCGATGCGCACCACTTCCTCCGACTCGCGCTCGACGAATCCGATCCGCACCTTCGCGAGCGGCTCGAGGGCGGCGCCGAATCGGCTTCTGAGGCTGCGCGCGCCGTAGGCCCATCCTTTTTTCTTGCCGTGATCCGGCGTGAGAAAGACCACCAGCTTGTCCCGCTCCCGCGCGGGAAATGTCTGCAGGATGATCGCCTCGGTGCGCTCGGGGCGCATGATCACAGACTACACTCCCAAGATGAAGCTCGTCGTCACCATCTATGAGCCGACGATGGAGAAGGCCATCCACGCGATCCACGCGCTGCGCGCCGATCACGACATGATCGAGGTGCGCCTCGACGCGTTCGGCGGTCGTGACGTCGATCCGTTCCTCGGCCTGACTTCCAGGCCGATCATCTTCACGAACCGCGGCGGTGAGCCTGTCGAAAGCGACTTCGGGCTTATCGACGTCGAGTACGGGCGCAAAGTCAAACATCCTGAGCGCACGGTGCTGTCATTTCACGATTTCGAAGGGATGCCTGACCTCGAGCCACTCGTCGCCGCCATGACGGCACTCGGATGCGCGCACACGAAGATCGCCGTTTCGCCGCGCACGCTCGCCGAAAACGAATCGCTGCTGGCAGCCATCAAACCGGGTCTGACGATTTTCGGGATGGGGGAGCGAGGCCTCTACTCCCGAATTCTGGCGCCGTTTTTCGGATCGGAGTTTTTCTTTGCGGGCAGTGTCGCACCTGCGCAGTTGTCACTCGAGCGCGCACTCCCGATCTACGGCGATCGCAAATTGCCGAGGCCCGACAAAATTTTCGCGATCGCCGGAAACCCCGCCGGCCAGAGCCTCTCGCCCTCGATTCACAATCCGTTGTTTCGCAAGCACGGTGTTCCGGGCGCCTACACCATTGCGTCGTTCGAGACGTTCGATGAGATCGCGACTGCGTTCGAAGCCGCAAGGATCGCCGGCCTCAGCGTGACCGCTCCGTTCAAGGATCAGGCGCTGGCGTTCGCAAAAAGGATCGGCGCCGATGTGCAACGCAATGCATCGGATGCCAATGCCGTCAACACTCTGGTCCGCACGAAAAAGGGCGTGATCGCCGACAACACCGATGTCGACGGCTTCGAGATCCTTCTGAAAAAAGTGCATTGCAGGCGGGCGGCAGTGGTGGGGGCAGGCGGGACGGCGCGGGCCGCGGCGGTGGCTCTTCGCAGGGCCGGCAAGGAAGTGCGAATTTACAATCGGAGCCCGAAGCTTGGGGCGGAGCCGCTCGAGGCCCTTCCGGCGTTCAATGGCGATCTGATCATCGACACCCTGCCTTCCGGCGTTCGGCTCTCGCTCCCCGCCGGCGTGACGACCATCGCCGCGGCCTACGATCGGGGAGGCGTGGAGCTTCTCGAAGCGCAGGCAATCCGTCAGAATGAGCTGTTTCTCGAGGCCTTTCGATGAATCTGGACGATCTGCGGCGCGACTACGACATCGTTCCCGTGGTGCGGGAGCTCAGCGCCGATGCGCTCACGCCCGTCGTTGCGTTCGCGGCGCTCTCCGGCGAAACGGCCGATGCGTTTCTCTTCGAGAGCGTCGAACGCGGTGAGAATCTCGGCCGATACTCGTTCGTCGGTTTCGATCCGCGCCGCACGCTGCGGTTCGATCGCGGCACGCCCGATCCGGCCGGCCTCCTGCGTGAAGAGCTTCGGCCGCTGCGCATCTACAACGAAGACAAGCTCCCACCATTTTTCGGCGGCGCAGTCGGATTTTTCGGGCACGGCGTCGCTACATGGAGCGAGCGCATCCCCGACTCGCACCCCGACGACCTCGGCATCCCCGACGCCCGGCTGCTCTTCTTCGATAATGTTGCAGTATTTGATCATGTTAAACAGCGTTTATATATAGTAGCGAATATTTTCACGTCCGACCCTGACGCGTCGATCGCCGAGGCCAATGCCAGGCTCGATCGGGCCGTGGAGAAACTGCGAAACGCCAGTCTGGACCTGCTGGCGTTACCGGCCGATGTGCCGCCGGTCGAGCTGCGATCCAACTTCGAGCGCAAGGAATTCGAGGACGTCGTCCGCGCCGCGAAGGAGGAGATCGCAGCCGGCGAGATCTACCAGATCGTGATTTCGCAGCGGTGGGCAACCGACTATCCGACATCCGAGGCGTTGACGCTCTATCGCGCGCTGCGGTCGGTGAATCCGTCGCCGTATATGTTCCTTCTGCGCACAGCGGAGTGCACCCTGGTCGGCGCGTCGCCGGAGATGCTGGTGCGCGTCGAAGGCGATGTCGCCGAGACGCGTCCGATCGCCGGCACGCGATGGCGCGGCGCCTCACGCGACGAGGATGCGGCGCTGGAGGCGGCTCTTCGCGCGGATCCGAAGGAAAACGCCGAGCACCTCATGCTGGTCGACCTCGGCCGCAACGACCTTGGCCGCGTCTGCGTCAGCGGATCGGTGGAGGTCAGCGATTTCTGCCGCGTCGAGCGCTTCAGCCACGTCATGCATCTGGTGACCGACGTTCGGGGCCGGCTGCGCGAAGATCGCACGCCGGTCGATCTTTTCCTCTCCTGCTTTCCGGCGGGCACGCTAACCGGCGCGCCGAAGATTCGCGCGATGGAGCTGATCGATCGATTCGAAAAAACTCGCCGTGGGCCGTATGGCGGCGCCGTGGCCTACTTTGGATTCTCGGGAAACCTCGATTCCTGCATCACGATTCGCACGATCGTCCTGGCACGCGATCACGCTTACGTGCAGGCAGGCGGTGGAATCGTCTACGACTCCGATCCGGCGTACGAGTACAACGAGACCGTTAACAAGGCGGCCGCGTTGCGGCAGGCGATCAGCCTCGCGAAGGCAATGCTTGCGCAGCCTCGCAGCGCACCCGCTGGACGCCGAACATATGGAGCAACTCCGCGACCTTGACCTCCGCGTTTTGTGTCGCGAGCGGCAGGATCCCTTTCTTGACAGCCTCGTTGCGAATGCCCTGCTCCGCGTATTGGCGCGCGCGGCTCTCGAGATTCATGTCCGCTCGCCGAAAGAGTCCGGTCTTGCGGTTGATGACCCGCGATTCGCGATTGTCGATGCGCGTGACCAGGACCTGAGAGGGCGGGAGGCGCACCACGACCGTGCCGTCGAGCTCGCGACGGATGTCCTCCTGTTTGAGCTGCGAGAGGTCAATGCCCGCGATGACGTCGCCGGCGGCCATAAACGTGAGCTCATCCCCCGCCATGGCATTGGGAACGAACTCGTAGGACTGCGTGATCGTGCTGACGTGGACCACGCGCATCGAGGCGGTCTCGAGCCGGTTCAGCGCACGCACGCGGGTGACGAGGGCGGTCAGATCGATCTGCTCCTCGTGCGGCTTGAAAACCTCGGTCGCCACCTGGCGCGTCTGCCGCAGAACGTACCAGGCACCCAGAAATGTGATCCCGATCACCAAAGCGACCGTGATCGCCGCGACTGCGATCCCCCTGCGTGACATTTAGGTGGGCAACGCTATGACGGCAGGGTGAAATTCTGCTATTCTCCCCGCACCTCGGTAGGGTTCAAGGAAGCTTTCAAGGGTGTGGCACGGACAGTCCTGTCCGTTCGGCGCAGGCCAGACTGCCTGTGCTCTACATCAGCGGCCTGCCATTCCGACGACACTCTCAATTTCCCGCCTCGATCTGCGCCGGCTGAGAGCCGGCGCTACGTGATGGCTGATGTTTTCAGCATGGGCGTGATTCTATGCGACGCCTACGTCGCGCCGCAGCCGCCACTGCTTGTTGATGTGATCGACGAACGCCGAGTGGCCGTTCTCCAGCCAATCCGTGAGGATGTCGATGCTGATGTCATCGAGCGGCTCGACGATGGAGAGGCTGGCCGCTCCGGCGATGCGCTCCAGCGGCTTGTCGAGCTGGGCCACTGCGCGCGCCGATCGCGCGATGCGCGAAGCGATCTCCGCATCGCGTTTCATTCCGATCATGCGCGTGGCGGCGAGGGTCAGCAGGATGGCCGCATTCCAATTCGAGCGTTCGCTCCATCTCGGCGGCAGAATGAAATCCGGCACTCCGATTTCGCTCGCCAGCGCTGCAATGTGTCGTTCGGTCGCGACGTGGATCGGCTCGAGATCGGCGTGAAAAAGCATCTCGTAATTCTCGCGATCACCTGCCGGTGAGAGCGTTTCGGCAATGGCCTTGCGCGCGGTGGGGTCGAGCTCGAGTGGAAGTGCGGCCAGGAACCTGGAGTCGCTGTCATGTGCCAGTTGCGCGATTTCGCCAAGCGCGCCGAGGTCGGTGGTGATGGGGAAGATGATGGGAACGGCCACTCCCCAGCGCAGCCGCCGCTCCCGGGCCTCCGCAAAGAGCTCCTGCAGCCTCGCGAGGTCGACGGGCCACACGGCGATCACGACCACCGCGCGATCGCACGCCGACATCGGCAGCGCCCCGCGCGTCGAAATGAGATGCAGTGCCGTGGTGCCGTTGTCGCAACAGAAGCGGAGCGCTTCCTCTCCACGGCGGAACACAACCTCGGCAAATTCGGCCGCATCGATCAGCGCCGGCGACGCGATGCGGGCGGATCGCTCGAGAGCGTCGCGAACGTCCTCGCAGACGGTGACCTCCATACGATCGGTATAGCTCGCGCGCAATTCCAGATAGTCGATGGCCACCGGCGCCGAGCGGCGAGGACCGTACGGCGCGATGGTGGTGGCTGCCCAGTACGGGGGCGCCGGAATCGACGCGCGCTGAATGCGGAGCTGCTGCGTTTTTCGGTAGAGGATCAAGAGCGTGCCGCGAGATACGGGGCCACCAGACTCCGAACGTACTTCGCGATCATGTCAAACTCGAGATTGACCCGCTCGCCGATCCGCGCGGTTCCAAGCGTGGTGCGGCGCAGCGTCTCGGGGATGAGCGCTGCGGCGAAGCTCGTTTCGTCCGGATCGACGATCGTCAATGAAACGCCGTCGACGGCAATCGAGCCTTTGCTGACGACCAGCTCCGCATACTCGGACGGGAAACCCCAGCGATAGACGGCGAATTCGCCCTCGGATTTTCGCGAAATCAGCGTCCCGACGGTGTCGACGTGTCCCTGGACGAAATGGCCGCCGAAACGATCGCCGACGGCGAGCGCGCGTTCGAGGTTCACGCCTGCACCGATGCCGAGACTGCCCAGGGTCGTGCGCGACAACGTCTCGTTGGAGATGTCCGTCACGATCGCGTTGCCGCTCGGAATCACGGTGAGGCAGACACCATTCACCGACACGCTTTCGCCGCGAGTGAACGGAGCATCGTCCGTGCCGCGGATGCGCATGCGTCCGCCGGCCTCGAGCCGCTCGAGCGACTCGATGACGCCGCTGGTGTGAATGATTCCGGTGAACATGGGTTGCTGGGTTACTGAGTTGCTGGGTTGCTGAGCAACCGAGAAACCGAGCAACTGAGCAACCTACGTCGGATAACCGGTGATCATCAAATCACGATCAACGAGTTCGACGCGATCAAAACGAAACCGATATGCATCTGTCAACCGCCGGGCCGGTTCGCCCGCGAAGATCGAAGGGGCGTCGGCCCCACCAACCACCATCGGCGCGACGAAGGCGATCAGCTTCTGCCACAACCGCCGGCGGATGAATTCCGAATGGATGAATGCGCCTCCCTCGACGATCAGCGATGTGGTGCCGCGGGCGTAGAGATCGACGAGCAGCTCCTCGAGATCGATGTCGCGGGTGAGATGGAGCGTCGCTCCGCCATCGGTCAGGACGCGCGCAGTGGGAGGAACGCGCTGGTCGCGATCGAGCACCACGCGCGTCCACGGCGTGATGGCATTGTTCCAACCGAGGCGGCGAGTGAGCTGCGGATCGTCTTCGGAGACCGTTCCCCCGCCGACGAGGATGGCGTCGTACTCCTCTCGCATCTGGAGGCTCTTCTGGCGCGCGGCTTCGGACGTGATCCAGTGGCTGTCGCGCGCAACAGTCGCGAGTTTGCCGTCGAGCGTCATGGCGGCCTTCAGACAAACGAACGGCTTCTTCGCGCTCACGGAGTAGAGAAACTTCTCGTTGAGCGCCTTGGCCTCCGCCTCCAGGACGCCGGTTTCGATCTGCACGCCTGCCGCACGAAGCTCCGTGATTCCGCGTCCATTGACAACATCGTGCGGATCGGCAGTCGCGATCACCACGCGCTCCAATCCGGCGCGCTGAATCACATGTGTGCAGGGTGGCGTGCGGCCTTGATGCGCGCAGGGTTCGAGCGTGACGTACATCGTCGCGCCCCCAGGATCGGCGCAGCTCTGCAGTGCTTTGACCTCCGCGTGCGGCTCGCCCGCGCGCTGATGCCAGCCTTCGGCGATGATCTCGCCGTTGCGCACGAGTACGCACCCGACCATCGGATTCGGGCTGACGGAGTAGCGGCCGCGCTCCGCGATCTCGAGGGCGCGCCGCATGAAGCGCTCGTCATTCACGAGTGGATTAAAACACGTAGAGCCGGCTCTTAGCCGGCTCCACGAAATCGCAGCCGGCTGAGAGCCGGCTCCACGTCTTACGGCACTTTGATGAAGCGGTATCCCTGAAGCGGACCGGATGAGAGGCCGCTGCGGGCGGGGGTCACAACGTACAAACGGATGGTCTGTCCGCTGCGCACGCGATCGATGGCGGCGCGAAAATCGCGCTCGTTGTTGATCTTGTCGCCCTGCACCTCGGTGATGACGTCTCCCTCGCTGAGCGCCTCGCCGGCGGGAGAGACTTCCTTGACGCCGGTGACGACCACGCCCGATCGGACTTTGTCATCGATGCCGTACATCTGTCGCGCCTGCGGAGTGAGATCCTGCACCGACATGCCGAGACGGTTGCGCGACGGCTGCACGCTGTTGTTGTCGTTCTGATCGTTGTTCTCCGCTTCCAGCGTGCGCTCCGCCGTGGTGGCGGTAAACGTCCTGCGCTGCCTGTCGCGAATGACGGTGATGTTCACCTTCGAGCCCACCGGCAGGTACGAGATGTAGTCGATCAGCTCACGGTTGGTGTTGATCTTGCGGCCGTCGATTTCAACGACCACGTCGCCCGGCTGGAGGCCAGCCTTGGCGGCCGGCTTGTCGGGATCGACGTACTGCACCAGGGCGCCACGCGCTTCGGGCAGATTGAACGACTCTTTGACGTCATCGGTCACCGGCACGATGCCCATGCCGAGGTAGCCGCGGACGACCTTGCCGGTTTTCAGCTCCGGGAGAAGGCGCTTGGCGGTGTTGATGGGAGTCGCGAATCCGATTCCCTGCGCGCCGCCGCCGCGGATGGCGGTATTGATGCCGACCACTTCGCCATTGATATTGAGAAGCGGGCCGCCGGAGTTGCCGAAGTTGATGGCGGCGTCGGTCTGAATGAAATTCTCGAACGACTGCGTCGTCGTGCTGAGACCGAGCGAGCGGCCTTTGGCCGAGATCACGCCGACCGTGAGCGTGTTGTCGAACTGGAAGGGATTGCCGATGGCGATGGCCCAGTCACCCTTGCGGATGCGGTCGGAATCGCCGAGGGGAACGCTCGGGAGCGTGCCCAGGGCGTCGATCTTCAGTAGCGCGATGTCGGTAGCCGGATCGCGTCCGATGATCTTTGCGGACACCGTGTGGCCTCCGTTGCCGTCGGAATCGGCGCCGTAGTGGACGTCGACTTTCGTCGCTCCTTCCACCACATGGTTGTTGGTCAGAATGTAGCCGTCGGGCGAGATGATGAAGCCCGAGCCGCCGCTGCGCTGGGCGTGCTCGTCGTCGCCCTGATCGCGGTTTCCACGGCGACGGCCGTCATTCGGGTTGCCGAAGAAGAAATCGAACGGGTCGATGCCTGTTCCACGCCGCCTCAGGTCGCTGGTTTTCACCACCTCGGTCGATGTGATCGACACGACGGCGGGTGCGACGCGTGCAGCGATGTCGGCAAACGACGGGATGGTCACCGCGGTGACCGTGGCCGTCGATGATGACGACGACGTGGTCTGAATCGGGGCGGACTGTGCGTTCGACTTCCGCATCAGCCCGAGATCGGCGCTGATGACGATGCCGAATGCTACCGACGCGATGATGATCGCGAGGGTCGACAAAATGCGTTTTGTTCGTGAGTTCATATGAGTTGCTGCTCCTTGTTGGGTTTGGAAACGTCGGCCGCGGTCCAGGTATTTTCAACCCGCTCGTCGCCGCCGTCCAGGAAATCTGACGAACAAGCCGACGAAATGTTTCGTCGATATTACGCCTGCCCGGAGGGTTCGTTGAAACGATCAGGCAAAGAAAAAGCCCCGCTCGGCGCGGGGCTCAGGGACAACCGAGGGGATATGGTTACACTACCGTCCGTCTTCCGACGATCAGCCGGTAGATGAACAGTAAGACGATCGCCCCGATGATCGAGCCAATCCAGCCGGCCGTCTGCTCCGGGCGGCCCAACAGGGTCGTGGCGAGGAATCCGCCTACGAATGAGCCGGCGATTCCGAGCAGGATGGTTACGATCCAGCCACCCGGATCGCGTCCGGGCATGAGGAACTTGGCGATCGCACCGACGATGAGACCGAACAACAGCCATCCAAGGATGTTCATGAATTCTCCTCCAAGCTTGCGTCAGCGTGATGCCGACGCATTTATGGATGAGCAACTGAGGTGCCAGAGAAACTAGGCAGGCTCGACTATGGCCAAGGTCAGGCGAATCGGAATTTTGACAGGCGGCGGCGACTGCCCCGGCCTCAATGCGGTCATTCGCGCCGCCGTCCGCACCGCCATTCGCGACCACGACCTCGAAGTCCTCGGCATCCAACTCGGGTTTGAAGGCCTTCTGACGAAGTCCTGCGTTCCGCTGACCAACGAGCTGATCCGTGGCATTCTCCCCAAAGGCGGGACGCTGCTGCGCACGACGAATCGCGGCAATCCATTCGAGTACCCGGGCGGTGGGAGCGCGGAAGACCGCTCGCAGATGGTGGTCGCGAACATCCGCGAGCTGGGGCTCGACGGCATCATCGCGATCGGCGGCGACGGCACGCTGAAGATCGCGCAGCGGCTTTTCGAGATGGGCATTCCGATGATCGCGGTGCCCAAGACGATTGACAACGACCTCGCCGCGACGGACTTCACATTCGGCTTCATGACCGCGGTGTTCGTCGCCACCGACGCCGTCGACCGCCTGCACACCACCGCGGAGAGCCACGATCGCGTGATGATCCTCGAAGTCATGGGGCGCAATGCCGGCTGGATCGCGCTCTACTCCGGGCTCGCGGGCGGTGCCGACATCATCCTCATTCCTGAGATTCCGTATCGTCCGGAAGTCATCGTCCAATCCATCCGCGAGCGTCAGCGCGAGGGCTCGCCCTTTGACATCATCGTGGTGGCGGAGGGGGCGAAGCGGGTCGGTGGCGAAGAGCGCTACATCGATCGGCGTTCGCGACGTCTGGGCGGGATCGCGTATCAGGTGGCGGACGAGGTTGCGCGCGCAATCAACCTCGAGATTCGCGTCACGGTCCTCGGCCACGTGCAGCGTGGCGGTTCGCCGATTCCCTTCGATCGGCTGCTCGCCACGCGCTTCGGAAAGGCGGCCGCCGACCTGATCGCGAAAGGTGACTTCGGCAAGATGGTGGCGCTTCGTGGGGAACACATCGTGGCGGTGCCGATCCGCGACGCGGTCTCGAACCCGAAATATGTCGACCCCAACGGCGAGTTGGTCGCTACCGCGCGCAGTCTCGGAATCTCCTTCGGAGAGCATCTGTGAGTACAATCCTGCGCTGAACGTAGCGCCGGCTCTCCAGCCGGCGCGAACCGGCTGAGAGCCGGTTCTACATAGAGGAGAAGCACATGGCTGGAAACCTGATCGATTACCGAGTGGAAAAAGGCGTCGCGATCTTCGAGCTGAACGACCCGCCCGCCAACACTTACACCTACGAAATGAACCGCGAGCTGGATGACTGCATCCTCAAAGCTCGCATGGACGACGACGTGCACGTGATCGTCATGCGCGGCGCGGGAGAAAAATTCTTCTCCGCCGGCGCGAACATCAAGATGCTTTCCGAGGTCACGCCGCAGTTCAAATACTTCTTCTGCCTGCACGCGAACGAGACTCTTCTTCGCCTCGAGCAGACCCCGAAGCTCGTGATCGCGGCAATGAACGGACACACCGTCGGCGGAGGGCTCGAGATCGCGATGGCTGCCGATATCCGCATCGCGCTCAAGGGCGCCGGGAAAGTCGGACTGCCTGAGGTGACCCTCGGCGTCCTTCCGGGCACCGGCGGCACGCAGCGGCTTTCGCGGCTGGTCGGAAAGTCGCGAGCGATCCAGATCATGTCGGAAGGCAATCTGTTCGAGTTCGAGCAGGCGCAGGAGTGGGGCATCGTCAACTACGTCTGGCCGGCCGAAGAGGGTGGGCGGAAGTGGTGGGATCGCGTGATGGAGTATGCCCGGAGCTTTTGTCCGCCTAACAAAGCGGCCAAGGCCGTCGGCCGGATCAAACGAGCGGTGCAGACGGGCTGGGAAATCCCGCTGGAGAGCGCGCTGGCGGTCGAGCGCGAGCTGCAGCAGCAACTTTTCCAGAGCGACGATGCCAAGGAAGGCCTCGGCGCCTACAATCAGAAGAGAAAGCCGCAGTTCGCGGGGAAGTAGTTGCTCGGTTGCTTGGTTGCTCGGTTACTCAGCAACCCTCAGCAACCCAGCAACCCAGCAACCATGCGCTACAGAAAATTAAACGGAACAGATCTCCAACTTTCCGAGCTCGGCTTCGGCACCTGGACGGTGTCGACCGGCTGGTGGGGAAACTACACCGACGCGCAGGCGCAGGATCTCATCCGCGCCGCCATTGACCTCGGCATCAACTACATCGATACGGCGGACGCGTACGGCAACGGGCGCGGTGAGTCCATCCTCCAGCCGATTCTGAAAGAGCGTCGCGATCTCGTCGTCGGCACGAAGTTCGGCTACGACTTCTACAACAATCCCGAGCGGCCGCGCGGTCAACGGGAGCTGCCGCAGGACATGTCGCCGAAGTTCGTCCGCTTCGCATGCGAGCAATCGCTGCAGCGCCTCGGCGTCGAAACCATCGCGATCTATCAGCCGCACAACCCGCGCGTCGATGTGCTGATGAAAGATGAGCACTGGGACGTGCTCGAATCGCTCAAGCGCGAAGGCAAGATTCTCTCCTATGGTCCCTCGCTCGGGCCGGCCATCGGATGGCGCGACGAAGGCATCTATGCCACCGCGGTCCGCAAGGCGCCGGTCACGCAGATGATCTACAACCTGCTCGAGGAGGATCCCGGCCGCGAATTCATGTTGGCCGCTGAGCGCGGCGCGTCGTATCCGGCAGTTTCGGACGCGATCAAAGGGCAGACTGGGAAGAAAGTCTGCGCGCCGACGCAGGC
>Ga0070699_100004361_pt1 | contig 12496 bp, 10 predicted proteins | sample KBSK1503metaG_FD_65473 | JGI IMG/M metagenome (GOLD analysis project Ga0070699, IMG submission 65473) | Corn, switchgrass and miscanthus rhizosphere microbial communities from Kellogg Biological Station, Michigan, USA - KBS K1-50-3 metaG | ecosystem: Host-associated > Plants > Roots >...
CAGGTATATCCAGGTCTTGCCACCATCGGTAGACTTATATACACCATCACCATGAGACACATTACTACGGATAGTCGTCTCACCCATACCAACATAGATCACGTTGGCATCAGAAGTCGAGACGGCAATCGCACCAACCGATGCACGTTTAAAGTAGCCGTCGGACACATTTTCCCAGAGTATACCGCCATCGGTGGTCTTCCAGACGCCACCACCCGTCGAGCCAAAATAGAATACCTGTGGATGCACAGGGTCACCAGTCACCGCTACGACTCGCCCTCCGCGAAACGGGCCGATTAAACGCCACTCGAGCGAGTTCAATAGGGCAGGATCGATCGTCGCTTGCTGAACAGCATTGGAGTTTTGGGTCGCCTGGGGATTCACTGATCCATTGTCATTTCCCATAAAATATCCAGTCTCATTTCTATACGCTCATAGTGTTATGCAATGTACAGTAGTGGCGGATCTTTGCAGCCGCCGAGTTGCTGTGGATTCGGGTTGGCAATCATGAGCGCAATTGATATACCTACCCTATGGAGGGCATCTGTAAAAGGTGCTGTTATAAGTGTATCATTACAGGAGGGGAATAATGAAGCCACCGGTTTCTGCAAATACGACCGGTGGCTTCATTATTCCCCTGATATTCCCGCACTACATCAATTTCCAGGTATCTCGCCTGGAATCGATATGATATAATCTTTAAAGCTGACAAGTTGAACCTGACAGCCAGAAAGAAATCTTATTTTGATCACGCCCTCTGGCAATCTACGTAGCGCAGAAGGCCCTCTGCTTTGCCATAATCGTCGTTTTCCAATAAAAAACGCGCGCATGAAAGTGCTACTTTCGATTGCGTCACTTTTCTTTCTCATATGCTTTTTGGCGAGTTGTGGCCAAATATCCGATAGCCGGGGAAATCAGAAGAACAGTTCGCAGACAGTGCAACAAGGGTCGAACGGCCAGTTCACTTATGTAGCAATTGGCGCCTCAGAGACCTTTGGCCTTGGAACTGAGGATCCTTATTCACAAAACTGGCCTGCTGACCTGGCGGGAATGCTTGGCCCCAATGTTCACTTGATCAATCTCGGCATACCGAATATTCTTGTACACGATACACTTAGCGAGGAGTTGCCCATAGCCCTCGACTCGCATCCCGACCTCGTTACCATCTGGCTTGCGGTGAACGATCTCGCGAATAATGTACCGATCGACAGTTACTCTCACGATCTCAACCTGATGTTGAGTCGCCTACAGGCTGCTGTGCCTCATGCGCGTATTCTCGTCGCAAATGTACCGGACCTGACGCTCTTGCCTTATTTCAAGTCGAATGATCCGCAAGTACTACGCAAGCGCATTCAGGCATATAACTCAGCCATCGCGGCAATAGTGCAACAGCACCATATCATTCTAGTCAATATCTCACAGCAGAACTACAATCTGAGAGCTCATCCCGAATATATCAGTCGTGACGGTCTACACCCAACTGACCTGGGTTATGAGCAGATCGCGAAGTTATTCTATACAACCTTGCAACATATCCAGAGACCGGCAAAAAATACATGATACAACTGTTCGGCATTCCACTTGATACACTTACAACCATTCTGCTGGTGATCACGCTGGTCATCATAGGCGCAGTAGCATTGCTGGCAATTAGTAATGCCATCTTTTTTAAAATTGGTGTGCGTAATATTCCTCGCCGTCGCACACAAATGGTGCTAATTGTCTTTGCGCTTATGCTCTCAACTACGCTGCTTACCAGCGTGCTGGCGACAGGCGATGTGATTAACGCTGCCGTGCAGACCGTCGCAGTCTCTAACCTGGGCACAGTGGACGAAACGATTACAGGAGGGCAGCCCCCGCTTGGCTTCTTCGACGATTATATCTACTTTCATCTGCGTAGCCTGGTACATAATGATCCAAATATTGCTGCAATTGGGGCGGCATTGACCGAAAATAATCTGCTGATAGCAGACCTATCCTCGCGTCAGGTGCGATCAAAAGTCACTGCCATGGCCCTCATACCGGGCAGCGAGCAGGGCTTTGGGGGTATCCAGGCCGACAGCGGAAAAGAACATTACCAGATCGCCGATCTTCAGCCCAACGAGGTGTATGTCAATCATACGTTAGCCGTACTGATCAATGCACGCGCGGGCGATACCCTCTACCTGTACTCAAATCGCTGGCCAGGTAAACGCTACCAGGTGCATGTACGCGCAATCATCGCAGACGGAGGGCTAATCGGAGAACTGCCATATATTTTGAGCCAGGCTCAAACATTTCGCGCAATCGAACACCGCCATGACGACATCACGCAGATCTTCGTCGCCATGCGTGGAGGTGATGCCAATGGAGTTGACGTCTCGGAGGAGGTGAAACAGACACTGAGCGGATGGATTCCCTCCTATCTGCATGTTAACGAGGTGAAAGAAGCGGGAGCAAAAGCTGCGCAATTGGCAGACGATATCTTCTCCCGCATCTTTGCGCTCTTCGCGCTCTTTGCACTGGCGGTTGGCCTGCTCTTAATTTTCCTCATTTTTGTGTTGCTGGCCGCAGAGCGACGTGCTGAAATGGGCATGGCACGAGCCATCGGCGTGCAGCGCAGGCACCTGGTACTGATGTACCTCTTCGAAGGCACCGTCTATGACCTGATCTCATCATTGATTGGGCTGCTCATCGGTTTAGGTATAGGAGCAATCCTCTTTCTCATCCTGGGTCCCATCCTGGCTCGTTTTAACTTCCCGCTCAAACTCGTGATTCAGCCGCGTAGCCTGATTATCGCCTATTGCCTGGGCGTAATCTTCACCTTCTGCTCCGTAGGAGTTTCAGCGTGGGCAGTGAGCCGCATGACGGTGGTAGATGCATTACGCAACCTGCCAGAATCGGGGCGACCAACTGCATCACTTTCCGAGCTTTTCCTGCACTTGCTCCAATTGTTGAGACGCATTGGAGCAACGCACAATGTACGGCGCATCCTGTTTGAACAGGTACCTGATACGCTGCTGGATGTAATACGCACGCTAGCACGCCTGGGTATCTTGCCTTTGCTCGCTGGCTACTGGCTGCTGCAATTCGGATTGAAGAGTACACAAATCACACCTTTCTCGCTTGGTCTCTCGTTAATTGTGATTGGCGCAGGGCTGCTACTAAAAGCCGCCGTGGAGTGGGTTCTGACCAGGTTAGGCCTGAGCGTGTGGAAAAGGCTCGTTCAAAGAATTTTCGCCGCTGTCGTGGGACTTTCCATACTAGCATACTGGGCGCTGCCTTTCGATGTGCTGGCAAGCCTGGGTCTCCCACGCTTCCAGGGGGGTGTAGAAGTCTTCTTTGTCGCAGGCATGATGATGGTGCTGGGGGCAGCATGGGCGCTGCTTGCCAACGCGGAACTGCTGATCAGCCCTTTGCTGGCACTGTGTTCATGGTTACCAGGCTTGCAGATCATGACAAGGCTGGCCTCGTCTTATCCACTGCATCATCGCTTCCGCACCGGGTTGAGTGTTGTGATGTTCAGCCTGGTGGTTTTCGCGATGACGGTGATGGCGATCATTACCAATGCTATGCAGAACAACTATACTGATATCAACTTCCAGACGGGCGGCTATGATATCCAGGCAGTTGCATATTTCAAGCCGATAGCAGATATACGTGCGGCGCTGAGTAGTCATGGCATCAATCCCAACGATTTTTCGGCAATCGGCACCCAGTCTTCGACAGCAGTAGGGGTAATTCAGCCCAACGCGCAAGCCCCGGCATGGCATCTTTATCCCGCACAGGTAGTAAGCGGCGGGTTCTTGCAGGGCTATGGACTGCACCTGACGGCACGGGCGCAGGGCTTTAATAGTGATAATGCCGTGTGGCAGGCCCTGCAATCGCACCCCAACTATGCGCTGATCGACAACACGGCTCTGCCATACAGTCCCAATAGCCAGCCCGTGTATGACCCCAACGCACCTTCACCCACCGATGCCGGTGTACCGGCCTATCCACCCGGCTTTGATCCATACTTTACCTTCTCCATGAACGGCATCTACCAGGGTGATACGAGCTTCAAGCCCACCACGGTCTGGGTAGCGGGCTTCCAGGAGCCGTCAGCGACAAAGTTGACCATCATCGGTGTCGTCGATAACAGCGATAGCGCGCATTTCGGGCTGTACATCTCCAGCAAAGCCTATAGTAGCTTCCAGACTGATCCATCTACCCCCAATGCTGAGACGTACTACTTTAAGGTGGCTCCTGGCCAGGATAAACGCGCTTTGGCCTTAGAGCTTGGATCGGCTTTCCTGGATAATGGATTAGAGACGACGGTACTGGAGGATGCTATCTGGACAGTACGCGGGCCACGCATTCTACTCAGTAATGTGCTGCTGGGAGTAGTCGGGCTGACGTTGTTGCTCGGGGTAGCGGCACTTGCCATAACGGGCACCCGTGCCGTGGTTGAACGCCGCCAGCAGATTGGTATGCTGCGTGCGCTTGGAAGTAAACGACGCTTACTGCAAGGAGCGTTTTTATGCGAAGCGTTTTTCGTGGGTTGCATTGGCAGCCTGCTGGGCGTGATTCTCGGATTGATTCTCTCGCGCAATATCTTTGCCGTGAACTTCTTCGAGCAATTTCACACAGGCTTGACGTTCACTGTCCCCTGGCAAGAACTGGGCCTGATCGTCGGTATAGCCCTGCTGGCCTCGCTCCTGGCAGCACTGCTCCCGGCCTGGCAGGCCGGGCGAGTTACACCAACGGAAGCTCTACGAGCATAGCCTAGAAAATGCCACGTCATGCATGTTTGACACGCCGGTAGGTAAAAAGATGATGAAGTGAGAAATTATAGACAAAGACAATGAGCAGGGCGATTGCCTGTGCGATGAAAGCAGGAATGTGTACAAGGAACGTGAGCCCGCCCTCAATGATGAAAGTAAGGATGCCCCCACTAAGTGAGGTCAGGTGGAATCGGGTACAGCGTGCAAACCATGACCGGCTATGACCAGGAAGATGACGAAACGTCACAAAATCGTTCGGGAGAAAATTTGCCAGGGTGGAAACCTCCCAGGCGACGATGTTTGCAAACAGATTGCGCATTGGTGCGCTAAGTGGCAGCGAAATGCGGTAAAAGACAAGCGAGAATACTGCTACGTTCACGAGAGCAGCAAATCCGCCGATTAAGACATAGGTGAAGAAGCGCTGGAACCAGCCCGCCCGACCGCCTGTCAATTGATCAACACGATCGAGCAGGGCATTGACAAACGCCCAGTGAGTAGGTTGGTAACTTGGCAAATGGTGCGGCGAAAGGATATTTTCCGGGAGGGTCACTGAGTCAGAAACGTTACTACTATGTTCTTGTACTACGATCTTTTCCATTTATGCTCCATAACTTTCGATTTCAATAACAAGAAGGTCTCGCATATCCGTTCAGAACGAACAAGGAGAAACCAAGGTAACGGAGAGAGTACTCTGCTGCATTGAGGCCATTTTCTGGGCTAATAACCATAAGAATAGAATTTGCACAAAGTTGGCGGGACATGCTATTGTGCCTGAATGGTACAATAGGAACCAAACTCAAGTAGTAGACGCAAATATCCAGGACAACAGCATGCAAGTACAAACGCAAACGATCATACAGGCACAACAGGTGCGTAAAATCTACCGCAGCGGACAATTGCGCGTGGAGGCCTTGCGCGACATTGATTTGGCGATAGCTTCCGGCGAGATGGTTGCTATCATGGGGCCAAGTGGCTGTGGCAAAACAACGCTGCTCAACTGTCTCTCCGGTTTAGATACAGTCGACGAGGGCGACATTTTCATTCAAGGTGAAAATCTGCGTGAACTGAGCGATAACGAGCGAACGGCTTATCGCGCCCGGCATATGGGCTTTATCTTCCAGGATTTCAACCTTTTACCTATGCTCAGCGCAGTGGAGAATGTAGAATTGCCCATGCTCGTCTCCCAAGTTCCCGGTAGAAAGGCCCGGCAGCGGGCTTTAGAGATGCTGGATCGTGTGGGCCTCGCTGATCGTGCACGCCATCGCCCGGCCGAACTCTCAGGTGGGCAACGCCAGCGAGTGACAATCGCCCGCGCCTTGACGAATAACCCTGCCATCATCTGGGCAGACGAACCAACAGGCAATCTTGATAGCGAATCGGCCAATGATGTGATGGATTTGCTCTGTCGCTTTAATCGCGAGTACAGCCAGACATTGGTGGTTGTGACACATGCTCTAGAGGTTGGACAGCGCGCAAACCGCATCATTCGTATGCAGGATGGGAGCATTATATAGAGCGAGGGAGGCGTATATATGGGGAGTGGGCGCACGCCCACTCCCCATATATAGTATATTTTTAATGCGCCAGCTCATACCCCTTGGACTCGGAATGAACCAGTTCTTTCACTACATCCTTGATATGCGAAGAGGTCAGCCCATACAATTCCTTGAGGATCGAAGGCGCGCCGTGCTCAATAAACCTGTCCGGGTAGCCAATGAGCCGCACATCCACATTGCGCAGGAGACCACGCGCTTCCAGGAGTTCAAGCACTGCGCTGCCGAAACCGCCTGCAACCACGTGATCTTCGACGGTAACGATGCGGCACGTTCCTTTTGCCAGGCGCAGGATTAGTTCTTCATCGAGCGGTTTGGCCCAACGCGCATTGACTACGGCGGCGTGGATGCCGTCTTCGGCTAACTCTTTAGCTGCCTGTTCCGCCTGGGCAACGGGTGTCCCGTAAGCGAGAATAACACAGTCCTGTTGCTCCGCTTCCTCGAGCGTCGCAGGACTGAGCAGTTCCGCTTTGCCAATTTCTAGTTTGTGCAGTTCGGCATCTAGGGGCACACCGACTGCTTTCCCGCGCGCGTAACGCAAACCTACAGGGCCATCCATATATACAGCAGTATAGAGCATATGGCGCAGTTCATTCTCGTCTTTAGGGGCCATAAGTTTCATATTTGGGATGATGCGCATAAACGCGATATCGAAGACGCCATGCTGCGTGGGACCATCCTCACCGACTACGCCGGCGCGATCCATCGCAAACACGAGATGTAAATCCTGCACGCTGATGTCGTGAATAACCTGGTCATAAGCGCGCTGCAAGAATGTCGAATAGATAGCAACCACGGGACGCATACCCGAGACGGCAAGCCCGCCCGCAAACGTTACAGCATGCTGTTCTGCGATACCTACATCGAAGTAGCGCTCGGGGAAGCGCTCGTGCATCTTCTTCAAGCCGGTACCTTCAGCCATAGCCGCCGTAATACCAACAATGCTTTTATCTTTCTCCGCCAGGTCCACCAGCGTGTTGGCAAAGACCTCTGTGTAGGTCGGAGGATCGGCGGGATTTTTCTTGATAGTGCCTGTCTTATAATCAAAAGCGCCTGGACCATGCCACTTCGTTGAATCATTCTCCGCAAACTCCCAGCCCTTACCTTTTTTCGTCACCACCTGTACCATCACCGGACCTTCGATATGTTTGATATTCTCGAAGACATCTAGCAGCTGGGGCAGATTGTGTCCATCAAACGGCCCAAAGAACTTGATGCCCAGTTCTTCAAAGATCATGCCGCTTTTACTGTGCATCACAAAGTTCTTGAAGCTCATCTCTGCGCGGCCAGCAGCCTCACGCGCCTTATCACCCACCACAGGCAGCTTTTTTATCGAGCCTTTCGCCATCTCACGCAGGCTGCGATAACTGGGTGACGTTTCCATCTGGCGTACTTTGCCCAAATAGTGGTGGAGGGCGCCAACATTATCAGAAATTGATTTTTCGTTGTCATTGAGCACGATGATTAGATTTTTCTTTAAGCTGCCCACATTATTGATCGCCTCCAGCGCCATCCCTCCGGTCAAAGCGCCGTCACCAATCACGGCAACCACTTTGAAGTCCTGCCCCTGCAAATCGCGGGCTACCGCCATACCCAGCGCCGCTGATATCGAGGTACTGGCATGGCTTGCTCCAAACACGTCGTAGGGACTTTCATCGCGCCTGAGATAACCAGAAAGGCCGCCAAATTGACGGATGGTATGAAAACGATCACGTCGTCCAGTCAAAAGTTTATGTACATACGCCTGGTGCCCGATATCCCAGACCAACAAGTCGTCTGGAGTATCGAAAACATAATGTAGAGCAATCGTTAATTCAACTACGCCAAGATTAGGTGCCAGGTGACCTCCCTTCTGCGAAACTTTTTCGATGATCTCACGCCGGATCTCCTGACCCAACTGCTTCATCTGTGCAGGCTTCAGAGTACGTAGTTGTTCTGGGCTGTCGATGCTGTCGAGAATCCTCGTCAATTGTATCCTCCAATAATTTAAAGGGACCCCGCTCGGGGTCATAAGAGCAACCATCAAGGCTGCTCCTGCACGATTATGACTGACAATAAGTAAGGCTGCCGATAACCACGAGAGCCACTCATACAATACAGCCAGCGGAATCCATTGAACACAAATATAACGCTACCGGGTGGCATAGAGGGCCTATGGAATCGTTCACATCGTATTATAGAGGTATAAGGCCATCACTGCAACGCCCTGGTCAGAAAATTCATGCACTTGGGGTCTTGACAGTATCTCTACTCCCTTTACAAGCGCTTTTAGCCCAATTAGACAGCATCTTGACATGTTTTCACTTTCTTCATATCATGACATAAGAAGTACTACCATCATGGTAGTGGTATAGCTTGAGATTTTTGCAGGGATATGCATGTGGCGATGGAGCAGGAAACGTTTCAGACCCGGTTAGGATCCGGGTAGCCCGTGTGATCGACCCTTGCAGGAGAAGGTGGATAATGACAAGGAAAGACAGCGAGAAAGACACAGACCGACCACATTACTACTCCCAGTTCTGGTTGGATGTGGCCGCAGGGCGCAGGGTAATCGGCACCCCCAAACCTGAAGAAGGGGCGGATCAAGCCGAAGCCGAGACACTAGAACCGGAACCTATACCTCTACGCAAAGTAGGGCGTAATAGTACGGCTGCAGCCGCGGATGGGTACAGGGAAACACGTTCACAAAACGTGGTCGAGCCAGAAGAGAATGTTCCTGATGAGTACGTTGAGCCTGACGAGGATGAAATCGACCTGGCAGACAATGTAGACGACCTGGAACTCCCAACTATCGATGTAGAAGACACATTTGATGATGTGGACAGCGCCGATGATGATCTCGTCCTCGAAGAACCTGAAGAAGAGGAACCTGAAGAGGAAGACTACTTCGACGAAGAGGTTGAGGATGAGGATGAGGATGAGGATGGTGAATGGGCGGGGCGTGGCAGGAAAAAGCCCAAACCCGGCAGGCAGGTGAAACCGCCGAAGCCGAAGAAGCCTAAGCGCGAACGCCGCGGATTTTAAACCGTACGCAGCACAAATAACGGACTCGTAGTCTATCCAGGCGTAGTAGCAGGAAAGGCCCGCCCCTTGCTCGACCCCCTCTGTAACGAGGGGGTCGAGCAAGGGGCGGGCCACACCGGCGAAATCGCTGAGGAACTCGTTCTCTTTCAGAGGGCGAGAGTGTCACGGGTAAATGCCGCGCACCTGCGTCGCTTCCGCCACTCGCGAAATTGCCAGCATGTTGGCAGCCAAACGCATATCGCAAGAATACTGATCGGCTCTATCTGCTACAGCAGTAAAGGCGCGATTCATGATTACTTCGAGCTTTTGGGTAATCTCTTCAACACCCCAGAAGAAGCTCTGTAGGTCCTGCACCCATTCGAAGTAGCTAACAGTCACACCACCAGCATTTGCCAGAATGTCTGGAATGACCAGTGTCCCCTTCTTGAAGAGAATCTGGTCTGCTTCAGGGGTTGTTGGACCATTAGCAGCCTCGGAAACAATAAGGGCCTGAACGCGGTCAGCATTCTCCGCTGTAATCACACCCTCGGTAGCCGCCGGAACCAGTACGTCGCAGGGAACTTCCAGCACATCCTGCACACCGAGTCGCTGAGCCCGTGGGTAACCGATAACGCTTCCTCGCTCTTGTTTATGTCGCAGTACGGCAGCGGGATCGAGCCCGGACTCGTTATAAATGCCACCATGGGTATCACTCACCGCTACGATCTTACATCCTTCATTGTGGAAGAGACGAGCAGCAATTGCGCCTGCGTTGCCGTAACCCTGGATACTGACACGCGCCCCCCGCAAAGGCATTCCGATACGCCTCGCGCCCTGGCGGGTTACAAACAAAACGCCGGTAGCTGTCGCATCGTTACGGCCTTCACTACCGCCAATCGAGAGGGGTTTGCCTGTTACTACAGCGGGGATAGAGTAGCCTTCATGCATGGAAAACGTGTCCATAATCCATGCCATCACCTGAGAGTTCGTATTGACATCGGGCGCAGGAATATCGCTATGCGGTCCGATAATGATAGAGATCTCGGTCGCGTAGCGGCGAGTCAGGCGCTCCAACTCGCTAGGGCTCATATTCTTGGGGTCACAAATAACGCCACCTTTTGCTCCCCCAAATGGTATACCTACCACCGCACACTTCCAGGTCATCCACATAGCCAGGGCTTTGACTTCGTCGAGCGTAACATCTGGGCCGTAGCGAATGCCACCTTTGGCAGGGCCACAGTTGACGTTATGCTGCACGCGATAGCCTGTAAAGGTCTTAATGCGGCCGTTATCGAGTCGTACAGGGAAATTGACGGCGAGTTCACGCTTAGGCTGTCGCAGAATCTCTCGCATATCCTCTGAAAGATTTAGTTTATCAGCGGCCGCCTCAAATTGCTGAATCGCCATGTAATAGGGATTCAACGCGGCAGATCTCACATCATCGTGCATAATCTGCATATCTCCTTTTCAAGGAAACGAGATACCACCTACGCTGGCGGCGTCTCGTCCAGTTTTGTTATAAGTATTGTTCGTACACTATCGGCCTTTGCCTGGCCGCGGGTCTGTTTCATTACCTGACCAATCAAGTACTGCAAAGCATTTGTCTTGCCTGCACGATAGTCACTGACTACCTTGGCATTGTTGGTTATCACCTCCTCTATAATACGCTCCAACGCACCCTGATCGCTAATGGGCGGTTCAATCCCCTTTTCCTGAACAACAGTCTCCGGCATTTTGCCAGAAGCAAAGGCCTCCTCCAGCACCTCCTTGCCTTGCCTGCCTGTAATACGCCCTCTCTCGAGCAGATCAAGCAGGTTTGCTGAGGCCGCTGGCGACAGGGGACTCTCCTCTATGGAAATGGAGTTAGCTTTAAGCAAGCGCACTACATCGTTGATTACCAGGTTAGCAGCAGCTTTAGCGCGTGCCCTGTGGTCACTCACTTGCGAGGCTGCCACCACCTGCTCAAAGTAGTCGCCGAGCGCTTTCTCTTCAGTCAGTACGTTCGCATCTTGCGCTGAAAGCCCATACTCATCCATGTAACGAACACGGCGAGCATCGGGCAATTCTGGAAGCTGCGCACGCAACTCCTCAACCCAGGCGCGATTAATGATCAGCGGCGGAAGATCAGGCTCGGGGAAGTAGCGATAATCATGTGCATATTCTTTACTGCGCTGTGCCACGGTAATACCCTTTGTTTCAACCCAGCCGCGTGTCTCCTGTTGAATGGGAATGCCAGCTCGCAGTAACTCGACTTGACGTTGCGCTTCATACGCTAGCGCTCGTTCCACGGAGCGGAAGCTGTTCATGTTTTTAATCTCGGTCTTCACACCTAGTTTCTGTTGTCCCCGTGGACGAATAGAGATGTTGGCATCGCAACGCAGGCTCCCTTCTTCCATACGTCCAGAGGATACTCCCAGGTAAACCAGGATTTCACGCAATTTTTGCATGTAGAGCCGCGCCTCTTCAGGTGAACGTATATCTGGTTCACTGACAATCTCCATCAGCGGCGTACCCGAACGGTTGATGTCGATCAAGCTATAGCCATCGAAATGCAACAGGCGCGCAGTATCTTCTTCGAGATGGACGCGTGTGATGCCGATGCGCCTCGCCTGGCCTTCATACTCAACCAAGAGATAGCCATTCTTGCTCAGGGGGATATCATATTGCGAGATTTGGTAGCCCTTCATCAAGTCAGGATACGGGTAGTTCTTGCGGTCGAACTTCGAGTATTCGGGAATTGTGCAATTGAGGGCCAGGGCTGTCATAATGGTATAAGTGACAGCCCCCTGGTTGATTACGGGAAGCACACCCGGCATACCCATACAGACAGGACATACGTGTGTATTTGGTGCGGCATTGGCATAATCTGTGCTACATGTGCAGAACATTTTGCTTTTCGTCAGAAGTTGCGCGTGTACCTCCAGCCCGATGACAACCTCAGAATCAGTGGCAACCTCGGTATCCATCGCCATTTTTTCCAATCTCCCCTTATGAATCTATATTCATGCTTATATTTATTCTGGCTTATTTAGTCTAGCTGTTTCGTACGCATTCGTCAATGGTTGTTTAGAGCATCAACCCTCAGCATATCCAGAACTCGTAAAGTCGCCTGCCCATCCTCCGGTGGATAAAGCAGCGGTTTCCTTTCCAAGACACACTCTGTAAAATGTGCCACCATCAACTGGTAGGGGTCGG
>Ga0070699_100004362_pt1 | contig 12496 bp, 13 predicted proteins | sample KBSK1503metaG_FD_65473 | JGI IMG/M metagenome (GOLD analysis project Ga0070699, IMG submission 65473) | Corn, switchgrass and miscanthus rhizosphere microbial communities from Kellogg Biological Station, Michigan, USA - KBS K1-50-3 metaG | ecosystem: Host-associated > Plants > Roots >...
AATCGTTAATGCTAAAGGGGGATTTTCTTAACGATGAGTTTTTAGAGGAAGTGCGTTCGCTCATTCGATAGGGTATACTTTGGGGGTTCAGTTAAGCAACGACTACTAAAAGCCGATTTTTAAAATTGGACACGGATGAAACAGAGGGCCAGGAATCCGTTTAAGATGATGGAATCAGCCCCTTCTACGCGCGAAGCGACGTGTCCAGATATATTTAAAGGCGAATCACCCGAATGCACAAAGTGCGACTACACGGAATCAATGCCGCTCTTATATCTGCCTTTTTCCTGGGTCTCGCGCCCGTTTTTGGGAAGGCAGCCATGGGGGATGAAAAATTTTCACCACTTGCCGTCGTAGCACTACGCACCGGTATGGCAGCATTGTTATTATTCCTGATTATGGCCGCTTTTAGGCGGAAATATATTTTTATCTATCCAGCCGGGTTGCTGGGTTGCGCCCTTGCCGGCGGGATTAACGGTCTGGGCTCGGTTTTTTATTACATCGGCTTAAGCAGGCTCAATGCGAGTGTGGCTCAAATGCTTTATTCGCTCTATCCATTTTTTGTTGCCATATGGCTGAGGCTCGACCATCAACAGGCTTCACGGCTTACAATCATACGAATCATTATTGCAGTCATCTCGGCCTTACTTCTCACACAGGCAAGCACGGGGACTATTGATCTTTTGGGTTTAGTCTGCATGTTGATTGCTGCTGCATTTTATGCCTTTCACATCCCTATTAATCAGCGGGTATTGTATGACGTACCTGCACCCACAGTGACACTCTATACATTAATTTCCATGAGCGCGGTTGTGATCCCTGCCTATCTGATTTTTGATAGAAGCCTTCCCTCCACAGGGGCGCCGTGGTGGGCCATACTTGCTTTGACAGCGGTCACTTTCATATCCCGATTATTGCTCTTTATGGGCGTGAAACATATTGGAGGCATGCAGACCGCATTACTTGGTCTGGGGGAATTAGTAGTAGCAGTGTTCTTTAGTCACTTGATTCTAGGTGAGTCTCTGAATTTTATTCAATGGATTGGAATGATCGGTCTGGGAGTCAGTTTATTACTAGGATGGTACGAAAAGCCACCTCCACCTCCCAGTCATCCACATGGAATTCTTAGTTTTTTGCAACCACCAGACTTCCCCGAAGATTTCTACAAATATTAATAATTGATTTTCCTTCGCAGGTCTGGCCTGCGAAGGAAAATCAATATATCAAGCATATTTACGAATGGCCAGCACGGCATTATGACCACCAAAGCCGAATGCGTTACTCAAGGCCAATGTAATCTTCTTTTCACGCGCTTTATTTGGAATGTAATCCAAATCACACTCAGGGTCCGGAGTTTCATAGTGAATGGTCGGCGGTAGAATTCCTTCACGTACCGCTTGTGTACAAAAAATTGCTTCCAGCGCGCCGGTTGCACCCATCATGTGGCCTGTCATGGATTTGGTGGATGAAATGGGAATCTTATAAGCCTCTTCACCAAATGCCGCTTTAATAGCGCGCGTCTCTGATTGATCATTCAAGGTTGTGCCCGTTCCATGCGCGTTGATATAACCTAATTCGTCCACATTTGCCTGTGCAGACTCCAACGCCATACGCATCGCTGCCGCACCGCCCGCTCCGTACTCATGCGGCGCGGTCACATGAAAGGCATCTGCTGTTGCGCCATAGCCGGCCAGTTCAGCCAGAATATTGGCCCCGCGCTTCTTTGCATACGATTCGCGTTCCAGCACTAAAACCGCCGCGCCTTCACCCATCACCAGGCCATCACGATTTTTATCAAAAGGTTGGGGTGCCATTGAATAATCATTGTTTCGACGAGACATGGCGCCCACCCGATCAAACGCCGCCACACCCACAGAACAAATCGTCATCTCCGTTGCTCCCGCCAACGCCGCATCGATCATACCAGCCTTTATCATTAGCAGAGCGGTGCCAATTCCATCGGAACCCGAAGCACACGCCGAGGCAACTGAAAAACAGGGACCCTTGATCTGACTGTCAATCGCGATCATCCCTGCCGCGCCATTTGGCATCAACATGGGAATCAAAAACGGACTTACACGTCGTGGCCCTTCAGTAAAGTTCGTGATGACGGCATCGCTCAAGGATTTAATACCACCAATAGCCGAAGAAACCAGCACACCAATGCGTCCTGCGTTGGCTTCTGTAATTTCCAAACCGGAGCTCGCTAGCGCTTCGCGAGCCGCAGCCGCGCCCAGCTGCTCAAAACGGTCACGTCGCCGTGCTTCCTTTGGATCCATATATTTATCCGGTTCAAAATTTTTCACTTCAGCCGCAAAATGTACATTCAAAGGGGTGGGGTCAAATAAGGTAATCGGACCCACTCCTGAAACACCATTGATAACATTTCGCCAACTTTCCTCCACCGTCAACCCCAGTGGATTCAGCGTCCCCATCCCAGTAATTACAACTCTCTCCATGGACTCCTCACAATCATAAATTGGACTTCCGCTTTGCTACAACCCCAAATGGGCCCTCAAGTCACGCCGCCAAAGGACATGCTCCGCTTCGCTCTCAGCCGCGATCTGATTCTGCTTCGATATATGATCCTCAAACCAGGCTGCTCCCCTCCGCCAATGGACGAATATCCTTCCAACCGTAGGCTTTTTCCATCAACAGCACATCACCAATTTGAATTGGTTTCTCTCGTAAATATATTCCGCCCAAACGTTCATAAAACTTTTGATAGGGGTTATCCGACAACACCCAAACCAGCATGGACATCAAACCTAATTCCAGTAAACCCGTTGCAACCCTTTGCACCATGGCTCGACCCACGCCCTGGCCTTGAAATTGTTTCAACAAATATATGGCAAACAGTTCACCTTGATACTCCTGGTCGCCTTCACGCTCCCGGCCATAATTTGCAAAGCCAATCACTTTCCTATCAATCACAGCCACCAAGGTTGGATGATAAAGATTGGTATCGTCGGCCAGTGTCTGCTTCCACTGCTTTGCTCGTTGCTCAACTGATAAAGTCTTCAAAAAACTATTTGGTATCAAGCCGGGATACGTTTTCTGCCAAACAGTTACGTGGACATATGCAATTCCTTCAGCATCTTTCAATTCAGCGGGGCGTATCGCCGCCAAATTCACTCGCCCGCCTTCGGAATATAATCCCCTTCCACCCAATATTGTCCGTCTGGGCTTACTTCTTTTTTCCAAATCGGGACAATTTCTTTCAAACGGTCAATTCCATAGCGTGCGGCGTCAAAGACCCCAGTATCACGATGGGCTGCGGTGCAGGCAATCAAAACAGTGGGAGTCTTCGGGTAGAGTTTACCGATGCGTTGAACAATGGCGATTCCCTCTACGACCGGCCACTTTGCGCGGATTTCATCCGCAACCTGTTTCATCTTCGCCTCAGCCATTGGAATGTAGGCTTCGTACTCCAGATACTCAGTGTCATGACCGTCGCCACGCATCGTCTTCCCACGTACCATGCCCGTAAAAATCGCGGCCGCTCCCGTGGACGTGAGAGTAATTTGCGTGAGCAGGTCATTCAGATCAATTTCTTCTTCAGTAATCGAGAAAATAGTGGGGAATTCCATAATAATAATTGATCATCAACAGCAAAGCCCGCCATTGCAGGCTCTTGATGACTCTATCCTCCGCTCACTGGCGGGAACATACCAATCTCAGCATTCGGCGGGACAGTCGCTTCGTCAAACGCATATTCGCGATTGATCGTAATCAATACCGATTTCATGGACTCTTTCAAATTGGGGATATCGCTTGCAAGTTTATCCTTCAGTCCTTGAATTGTCAGGTCTTCGGGAATATCCAACTCTAAAGACTTTGTGCCTGCTCGTTCACGAATGGTGGCAAAAAACAGTAATTTGACGTGGTTCATAATCATCTAAATCCAAACATTATTGGGTGCTGTTCTCTCATTGATGGCATCACCTGTGTTAACCGTACCTGCAGGCTCAATTAACAAAATATGACACTCATCCCCAGCTACTGGTTTGTGTTCAACACCTTTAGGGACAACATATATCTCACCTTCGCCTAAAGTCACTTTGCCATCACGGAGATGAATATCTAATTTGCCTTTGACAACCAGAAAGACCTCGTCCGTTTCAGGGTGACTATGCCAGACAAATTCACCCTGAACTTTTGCCAGTTTGAGATGGTAATCATTCATCTGGGCAATGATTCTGGGAGACCATTGCTCGGAGAATTTCGACAGCTTTTCTTGAAGATTGATGGAAACATGTTCCATTTTCGTTTGTTACCCGTTTCCTTATGTACCTGGACGCTTCACTCATTGACCACATCCCCGCTCTGCCCCCCATGCTTTTCAACCAGGCGGATATTTTGAATACGCATTGTTTTCTCAGCGGCTTTCGCCATATCATAGACCGTCAATGCCGCGACTGAAACCGCAGTCAACGCTTCCATCTCAACGCCGGTTTTGCCGATGGTTTTCGCTGTAGCAGTAATAACCACGCCTGGAAGGGAGTCATCCAGCGCAAGGTCGACATCAATTTTGGAGAGTGGCAGAGGATGACATAACGGAATCAGGTCTGAGGTCCGTTTTGAGGCGGTGATACCAGCGATCTGCGCAATGGTCAACACATCCCCTTTTTTGATTTGTCCAACGCGGATTAAATCCAATGTCTCTGGCTTCATATGGATTTCGCCACGGGCTACAGCTATCCGCTCGGTATCCGGCTTATGGCCTACATCCACCATGCTGGCACGGCCCTGTTCATTGAGATGGGTTAGTTTTTTGGGCATAGTGAAATTATATCGTAGTAACGAGTTTAGTCGTTGACGGGTATAATTTATGCCCTATGGAAAACCTGCTGGGACGTCAGCTAAATTACACTGTACATACACCTGTATACGAGGGTCCACTTGACCTTCTGTTGAATCTAATCGAGCGCGCTGAGTTGGACATTACCTCAGTCTCGCTTGCCCTGGTGACAGACCAGTATCTCTCTTACATTAACGGCCTTGAGCAAATCAATGCCGATGAAATTTCTGCGTTTATCGTAATAGCTGCAAAACTATTACAAATCAAATCGGAAGCGTTGCTACCGCGCCCACCTGCACGCGAACCTGGTGAAGAGGATATCGGAAAATCGCTGGTGGATCAGTTAAGGCTATATAAACGGTTCAAGGAAATTGGCCAGTGGATGCACACCCGCCAGGATGCCGACTTGAGGACATATTTGCGCATTGCTCCACCGCCAAAAGTGGAGGCAAAACTTGACCTCTCGAATCTTACTTTGGAGAAACTTGTATTGGCGGCCAACACGGCATTTGCAAAGGAAGCTGCCAAAAAGCCACTTGGCATTGTTATCGCCCCACCACGCATTACCATTCGCGAAAAGATTGATCTAATTGCCCAAACCATGCGTGAAGTGGAGCGTTCCACTTTCCACACCATGCTCACACAAGGCGCATCACGGCTTGAAATTGTAGTTACCTTTCTGGCCATGCTGGAACTGATCAAACGCTATCGCATCCAAGCCCATCAGGAAGGTTTGTTTGATGATATCGAAATCAGCCGCATGGACGAATGGAAGGATGAAGAAGAGATTGAGTTGGAATTTGAGTAGGTTAGATATTATCCTGATCAAGCTTCAAATCTGGCATGGTTTTTTGCTTTACATAGAATGACCCAAGGCATAATCCAAGCAGCATTCCCAAATTGTCAAAAATTGCCACGTCCCAAATTGATGGGGTTCTGCCAAAAACAAACGATTGGTGATACTCATCGGTAAACCCATAGAAAATAGCCAGCAACCATGCAAGCCAGCGTCTACCATCCTTCCAACCCAAGCCATACCAGTATAAGAATGCCAGTATGGCATACCCAGTCACATGACCGGATTTTTTGACCAATTTATCAGCCCAGTTGAAGTTGGGCAATTCAGTTGAGGGCTGGGCCGAAAACCAGAAGATGATCGCCATCATCATCAGAGCAGGTATCCAGTTCCATAAGTACAATTTTTTCATCTATATCAAGCCTATTAAAAAAGCCATCGCCAGTTTCGACGATGGCTTTAAATATCAATCTTATCTAATTATACATCTTCCAGCCTGATTGCAATTGTTCGGCTGCCATCGCCCAGGTCAACGCTCTGAATCACCACAGCTTTCCCGCTTGGGTCGCCATCGAAAACGATACTAAAGACTCCTCCAGAGATCTGGGTTAGTAACTCGCGTTCCGTATAGCCTCTGGCTTTATACTCGTCACGGTAAAATTTCAATACACCTTCCTGCGACATCTTGGTATAGTACAACAAACTGCCATCGCCAACATCTGTAACATTGAAAGCGTCGTCAGTCATCGGAAAGTCTGTGCTAACTGTAACCCCACTATCTCCACTGTCGTTTGAATTCGCAAGAGTTGCTGTGGGCTCTACCGAATTCACTGCAGGTTGGGTTGATCCAGATGGAACACTCGGTGTGTCATCTCCACTACCTGTGAGCGCATTGCAGGCAAGTGAGGCAAAAACAAGAACCGTCAGCGCGAGAAGTATTCGATACTGCTTCATGTCAATTCTCCTTGAATGGAATTTGGCAATTCTATCACCTACTCGGTTGAAGGATGGGTTGCCAAAAGGTACAATTTGAGCCATATCGTCCACATGGATACAAAAAAAACTTTTATCAACCAGGAAGAAGTACTGTTGAAAGCAAATGGGGATTGGCTGCATTTCACAAATCCATACCGTATCATTCAAGCGGATATGCTTAAGGCTGTTGTTCCCGCTCTACGAGAGATTGAAGACTTAATTCAAAAAAATGCCTGGCACGCCGCAGGATTCATTAGTTACGAAGCGGCACCCGCATTTGACCCTGCCCATTTGACTTATCCTGGAACAGGATTTCCCTATCTCTGGTTCGGACTCTACCCTCCACCTCGCATCACGACTCAACCTGAACCTGCTTCAGCAAAACAGATTTTATCCTGGCTTCCCATCGTTGACCGCGACACATACAATGCCGCCATCGAGCAGATCAAGACACATATTGCCGACGGGCTGACGTATCAAGTTAATTACACGATGCGCCTTCAAGCAGATTTCGAAATAGATGCCTGGGAGTTCTTTCTCCATCTTGCACAGACTCAAAATAACCATGCAGCCTTTTTGGATACGGGCCGTTTCGTCATCTGTTCGGCTTCACCTGAACTTTTCTTCCAACTCGATGGTGAAACTGTCACCTGCCGCCCCATGAAGGGGACAATACATCGAGGGCGCACAACGCAAGAGGATGCGGAGCAGGCGCAATGGTTGAAAGACTCGGAGAAGAATCGCGCTGAGAATGTCATGATTGTGGATATGGTCCGAAATGATCTGGGCCGCATCGCGAAGATTGGAAGCGTGAATGTCCCTGAACTGTTCACGGTGGAGAAATATCCTACCCTCTGGCAAATGACGTCGACGGTCACTGCCAAAACGAACGCGTCTCTAACAAGAGTTTTCACTGCCCTTTTTCCATGTGCTTCCATCACTGGTGCGCCCAAAGTCAGCACAATGAGAATTATCTCGGAGCTCGAGACCACACCACGCAAAATTTACACGGGTAGCATCGGGCACATTGCCCCGAATCGCAAAGCGACCTTCAAGGTGGCCATCCGTACTGCGCTCATAGACCGCGAAACAAAGACTGCCGAATACGGAATCGGTGGAGGCATCGTCTGGGACTCGACCAGCACAGACGAATACGCTGAAGCTCTGCTCAAAGCCCGCGTTCTCACCGAGCCTTCGCCCCAATTCTCCTTATTTGAAACCATGCTCTGGACTCCAGAAGAAGGATTCTTTCTGCTTGAGAAACATATTGCCCGCCTTCTGGATTCAGCGAATTATTTTAGTTTTCCAATCGCAAGAGAAATCATCCAAACATATGTAGGTAATATTTCTTCCCAATTCACTTCTGCGCAACGCGCCCGGCTTTTGCTTGATAAGAAAGGTAATTTAAGTCACGAAGGGAAACCTTTTCAACCTTTGGGAGAACACTCGCCCTTGAAGATTTGTCTTGCTAACGAACCGAACAATTCAGAGAATATTTTTCTCTTTCACAAGACCACCCATCGTGAGATTTATGATCATGCCTTGCACACTGCTGAGGCTAGGTCCCAACATGAACAAGCCTCATCCTATGATGACGTACTTCTCTATAACGAGTATAGCGAGCTGACCGAATTTACCATTGGCAATCTCGTCGCAGAAATCAAGGGAGCGCTGTATACCCCTCCAATTTCCTGTGGTTTACTCGCAGGCACATTTCGTGCGCACTTGCTGGAAACAGGTCAAGTGGCGGAGAGAGTCATTCAAGTAGATGAACTGAAGAATTGTACACAGATATTTCGCGTCAATTCGGTGAGGAAATGGCAAAAAGTCAACCTATTGGGCAAGTTACTTTAAATATTTCCCAACCAGCAGATCCAACTTTTGCCTCGTCTCTGCAGGGATAACCGCTGGGTTGGTAATAAGGGCACTGGCCAGGGCATTTTCACAATCGCAATCGCGCTGGGCAGATAAGGACCGCACCAAATTCCGAATCGCTTCTTGGGCGATCTGGGTATTTTTGTTCAGCGTCTGAATGATCATTTCCACTGTTACAGGCTCAGCACTGACGTGCCACACGTCATAATCTGTGACGTGTGCCATGGTGGCATAACAAATTTCGGCTTCACGCGCGAGAAAGGCCTCGGGCGAAGCGGTCATACCAATAATGGACATGCCCCAGCTGCGAAATGTATTTGACTCGGCTTTGGTGGAAAACCGTGGACCAGCTATCGTGATAAATGTTCCACCGCTATGGACTGTTGTATTAGTCTGTTTTACTGCCTCATAGGTCTGTTTGGAAAGGTCCCTGCAGAATGGATCTGCTACGCCCACGTGTGCAACCATTCCCTCTCCAAAGAAGGAACGCTCACGCCCATGTGAATGATCAAATATTTGATCAGGAATAACAATATGTCCTGGGGCGTAATCTTCCCGCAAAGAACCGCACGCACTTATACTAACTATTCGTTCTGCGCCTAGAGACTTTAATGCGTAGATATTAGCTCGGTAATTCACTTCCGTAGGGGTAATATGGTGCCCAATGCCGTGACGTGCCAGGAAGGCAACGCGTTGATTTTCAAGTGTTCCGACCACAACTGGCGCACTGGGTTTCCCAAACGGCGTATCCATATCATGTTCACGAGCGTCCTGTAAGCCAGGCATACTGTATAACCCCGAACCACCAATAATTGCGAGTCTTGTTTTGTCTTCCATGTTTGTCTCCAGTTTAATAAACCAAGTAATTACTTTGTTTTACACGCAATTAATTATATCGCGAGGCTAAGTTATTTTGATACCGCAATACGCTATAATCCATTAAATATTACAGGTATTCCATGAACAAACTTTCAAGCTCCACTTCCCCATACCTCCTCCAACACGCACATAACCCCGTGGATTGGCACCCCTGGGGCGAAGAGGCATTGTCAAAAGCACGCGTAGAGAATAAGCCGATCTTTTTATCGATCGGATACGCGGCATGTCACTGGTGTCACGTGATGGCTCATGAGTCATTTGAAGATTCTCAAACAGCCGAGTTCATGAACCAGCACTTTATCAACATCAAGGTAGATCGTGAAGAACGTCCTGATCTTGATACGATATACATGCAAGCTACTGTTGCCATGACAGGCTCAGGCGGCTGGCCCATGTCGGTATTTCTTACACCTGAGCTTAAGCCGTTTTATTCGGGTACTTACTTTCCCCCAGTGCGGCGTTACAACATGCCATCTTTTCGAGATGTATTGGCAGGTATTACCCGCACATGGGTGGAGCAGCAAGATGAAGCCAAAAGGGTGGGCAATGAAGTCTTGGGCCATCTTCAGCAAACGCTCAGTGTGAATATTGCCTCAGATACTGGCTTTTCAGAAGAACATCTCAGTACAGCCGTCCAATCATTACTTGATTCCTATGACTGGGGTTATGGAGGCTGGGGCGCTGCACCTAAATTTCCGCAGCCAATGACTATCGAATTTTTATTAAGAAGAACAGTAAAAGAGTTATCCATAAAAAACACCCCAGGCTCTGATAAAAGCTCAGAAACACCTCTATCTGATTCGCCTTCTTTCAAAGCTGCCATCCATGCACTCAAAGCGATGGCACGCGGGGGCATGTATGATGTAGTTGGTGGTGGCTTCTCACGCTATAGCACCGACAACTTCTGGCGCGTTCCCCACTTTGAGAAAATGCTGTACGATAACGCCCAAATAGCACGTGCTTATCTCCATGCCTGGCAGTTGACAGGAGATCCTTCTTTTAAACAGATTGTCGTGGAAACCCTTGATTTCATCGCGCGCGAAATGACACATCCGCATGGCGGGTTCTACTCGAGTCTGGATGCCGACTCAGAAGGCGAAGAAGGTAAATTCTACGTGTGGACGTTGGATGAGATTCGCACAATCCTCAAAGAAGATGCTGATTTCTTTGAAGCGGCTTACGGCGTTACCGCACGAGGAAACTGGGAAGGTCATAACGTTTTGCAACGCGCTCTGGATGATGCCTCTCTCGCCGCCCGCTTCAAGCTTCAGCCGGAGGCTGTTTCTACAAAACTAGCCGATTGCAATTCCAGGCTTTTGACTGCGCGCGCCGCCCGAATCCGCCCTGGCACGGATGACAAAGTGCTCACTTCTTGGAATGGACTCATGCTAGCAACGATAGCCGAGGCAGCGCGCATCGTCATAGACCTTCAAGTTGTGCCGCAAACCTCAAATAGCCTTGGTACAGTTGACGCATTTCCTAATAACCTCAACATCGATAACAAATACTATTTATTGGCTACGCGTAACGCAGAATTTTTATTGAGCGAATTACGCCCCAATAACAAACTCAAACACAGCTGGCGCGAAGGAAAAACAATCAATGAAGTGTTCCTTGAAGATTATGCCGCACTCATATTGGGATTACTGGAGTTGTATCAAACTGATTTTAACAACCGTTGGTTTATGGTGGCCAAGGAACTTGCAGATGAAATGCTTGGACTATTCAGCGACCCTGCAGGTGGATTTTTCGATACAGCTAAAAATGGTGAGACTTTATTGCTTCGCCCCAAAGATGTGCAGGATAACGCCACACCATCCGGAAACGCTCTAGCCTGCGAGGCCCTTCTAAAACTCGCTTCCTTCACCGATGAAGGCAAATATCGTGACGGCGCTGAAAAGGCTTTAGGGCTTATCGTAGCCATGGCTGTCCGCTACCCGACTGCGTTCGGTAGATGGTTGTCAGCGGGAGATTTTGCTCTAGGGCCCACAAAGCAGGTTGCGGTGGTATATGAAGCGGATGAAGATAAGGCATCTGAGCTGATTAGAGTCGTCCAATCTGTATATAGACCCAATACAATCATTGCAGCATCCACATTTCCCCCGTCCCAAGAAGCTCCATCATTACTAATGGAAAGACCCCTTAAGGAGGGTAAGTCCACTATATATATCTGTGAAGGTTTTGTGTGTAAAAATCCCGTTACGACGATTTCTGAATTAAGAGCGCTATTATAAAGAATGAAATGATAAAAGCTCGATCTAACTTCATCGCAGGACCTTCCTGGAATATTAAATTGTGAAATCTAATGGCCTGTTGATAAGGGTAATGCCGATCACAAAATTCCTGAAAATCTATTTGTGTAGACAGCCTAATATGCAAAATATAACAAGCTTTTCGAAATAACAAATTTATTAGGTCTCAAGAATTACCAAAAACGCCGTAAAGGACTACTTTACGGCGTTTTTATGCATTTTTGATGGGTGGTGGTTTGCAATTTCCATACATACCTGACATTTCCGTTAATGGAAAAGTGAAACAAAAACTAGCTTTGTCCGTCCGCATCCATATAATTTTCGGCAATAGGTTGGCCCAACAGCCGGCTAAAAGAATGGAGATGAAATGAAACAAATCTTTCAAATTGCGTTGGCCGTGTTTATATTGATAACCTCGGTCCACCCAGCCAGCGCACAAACAACGACGTGTGAATATTGGGTTGCCCCTGCCGGAAACAATGCCAATCCTGGCACTAATACATTGCCATGGGCCACCTTGGATTACGCCTCAGCAGAGTTATCCGACTTGGGAAGAAGCAATTGCACGGTCTGGGTAAAAGACGGAATCTACAATGGCACCACCGATCTAGAGGAAAGATTTGCTGCACCTGTAATATTTAGAGCTGTGAATCCTTACAAAGCTATCCTGCAAAATAATGATACCGTCATTGCGCTTGCAGGGGCCAAGAATGTAACATTTGAGGGTTTCGAGATCAGGCACTCCAGCGCAACCTCCGGGGCCTTCCTAGTTTACGGTTCCATGTCAGGCAGTGTTTGGGCGGAAAACATAACCTTTCGAAATAACATCTTGCATGATTCTTTCAATGAAGACATTGTTAAATTCACAACCGGCGTTCGCTATATAACATTTGAAAATAATGTTCTATATAACCAGGG
>Ga0070699_100004364_pt1 | contig 12495 bp, 7 predicted proteins | sample KBSK1503metaG_FD_65473 | JGI IMG/M metagenome (GOLD analysis project Ga0070699, IMG submission 65473) | Corn, switchgrass and miscanthus rhizosphere microbial communities from Kellogg Biological Station, Michigan, USA - KBS K1-50-3 metaG | ecosystem: Host-associated > Plants > Roots >...
GGGGCGGCCCGACACCCACGCCACGTACTGCGCGACGAAGCTCTCCCTCTGCTGGTAGAGGCTCTCGAGCACCCGCCGCCGCGCCGCGGGGGTGAGGTCGAGGAGCTCCAGGAGCGGGCGGCCCTGGCTGGAGGCGGGGATCTCGATCCCGAGCAGCGCCGCCACCGTCGGGGCGACGTCGATCTGCTCGGCCGCGCCCGCCGATCCCGGGCGAACGGGCCCGCCCACGAGCACGAGCGGCACGTGGATCACCGCTTCCTCCGGTCCCCCGTGCCCGCCGGTGGCGGTGTGGCCATGGTCGGCGGTGATGACGAGGACAGAACGCCGCAGATCCATCTCCGGAGCCAGGCGCTGCAGCTCCTGGTCCACCGCCAGCGCCGCCGACTGGTATTGCGGCGAAGTGGCCCCCCAGGCGTGGCCGGCCTCGTCGGTGATCGAATAGTCGACGACGAACAGGCTCGGCTCCTTCTCGCGGAGCAGCGCGCGCGTGGCCTCTCCCATCCATCGCAGCTCCGCCTCGAGCCGGGGCAGCTCGTGGCTCTCGGCCGGGTCGAGCCGGCTGTAGACGATCCGCTCGTCGATCCACGGCCCGAACAGCATCTGGGCGCCCGGACCGGCGGCGAGCGCCGTGCGCAACCGCTTGCGGCGGGCCGTCTGGAACAGGTTCTCGACGCTCAGCGGCTGCGGGTTGAAGTTCGTGGCCTGGCCGTGGATCTCCGCCCAGGCCCCGCTCATCAGCACCGCGCGGCCCGGAAGCGACAGCGAGGGCAGGCCGGCGCGGCAGTCCGTGTCGGCCCCCTGCCGCCGCAGCTCGTTGAGGAAGGGCATGGAGCGGGAGGCGTGATAGGCGAGGCCGTCCGCGACCACGATCACCACCCGGTCGACGAGGGGCGGCGGGGCGAGGGCGTGGGCGTTCTTGAAGGCGAAGGGCGTCTGGTAGGTCGTGAACGTGTGCCAGGCCTTCTCGGCCAGGCCGCGGCCGAGAAAGCCCAGGGCGATGAGCCCGGCCGGGAGCAGGACGAGCAGGCCGCGTCGGGTCGGCCGCAGGGTCGCCGCCATCGCCGCGCGCGGCTAATGCACCCCGGCCATCAGTCGCTTGATGGACGGAGTCACGAGGGCCAGCACGACCGCGGACAGGGTCGTGGTCAAGAAGACGGCGCCGAAGAGCTGGGGCAGCGGCATCTTCTCGAAGTATCCCGCGACGTGGCCGGCCAGGAAGTTGCCGAGGGAAAGGGCCAGGAACCAGACGCCCATCATGAGCCCCACGATGCGCGCGGGGGCCAGCTTGGTGACGGTGCTGAGGCCCACCGGGGAAAGGCTCAGCTCGCCGAGCGCGTGGAACAGATAGAGCAGGATCAGCCACCACGGGCTGACCTTCACCGGCGTGCGCGAGTAGAGCTGCGCGGCCACGGCCACGAACAGGAAGCCCAGGCCGAGGAGGAGCAGGCCGTAGGCGAACTTGGCCGGGCTCGAGGGCTCGTGGCGGCCAAGGCGCACCCACAGCCACGCGAAGACGGGCGCGCAGGCGACCACGAACACGGGCTCCACCGTCTGGTACCAGCTCGAGGGGAACGACCACCCGAAGACCACGTTGCGGGTGTACTGGTCGGCGAAGAGGGTGAGGCTGCTCCCCGCCTGCTCGAAGCCGACCCAGAACAGCGTCGCGAAGACGAACAGCACGATGATGGCGCCGATGCGCTTGCGCTCGGTCGCGTCTTCCGCGGCGTCGAAATGAATTCGCCGCCGCTCATCTCGCGGAGCCGCTTCGCGGCCCCGGGGCGCGCCTGTCCGCAGCAGCCACGCGAAGAGCACGGCCGTCAGCACGAGCATCAACCATTCCCGGTACGGCCATATCGCGTAGATGAGGGCGGAGGCGGCGCCGATCGCGGTGAGGATGAGCGCCCACTGGCGGCCGGCGTTGGCGGCCGGCTCCGCGAGCAGGCCGGCCCGGCCCAGCCGGTTCCGTCCCCACACGTACTGGGCGAGGCCGACGGTCATGCCCACGCCCGCCGCGCCGAATCCCCAGTGCCAGCCGATCTTCTGCCCGAGGTAGCCGCACACGATCGGGCTGATGAGCGCTCCGAGGTTGATCCCCATGTAGAAGAGCGAGAAGCCCGAATCGCGCCGCGGGTCGTCCTTCGCGTAGAGCTGGCCCACGATCGAGCTGATGTTGGGCTTGAGGAGCCCGGTGCCGAGCACGATGAGGACGAGGCCGGCGTAGAACAGCGGCCGCACGTTGGCGGCCAGGCAGTAGTGGCCGAGGGCGATGAGGATCCCGCCCACGAGCACCGCCCGCCGCAGCCCCAGCAGGCGGTCCGCGATCCACCCGCCGGGGATGGCGGTGAAGTACACCGAGCCGGTGTAGAGGCCGTAGATCGCCGCCGCCAGCTCGGTCGACAGGCCCATCCCGCCCTGGGCGGCCGGCGCCACCATGAACAAGATGAGGATCGCGCGCATCCCGTAGTAGCTGAAGCGCTCCCACATCTCGGTGAAGAAGAGCGTCGTGAGGCCGCGGGGATGGCCGGCGAGGCCGGCGGTGTCGGGGACGAGCACCGCCTCGGTGGCCGGGCGGTCGGTGGCGGCCGTGACCTCCCCCCGGTCGCGCGGCAGGGCCATGCGGGAAGCCTAATCGAAGGACGGCCGCGATGTCACTCGTGCCGCAGGGCCACCATCGGATCGAGCCGGGTGCCGTGGGAGAATCCAATGGGATGGACCATCGCGACCTCGCCGCCGATCTTCTGCGCCAGGCCCGGGCCGCCGGCGCCGACGCCGCCGACGTCCTCGTCGGCGAGGGCACCGACTTCACGGTGACGGTCCGGAAGGGCGCGGTGGAGACGCTGAAGGAGGCGGGGAGCAAGGCCCTCGGCCTGCGCGCGTTCGTGGGCCGGCGCAGCGCGACGAGCTACACGTCGGACTTCTCCCCGTCCGCGCTCGCGGCGCTCGTGGCGGAGACGGTCGACATGGCGCGCGTCACCGGCGAGGACCCCGCCGCCGGGCTCCCCGACGAGACGCTCCCGGCAGAGGAGGTCGACCTCGGGATGTTCGACCCTTCGCCCGCGGCCCTTCCCACCCCCGAGCGCATCGAGCGGGCCCGCCGCGCGGAGGCGGCCGCCCTCGAGGCCTCGCCCGAGATCACGAACTCCCAGGGCGCCACCTACGCTTCGGGCGAGGACACGGTCGTGCTGGCCAACACCCTCGGGTTCCTGGGCTCGTACCGCACCTCCAGCGTGTCGCTTTCGGTGGTTCCGGTGGCCGGGCGCGACGGCGCGATGGAGCGCGATTACTGGTACACGACCGGCCGCGGCCTCGGCGACCTGCTCTCGCCCGAGGAGGTGGGGCGCGAGGCGGCGGCGCGGACGCTGCGGCGCCTGGGCGCGCGCAAGGCCGCGACCTGCGAGGTGCCGGTGGTCTTCGACCCGGAGACCGCGGCGGGGTTGCTGGGTCAGGTCTTCCGCGCCGTGTCGGGATACTCCGTCTTCCGCAACTCGACGTTCCTCAAGGACCGCCTCGGCGAGCGGGTCGCCTCCCCGCTGCTCAGCGTCGTCGACGACGGGCGCGTCTTTCGCGGCCTCGGCTCGCGCCCCTTCGACGGCGAGGGCCTGCCCACCCGCCGCAACGTTCCCCTCGAGAACGGCGTGCTCCGCTTCTACCTCTGCGACAGCTACGCCGCCCGCAAGATCGGCGCCCGTCCCACCGGCAGCGCGCGCCGCGGCGTCGGAGGCGCGCCCGCCGTGGGAGCGGCCAACCTCTCCTTCGCCGCGGGAGAGACTCCGCCCGACGAGATCGTGGCCGGCGTCGAAAGCGGGCTCTACGTCACCGACCTCATCGGCTTCGGCGTCGACCTCGTCTCCGGCGACTACTCGCAGGGCGCGGTCGGGCAGTGGATCGAGAAGGGACGCTTCGTCCACCCGGTGCACGAGGTCACGATCGCGGGCAACCTCGAGCGGATGCTGATGGACGTCGACGCGGTGGGGACCGACCTCGTCTTTCGCGGCTCCACCGCGTCCCCGACGCTTCGCGTCCGCAAGATGACGGTCAGCGGCCGCTAGTACAATCACCGGCCCGTGAGCGTCCTTCGGTCGAGCCCCTTCGTCGCGGCGCTCCTCACGCTCGCCACGCTCGTGCTGGCCTACGGCTTCACGCCGGGAGTGGACCGCGCCGTCGGCGAGCAGGACCCGATCCTCTTCCGGAACTTCCACGACCTGGAGACGATCGGCGGCACGCCCTCCCGCTGGAGCAAGGGCGGCCACCGGCGCGACGAGCGCGCGAGCGTGATCGTCGTGCCCCAGGTGGGACGCGGCGACGGCGTCCTGGAGGTGCAGGTGCGCGCGCCCGAAGACGGTCCCCCCGTCCCGCTGACGCTGAGCGCGGCGGGCCGGACGCTGGCGGCGGCGGACGTCCAGGGTCCGCGGACGCTGTCGGTTGCGGTGCCGCGCTCCGTCCTCGCCGGCGGCGACGTGCGGGTGGCCCTCACCTCCCCCGCCTGGACGCGCGGCAAGGACCCGCGCGCCCGGGGAGTGGCGATCGAGCGCGTCGCGTGGCATCCGTCGTCATGGACGCTTCCTCCCGCGCGCCAGCTCTGGGTCCTGCCCGCCTTCGCCGCCGCCCTCGCCCTCCTGCCCCGGCGACTCGGCGGCTCGTCACGCCTCACGCGGCTCACGCCGGCGGCGGCAGGGGGCGTGCTCGCCCTCGCCGCCGCGTGGCGGCCGCTGGAGGTCGCGCCCTTCACCCACCGCCTCCTGATCGGGGCCGTGCTCGCGCACGCGGCGCTCGGGCTGTGGGCCGCGCTCGTTCGCGCGCCCGGCGCGCGGTGGTGGGCCGCGCCGCGCACGGTCGCCCCCCGTGAGCTCCTGCTGCTGATGGGCATCGGCTATTGGATGCTCGTCGCCTACCACGCGGCGCTGTGCTACGAGACGCGCCGCTTCTGCCCGACGCTCGTCACCGCAATCACGGGCCTGGTCGTGCTCGGCGGCCTGATCGCGGTCGCGGCGTGGACGTCACCGCGACGGCCGGGGCTGGCCCTCGCCGTCGTCTCCGCGGGCGGCGTGGCCCAGGCCGCGGGCGCCGCCGTCCTCGCCTTCCGCCGCCCCGCGGTGGACTTCGCGACCCTGTGGGCCGCGGCCCGGGACTTCTCCCTGGGCGGATCGCTCTACAAGCCGGCCGAGGTGGCGGCCAACCACTTCGGCGCCGTCTTCAAGGTGCCGCCCTTCTACGGCATGCTGCTCCTGCCCTTCACCCACGTCGAGCTGCGCACGGCCCTCGCGCTGGCCCGCAGCCTCGACGTGGCGGTCTTCCTCGCGTGCGCCGCGGTCCTCGCCTCCTGGCTGCGGCCACGCCTCGGAACAGGCGTGTCGCTGGCGGCGGTGGCCGTCGTCCTCGGCCTCATGCAGCCCGCCTTCGACTCGATCGCCTACGGCCAGATCGACGTCGTGCTGCTCTTGTTGCTGACGCTGGCGTTCCTCGCGCTTCGCGCCGGCCGGCCCGCGGTCGTCGGGCTCACCGTCGCGCTGGCCGCGCTGCTCAAGCTCTACCCGCTGGTGCTGGTGCTGTTCCTGGCCGCGCGGCGCGAATGGAAGGCGGTGGCCTGGACGGCGGCCGGGCTCGTCGCGATCGACGCGGTGGCGGTGGCCGTGATGGGATGGCACGAGCACGTCGTCTACGCGACCGAGGTCCTGCCGCGCATCGGCGGGGGCACGGGCTGGGTCGAGAACCAGACCGTCAACGGCTTCCTGTGCCGGCTCCTCGCGGGGGCCCGCCGTCCCGCGCCGGTCCACGACCGCATGATCGACCTGCTGACGTGGGCCATCTTCGCCCTCGTCGCCGGCGCCTCGACGCTCGTGGCCGCCCGGCGCGCCGAGCGGGGCGCGAACTCCGCCGCGCTCTCCTTCGGTCTGTTTCTGGTGGTGATGGTGCTGGCCGTGCCCGCCGCGTGGATCCATTACGAGACGGTCACGATCCTCACGTTCCTGCTCCTCGTGGGGAGCGCGGCCGAGCCACCGCTCCCCGCCCGCCTTGCCTTCGCGGTGTCGCTCGCCTTCGGGCTCATCGCCTACGGCAACCAGTGGACCTTCTACGACGGCTCGCCGCGCCCCGGCCTGACGGCGCTCTGGCTGTCGCGGGAGTCCTTCGGGTTGATGATGCTGTGGGCGGCCGCGGCCGTCACCGCACGTAGCCGAGGGCCTTCAGGTTCTCGACCACCTCGCTAGGCAGCTCGGGCTTCGCCGCCTCCCGCTCCGCCCCGCGCTCGAGGCCCCGGATCCATTGCGCAAGCGCCTGCCGGTAGTAGGCGGCGACGACGGGCCGACTCGAGGTGACGTTCACCCGCTCCGCGGGGTCCTCCTGGAGTTCGTACAGCTCCTCCTGGCCGTAGCGCGTGTTGAAGATGAAGGAGACGCGCGCGTCACGCAGCGCGTATTGGGGCTTCTCGCCGACGGTCCTCGAGAAGATGGCCTCCTTCCCCGGCGCCCCGAAGACGAGCGGGAGGAGGGTCCCGTCCCGGCCGTCCAGCCCGAAGACGTCCGCGATGGTCGGCGCGACGCCGAGCAGGTCCACGAAGCTCGCGACCCGCACCCCCCGCGGGCCCTTCGGGAAGCGGATCACGAGCGGGATCCAGGTGCTCTCCTCGTAGAGCTGCTCGCCGTGGCTGATGAAGCCATGCTCGAGCAGGGCCTCGCCGTGGTCGGCGGAGACGATCACCACCGTCCGGTCCCAGAGGCCCTCCTGCTCCAGGCGGCGGCGGAGCGCTCCGACGACCTCGTCCGCGGAGGCCAGGTTGCCGTCGTAGAGGCGGACGAGGTGGGCCGCCTGCTCCGGGGTCGGCGTGATCTTGCGCGCATTGACCCTCGTGTACCAGGGCGCGAAGCGGCGCTCGTCCACGGTCAGGGGACGGTCGGGGCCGAAGCGGGTATCGAAGGGGGGCTCGGGATCGTAGGGGAAGTGTGGCTCCCGGAAGTGAGCGTAGGCGAAGAAGCGCCGGCCCCGGTTGGCCTGGAAGAAGGCGGGGAGCACCTCGAGAAACGCCTCCGCTCGGCGCCCTCGGTCGCGAAAGATCTCGTGGAACTCCGTGAAGCCCCGATCCAGGCCGAAGGACGCGCCCGCCATCCCGTTGGCGACGAAACCCGCGGTGCGTATTCCGCCGGCCGTCAGGCGCTCGGCCAGCGTCGGCGGACCCTCGGGGAGAGGCGCATCGTAGACGACGCCGCGGTGGCTCCGGTCCGGAGGCAGGCCGGTCCAGACGGAGGACATCGCCGCCAGCGTGAAGACCGCGGGCGTGAAGGCCCGCTCGAAGAGGACGCCCTCCTCGGCGAGGCGGTCGATCTCCGGCGTCGTCTCCCGCGGGTAACCGTAGCAGTGGAAATGGCGGGCCCCGGCGGCGTCGAGGACGATGAGGAGGACGCTGGCGCCGGCGAGGGACCTCCTCAGCTCCTCGACGCGCCGGTCCCTCTCCGCGGGACGCGGGGCCTCCGGCACGCGGCCGAAGACGCGGGGCTCGTGCCAGACCGCCCAGGCGAAGCGCCGCGATCGCGGCCCCTCGACGCGGAGGGCAAGGCGGACGATCTCCCCTGACGGGCCGGGAAGCGCCGCCCGTATCTCGGTGGGCCGCTCGTTGCCATCGACGCGCGCGCGCCACACTTCGCGCTCGGCGCCGGCGTCGTCTTCGAGCGAGACCCGAAGGTCGGCCCAGCCTCCGGCGTCGCGGGCCAACCGGTGAAGAGCGGGGGTGAAGCGCAGCTCGGCGTTCTCGGGAAGCCGCAGGCTGTAGCTCAGGATGGACGGACCGACCTGGACGACGGACTGCGCTTCCGCGATCGAGACCGGAGCCGGGGCGTCCCTTCCCAGCAGGTCCTCCAGCGCGCGATCCCCTTCGCTGCCGATCGTGAGGCTGTAGAAAGCCGCCGCCAGGCGCTCTCCACTCGCAACCGCCACCGGCGCCACCTGTCCGAAGCGAAAGGCGAGGATGTTGTCTCCCGCCCTCTGCGCCTCCGCGGGCAGCGCGAGCCGATAGTGCCGGCGGCCCGGCGTCAGCGCCAGCCGACCGACGAGCCGGTCGTTCAGCCGAACCGTGGCGGCCTGCCCCCGGATCCCCGCCTCGGGAGCCAGGTCGAGGACCCCGACGCGGTTCGCCGGCGCCTTCCAGGTGAGCCGCACGTCCGCCTCCCTCCCCGCCGAGGAGAGGCTGTCGCCCGCAACCGCCGGCGTGCGGACGAAGCCCCGCATCTCGAGGGGCTCCGCCTGCGGCGTGCCGAAGAGCACGGTCTCCCAGGCCGACTGGCGATCCGCCAGCGGCGCCCGGCGCGCGAGGTCGTCGACGAGGACACCGGCAGTTCGGGTGCAGGCGCCGGCCGCCAGCGCACCCACCAGACACGCGGTACGGAAAACGGTCGGCGAATGCACGCCCTATGCTATATCGCAGGACTTCGGCGCGCTCGCCCCCGGGGCGCCTCAACGGCTCGTCTTCACCTCCGTCCACGCACGGTCGTAGAGCAGCGTGGCCTCGCCGAGGTCCTGGATCGTCTCGGTGCGGTCGAGGACGTCGCCCGGGGGGAAGATGGCGGGGCTGCGCCGGATCGATTCGGGCAGCAGCGGCATCGCCGCGCGGTTCGTCGTCGAGTAGCGCATCGTCCGGCAGATCTCGGCCGCGATGTCGGCCTCCAGCGTGAAGTCGATGAAGGCGTGGGCCAGCTCGGGATGGGGCGCTCCCGCGGGGATGGCCAGGCTGTCGATGAACATGCCCGAACCTTCGCGAGGGACCACGTAGTCGAGGTCGGGGTCGGCCTCGATCGCCTTGGCGAACTGGCCGTTCCAGCCCTGGGCGACCCAGACGTCGCGCGAGAGCAGGATGTCCTCGAAGTTCGACGAGTTGTACGCGCGCACGAGCGGCTTCTGCTCGATGAGGAGCTGCTCGGCCAGGCGGAGCGAAGCGGGATCGGTGGCGTTGTAGCTGCCGCCCTTCCACTTGAGGGCGGCCCCCAGCGCCTCCCGCCCGTCGTCCAGCATCAGGATGCGTCCCTTGAATCGCGGGTCCCAGAGCGCGCCCCACGAGTCCACCTTGCCCGCCTTCGACTTGACGTAGCCGATCCCCGTCGTGCCCCACACGTACGGCACCGAGAAGCGGTTGCCGCGGTCGAAGTCGCGGTCGAGGAAGCGCGGGTCGGTGTTCTCGAGATGCGGCAGCGCGGAGCGGTCGAGCGCTTGCAGCAGGCCCTGGCGCTGGAGGATCTGGATGACGTAGTTCGAGGGGCAGACGACGTCGTAGCCGGCGTTGCCCGCCTGCACCTTGGCCAGGATGGCCTCGTTGCTGTCGTAGAGGTCCACGTTGACCCGGGCGCGCTGGCGCTGCTCGAACCTGCGGATCGTCTCCGGGGCGATGTAGTTCGACCAGATGTAGAGGTTGAGGACGCGCTCCTCGGACGCCGCCGACCCCCGGCCGAACGCGAAGGGCGCGCCGAGCAGCCCGAGGGCGACCGCCACGGGCACGGCCGTGGCCCAGCCCCGCCGCCCCCGCTCGAGCCGCGAGGCCGTCCACAGCAGCAGGCTCGTGGCCACGAGCAGCAGCGTGGAGACGGCGTTGATCTCCGGCGAGACCCCGCTCTTCACCATCGAGTAGATCTGTATCGGCAGCGTCGTCGAGCCCACGCCGGCCACGAAGGACGTGATGACGTAATCGTCGATCGAGAGCGAGAACACGAGCAGCGCCGCCGCGAGCACGCCGGGGGCGATGAGGGGCAGCGTGACCCGGAAGAACGACTGGATGGGAGTGGCCCCCAGGTCGGCCGCCGCCTCCTCCAGGCTCCGGTCGAAGCCGGCCAGCCGCGCCCGCACGACGACCACGGCGTAGGAGACGCAGAAGCCGACGTGGGCAAGCAGCACGGTGAAGAAACCGAGACGCAGGCGGAGGCCCGCGAAGAGCAGGAGCAGCGACGACGCCATCACGATCTCGGGCACGACGATGGGGAGGGTGACGAGGCCGTCGAGGGCTTCCTGGCGGCGGAAGCGGTACTGGTGGAACGCCACCGCCGCGGCGGTGCCGATGGCGGTGGCCAGCGCGGTGGCGGTGAAGGCGACCTTGAGGCTGTTTCGCAGCGCGGCGAGGATCTGCGGATTCCGCGCCGCCCGCGCGTACCAATCGAGGGTGAAGCCCGTCCACTCCGCGCTGAGCCGGCCGGCGTTGAAGGAGAAGGCCACCAGCACCAGGATCGGCGCGTACAGGAAGAGGTAGACGGCCGCGCTCACGGCGGCGAGCGGGCTCGGCCGCGACCTCACGCGCGGCGGGCCTCGCCGAGCGGACGGCGAAACACGAGCAGCAGCAGGAGGACGACGAGCGAGAGCAGGAAGGAGAGGGCGGCGCCGAAGGGAGCGTCGCGCACGAAGGCGAACTGGCTCTGGATGAGGCTGCCCATGTACACGGTTCGCGCGCCGCCCAGGAGATCGGGCGCGAGGTAGGCCCCCAGCGATGGGATGAAGACCAGGACGGAGCCGGCCACGATCCCCGGCCGGCTGAGCGGCAGCGTGACGCGCCACAGGGCCCGGCCCGGACCCGCGCCGAGGTCGGCCGCGGCCTCGAGGAGCGACCGGTCGAGCCTCTCGAGGGACGCGTAGAGGGGAAGGATCATGAACGGCAGCTCGCCGTACACCTGGCCGAGGAGGACGGCAGCGTCGTTATAGAGAAGGTTGAGCGGGCCGAGGCCGGCCAGGCCCAAGGCCGTGTTCACCAGGCCCTCGGTGCGGAGCACGAAGATCCAGGCGTACATGCGCACCAGGAAGCTCGTCCAGAACGGGAGGATGACCAGCACGAGGAGCGCGTTCCTCGCCCGCACGGGCGCCCTTCGGCCGATCCAGTACGCCACCGGGTACGCGAGAAGGAGACACAGCAGCGTCGTGGCGAGAGCCAGGGCCACGCTGCGGGCCAGGATCGTCAGGTAGAGCGGCTCCAGGGCCCGGCGATAGTTGTCGAGGCTCCACTGGTGGACGACACCGCCGTAGAAGGACCGCCGCCCCAGCGACGACTCGAACATGAGGGCCTGGGGCGCGACGAACAGCGCGGCCAGCGCGACCAGGCCGGGCAGCGCGAGCAGGACCGCCGCGCGGCGCGACGTCATCGACCTTCTGCCTCCGCGTCCTCGAGGCGAAGGACCGCGTCGGCGGGAAAGGACACCGTGACCGGCTCCCCGCGCCGCCGCGCGCGCGCGACCGCGGCCGACTCTGCCACCGTGACCGTCTCCTCCCCCACGCGCACCCGCCAGTCGGTCCGGTCCCCCAGGTAGATCTCGTCCTCGAGCATGCCGTGCCACCGATTGTCACCGTCGTCGTTGAGCTCGCTGGCTTCGGCTTCGACCAATCGCATCCGCTCCGGCCGCACCCCGACCCACACCACGGCCTCCGCCCGGTAGCCGCCGTCGTCGGCGGCCGCGAACGTCACGCCGCCCGGCGTGCGCAGCGCGGCCCGCCCGGAAGAGACGGAGACGACGGTGGCCCGGAGGAGATTGCGCACGGCGAGGAAGTCGGCCACGAAGCGCGTGCGGGGCCGGTCGTAGAGCGCCTCGGGCGCACCTACCTGCTCGACGCACCCGCGGTTCATCACCGCGATGCGGTCGCTCATGACGAGGGCCTCCTCCTGGTCGTGGGTCACGAACACGAACGTGATGCCGAGGCGCTCCTGGAGGTTCTTCACCTCCACCCGCATCTCCTGCCGGAGCTTCAGGTCGAGGGCCGCCATCGGCTCGTCGAGCAGCAGCACCTCCGGCTCGAGCACCACCGCCCGGGCCAGCGCCACCCGCTGCTGCTGGCCGCCCGAGAGCTGCGACGGCCGGCGGTCGCCGAGGCCGCCCAGGCGGACCATCTCCAGCGCTTTCTCCACGCGCTCGCCGATCTCCGCCCTCCCGCGCCGCTGCATCTCCAGGCCGAAGGCGACGTTGCCGGCCACGGTGCGGTGGGGAAAGAGCGCGTACTGCTGGAAGACCGTGTTGACCGGCCGCTCGTAGGCGGGCAGCGCGGTCACGTCGCGCCCGGAGATGAGGATCCGGCCCGCGTCGGGCGTCTCGAAGCCGGCGATCATCCGGAGCAGCGTCGTCTTGCCGCAGCCGGAGGGCCCGAGCAGCGTGAGGAACTCCCCGCCCCGCACCTCGAGCGACACGTCGCGCACGGCCGCGACGTCGCCGAAGGCCTTGCGCAGGCCCTCGAGCACGACCTGCCCCCGCATGGGAGGCGAGTTTACGCCGTCAGCTCGCGCAGCGTGTCGTCGAGCTTGTCGAGCAGCTCGTCGACCAGGGGGCGTGGGATGTTCAGCGCGGGCTCGATCCGCAGCGTCTTGGCGTTGAGCAGCGTGCCCGCCACGAGCACGCCCCGCTTGAACAGGCCCGCCGCCACCGCGTAGCCGAACTCGGTGTCGACGAACTCGATGCCGATGAGCAGGCCCAGGCCGCGCACCTCCAGCAGGTGCTCCGCATAGTGTCGCTGGAGCTTGCGCAGCTCGGCCATCAGGTACTCGCCGGTGGC
>Ga0070699_100004365_pt1 | contig 12493 bp, 10 predicted proteins | sample KBSK1503metaG_FD_65473 | JGI IMG/M metagenome (GOLD analysis project Ga0070699, IMG submission 65473) | Corn, switchgrass and miscanthus rhizosphere microbial communities from Kellogg Biological Station, Michigan, USA - KBS K1-50-3 metaG | ecosystem: Host-associated > Plants > Roots >...
CCTGAATCACTTCGAAGGATCGCGAGGTGGCCGCCTCCCTTCACGGCGACACGCCGTACTCCGGCAAGACAGTCACATCAGTACCGGTTACCCCATACACCACTTCCGTGGACGTGAACCGTACCGGTACCGGTCGCTGGCCGCGCAGTGGTGGCCTGTCAACGGAGTGGATATCGACCTCCAGGCGCTGCCGTCCAGCCCGGCAAGGCCATACAGCTGGAGCTGAAGACGATCACGTCCGCCGGCCCTGGACGTCACAAGGTGGACGTCGATCTTGGTCAGCTGTGGGAGTACAGCCAGAAGCCGCTCGCCCGGCAGCCGTTCTATGCCTTCCCCGCCCCGTCGCGCATCCCGTGCCGTCTGACCAGCGGAAACCGTCAGCCTGGCGTGCCGGGCGAACGATATGTACCGCTAGCCCCGGACGTAGCCGGAACCAGTCAGCCTGGCCGACTGCTTGTCCCCGCCAGTTCCGGTCAGGTGGCAGATGGCGAGCTGCGCGGCGGCGATTCCGGTCTCGGTGAGCAGTCCGGGCGCGGCGGACTGGTCGGTGGCCACGGTGAGGGTGGTGCCGCGGCTGACGGCGGGGCGGTCGTGCCATGTTGTCCCGGGCAGGTCTATGGCCCCGGTGCAGTGCGCGCGCATGGTACTGCGGTGCCATTGCACCGCGGCGCGCCAGCCGGGCCAGGACTGGTCGAGCAGGCGCTGCACGCGGCCTTCGGCGTCGGCTTTCCGCTCGTCCGGGGTGCACGCGGCGGATATCTGGATGAGCTCGTACCCGGGCGGGGCGAGGCTGGAGTCGGCGAGGCTGTAGCGGGCGGCGTAGATCCGGTCATCCAGGTCCATGACCCGGAACCAGCCCGGGCTGGCGTCGGCCCGCAAGCCCAGGTCGATGGTTGCCACGCGGGCGCTGGGCCAGGTAAGCGAGCTGTCGCCGGTCAGCTGGCGCGCTGTGGCGAGGCTGGTGGCCAGGATCGTCGGGCCTGCGGGCAGGGCGGCTACCCGTGTCTGGGTGCGTATCTGCACTCCGAGGCTGGCAGCTCGCTCGGCAAGAAGCCCGACCAGGGCGGACCACCCGCCGGTCACGTACCGGGCGCCGCCGGCCAGCGCCCGGCGAAGGCGCTGGCGGGCGAATGCGGCCGAAAGCCGCCCGGGGTCGTGGTCGAAGGTGGGGATGAAGACCACTCCGATAATTGCCTCAGCGGTCTTCGCTTCGACGTGCCGGAGCAGCCATGCGCGGAACGATTCCTGCACCGGCGCCTCGGCGGGCAGCGCGGCGATGGCCTTACTGAGTTCGGCTGGCCACGGGCCGAGTCGGCCTCCGGCCCGGACGAGGCTGGCATTGCTCGGCGCCTTCACGATGGGCGGTGTGAGGCTGCGGCGTTCTAGCCACGTCCACCATGGCCCGTCCACGTAGATTGCGTGGGGACCATCGTTGGCCCGGAACGGGGCCGGCAGCGAGCGTGCTCGCCCGCCTGGCCGGGAATGTGCCTCGGCGACGGTCACCCGCCAGCCACGTTCGGCTGCCTCGATGGCGGCGGTGAGCCCGGTCAGGCCCCCGCCGACGATTGTCACGTCTGGTTTCACAAGACAGGCCCTCCCGTGTGGTGTCCTTCTAGCTGGAAAGGGCGGGGGAACCTCTGGAAGGTTCCGGGTAACTTTCCTGTCGTGGACCCGGACAAGGTCGCGGCTGCTCAGCAGGGGGATGCGCTCGCGCTGGATGAGCTTCTCGACGAGCTCGCTCCCTATGTCCGCCGGTTGTGCGCACGGATCGCCCCGGCGGCGGCCGACGATGCGGCGCAGGAGGCACTCCTGGCCGTCTTCCGGGGGCTGCCTTCGCTGCGTGCCCCGGCGGCGATCATGACCTGGGTACGGTCAGTCACCGTCCGGACGGCGATCCGGCTCGCCCGCCAGCACGAGGTGGAGGCCGCCGCGGAGGAAACGCTCACGGACAGCCGCGCTTCCTCGCCCGAAGGGCTAGTGGACATCGATGACGCCGTGGCGCGCCTGCCGGTCTCCCAGCGCGTGGTGCTGGTCTTGCGTACCCGCGAAGGCCTCAGCGAACAAGAGATCGCCACCGCCCTGGGGATCCCGGTAGGAACCGTGAAATCCCGTCTGAGCCGGGCCAGGGCGGCGTTCCGGAAGGCGTGGGACTCATGACGTATCCAGTAACGTCCTCCGATATCGACCCGGTCGACCGCCTCGCCATTCTCGCGGCCGCCCTGCCCGGCGCCGCTGTTGCGCAGCGGCGCATCGCTGCCCCCTTCGACGCCGTGTGGCGGGTCATCGCGGACCCGGGCGCCACCCCCCGCTACGAACCCGGAGTCGCCCACGTGCGTGTCATCGAGCAGCGCGGCGAGCGGCTGCGCCTGCTGGTCCAAGACACTGCTGGCCGCGAGGACGTGATGGACGCCAGGCTCCGGCCAGGCTGGTGCCTGATGCAATCCGCCACAGTCGTTATCGCTTTCGCCGCCCGCCGCCTGGGCAGCCAGACCCTGCTGGCCCATCTTGAACACCAGCGCTTGCAGACCCCGGCGCCCCGCCGGAGCCAGCCGCATGACCGCAGCGCCGCCCTCGCGAAGATCGACCAGGAACTCCGCGCCATCGAAACGCTCGCCATCCAGAACAGGCACTGAGTTGTGACCTGGGCCATGGCCGGCCCCCTCCCTGCAGAGGCCCGCGATAGGGAGCCTGACAATGAACGACAATCACGTCGACAGGGAGCCGCCGCAGCGTCCGCGGACGCTGATGGCCCTGCCCGGCAGGACAGAGGATCACACGGTCGGCTTTCACCACTGCCTGGCTGACCTCCTGGAACTGGTCGGTGCGGACGCGGCACCCGACGACGTAACAACGACCTGGCAGTCTGCGGCGCGGCGGGTGATCCGGCAAGAGCTCGAGGAACGCGATCACCTCCCGGAGGAGTTCTTCGGCCCCGGGTCAGGCCCATGAGCCGCCCGCCGCATTGCTGAAGTTGGGAGGGATCCTGGCGCCTGTGTGTCGCCAGGTTACCGGCCTGAGCTGGGAGGACTGGACGATCTGAATCGCGCCCGGCTCCGCTGCGCGGATTAGCTGCTGCGCAGCGCGATGACAGCGAGGGAATGCGGCCGGAGTGAGACCTGGCAGCGCGGTGGGGCGGCAGAGATCTGGTTAGGTCGTCCCGGCGTATTTGGCTGTCCGGGCGCGCTCGGCCGCTATCTCGCGGGCACGGGACGGCAGTTCAGCGCCGACCTTAACGGCGAAGTCCAGGTACCCCTGACGACCCGGCATCTCCTTCAGGCATTTGGCGACGAGCGCGGCGGCCTGGGAAACGTCACCGCGGCGCTCGGCGAGCCTCGCGCGCAGGAAGATGAGTTCCGGTCCGGCGAGCGCCGGGCTGGCGACGAGCCGGTCCAGCAGTTCGTCCTCGGGGGTTCCTGCGAACCGGTCGAGGAGCATCTCGTGCCATGTGGCGAGGTCGTCCGCCCGTTCCTTGCGCCGGTAACTGGTCTCATCGAAGGTTCCGTACACGGTGCGCGGCCGCTTGGGATCCGCGCGTCCGGCCGCCTCCAGCGCCTCCAGGTAGGACTCGGCGAACTTCCGCCACATATCTGGCGTCGTAAGCAGCCGGGCAAGCGGAACGGCCAGGAGCGTCTCCTTTTCTGCCACCTGACCGTAGCCCCGGCGGGTCCAGCCGTAGTCTGCCTCCCAGCGAATGAGCTGCTCTGGCGCATGGCCAGCGAGCGCCGCGAAACCGCCGTGCCGGAATACCGACTCCCAGAGCGCGGCCACGGCCTCCGATACCACGAACTTCGCTGCCTCCACCGGATCGTCGGAGTGGAAGTAGTCGCATCTCTTCATGTCGCAGGCCAGGTCGACAATCTTCATGACGGCCTGCTGTGCTGGAGCGGGGTCGCTGACCGTCAGGGCCGCCAGCGCGTCGGCTGCCAGCCGGCGGAACGTATGCCGCCACCTCGACCGTTCGGTATGGTGCACTCGGCGGTCCCCCGCCATGTAGGCGCCGTCCTTGGCCAGCTCGACGAAGGTCGTCACTTCGCCCAGGACGCCGACCGGGTCTGGCAGCTCTTTCTTCGGCTTTACCCTCGGCTGATCCTGCGGGCGCAGCTCGTCCTCGATGCGCTCGCGGAGCTGAACGTTCCCGCGCCAGTAGACAGTCCACAAGATCTTGCGAAGACGCGCGTCGTCATGCGGTGCCATCGCGGCGTAAAACTCGTCACGGTTCATCCGGTTGGCTGGCATGGCACCCGATCGTAGGGCTAGACGGTCGGCTCCCGCAGGGCGGCGCGCATCCCGATCAGCGGGCTGCCGATCATGCCGCGCGAGATCGCCTGGTTCGAGGACGCGCTCGCCTGCCTGGCCGGCACCGGCCTCACCGAAGCCCGCAAGGCCTCGGTGATCATGCTGCTGTCGGGTTACGTGCGGAACCTGGCCGCCACCGAGGCCGACATCGCGGCCGCGGTGGCCGCGTCCGGCCTGGGCGCCGGCGAGTGGATGGCCTCGTACCCGCGCATGCTCGGGCAGCTGACCGACCCGCGCCGGTTCCCCGGGTTAGCCGAAGTAGCGGGGTTAGCTGAAGTAGTGGCCCGCGTCGAGGTCGGCGATGAGCCCGGGCTGGGCCGGGTGCCAGCCGAACCGCTGCTGGGTCAGCGCGCTCGAGGCCGGGACGTCCATGGACGCGAACAGCGCGAACCCGCCGAAGTGGGCGTCGGCCTCCTCGCGGGAGATGCCGGTCACCGGCACGTTAAGGTGCCGGCCGATGACCTCGGCGATGTCGCGGAACGGCACGCCCTCGTCGCCGACCGCGTGCAGCCGGGCGCCCGCAGGCGCTTCCTGGAGGGCCAGCCGGAACAGGCGCGCGGCGTCGAGCCGGTGCACGGCCGCCCAGCGGTTGGACCCGTCGCCCACGCAGGCCGCCAGGCCCTTCGCGCGGGCGATGCCGATCAGCGCCGGGACGAAGCCGTGATCGCCCTGGCCGTGCACCGACGGCGGCAGGCGCATCGCCGCTACGCGTACGCCGCGTCCGGCGAACTGGAGCGCGACCCGCTCGGAGACCCGGGGATGCGGCATGTCCCCGGGCATGTTGTCGTCTTCCGTGGCCAGGCGGCCCGGTGCGAGCAGCGCGGACCCCGAGGCCACGACCAGGGGCCTTCCGGATCCGGCGAGTGTTTCGCCGAGCGCCTCGATGGCGCGCCCGTCGGTGCGGGCGGCGGCCGCGGGGTCGCCCGCCGGAGAGAAGTCGTGGATGTAGGCGGTGTGGATCACGCCGTCCGCTTCTGCCGCCCCCGCGCGCAGGCTGTCCAGGTCGGCCAGGGAGCCACGGTGAACCTCGGCGCCCGCGGCCGCCAGCGACGCGGCACCCTGGTCCGAACGGGCCAGGCCCACGACCTGATGTCCTGCCCCGAGCAGTTCGCGGACGACGGCAGAGCCGATGAAACCGGTCGCGCCGGTCACGAAAACACGCATGACGCACTCCTGTGAGAAGGTGACGTTTCCGGCCCTGGATGGCACCTTCGCGGTGCCGGCCGGTACTTTCACCTTGCCCGCAGCGGACAGTCAGCGTCCAAGACCCATTCCGCACCAGGCCATGCGCCTCAGGCATCACCGCAGCTCATAGTAGATTTGCCCGGGGGTGATCAGATGTAGCCGGTCGCGCCTCTTTCCACCCCGCCGGACTTGGGCTGGTTCCCCAGTCCATGGCCCGGCAGGGCCGCCCTGATCTCGCCCGGCCGACCTTTCCCGCACGCCGGGATGAGTTCATGCGCCAGGCACTCGAAGATCCCCCCGGCGTAGATGCGGCACCGCGAGTCTCACCGGTATGCGGAACGGGCTCAGGAAAGCGAAAGCCCCAGTCGCAAAGACTGGGGCCGGGTATTGAGTCCGATCGGTTCACGAGCTTGCCGTAGCACTCCTGAACATCCACGACTCCCCTATGGAAGATAAATATAGCAGACGAGCGGAGATCTGTCCACTCATAGGTGATCGCCTGACGCCGCAGTCTCGATCCTCGGACCGTAAACGTGCAGCCATGCACCGAGGCCTTGCGGATCAAACAGCGCACACGCGCCGAGCGAGTTCTCGAAGACGTCGATATAGGACAGGTCGAGCCAAAAATACGGTCCGCCCTGTGGATCCCCGTTCTCTTTGATCGCCTCCTCGAAAGCGCTCGGCAGCGCTTCCTGGTCGAACTGCAGTTTCGCTGTCATGATCGCCGTGCTGCTCGCGCCCAGCGCCGAGGGTCCGGACACGTAACCCGAGGTACCGTCGCTGCGCCAGAGCCTTCCGCTAATCCGCAGAGCCGGTCCTTCCCCGACATTCTCGACCGGGATGATGAAGCTGTTTTTAGTCTCAGCCACGAAGGCGTAGGAACCAAAGGACGCAGAATCGAGCCTGAACCGCTCCTCGGTTGGCGGATGGGACGCGATGTTGTGCCCAGATTCGGGGAAGGCCACCGACTGGTGGATCGGAAGCACGAGCGGATAACGGCTGAGAACCGTCGCTCTTTCCGCGGCGGCCAGTTGCCGGTCGGTTCGGGCCAGAGCCTCCCGCGACAGGTAAATTGCGGCCAGGGCGGCTACGGTCGAGGCCACCGCGGCCAGCGCACTGACAATCGTGCTCGCCCTCGCGACGGGTCCCGCCACGGCGAACCACACAGTCGCGCCCATAGCGGCCACGATGAGGATCGCGAACAGGCCGAGCTTGGGGACCCGCATGAGCGCTGACCACCACCTCCCCAGCCGTCCCATCTCAGCTCGCAAGTGCGACGCCGGTTTCTCCCCAGCGCGACTGGTGGAAGGCGACCTTGTCGCCGCGCTGACTGAGCAGGTGCGATTGCGACAAGATGCGGATGATCCGGTGATGATCGCGATTGTCATAGCCGAAAAGGGGCACTGAACGAGAGCTATCCCGTTTCTCCATGAAATCCATCACCCCTGTGACGGGCAGTTCGTCGCCGAGGCGCGCCGAGAACTCGCGGTAAAGTTCGTGATAACCCTGCTCGAACTGCCGACACAAGGCTGAGCTGATGGGAGCTACGTGACGTTTCCCGTCCACCGCGCAGATGTCTGTCACCCCGGCACTGCTGGCGTAGCGGACCGCTTCCTTGATCCGGCCGGCTGCTCTCTGATCCTGGCCCTGGCCAATACCCTTGCGGCCCAGTAGCGACTCGAGTTGGCCGTTCGGGATGCTGGCGACCTGGCGCTTGAAGCATTCGGCGGAAAGCCCTGCGTACACGCGCCACAGTGGCTCGAGGTAGCCGAGCTGCATGCCGGGGCCGACCAGTGAATAGGTGCCGTCTGCTCCCTTGCGGATGATTTCCGCGGCGGATAGGGCGTCCAGGACCCGGTCCAGCCTGGTGCCATCATCGGTCTGGAACGACCCGGTACGCAGTTGGCCCATCGTCAGGCCCTTGGTCCGGCCGGAGAGCTGCCGGACCGTGTAGTCGATGGCAGTGATGTCGGCCAGCCGCTCCGCGTTGAGGTTCAGGTAAGTACGGGTCGCGTTCTGCGGCAGCCATCTGTCGCCGACGAGCTTTGGCACGTCGCTCCGGGTGACCTTCTCGGTCATGTCCCTGATCAGTGACCAGTACTGGCTCTCGTCCTGGTTTTCGATGACGCCCCAGCTCAGCAGCAGCTCAGTGCGTTGTCCGTGTTCCCTGCCGCCCAGCATGAAGCCCCGCCGCTGAAGTTCGAGAAGGCCGAGCAAGGAACGGCATCCCGTGTCGGGCTTTCTCTCCCGCAGCGTCGTGACCTCCGCTATGTCGAGCGATTCCAGGCCGGGCGTAGTAGCCAGAGTCCGCCTCAGTTCAGCTGAGAGCCTGCTCGGGTCTCCGTAGATTACGGTGACGTCGCGGCCACCCCGGTGCAGTCGCCTGATCAGCGGTATAAAGTCCTGGTCTCCGGTCACCAGGATGAATCGCCCCACGCCGCTGTGCAAGTAGTCCATCGCCAGGACGGTCAGCAGGATGTCCGCCTGCTCCTTGGTGCTGCGCACTTTCTCAGCCTCGATGAGGTGTTCCCGAATCGCTGCCTCGATAGTGAGGTCAAGTTTCGCAGCGGCCATATGTGAGTTCTGCAGATGGCCACCGCACTTGGTATTGGCGTAGGCCCACAGATCGTCGACATATGACCTGTCAACGGTCTTGCCGCGGTCGATTATTGCACCCGCTAGATTCTCCCAGTCAACTAGGAGAACGCCAACCTCGGGCGAGCTCATCGGTCATCCATATCAATTTACCAATCACTGACGGGTGGTAAACCGGCCCGGTCTGGACCGGCTCATCTCATGCGGTCGGCCTTAAAAGAGTAGCCTGGTCCTCCAGATGTATCAGGCATGTCTCTATGCCGGTCAGGCTCCTGTACAGATCGTCAACCACCGATATGAGCAGGTTCACCGGAAACGACGGATACTCATCGCTGTGATGCCAGCACGTGACGTACCGGCACGCGGTGGCGACCGTAACGATGGTACTCCGCGAAAAACGCTGAGCCGGCGGCTCGTCCGGACGGTGACCTCGCGCCAGCGCTCCGAAGAGTCCTTCCCGCCAGGCTTCCAGTGGCGTCTCTTCTGAGATCTGCAATGCCCTAGCGAGTCCATTCGCAGCAGTTTCCAATCCTTCCGCAGAGCCTGCTTGCGCTATCTCCCACAGCCGGGAGACTACTGATCGTCCCTGCTTTATTTCCGGGCGGTAGGAGGACGTCTCGGTGATGCTCCGCAAGCTGGTCGTGGCCTTGGCCAGGAAGTCGAGCCAACTGATGTCGGTACGCCTCTTGATGACCCCGAAGAAGTCCGTGTGTTGTTCTCCCGTCTTCGAGACCTGAACGAGGCGGCGGACCAGGGCAGACTCGACCGCGTAGAGCGCCCGATTCAGCCGGCCGGCATCGACCGCCTCGAAAGAGACGTCAATTCTGCGGGTGATGTCGGTAATGAAGCATGGAACTTGCTTACGGCCGACCCTGGGTACCCATGCGGGCCATATGACCGGCGAGAAACTCTGTCCTACTATCAGTTCGGCGCGGCCAACTAGGACGATGTTTATGCGATCGGGGTTCCTTCCCAGTGCCGTCAGGAAGGACTGGCGGTTCTCCCCGAGGAGCCGCTTCATGTCTTCCATCAGCGAGTTGGGGTGGTCGAACCGCTGCTTGCGCACGATCAGCACCGGCATCCCCTCGGCCGCCAGAAGCGGCCTCAGTTTCGCCGCGTAATCATCCCGGTCGCCGGTGACGGCCAGCCAGTAGGCGGTCAGTGTCGCGGTACTCTTGATCGCCAAGTCGCGGATGACCTCGGCTACCTGGGCGGCGTCTGGCGAGGAGGAAAGCATGCCGCGGGCTACAGGGGAGTTACCGCGGCGGCGATCCGCGCGAGCAGGGGGATGCGCGGGCGGACGAACGTTCCGTCGAAGGTCAGGAAGTTAGCCCGTGTCGCAGTCGACAGCAGTTGGTGCGGCGACGTACCGACACAGTCGCGTGAGGCGTTGACTACGTAGTCATCCAGCGTGAGCGTAAGCGAGCCCGGAGACGACAGCGTCAGGCTGCGCATGGCGGAGTAGACCGAGTGCAGCCACGGTTCGCTGCTCCGGCCCTCAGGCGACAGATGCCTGGACGCAGCCTCCTTGAAGAGTTCATAGTGCGGGTTGTGCAGGATCGCGGTCCGGTTGAGGGCTGACCGGGTAAATTCCTCGAAGAGCTCCGCCTGCACCGGGGTCAGGAGAGAAACAGGCCGCCGGCCCGCGATCAGCCAGTCCATGAACGAGATCAGGAGCTTTACCGTCAGAAACGGGTGGCCGCCGGTTTCCTGGTAGATGCTATTGACGAATTCCGGGCTCAGCTCGACATGCCGGGTCATGACGTTGCGCAACAGCTCGTGGAACTCCCCGGTGGACGCTGAGGCTGGTTCGTGCGTGAAGAGCGGGAAAGAGTCCTGCTCGATGACCGGACTGAGCTGATTCTGATCCAAGAGGATGTAGTGCGCGTTGGGCTGCTGCCCCATGAAGATCAGCAGATTTTCGCGGGTGAAGGCAACTAGCTGATTGAGCAGCGGCTGAACGACCGTATACCTGAGCTCGGGCCTGATCTCCAGCGAGGTGCGCAGATCCCCGAAGAGGGTTTCGTATTCATCGAGGACGAGCACCATCCGGGTGTCAGCCGCGGATTCCCCGGATACACACTGGGCCACCGTTCGCATGACGAATTCGTCATCCAGGCGGGCGCCGGATTCAAGGGCCCGCTGGACGTTCTTATAGAAGATGCCGCCGTCCGGTATCTGCCCGGTGGATTCGCAGGTTTGCGGGATGATCACGGACTGCCCCGTGGTCGATCCCAGATCCGAGGCACAAGCCGTTGTCTTGCCGCTGCGACGGACGCTGCACCACAGCCGGGCCCCGTTGCGCCTTTCGTGAGACTGCATCAGCCGCCGTACGCTGACGCGGAACACATGCTTGTACCTGCCGACCAGGAACGGGTCTTCCAGAGGGAAGTCAGACGCGAAGTTGTAGCTGATGGGCCTGTTCAGGGAATTGGTCTTGTCCTCATCTAGTTCCTCGAGCACGGCGACCAGGCGTGAGTGCGGGGCTACCTCATGCCCGTTGCGGCCGGTCGGCACGACGATGTCGGATAGCCGCTCCACCGAGGCGACGAGCCCGCGCAAGTCGGGTCGCAGCGGTGCCACCACGATGCTGACCGCCCTAGCCGCCGCCTCCTCGAGCACGTAGCGGTCCACGAACTGCGCGGACGTGTAGCACTGTATCTCGATCAGCTTGGAGTCGTTCGCATCCGGCGGCATCTGGAGGGACACATCGAGGCGGCGGGCCGAGGGGTTGTATTGCGAAAGCGCCGGAAGCGGCGCCGACTCGGGGTCTTTCTCGAGGTACATGTCGAGCGCCTGGACCAGTGGGAGAACCGAATCCTGGACCCCTTCGGTGAACTCGCCGGGAGCGAGTACCGAGGCCAGCTCGCGAAGGTCCTCGGCCGTGAGAAAGGGCAGCACGTGGGCCCACGATCCCGGTCTCTGCGGAAGGAGCCGGCTGCCCGCCTGGTTGAACTTGGTCTGGGCGTACCCGTGCAAGATGCCGAAGAGCATGGCGGAACAGAGCTTGCGCAAGGGGACCGTCACGCGATCGTGATGGGCCTCTGCCAGCCGCGCCGAGTAAAACTCCAGGGGAAGGTCGAGAAAGCGCTGCAATCCGGTCTGGGATTTGGCAATCGCGTAGTGGCTATCCGGCGAGCTGTGCGCGGTGACGTACGCATAGCCCTTCCCGTAGATGTCCCGGGCATGATGACTTAGCGCCGACCTGACCAGATTGAGCAGCTGATTCGGCCTGTCCTCTGCCTCCAGGTACTCCAGGAAGCCATCGAAGTACTCAGACATCGTGTCGCGGTAAAAGGTCGCCCACTGGAATATGCGCAGCCTGCTGAGCTCGTCCAGGTCGTCGCTGAAGCGCGTTTTCAGGTACTTCAGCTGGCCGGGATCGCGCAGCCTGACCGAAGGAACGCGTCTCGGCGCCGGCTTGGCGGGCCTGGGAGCGTCGGCCGTTACCGCCAGGTTCCTGACCGTGCCGGGCTCGGCCGACGCGGTCACCGCCTGCGTAGCGGCTAGGAGGGTCGCGCGGCCTTCTGTCTCGCCTGGCGTTCGCGGAGCATCGGCTTGCTCTTCCTTTTCTTCCTTTTCTCCTATGTGTTCTTTATCGCGCGCTCTGACCGCTATGTCCGGCCCCGCGGATTCGGCCTGGCTCCGGTTCATCGCAGCGGGTGCCGCCGCGCCGTCCGACGTCAGCTCCTCCAGCGATTCGAGGCGCTTCCGAAGCGCTGCGTCGAGCCGGAGCCGCCGCTTCGGCAGGAACGAGAAGAGGGCCTCGGTGACCTGGGCATCAAGGGCATGGAGTTCAGCCACCGGACAGTCGCGGATGACCTGACCGAGCCGCTTCTCGGCTTCGGCCGGCTTTACCGATTTATTCAGCGCGATGACCTGCAGGAGATCCGCTGTCCAGTCTCTGACCTCGGTCATAGCGCCGTAGACCGGGAACTGGCCAGCACGTCAAAACTACCCTGGAGATTAGAGCCTGCCAATGTTAAGTCACTTTCCCTTGCGCGAACGCAAATACTGCCGTTATCCATTGCAAGGGGAAAGGTATGGCCAGTCGAGTGAGGTAGCCTAAACAGCTACGCCCTCTTCCATATCCAGCGACGCCGTAAATCCCCCCGCCGCGAATGAGAGTATATGCGTGTGTATAGCAGCCCGGCATCGCATTTGTCAATGGTGCGTGATCAGAGCCTGGATGGGTACCGGTCTTCCCCGGAGCCTTCGTGACCATGATGGCGGCAACGCCAGAACGGAGAGGCCGGCGCCCGGGGTGGGCGCCGGCCTCTCGCGGGGCGGGTCAGGCGACTAACGGTAGTTTGTTAATTCGGGATGTAGAGGTGCAGGCCGCAGCCTGCCGCGACCGAGTTCATCAGGGCCTGCAGCTGCGGCGGCGGGGGCGCCGTGGACCATGCCGGCCACCAGC
>Ga0070699_100004366_pt1 | contig 12492 bp, 12 predicted proteins | sample KBSK1503metaG_FD_65473 | JGI IMG/M metagenome (GOLD analysis project Ga0070699, IMG submission 65473) | Corn, switchgrass and miscanthus rhizosphere microbial communities from Kellogg Biological Station, Michigan, USA - KBS K1-50-3 metaG | ecosystem: Host-associated > Plants > Roots >...
TATCGGGCGCGCCTGTCACTGCGGAAACACTGGTAATGGAGGGAGCCGTGAGCCCCGTGTTTGCCAGGGTAAAGTTGCTGTTGGTCAGGCCCGCGACTGGTGTGTCGAAGGTCACACGCCAAACAACCGAAGTGGCATTTGTTGGGGTTGTGGAAGGCGTCTGGCGATTGATCGAATTGACGTTCGCATTGGGTCTATCCACCGGCGTGATAGTGGGATCGCTCGCGCCTCCAACGGACGGGTCGTCTGTTAGCACATTCGAGAAATTACTTCCGCTGAAGGTTCCCTGATTCGAAATCTGAGTCCTAATCTCGCCTGGGTCCAAAGGATCCACTGTCACGCGGTATTTGATCGTGACGCTCTTGCCCGCAGGCAGGTTGCCGATGGTGATCGGGCCGATAGCCTCACCAGAGAGCGATGGGGCAAATGGCACGCCACGGAAGAACGGCTTGCCGCCGCCAGTATTGGTCGAAGCATTGACCACGGTATTGGTTGGATTAATCTCTGAGGCTTGTTCGGGCAGTTTCACGGAAGCAGATGCAACCGCGAATGTGTTTGCGGAATTCAAGTTCGTGCTGGCTGTTTGCTCTAAAACCACCGGTAGGGTTTCAGGTTGAGCCTGTGCAACCACAATCGTGTTGTTTGGTGACATACTAACCACAGTGGGTTGCGAACACGGAGACCCAGCAGGTGAGGTATTCTGGAAACCGGGCCCAGTACTTGTAGTAGTGGCAGTTGGAGCGGGCGTGCTCCCTGAGTTCTGGGTTGTCTCGAAAGAAATCACGGTAGCGGTATTGTACTGCGTGCCGGTGTAGCCTGGAATTTTAACCGTGGAAACGCCACGATGGCGTATACGGATACCGCTGCCACCTGTTGCGGAATTTCCGTCCAGTGTGTTATTTCGCACGTCGACACAAGCAATCGAAGCGTCGCTCGCCGAGCCTGCGCCGATGTTAGCAATAAAGCCATGTTGGGCGCTGGCAGCAACCGGGTTCGCCGCTGAGTTATTTGTGACAGTCAAGTTGATTATTGCGTTGTTGCTCGCGTTGCCAGCATCACCGGCTTGAGAATTGATGGCAGGACCGCTGCCCCACTGGCGAATAACGTTGCCATCGACGATGGCTGTCATGGTGCCGCTGGGACTGTGGTTTTCAACGCGAATAGCACTGGCTTGGCTCGAACCGGAGCCGCTGACAGCCATATTACCGATGTAGTTGTTCGACACCTGTCCTTGCCAGACGCCCGAACCGTTGCCCTCGTTAATGTTGATAGCACCACCCTGGACATTACCGACCAGTGGGTTGCCTGACGTACCATTGTTCGAGATGTTGAAATTCACAGTTTCGGCGCTGCCTGCGTTACCACCGGAGATAGTGATGCCGCCGCCCAGAGAACCGACAAAGCCGTTGCTATAGAAGTTACCTGTGAAAACGATGTTCAGGGTCGCAGTGTTGGTTGTAGCCGTTTGGAGATGGTCTCCACCAGCCCCGGTGAACGTATTGTTCGTTATGTGCGCAGTCATGACAGCCGTTCCACTTGGCTCGAGGATTATGTTATCGTTCGGCGCATTGAGGAACGTTGAACTGTCAATAAGGATGTTGTTGGCTGTTCCACTCGAGTTCCTGACCCGGAAGTTGTCTTCGATGCCACCTGCGATGCTGTCACTCGAGAACGAGGAAGTGCCTGTCAGGCCGTCGAAGATGATACCGCCCTCATCGGCTCCAAGATTGTCGCCGTTGGTGCCGCTGACATGGCTGTTGTTCAGCGTGAAACTGCCGACGGTGGTACCGCGGATCGCGTAATTCGAGAAGTCATTCAACTGCATCCGTGTGATTGAAACGTTCGATGTATTGTTAACGTAGATGCCGATACCGTTGCCTGTGCCATCTGCGCCTGTCTTGTTAGAGATGGTGCCGCCGGTACAAGTGGCTGCCGAAGTACAACTGCCGCCATTGCCCGTTACGGTCAAACCACCCGCTCCTGCGTTGTCGAGATTGATGCCGTTGGCCGAACCACTGCCGTTCGACGTGATACTGCGGAATTCCAGTTTGTTTGCGCCGATGGTCGAATTGACAACGTTGAGCGCCGTGCCGGTGCTAGTGGTTAGCGTGTTGACTAGCGCACCGGTTGCTCCCGGGCTGCACAACGGGCCTTCATCACAGACTTCGACAGCCGTAGCGCCGTTGATGGCGCTGAAGGCGGTATTGGAACCCGTCGAGAGCGTCAAACCGCCCGAGAAGCGGATAGTCGCGCTGTCGTTGTTGTCCAGCAACACGCCGGTACTGGGGCCGCCGCTATCGGAGATCGCGCCGTAGAATGTATATGTCGGGCCACCGCCGGTCACACCTTGGATCTGGACGAGCCTGTTTGAAGTGTCTGTAATTGTCCCCGCATAGAGCACTGAAACCGTTGCAGTAGAAATGCTGTTGCCGTTAACAAAGAAGTCAATACCCGTAGCGTTGCTGATTGAACTGCCCCAAGAAGCACTGAATGTACCGCTTGTCTCCACGAGCGAAACGCCAGTGGTCGTACTATTCGTGCTGCTAAAAGTTGTTGGTTGGATGTTGATGTTTGTTTGGTTCGTATTAAGCGCTGGGCCGTTGACGGCCACCAGCGTGGGCGTGCCTGTGTTGGCTGTGATGCGTGCGCCTGTACCTGATGTCAAGAAGTTGGACGTTGTACCGGCGATGGAAAGCGCGGTGCCATTGTCTGTATAAATATCGAGGTCGGTAAAGCTCAAGTCGCCCTTGACGTTGGCCAAGACCATGCCGTTGGTGCCCACACCGTTGCCAGCGCCCGACGATCCGATAACCGTTGTGCCGCCAGATACAGTATTGCCAACGTAGCTTGCGGTGCTGGGATCAGTATCGAAGAGGACACTCCCGCCGGTACCAACAATATTAATGCCCATGCCGCCAGTGTTACCGCTTACCATATTATCGTCAAAAGCAGTGATGTTTACACTGCCCGCTGTGCGTTGAATATCAATGCCGCTACCTGTGGCGGTTACAGTATTGTCATGAAGACTGACCGTCAACGTTCCGCTGCCGCCGCCGTTTACGTCAATCCCCTCCGCACCTGCCCCACTCCCACTAATGACGTTGTTGGCCAGCTCAAAACTGCCACTGAATGTGCCAGTCGTACTGACATCGACGGCATTGTTGCCAGCACCGGAGGCCGAAATATCCAGCCCGCGGATTTCGACGTTGCTGAAGCTGGCATTTAAGGGGGCACCCGTGTTGACATTCACGCCATTGCCGGCGGTGTTCGTGATGGTTGGCCGCGTCCCCGCCGCCTGCAGGTTGATCGTTGTTGGAAGGGCGGTACCATTAAAAAATCCAACACCCGCGACCGGGACAGTCAGTACCACGCCTTGACCCAACAGGCGCTGGCCACTCTTGAGGCTGATGCCCGCATCCTGGCCGGTGGTGCCGCTGCCTGTGAAAACGTAGATGGTATCGTTGACCGCAGCAGCGGTCTGCGCCTCGGCCAGGGTATCGAATGGATCGGTCGAACGGCCCAAACCACCTGCCGCTGCATTGTTCTTGACGTACCAGACGCGCTGGGTCGTGACATTGATCGTCACTCGACCCGCGCCGGTTAGATCGTCTGCATTGCCTAAAATATTGTCAGGTCCATCATCGGTGAGAACGTAATCGAAGTGATCGGCACCGCTGAAACCGACCGGGGGGGTGTACGTGAAGCTGCCGTCAGCATTCACCGTCGCGGAACCACCCGCCGCCTCAGTAGCGCTTGTGATTGGAGCTGCGCCGCTGACTGCTTCCACAGATTTGAGCGTGTACGTATCGCCGAGGAACTCCGTGTCGTTTGCAAACAAGCCACCTGCTACAATCACTGCCGGATTACCGCTGGCTGCCACGCCAACTTCCAACAAGGTATTGCCGATGGTGTCGTAACTGTCGTCCAGAGCGAGTGGGGAAACATTGATCGAGCCGCCAACCAGGGTGGTGTTTAAGTCAATGATGTCATTAAAGGTTACGCCAGTCGCGTCGGTGCCGTTGTTCTGGATGACCGCCGTGTATTCGATCGTCTCGCCGGGGTCAGCCTTCCCATCACCATCACCACCGATAAAAGCGGCGGTCATGGTTGCCGAAATGTTAGGCAAGGCACGAACAATGAAATTGGTTCCCACCGCTGCGATACAAGCGATGAACAGAGAGAACACGGCTCGCGAAACACGCACTTTGATAAGAGAGGCTGAGCCACCCAGTTTGATTTTTTGATTGAAGCTGCGTAAGAATACCATTTGAAAACTCCGAAATAACTTTTTGTGGAATAAACGAGCCGTGCTTTGACGAAAACTATGATTTCAATTTGAAATATCGTAGCAAAAATAAGAACTCCACTAGCACACCTAAGAAGAGGTGTGCTAGTGGATTCAATAAACTTATGTACGTGGTGGAAAAACACCCTGCAGTGCGATGCAGAAATAGAAAGTTAGATAGGGCTGCATATTGTTATGCGGCTGGTCACCGCCAGCTGGAGATAACGTTGCAAAATTAAGCTGAGTCAAATTCTGATTAGTAATTGACTGGTAAGCAAAACCATTCGCTGATTGAGCCAGCGATGTGTTCGAGGAAGGATTCTGAGCGTCCGCTTGATCGCCATTGTGCGCGTTCATGGAATGACTGTGGGCTGGTATTTCTGATTGCAGCAAGGTAACTGTTTCAGATCCACCCGTCTCTCCAAGATCATGAAGAGAGAGACCAGGTCCCTGCCCGGGATGCATGGGTGCACGACCTTGCAGATCGGGCAACGCAAAGTTAGACATACCGTTACCACCGTAGGTGGTGCCAAGCAGTGAAAAAAGTGCGGTGTTTTGTGAAAGCGGCAGTAGTTGACCGTCACACCATGCCCAGCCTCTCGGTGCAAAGTTGAATGGGAAGATACGGATTTCAGCGACAAATGGATCAGCCATGTTTGTTTCTCCTAAATTAGGTGACGGATGGGAAAATCCCAAACAGCGAAATGATGAAATTAACACACAGGTACGGTTGGAAGTTGGTATGCGGCTGGCTCCCGCCAACCGAACCCACCGCATTTGCATTCATATTAATATCCGTTACATCTGCGGTAAAAACGGTGACAGAGGGTGAAGACCCAATCACATTATTACTGGCTGAATTTTGAGTTCCAGGGCCGGTGGAAGCCAGTAGTGGATGACCATGTGCAGAAATCTGATTAACCGTGAGCGTAATCTCTTCTGCACCACCGGTCTCCGCCAGGATGAAGCCATTACCTTGATGGAGCGGGATGCGCCCTTGCAGGTCGGGCAGTGCAAAGGTGCTCTGGCCATCTCCACCATAGGTCGTGCCGATCAATTGGAACAACGTTTCATTTTCTGAAATGGGCAGCAATTGCCCTTCACAGAACATCCATCCAGCGGGCGCAAAGTTGCCCGCAAACATTCGGATCTCACCAACATAAGGTTGTGCCATACATCATCTCCTTTTAGGTCGGGCTCGGGAAGATACCCTGCAGCGCAATGCAAAAACTCAACGTGAGGAAGGGCTGCATATTCAAATGCGCCTGGCTGCCACCAACATTCGCGATACTGGTTGCGTTTAGTGCGGTCAGATTCGCAGGTGGAGTGTACATATTCGAAGCCGCCGCCAAAACATTATTTGCTGCGAATTGTGTGTTTCCGTTTTGCGTGGATGCATTTGCCGCATGGGTATGAGTCGGCAATTCGGCGATCGAGAGCGTGTGCGCCTGCTCGCCGCCGCGTTCACCGAGCGTATGTCCGCTACCCACATGGATCGGGGTCCTTGCGCGCAAGTCGGGCAAGCCAAAGTTGACGCGTCCATCGCCACCGAAGGTGGTGCCCAACAGTGAGAAGAGCGCCTGGTTTTGGTTGATGGGCAATAGTTGTCCATCACACAGCGCCCAGCCTTTTGGCGGGAAGATGAACGACATGATTCTGATCTCAGATAAAAAAGGTTCTGCCATACTGATTTCTCCTTTTAGGTGAAGATAGCTTCATAGCGCATGCGACCTGCCTCTGCGCCAAGTGGAACAATAAAGATATCGAAAGTGCCCAATGTTTCATTTGTCATTTGATAAGTGTGCTGCTGCAAATATTGCTGGCTGACGGGTCCCAGAAAGTGTAATGAAAATGGAGCGCGGGTTCCGGTTCCAGTAGCTGCACCCAACTCTGTCACACTGACCAATTGCAGGTCAACGGTCGTGGCATCATCCAGGTGAATAGAAAATATTCGATCGACCTGTGACTGGAAATCTGTGCTTTGTAACGGTTCAGACATGCCAGGTCTCCTCGCTATAAACGGGTGACCATTCCATTAACAAATACACACCCTTATCCTCTTTTGGACGAAAGCCCATGCGTTGATACAAGCGCATGGCTGGGTTGAATTGTTCCACATGGATGGTGACCGGCAGGTTCAAGTTTTTTCCCTGTTCCAGAATATGATGGAGCAAGTTCGAGCCGATACCTGAGTTACGATAATCGGGCAACAAAGCAATGTCCATGATACGGATCTCATCTGCTCTTTTATGAATATAAAGACGGCCGATAGGTTGACCGTTCAGCATGATCACTTGAAATTCTGCGCCCACGTAATTTTCAAGATAGAACTGGGATTGGGCGCGAAATTGCATACGCAGAAATGCTTCCTGCTGTTCTGTGGTCCAATCCACGCGTGCCATTTCCTCAGTGCGCGTGCTGGCATAGACGGAATAAAGAAAATCCGCATCTTCAGCGGTAACTGGCCTCAAATCAATGGTCATGACGGAGTTGCTTTCTCTGAACAAGCTGGGTGGCATCCAGCTGATTGTCACGCGGTTTTCCATCGCCCATCGTTGGATAGAAACAGATCGAAGTGATATTGCATGAAACCAACTCGCGCATACATCTGATCGGAGGAGTCTACCGAAAGATTATCAATTGCATATTCTGAGCCTAAGCGAGTATGTAACTGCCAGGTCTCACCAGCATCGCCTGAAATATAAATATCCCCATTATTTCTATACCCGCGATAGAGTTTTCCTTGATATTTTGCTTCTACAGGTAAAGCTGACAATTTATGAAATAACCCTGTTAGAAACAAGGTGGAACCTAAAGCTGCTCCTGACAATTTGAGGAATTCACGTCTCTGCATTCCAAGCTCCTAAGTTAATGGTTTCATTGTGCGCTTTGTTGAGATTCCCAATAGCAAGAAAATCACAGCATATGATTGCACAACACAATAAATGAAAGAATTGGTAAATATTATCTTATTAAAAAGAAGATAAGCGTTACTTTGCAAAAATATGATTGCTTCGTAAGGTTTATGCAAACTCCTAAAACAGAACACGCTAAGAATAAAAATGCCCGAATAAATCACCGTTCACTACAACATTGACTCAGGACGACCTGTTATGATTGAAGTTACTATGACTAGTTGGAAATCCATTACAAAAGCGCAAGGGTGCAGCAAAATCAATTTTGATTCTCGCTTACAATAAGCGATATGAAGTTGACGGTTATCCTCTCCTGGCTTGTCGCTTTGTTGGTTCCTCTCGCATTGATCGGACTCGGATTACGAGTTTTACTTACTCCCTTGTTTCTGAAAATCGAATACAACATGCCTTACTTCCCAGCAGATCAATATGGCTTTACTAAAGAAGACCGTTTGAAGTGGGCGCCATATGCTCTGAATTATCTCGTCAATAGTGCAGATATTTCATATCTCGGCGATTTGAAGTTTGAGGATGGGAAACCGCTGTATAACGAACGCGAATTGAGTCACATGGAGGATGTCAAACGCGTGACGAAGGGTGCGTTGAATATTTGGTATGTGACTTTAGCGCTATTAATTGGGCTGGGGATTTGGTCAAGGCTGGGGCATTGGGAGCAGGCATATCGTCAAGGTTTGATGCGAGGCGGATGGTTGATCGTGGGACTGGCGGTCACAGTGGGTCTGATTGTAGTGATCGGTATTGCCATTAATCCAAATGTCTTCTGGAATTTTTTTGCAGGATTTCACAGTTTATTGTTTGAGGGGAATTCATGGCTGTTCCTATTTTCAGATACATTGATTCGACTTTTCCCCCTACGCTTTTGGCAGGATGCCTTTTTACTCGCGGCGATCATTGCGTTGGGCGGCGGAGTGGCACTGGGTTTGGGGTTGAGAACGAAATAATTTTTTGTTTGCAGGGGCGGGGTAACCCCGCCTTACATTCACATTGATGTATAATCCCAATCGAGGAGAATTGAATATGCCAGAGACGCTGTCACTCGAAAATAAGGTTGCGCTTGTCACCGGTGGCTCGCGTGGAATCGGCCGCGCAGTAGCCCTGGAACTCGCGGCCCATGGCGCGGCAGTAGTGGTAAATTACAACAAATCATCCGAAGCTGCTGATGAAGTGGTGAAGAAGATTCAAGAAGCGGGAGGCAAAGCCGCCGCCTTTCAAGCGGACGTCTCTGATTTTAAGCAAGCCGAAGCGCTGGTGAAGTTCGCGATAGAAACCTTCGGTGACCTGAGTATTCTCGTCAATAACGCTGGCATCACCAAAGATACGTTGATCATGTTGATGTCTGAATCAGATTGGGATACGGTTATTACGACCAATCTCAAATCCACTTTCAACTGCTCGAAAGCTGCTGTGAAACATATGATGCGGAAACGCACGGGAAGAATCATCAACATGGCCTCGGTGGCAGGGCAGATGGGAAACCCCGGGCAAACAAACTACTCCGCATCCAAAGGCGGGCAGATTGCTTTCACCAAATCATTGGCGCGTGAAGTGGCCGCCCGCAATATCACTGTCAATGCGATTGCGCCCGGCTTCATCGATACTGAAATTCTCGATCTCATGAATCCCGAAACCCTTGAAGCCATGTTGAAACTGGTTCCGCTGGCGCGCAAAGGCAAACCAGAGGAAGTCGCGTATGCGGTCGCGTTCCTCGCCTCTGACCAAGCCGCGTTTATCACTGGTCAGGTGCTCGGCGTGGACGGCGGCATGGCGATGATGTAAAAATATATTCGTCATTGCGAGGAGGGCGTCAGCCTGACAAAGCAATCTCCCTGCGAAGTTGGAGATTGCTTCGCCCTTCGGGCTCGCAATGACGGGAGGCTAGTATGTCCAATTCAAATCAAGGCAAAATTACGGTTGCGCCCGATGTCCTAGTGGATATTGCACGCATGTCCGCGTTGAGTGTACGCGGCGTCAGCAGGATGGCGCAGGTCACGGGTGGGGTGAACCGTCTTTTCAAGCGAGGCGTCAATGATGGCGTGCGGATTGCAACTGAAGATAATACAATCGTTGCGAGCTTGTACCTCATCCTAAAGCCGGATATCAACATCCGCGAAGTCAGCCGCAATGTGCAACAACACGTGGCCCGTGCCCTGCAGGAAATGGTCGGCATGGACGTAGCTGAAATTGAAATTCATATTGAAGATATAGATTACGAACGGCCTGAGGCATAACCCGCATGAAACCCCGTACCAGGGCGCGCGCGTTGGCCCTGCAAGTACTTTACGAAGTAGATATGGCCAATCATCCACCCGCCGAAGTCTTTCAGTCCCGGCTGGAGGAAACGCCACTTTCCGAAGATCTCGCGGAGTTTACCCGGCAAATCATTTTTGGCATTCTCCCCATTGCTCCCGTACTGGACCAACTCATTGCTAAATACGCTCCCGAATGGCCGCTGGATCAAATCGCGGCGATAGACCGCAATATCCTGCGTATGGCACTCTGGGAGTTTGGTGTGTTCCACCAAACTCCCCTTAAAGTCGCGATTAATGAGGCAGTGGAGCTGGCCAAACATTATGGTTCCGATTCTGCGCCACGCTTTGTCAATGGCGTACTGGGTTCACTGGCTGAACATCAATACGAGATCAAACAGGCTATTCAAAACATATAACGCTATATGGAAATTCTTGGTATTGGCGCGCCCGAATTGGTATTTATCGTCATTATTGCCCTGATTGTATTGGGTCCTAGAGACATGCAAAAAACAGGCCGAACCATCGGGCGCTGGTTGAACCGACTTGTGCGCTCGGATGGCTGGAAGGCTTTTCAACAGACCTCACGCGAGATTCGCAACCTGCCCTCTAATTTGATGCGGGAAGCCAATATGGAACTGGCTGAGACGGAGAAGGAACTGCGCAAAGCAACAGACCTTCGCCCGCCTGCCCCCGCTTCTTATTCCGCCCGTGGCCTGACTCAGCCCCAGGAGGCAGAAAACTCCATTCAACCTCCTTCTGCCAAACCCCCGACCCAAGCCGCAGACTCAGGTGAAACCACTCAAAGCAGCGACGACGATTAAGATGAGCAGATTTTTCAAAGCCCTATGGCGGGTGATTACATTTCCAGTCGTTCTCATTTTCCACATACTGGCTTTTCCATTTCGGTTGGCGCGCAAGGCCTATCATTTTCTGAACGATGATTTTGAAGAAGATCGTCCGCTGATCGACGCGCTCGCCAACCTTGCCACCGAATCACAAGCCCGCGCCAGTTTTTGGGATCATGTGGAGGCCTTGCGTATGCACCTCCTGCGCATGGTCATTGGGCTGGCTATTGGAGTGGGTATTTCTTTTTATTTCACCAAGCAACTCATGCAATATCTTGCCACTCCCATAGGCGGATTGGATAAATTGCAGGCCATCAAAGTCACAGAAGAGGTGGGGGTTTATATGCGTGTGGCGCTTACCAGTGGTATTGCGATTATGCTTCCGTATCTGGCCTTTGAGCTTTGGTTGTTTGCCGCGCCAGGTTTGAGGGCGCGCGAACGCAAGTTTGGTCTGGCAGGTATTCCACTGGCGGCCATTCTCTTTCTTACAGGGATGGCGTTCACGTATTTTGCCTTGCTGCCAACGGCTTTGCCCTTTTTAGGGGGCTTCACAGAGATACAGCAATTTTGGACAGCGAACGATTATTTTGGGTTTGTCACCGGGCTGATGGTTTGGATCGGTTTGTTCTTTGAGTTCCCGCTGGTCATTTATATTTTGACATCCATTGGGCTGGTTAAGCCGCAAATTCTCGCCCAGCAATGGCGGCTGGCCATTGTGATCATTGCCATCATCGCCGCTGCAGTGACGCCCACAGTGGACCCGGTCAACATGGGATTGGTCATGTTGCCGATGAGCCTGTTATATTTCATCAGTATTGGCTTGAGCTATATCGCCTACGCCGGGCGAAGAAAAAGGGCGGCAGAAGCCCTTGAACCAGAATCAAGCCAGAGCTGAGTTGGAAGCGCAGATCTGCATATGAATTAAAGAGGAGAGAGAATGAAATCACGTCCCACTTTTTCGCGTCAAATTATCTTATTTATCATCATCCTTGCATTGAGCAGTCAGGCCTGCTCCTTATCACTAATTGAATGGCCCTCCTTTCCTGGCAGTGGCACACCCGCCCCCAACAATGGAGGTGGACCCACGCCTCAACCGCGCGCCGAAGCGACTTTCACAGTGCGCCTGCCAGAACCACTTCTACCGAATGAAATCCTCGTACTGAGTGTGTTGGATGAAGTCACCGGCCTGGCGCTGAATTCGGTGGATTATCAAATGACCATCGTGGACGCAACTACATATACTGTAAACCTGGCCATCCCTGATAAAGCGGTGATCAAGTATCGCTACGCGCGGCGCGGCGGTTCACGAGTTAATGAAGATACCAATACAGATACCGCAATTCGCTATCGCATGTTGCTGGTGAATGGGCCGACTCAGATCATCGATACCGTGAGCAGTTGGTCTGATAAGCCTGTGAACACCTTATCAGGCAATATCGAAGGCCGCGTACTCAACGCCGATACCGGCACACCGATTCAGGACATTATGGTCACCGCGGGCGGCGCGCAGGTGTTGACCGATTCGGCCGGACGCTTTCGTATCGTTGGCTTGCGCGGCGGCACACACAATCTCGTAGCATATGCGCTCGATGGCATGTACCAAACATTTCAGCAGGGCGCAACCGTTGCGGAGAATCAAACCACGCCAGTTGAAATCCGTGTGAAGGCAACACAGTTGGTGAATGTCATCTTTACAGTGAGCGTGCCCCAAGGGACGCAACCCGGCGTGCCCATTCGGATTGCGGGTAATCTGCTTCAACTTGGCAATACCTTCTCCGATTTGCGCGGCGGCCTCAGCACCGTGGCAGACCGTATGCCCGTGATGACGCCGCTACCAGATGGGCGTTATTCTGTTTCGCTGTTTCTGCCCGCGGGAGCAGATGTTGAATATAAGTACACGCTTGGCGATGGATTTTGGAATTCAGAATTTACCTCTGCGGGTCAATATCTCACGCGGCGTTTTCTTGTCCCATCGGGCAATACGAATATCGAAGATGGTGTGCAATCCTGGCAGGCAGGCCCGAATGCGCCCATTCTGTTTCAGGTGACAGTACCGTCGAACACACCTGCCAGCGATGCGATCTATATCCAATTCAACCCCTATGGCTGGACCCCTCCCATCCGCATGTGGAGCATGGGTAACAATCGCTGGGCGTACAAACTTTATGGCCCATTAA
>Ga0070699_100004368_pt1 | contig 12489 bp, 12 predicted proteins | sample KBSK1503metaG_FD_65473 | JGI IMG/M metagenome (GOLD analysis project Ga0070699, IMG submission 65473) | Corn, switchgrass and miscanthus rhizosphere microbial communities from Kellogg Biological Station, Michigan, USA - KBS K1-50-3 metaG | ecosystem: Host-associated > Plants > Roots >...
ATCGTCGGCTCCATCGGCCTGAAGGTGTTCAGCCACCGCAAGCGGATGGGCCTGTCCCTGCAGCAGCTGGGCGAGCGATCCGACGTCTCGGCCGCCGCGATCCACAAGATCGAGCAGGGCGGCATGGTGCCGACCATCACCACGCTGCTGAAGCTGGCTACCGCCCTGGGCCGGCCGGTCTCCTACTTCGTGGAGGAGGACGTCGGCCAGGACGACGTGGCTATCTTGACCCCGCCCGACGAGGACCGCCCGGTGTACACCTCGCACCAGGGCATCGAGCTGAGCAGTATCTCCGGCCCCTACGGCCGGTTCCTGCTGGCCGGGGCCAGGGCCTGCGTAGTGGCGGGCGCCAGCAGCGGGCGCAAGCCGATGCAGCATCCGGGCGAGGAACTCGTCCACGTCACCAGCGGCATCCTCGAGTTCACCGTGACCGGTCAGAAGTACACGGTCGAGCCGGGCAGCACCCTGCATTTCCAGGGCGACCAGCCGCACACCTGGCGCAACCCCGGCAAGGTCGAGGCGCGCGCCATCTGGATGGCCCTGCGCCCTCAGTAACGGACGGCCTCAGTAACGGATCAGGCCCGTTAGCTCTTAGGGTCGTATAGGGCGGCGAAGTTGTCCCGCAGCATCGACTGGCCCAGCTTGCCGTCCCCGGCCGCAGTCCGCATCCTGGCCACCTCGCCGGTGAAGTCGCCCCACGGCTCGTCGCTGGCGAACAGCACGCGGTCGTGCCCGATACCGCGCCGCTCGATCTCGGCGGCCAGCCAGCGCGGCGCGAAACCGATCGTCCAGCTGGTGTCGGTGTAGACCTGCTTGCCCGTCTCGATCCAGTCGAAGAACCGGGTGCTGATCAGCTTGATGTGACCGCTCATGCCGCCGCCGAAGTGCACCAGGTGGATCTTCACCTCGTCGCCGTACTTGTCGACCAGCAGGCCGACCTCGTTGATGTCGGAAGTCCCGCCGGGTGAAGTGTGCACGTGCACGACCAGCCCGTGCTCCCGCGCCGCCCCGAAGATCCGGTCCAGCTGCTCCTGGGAGGCCTCGTCGCTGGCGCGCCCGCCGAGCAGGAAGCTGGTCTTCAGCGCGGCCACCCCCTGCTCGCCCGCCAGGGCCAGGGCCGCCGTGTTGAGCTCGGCGTCCTGCGGCCGCGGCGAGACCCACAGCCCGCACCGGATCCGGTCATCGGCCGCGGCGGCCTCCAGGACCAGGGGATTGAAGCCGAACGAGATCGACGCATCCGGCACCCCGTAGTTGGGGAGCACCAGCGCACGTTCGACGCCTTCGGCGTCCAGATCGGCGATCAGCTCGGCCACGGAGCCCCGGGCCAGCATGTCCGGGTTGCAGGGCGGCCCGCCGTAGAAGGGGAAGGCGGGCATCTTGCCCAGGTGCCGGTGAGCATCGTTAACCAGTTGCGTTCCCATGCGGGGATGTTATTCCTCTAGCGTTTCCGATACAAGATGTCCATCTCGGATAGGAATCGCCCAGCGGGCCTCGACCTGGCCGAACCGCCAGTAGGCCAGCGCGGCCACCCAGACCGCGACGAACAGCGCGACGATGGCGAACCCGGCCGTGTTGATGTCGAAGTTGGCCACGACGTTCCAGAAGGCGCCGTTCAGGTGCAGCTCGTCGGTGAGCACGCCGAGGATCTCGATGGTGCCGATGATGAACGCCGCGCCGATGGAAAGACCGGTGATGACGAGGTTGTAGTAGACCTTGCGGACCGGCCGGGCGAACGCCCAGCCGTAGGCGAAGTTCATGAACAGGCCGTCCAGTGTGTCGAACAGCATCAGCCCGCCGGCGAACAGGAACGGCAGCGCGAGCACGGCGTAGTAGGGCAGCCCCTGGATCGCGGCGTAGGCGGTGGCGGCGAGCAGCACCACCTCGGTCGTGGTGTCGAAGCCGATGCCGAAGACCAGCCCGACGAAGTACAGCTGCCAGGTGTGGTTGATCGAGCGCATGAACCGGCCGAAGAACCGGTACATCAGCCCGCGGGCCTGCAGTTGCGCCTCGAGTTCGGCCTCGTCGTAGGCGCCCCGCCTCATGTCACGGAAGACCTTGAAGATCCCGGCCAGCACGATCAGGTTCAGCAGCGCGATCAGGTACAGGAACCCGGCCGAGACCAGGGTCCCGATGGTGCCGCCGGCCCTCTCGTAGGCCGAGTCGGGGTTGACCACCGCGCCGAACACGGCGCGGGCCGCGACAGTGATGCCCACGCCGACCGCCATCACGATGGTGGCATGGCCGAACGAGAAGAAGAACCCCCCGCTCAGCGGCCGCTTTCCGTCCGCCATGAGCTTGCGCGTGGTGTTGTCGATGCAGGAGATGTGGTCGGCGTCGAACGCGTGCCGGAAGCCGAGGAACCACGCGGTGACGGCCACGCCGAGCCCGACGCCCAGGCCGGGGCTCTGCCCATTCCCGGCGCCCTGGCCCCGGTAGTCGAAGTGGTGCGGCATCACGACCAGCAGGTAGATGCCCCAGCCCGCCGCGTTCAGCGCCAGGATGAACCCGAACATCGCGACGACGTGCCACCGCTCGCGGCCGGAAAGCTCCGCGCCCACCCGCCGCAGCCGACCCTGACCGCCGCCCATGCGTTCCGCCCTCCGCCGAAAGCACGGCCAACGTATAAGCGCGCCCCGGTCATGGTCAAGGTTGATCAGATGATCAGCTTTTGGCGCGGGCGGGCCCGGTTGTGGAATCCTGATCCGGTGCACCTGCTGCCCGCGGACCGGTCCGATCACCGGGTCATCGACGCCGAACGGATCTGCCAGGCCATCGCCGCCCTCGACGCCGAAGCGATCCAGGCCCGCGCCCGCCAGTTCGCCGTGCTCGCCGATCCCACCCGGCTCACGCTGCTCACCTGCATCAAGGCGGCCGGCCCGATCAGCGTCTCCGACCTGGCCGCGGCGACCGGGATCAACGACACCACGGTGTCGCAGACGCTGCGCCACCTGCGCGCCAGCCAGACGGTCAGCGCCGAGCGCGAGGGCCGGGTCGTCCGCTACCGGCTGGCCAGCACCCCGATCACCGCGCTGCTCGCCGCCCCGTGACTGACCTCGCGTTGGTCAACGCCAACGTGCTGACCATGGATCCCTCCCGGCCGCGGGCCACCGCGGTGGCCGTCGCGGGCGGCCGGATCGCCGCCCTGGACGAGATCCCGCCCGGTCCGGCGCACGTCGTCGACCTGCGCGGAGCGACCGTGCTGCCCGGGTTCCACGACGCGCACAACCACATGATCGGGTTCGGCATGTCGCTCGGCGAGGTCGACATCGGCTCGCCCCCGGTCGGCAGCCTGGACGAGCTGTACGACGCCATCGCCCGGCGGGCGGAGACGGCGGCGCCGGGGGAGTGGGTGATCGGGTCCGGCTACGACCAGAACAAGCTGGGCGGCCACCCGCGCCGGGACGCCCTGGACCGGGCCGCGCCCGGGCGCCGGGTCTGGCTGCGGCACACCTCCGGGCACATGTGCGTGGTGAACAGCCTGGTCCTGACCGACCTCGGCATCGACGCGGCCGCCACCGAGGTGCCCGGCGGACGGGTCGCCACCGATTCGGGCGGCCGTCCCACCGGCCTGCTGGAGGAACGCGCCCAGCTCCTGGTGGGCAGCCTGGTCTACCCGTACCCGCTGGCCGAACTGACCGACGCGATCGCCAGGGCCGCGGCGGAGTACCTGAAGGAGGGCGTCACCAGCTGCACCGAGGCCGGCATCGGCGGCGGCTGGGTGGCGCACAGCCCGGCCGAACTGGCCGCCTACGCCGCGGCCAGGGACCAGGATAGGCTCGGCGTCCGGGTCGAGCTGATGACGGCCGGGGAGGTGCTGCACCCGCTCGGCGCGCACGCCGACGACAACCTGGTGGCCGGTCTCGACCTGGGCATCAGGACCGGGTTCGGCGACGACTGGCTCAGGCTCGGCGCGGTGAAGATCTTCGCCGACGGGTCCCTGGTCGGCAAGACCGCGGCCCTGTTTGACGAATATGCGGGGCATGATGACTTCGCCGGTAACGGCTCAGGACGCGGGTACCTGCAGGCCGACGCGGACGTGCTGCGGGCCGCGATCATCGCCGCGCACCGCTCCGGCTGGCAGGTCGCCACGCACGCGATCGGCGACCGGGCCGTCGACCTGGCCCTGGACGCCTACGCCGAGGCGCTGGAGCGGTACCCGCGGCCCGACCCGCGGCACCGTATCGAGCACTTCGCCGTGGTCCAGCCCCGGCAGGTCGCCCGGGCCGCGGAGCTCGGCGTGATCGCCGTGCCCCAGGGCCGCTTCGCCGCCGAACTCGGCGACGGCATGCTCGCCGCGGTCGGCCCGGACCGGCACGCCTGGCTGTACCGGCAGCGGTCCCTGCTGGAAGCGGGCATGGTGCTGCCGGGCAGCTCGGACCGTCCGGTGGTGGCGGGGGCGCCGTTGCTCGGCATCGACGGCATGGTGAACCGGCGCACCTGGACCGGCGCGCCGTTCAACCCGGCCGAGGCGGTCACCGCGGAGCAGGCGCTGCGCGCCTGGACCTGGGGTTCGGCCTACGCCAGCCGCCAGGAGCACGTCAAGGGCTCGATCGTCCCCGGCATGCTCGCCGACCTGGTGGTCCTGTCCGAGGACCCCACCGCCGTCAGCCCGGACCGCATCGCCGGCCTGGCGGTGCTCGCCACCATCACCGGCGGCGAGCCTCGCTACGACGCCGGCGTCCTCGGCTAGCGCCAGCCTCGGCTAGCTCCAGCCTCGGCTAGCTCCAGCCTCGGCTAGCTCCAGAGCCGTGCGGTGGCCCGGCGGGCGCCCTCGGCCAGCGCCTCGAACTTGGCCCACACGATCGTCGGGTGGCGGCCGCCTGCATCAGGTCGAGCAGCGCGGGCGGCCGGGCCGGGCTGCCCACGTGCGTGGTGTAAATGCGATCGGTGCTGCGTTGCATGGCTGCGAGACTAGGGGACGTGGACGAGACCTCGCTCGCCGCGGTGACCGAGGCGGCCGGGGCCGGCAGCGCCGCGCTGGCCGCCGCGGCCGCGCGCGCCCGCAGCGACCCAGGCTCGTGCGCGGTGGTGCTGGTGGAGGGGATGAGCGACCAGGCCGCAGTGCAGACTTTGGCCGAACGGACCGGACGTGACCTGCGCGGCGAGGGTATCTTCGTGGTCCCGATGGGCGGCGCGACCAACATCGGGCACTTCGTGGACCTATTCGGCCCGGGCGGGTTCGGCGTCCGGCTGACTGGCCTGTGTGACCAGGGCGAGGAGCACGATTTCCGCCGCGGCCTGGATCGGGCCGGACCCGAAGCCCGTTACTTCGTCTGCGTCGCGGACCTCGAGGACGAGCTGATCCGCGCGCTCGGCACTGGCCGGGTCGAGGCGCTGATTCAGGCGGAGGGCGAGAGCGGCCCGTTCCTGACCTTCACCCGGCAGCCCGCCCATCGCGGCGAGGACCGCGACCAGCAGTTGCGCCGCTTCATGGGCACCCGCTCCGGCCGGAAGATCCGTTACGGTCACCTCCTCGCCGCCGCGCTCGACCTGACCCGGGTCCCCGGCCCGCTGGCCGGCCTGCTGTCCGCCGTATGAGCCTCTGTCCCCATGTGCAGTGTCCCGTTTCGCAGTGTCCCCTTTTGAAGGGCGGCTGCCGGTTCACCAGGCCCCGCCGCCGGGCCCAGAATGGGGGCCCGTGCACGGGCCAGACACCAACCGGACGGATGACACTGAACTGGCGACGCTCCGCGAGGCCTTCCCCGGCTACCGCTTCCGGCGCCGGTTCGTCCGCGGTGTGCCCTGTTACCTAGCCGAGGCCCGCGCCACCGAGCCCCGTGACCTCAAAGCCCGTGGCCCCGAAGCCCGCGCCACCGAGCCCCGTGACCTCAAAGCCCGTGGCCCCGAAGCCCGTGGCCCCGAGCCCCGTGGCCCCGAAGCCCGTGGCCCCGAAGCCCGCGCCGTCGGGGTCCGCGCCGCCGTCGCCGCCGACGCGCCGCTGGCCGCCGCCCGGAGCCCGGCCGTGCTGGCGGACATGCTCGCCGCCGCGGCCGGGCGGCCGGTCCGGCTGCGGCCCGCGGCCGTGGCCGCCGCCTACCGCGACCGCCAGCTGACCCTGAAGCAGTGCGCGGCGATGTTCGGGGTATCCCGCACGACGATCATGAAGTTCCTGGCCGCGGAAGGCGTCGCAGTCCGCCGCCCAGGCCGCGACCTCGACGAACGGGCCGTGGTGACCGCCTACCGGGATGACCGCCTGAGCCTGCACGAGTGCGCCGTGCGCTTCGGCATCAGCGAGCGCCGCGTCGCCGCGGTCCTGGACCGCCAGGGCGTCCCCCGCCGCCCGGTCGGCCGCCCGCCCCGCCGCCCCTCGTGACGCCCCGAGCCCAGCGACCGCATCCCCGCAGCACGTCGTCGGCATCCACGCCGCTGGCCCGCATCGCCGCGTGCACCGCGTCCGCGTCGGCGGCCGTGAACCTGATGCCGGTCTCCACCCCGGCCGGCACGCCGTCGTGGGCCGCGACCAGCGCGATCGTGGTCGCCGAACCGGCCGGCGCCACCTCGATCCAGCAGCGGGCGCCGCCCATGTCGGCGTCGAGGCGCTTGTCGAAGCCGAGCGTGCCCACGTAGAAGCCGATCGCCCGGTCCTGGTCGGTGACCGGCACGCCCACGGTGTGCACGCCGGTGATCTGGCCTGGCAAGGTCATGACGTTCCTCCCTGAGAAGAGTTCCGCCAGGAAAGACGGCCGCATCAGGCCAAGATCATCGGTCCGTCACGCATTCAGGGCGAGCAGCTTGGCCGCCACCTCGGTCAGGTCCTCGCCGACCACATCCGGCGGCTCGAACGGCGCGCCGAACCCGCCGGACTTGCGGCTCACGAAGCCGGTGATCAGCCCGGCCCGCTTGGCGCCGTGGCAGTCCCAGTCGTGCGCCGCGACCAGGGCCAGCCGCTGCGGCGGGACATCCAGCACCTCGGCGGCGTACAAGTACACCATCTGGGAAGGCTTCCACCGGAACACCTCGCCGACCGAGATCACCCGGTCCACTAGCGAGCCGAGCCCGGTGCGGTTGAGGAACGAGGAGGTGAGGTACGCCGACCCGTTGGTCACGCAGGCCACGCGGACCCCGGACTCGGTCAGCGTGGTCATCGCGGGCAGCGCGTCGGGGAAGGCCGGCAGGTCGTTGAACCCGGCCATGACGTGCGCGACCTGCTCGTCGCTGACGGTGTAGCTGGTGAGCCCGTGCAGCGCGGCCTCGGCGACGTCGGTGAACGGTGCGAAGTCCCCGGTCGCGGACAGGGCCATGCCGTCCCGCAGCGTGCGGGTGTACCAGGCCTCGAGCAGGTGCGGAGGCTGGCCGATCTGGGTGAGCCGCTCGCGCAGCGGCTCCAGCGACATCAGCGTTTCGATCACATCGAAGGCGACCACGGCCGGGCGGTGTGCCATCATGACCCGACCCGGCTGAGTTTCTTGAGCGCGTCCTCGATGGCCCGGTAGAAGGTCGGGTACGCGTACGGCATGTCGCGCAGGGTGACCACCGGCACCCCGGCCCGGACCGCGACCTGCAGGGCGGACAGGACCTCACCCCCGCAGCTCGCCGCGGAGGTCGCCCCCACCAGCACGCCCCGCTCAGCGTCCTCGACGACCTTGATGAAGCCTTCGTTACCCGCCTTGTGGATCCAGCCCCGGGCGGATTCCGGGATCTGGGTGACGCCGGTCCGGACCCGCAGCCCGGCCGCCCAGGCCTGCTCCTCGGTCAGGCCCACGCTGCCGATCTCCGGGTCGGTAAAGGTGACCCGCGGCACCGCCCGGTAGTCGGCGGGCGCGCCGCCCTGGCCCAGGATGTCCCGCACCACGATGTCCGCCTGGTACATGGACATGTGGGTGAACGCGCCCTTCCCGGTGATGTCCCCGATGGCCCACACCCCGTCCGCGGCGCGCATCCAGCCGTCGGTCGGGATGATCCGCGACCCGGGGTCCAGGCCGACCGCGCCGACGCCGAGCGCGGCCAGGTCGACCCGGCGGCCGGTGCTGACCAGCAGCCGCTCCGCGGTATGCGTCTCATCGCCCAGGTGCACGGTGAAGCGGCTGCCGTCGTAGCTGATCCGGTCGGCCGAGGCGCCGGTGCGCACCGTGATGCCCTCGGCCTTGAACACTCGCTCGACCAGCTCGCTGGCCTCGGGCTCCTCGAAGGACAGCAACCGCGGCAGCGACTCGATGACGGTGACGGCGGCGCCGAAGCGGGCGAAGACCTGGGCGAGTTCGGCCCCGATGGCGCCGCCACCCAGCACGATCAGCGATTCGGGCACCCGTTCGGCCTGGATTATCTCCCGGTTGGTCCAGTACGGCGTGCCGGCCAGCCCGTCCAGCGGCGGGATGGCGGGGTCGGTGCCGGTGTTGATCACGATGCCCTTTCGGGCCGCCAGGACCCGGGTTCCCCCGGCGCCGGTGACCGTCACCTGGCCGGTCCCGGTGATCTTCCCGCGGCCGCGGACCAGGTGGCCGCCTTTGCCGGTGAACCGGTCGGCCGCCACCTTGTCGTTCCAGTTGTCGGTGGCCTCTTCCCTGATCCGTTGCGCGACCGGTGACCAATCGGGGGTGACCGTTGATGTTCCGGCCATGCCGGGCACCCGCCTGGTGTCGGCGATGAGATTGGCGGCGCGAATCATCATCTTGGAAGGCACGCAACCGAAGTAGGGGCATTCTCCGCCGACTAGGCGGGATTCGACCCCAGTTACGTGCAGCCCCGCTTCGGCTAGCGTCCCGGCAGCGTATTCGCCGCCGGGACCCAGGCCGATCACGACCACGTCTGTATGCTCTGGTTGGCCCATGCCGGACTCCTGCCCTGTGTGGCTTACTATCATGCGGCCCCGGCCCGGTCAGGCATACCTTTTCACGCTAATTCATGCATAGCGGCGGAGAGGCGGAGCCGGCAATCCCGGGCCGGGCTATTTCTATGATCCCGCGCGTTTGGCGCCTATTGCGGGCCTGATTTCCGTCAAGTTAGCTCACGGCAAGATTTAGCTGATCATAGAGTGGGCATGCGGTTTCGCGGAGTGATAGTCCGGCTTCAGTCGTTGTCGCCCTCGTCCTCCAGATCGGAGATATCCAGTTCGGGCTGGCCGTGCACGAACGTCTCCGGGTTCTCTAGGTCGTCGGCGGCGGGCAGCAGGTCAGGATGGGCCCACAGCGCGTCCCGGCCGTCGATTCCGCGGGCCTCGGTGAGGCCCTGCCAGATGGCTGTCGCCTCCCGCAGCCGGCGCGGGCGCAGCTCGAGACCGACCAGCGTGGCGAACGTGCGCTCGGCGGGGCCGCCGGTGGCCCGGCGCCGCCTGACCGCCTCAGCCAGCGCGTCGGCGTGCGTGAGCCGCTCCCGCGCGGCCGCGCTGACCACGGTCGCGACCCAGCCCTCCACCAGCGCCAGCGCGGTCTCCAGCCGGGATAGCGCGGCCTTCTGGGCGGGCGTGTCCTCCGGCCGGAACAGTCCCTCGCCGGACAGCGCCTCGCGCAGCGCCTCGGGGTTGGTGACGTCGACCTCGGGGATGGCCTCCTGCAGCCGCGCCATGTCGACGGAGATGCCGCTGGCGTACTGCTCGACCGCGCCGAGCAGGTGCGCGCGCAGCCACGGCACATGCGCGAACAGCCGCTGGTGCGCGGCCTCGCGGAGGGCGAGGAAGAGCCGGACCTCGCCGATGTCCACCGACAGGCCGCGGCCGAACTCCGCCACGCCCGCGGGCAGCAGCGCGGCCGTGCCCTCCGGTCCGAGCGGCAGCCCGATGTCGGCCGAGCCGATCACCTCGCGGGCCAGCTCGCCGACCGCGGTCCCGGTCTGGCTGCCGATCATCGCCCCGCCCAGCTGGCGCATCATGGCCGCGAGACCACCCAGGCCGCCCGGGCCGCCGAGGGCGCCGAGCGCCTGGCGCACCTCGTCGGGGACTTCCTCGCCGAGCTGCCCGGGGTCGGCGTTGAACATGCCGCTCATCGCCTCGACGCCCTTGGCCGCGATCGGGTCGCACAGCTTGGCCCAGACCGGGAAGGTCGCCTCTAGCCACTCCGACCGGCTCCAGGCCTCGATCTTGCGGATGCCGGAGGGGAACGCCGCGGCCTCGTCCAGCCACAGGTCGGCCAGCCGGACCGCCTCGGTGATCTCCCGGCGCTGCGCGTCAAGCACACTGGGGTCGCCCGCCGCCGCGATCGCGTGCCTGGCCACGTTCTTGGCCAGGTCCCAGTTGACCGGGCCGCCGCGCCAGGACAGCATGTCCGCGAACTGGCGCAGTGCGTCGGCGAACTGCTGCGGGTCGCCCATCGCCCCGAACGGCCCCATCGGGCCGCCGCCGCCGGGGCCGCCGCCGGGGCCGCCGGGGTCGCCGCCGCCGGGGACGCCGCCTCCTGCGCCGCCGGAACCGCCAGGGCCAGCACCAGAACCGGAGCCGCCCGTGCCTTCCGGCTTATCGGGCAGGCCGAAACCAAACGGGCGATCAGCCATGGCTGGCTCTGCGGCAGGATGGAAGGGTCATGACCGTCACGTTATCTCGGGAGAAGCACACTGTGACAAACGCCCGGAGGCCGGTTCGCCACGAGCGCAGTGACACACAGGGTCAGCCTATGCCCGTCGTGGCGGTTACCGGTGCGGCTCGCGGGATCGGGCGCGCCCTGACCGTCCGGCTGGCCGCGTCGCCGGACATCAGGAAGGTCATCGCGATCGACAGCGACCGCGGTGACATCGCGGGCGTGACCTGGCGGGTAGCCGACGTGCGCGACCCGGCCCTGGCCGGGCGGCTGGCCGGCGCCGACGTCGTGGTGCACGCCGACCACGACCTATCGCCCGACTCCGGCGCCCGGCCGCGCCGGGCCTTCAACGTGCGCGGGGCGCAGACGGTGCTCACCGCGGCCGCGGCCGGCCGGGTCGGGCGCGCGGTGCTGGTGACCAGCGCGATGGTCTACGGCGCCCGCCCGGACAACCCGGTTCCGCTGGCCGAGGACGCGCCGCTCGCCGCGGACACCGACAGCAGCGCGGCCGGTGACCTGCTAGAGATCGAGCAGCTAGCGCGCCGCTCGCCGCGGGCCAACCCGGGCATGGCGGTGACCGTGGTGCGGCCCGCCGCCTTGGTCGGAGACGACGTCGACACGCTGGTCACCAGGCACTTCGAGGCGCCGCGGCTGCTCACCGTGAAAGGCTGCGCGCCCCGCTGGCAGTTCTGTCACGTCGACGACCTGGTCTCCGCGCTGGAGCTCACCGTGCTCGGCGGGATCACCGGCGCCTTCGCGGTGGGGTGCGACGGCTGGCTGGAGCAGGACGAGGTGGAGCAGATTAGCGGGCTGAAGAGCATCGAGCTGCCCGCCCGGCTGACGTTCGGCACCGCGCAGCGGCTGCACCGGGTCGGGGTGACCCCTGCGCCGGCCGTGGACATGCGGTACGTGGTGTATCCCTGGGTGGTGGACTGCGCCGCGCTCCGCGCGGCCGGCTGGCGCCCCGGGTACGGCAACGCCGAGGCACTGCGGGTCCTGCTCGACCAGCGGAAGGGCAGGCACGCGCTGGCCGGCCGCCGGATCGCGCGCAAGGAGGCCACGATCACCGCGGCCGGGGCGACGGTCGCCGTGATCGGCACCGCCGCCATCGTCCGGCGGGCACGCCGCCGCCACCGCGCAGACTAAGCCCGCGGACCGGCCCGCAGACCGGGCCCGCGGACCGGGCCCGCGGACCGGGCCCGCGGACCGGGCCCGCGGACCGGGCCCAGTGCTCTGGGTACCCGGGCCGGGTAATCTTGATTGGTGAGCGTTGTACGCCTGATCGCCGTGCGCGAGTCCGAGCTGTCCGTCGACGAGGTGCGGGCCGCGGTCGCGGACCCCGCGGCCGGCGGCATCGCGCTGTTCGCCGGGGCGGTCCGGGATTCCGACCACGACCGGGGGGTCACCGGGCTGTCCTACAGCGCGCACCCGTCGGCCTCAGATGAGCTCCGGCGGGTCGCCGAGGTAATCGCCGAGAAGTATCCCGTTATCGGCATCGCGGCCGTGCACCGGGTGGGCGACCTGGCCATCGGCGACCTGGCCGTGGTGCTGGCCGTGTCCTGCCCGCACCGGGCGGAAGCGTTCGACGCCTGCCGGGACCTGATCGACATACTGAAGGCCTCGGTGCCGATCTGGAAGCACCAGCGGTTCGACGACGGGTCAGCCGAGTGGGTCGGCACCCCGTGAGCCGGGAAATCCTCAGGTTCCGCGCGTAGTGTTCCGGCCATGTCCCGACGCTCCCTGACGCTGCTCATCGCCTCCGTCGGCACGGCAGCGGCGATCGCGATCAGCGTGCTCGTCCCGGTGCCCTACGTCATCCTGGGGCCGGGCCCGACGCTGAACACGCTGGGTAAGGACTCCTCCGGGCACCCGCTGATCACGATCTCGGGCCACGCGTCCTATCCCGTCAGCGGGCACCTGAACATGGTGACGGTGAGCTACCAGGGCTGCCAGGGCAACAGGTTCAACATCTTCACCGCGCTGGTGGCCTGGCTGAACCCGCACCAGGCGGTCGTCCCGGAGAGCGAGATCTGCCCGGCCGGGC
>Ga0070699_100004373_pt1 | contig 12481 bp, 12 predicted proteins | sample KBSK1503metaG_FD_65473 | JGI IMG/M metagenome (GOLD analysis project Ga0070699, IMG submission 65473) | Corn, switchgrass and miscanthus rhizosphere microbial communities from Kellogg Biological Station, Michigan, USA - KBS K1-50-3 metaG | ecosystem: Host-associated > Plants > Roots >...
GGTACAAAAATAAGAAGAATCAGGATAACGAGAGAAAAAACAGCCAGTATCCCTATGATCAAACTATAGGTTGAAAGCTTGTTTTCGGCAGAGACTTTTGTTGTTTTTTCTCTGGAGTTGTTCGCTGCCATTTTCATCGGTTGAGTGATAAGATTGGGGGCTACAAGCAGGCAGCATCTGGGACAACCAGATGCTGCCGATCCAGCTATTTCTGTACTACGCTCTCCTCTCCGAATGCCTCGCGGAGCTGGTCTTCCTGCTCTTTGGACAGGTTGGTCTGAATGATCTCGAATTGCTGGCCCTTGACGGCCTCAACAACCCTATCAACCACGGCCCCGCTCGTCAAGAGGAACAAGGCCGAGGTGCCTGGGGTAACCTTGGAGCGTACTGAGTCGATGAAGTCCTCGTTAATCCCATAATGCGCAAAATGTCCGGCAAGTGCACCTGCCGCGGCACCTAGCGCCATACCGAAGAACGGGACAAAGAAGAGCAAGCCGAACAGCAATCCCCAGAACGCACCACCCAGCGCGCCAACCCCGGTCGCGATCCCCTCACTGAGCTGTTTGGTCTTGGGATTCTTTGCTCCAACAGGCCAGGTGACGATGGCCCCATCCTCAATCTGGATGAGCTGCTGCTTTTGTAAATCCTGCAGCGTAGAGAGCATCGTTTCGGCTCCCTCAGCCGTTGGAAACTTGAGTACCGTTAACGTTGTCATGATTACTTGCTCCTTTCGCGTTGCTAACATGCACGAAGTTAGAATCCAGAGGGTATGTCCTCTGGAACATTAACTGACAGAGAGTGCATTTCGTATACTCAAGCAGCCCTCCTATCGCTCTAACAAGTATAGAGTCTGAAGCCAGCAAAAACATGCTCAGAATACACTGTTTTCGCAGCTCAAGTAAAAGAGTGTTCTGCTTACGCCCCACAAATGCTTAGTGCAAATACACTATGCATTCTATCCTTGCGGGTGATTGACGAGAGCGGGACGATAAATCGGGCCTTAAGCCCCGTCCATGCCCTACCCTTGTTTCACCCCTGTGGGTGGAGAGCAGGCTCTTGAGAAAAGTGAACATTCCCAACTGACTTCATTTTGTTGCTCAGATGTCTTATCTCACGTCAAAAACAGCGTGTTTACGGAAGTCTTACTGACTCCGATGGGGTTACGCTCGCTCAGTCCGCCTGATCCAAAATACACTGTACATGAATTCGTTATTTCGCATACTCTGCCTCTCACATAGCTCATAAAACAGTGCGTTTTAAGCATACGTAATCGCTCCCAGGTGAGTACACTCAAAGAGTAGTTGTTATTAGACTCCCCTCCTACAGAGGCACGAAGATGTAATAACAGGAATAAGGACAACGCCCCGTCCGGTCGTGGCGCTGAAGCACTACAACCCAGCAGGGCCTACTGTGAGGTGAACAATGACGGATACGACTCAAACTTTCTTTGAGCATCTAGCTCAACGTGGCTACGAACCGCTGCTTCATAGCATCTCTGGAACCGTCCGCTGGGATATCGTGGATGAGGGAAGCTGGTTCGTCGTCGTGAAAAATGGTTCGCTGTCGGTCGACAGGGATATGGCCGGAGCAGACTGCATGTTTGTGTGCAGCCGCGAAGACTTCGACCGCATGGTCGTGGGAAAGCAGAATCCAATCACGCTGTACATGCAAGGGAAGATGAAGATCACAGGTGATGCCAGGCTTGCACAGATGTTTCAGCGGCTCTTCCCCGATGAGAGCCTGTCCGGCGGCGAACAGGCAAGAAAGCGAGGAAATGAGCATGAGTGACAAAACGATTAGCGTCCTCGAGGGAAACAATTTCGTTGTCAGCGACTTGCGTGGAGACATCGACGCCTCGCCAACTGAGACACAGGGGCTGTTTGCGTGGGATACGCGTTTCCTTTCACGCTGGCTGCTGACGGTGGACGGGCAGCGCCCGAACGTCCTGTCTACGGATGACCTCGATTACTTCTACGTGCAATTCTTTCTCGTTCCAGGAACCGGCACCATCTATGTAGATGCTGACCTGTCGATCATGCGCAAACGAGCAGTCGGAGACGGCTTCCACGAGGATTTGACCATCCTCAATCATAAAGACAAACCGGTTGACCTCAAGGTGCGCATGGAGGCAGGAGCCGACTTTGCAGACCTCTTCGAGGTCAAGGATGCCCTCAAGAAGAAAGGGGAATTCTACCATCGTATCGAGCGCGATCGCCTGGTGCTCGGCTATCGTCGTGATAATTTCACCCGTGAGACCGTGATCGCCCCCAGCGCCAAGGCTGATATCGACGAGCACGGCCTGAGCTTCGCGGTGCATATCGAGCCCCACGGTGAGTGGACGACCTGTCTGAATGTCGTGACCGGGTCAATAGGCTTCGGGGAGTATCGCGAGGAGACGACGTACGGACATGGAGATCAACGAGCGAGGTCTAACGTGAAGATGAGTCTGAAGAAGGCAGGTGAAGCTATACCCCGGCTTTCGTCTGATTGGCCGTTTCTCCAGGTCACCTACAATCGGAGTATCATCGACATGGCGGCATTGCGCTTTTACCCCATGATGCTGCCGGGACAGGCACTCCCTGCAGCTGGCTTACCCTGGTTCATGACACTTTTCGGTAGGGACAGTATGATCGCCAGCTACCAGGCGCTCCCTTTCGGGTCCAATCTAGCTGTAGCGACGCTGCGCGCTCTGGCGCTACGACAAGGGACCAGGATCGACGACTTCCGCGATGAGGAGCCTGGCAAGATTATACACGAGGTGCGCTTTGGCGAGATGACCGCGTTCGAGGAACGTCCGCACTCACCGTACTATGGAGCCGCCGACGTCACGCCGTTCTTCCTCATCTTGCTCGATGAGGTCGAGCGCTGGACTGGCAACGCTGAGCTTGTACGGCAGTTGGAGATGGAAGCCAGGGCGGCACTTCGGTGGATTGATGAGTACGGAGACCGCAATGGTGACGGCTATGTCGAGTATGCCCGCCGGAATCAGCAGACGGGACTGGAGAACCAGTGCTGGAAGGACTCCTGGAATTCAATCCTGTTCGCGGACGGCACGCTCTCGCGCCTGCCACGTGCCACCTGTGAGATTCAGGGTTACGTCTATGACGCGAAGATGCGCAGTGCGCGTCTCGCACGAGAGTTCTGGAATGATCCCGCGCTTGCTGAACGCTTAGAGAGCCAAGCAGCCGAACTGAAGCGAAGATTCAATCAGGACTTCTGGCTCGCAGACCGTCAGTTCTTCGCACTGGCCATCGATGGCGACGGGCGCAAGGTCGATTCGCTGACCTCCAACATCGGACACCTGCTCTGGAGCGGCATTGTCGATCAGGACAAGGCGGATGCTATTGTGGGGCACCTGATGGGTCCCAGACTGTATTCTGGTTGGGGCGTGCGTACGATGGCGGAAGGCGAGGGTGGCTACAACCCGATTGGCTATCATGTCGGAACAGTCTGGCCGCACGACAACTCGTTCATCGCGATAGGACTAAGACGCTACGGCTATCGTGAGGAGGCAGCACGAGTTGCGATGAACATGCTCGAGGCAGCTACATACTTCAAGGGCCGTCTGCCTGAAGCATTCGCTGGATATGCCCGTGAGCTGACAGAATTTCCGGTGGAATACCCAACTGCATGTAGCCCGCAAGCGTGGGCCTCCGGTGCGCCGCTCTTGCTGCTGCGCGCCATTCTTGGCCTGGAACCGATTGGTGACCACCTGATTGTTGATCCTGCCATACCCTCGATGCTCGGCCAAATCGAATTGCTCGACATCCCTGGGCGGTGGGGCCGCATCGATGCCTTCGGTCGCGGAAGAGTTGATATATCAGCGGTGGAGGCCAGGCTACAGCCAGTGACTGCAAAGGTCGTAGCGCAATGACAGATACGATTTCAATACAGATCGGGACAACTCCTATGAAGGAGAATGGACAAAGGAGAGAACTATGGTTACCTCGCAGTACGCGCTGTATATCGGTAGTTATGCGCCCGCCGATCAACCCGGCATTTATGCATGTACCTTTGATGAGGCAACCGCTAATCTGGTCGTGCATGGCTCGTTTGCAGGTATCGTCAACCCTTCCTTTGTCATCGTCCACCCCAACAGGCGCTGGCTGTATGCTGTGAGCGAGACGAGCCAGCAGACGGACGGCATGCCCGGTTCGGTGTGGGCATTGCGCTGCATGCGTGAACCATGGAGTATGGAGCCGATCAATCGCCAGATGAGCGGCGGCGACTTGCCTTGCCATCTTGGGATCAACTCAACCGGGCAGTGGCTACTGGTCTCCAACTATGGCTCTGGCACTGTGAGTGTGGTGCCGATTCTGTCAGATGGAGCACTGGGGGAGATGAGCGACCTGAATCAGCACCAGGGCAGCGGACCACACCCCGAACGTCAGGAAGGACCCCACGTGCATTCCGCGACATTCTCGCCAGACGAGCGTTTCGTGATCGTAGCCGACCTGGGGGTTGATGCGCTGATGGTGTATACGTTCGACGCATCGGCTGGTCGGCTGCTTAAGCGCTCACAGATCAGTACAAGGCCGGGTGCTGGTCCACGGTTCAAAGTCTTCCATCCGAGTGGTCCGTATGTGTATATCGCCCACGAGCTCGACAACACGGTGGTAGTGTACGACTACGATATGGCGAGTGGTACGCTGCATGAGCGACAGATTGTCGAGACGCTGCCACCAAACACGCTAGAGAGTACGACTGCCGACATCGAGATCTCTCCAGCAGGTGACCGTTTGTACGTCTCCAATCGGGGGGACAACAGCATCTCCATCTTCAAGATTGAGGAGGATGGGCGGTTAACTCGCCTCGCCATCCGATCGAGTGGCGGCCGGTGTCCGCGAGATTTCGCGATCACACCGAGCGGCCGTTTTCTACTGGTGGCCAATCAGGAGAGCGGAGAGGTAGTGGTATTACCCATGCTGGGTGGTTTGGAAGGGCTTGGAGCACCGATCACCCGTGCCATCGTTCCGGGAGCGTCGTGCCTGCAATTCGTGAATGCATATTGGTAGCAAGGAACTTGTCTGTGGCAGGAAATCTGCTCCACTGCAGGAACAACGGGAGAGCCTTCGTCGCACTTTCGATGATTTAGGGATGTGCCCCCTTTCGGAGCTTGTGCTAGGCGCATCGGAGCACCCGCTTCCGAAGTTGATCGAACCTTGCCCGGCCACAGGATTGTCTCTTGATCAGCTTCAGGTGGTGGGTGTGTCGTAAAGTAGGCGGCGGGCGAGGTACCTTGCGGCCCTTTTCCCTCCGCCTTTCCCAACATACGGAAATGGACCTCTGGCTGTGTTTGCTCTAGTAGCAATTGGAAAGGCACTCGAAGAGTCGTTCTCTTCGAGATGAGGTCTCGGACCCCTACCCTATTTACACCGCTCGCTCGTTTAATGCTTCCGACCCTCGAGTATAGGATATGAACCACGAGAAGACATCTCTTAAACATACCGTTTTTACGGACCCCACCGGTATTTGCTCAGGAAGGATAGTGCTTTTACACTATATTTGAGTTGAAAGAACAGCAGAATACGCTCGTTTGGCGCATTTATGAAATGATGAAAGGCTTGTACCACATTTTGGTATGTGAGAAGGGAAATAGCGAATTGGGCGGCTACCTGCTCAGCCCGGACCAGGCGAAAGCCGGGAACCAAGCGCTTGAGCAACCTGTTGCATTCCTCCAAATGGACGGCGCAGGTGGTTGAAGACGAGCTGTGGCAACAGGCCGATCAGCAGGTAGAGAAGTGGCGTGAGCAAGGAGAAGACGCGGCTTTCGATCTGGGAGAGCAGTGAGTGGGAGAAACCGGAAAGCGTCGCGTCGGAAGACTTGTGTGCGGTGCGCTCAAGCAAAGCCAAACGTTTGACCCACATCAAACCAAGGCCTTCGCTGTTACCAGTGTAATCGTTTGAGTACAATCATACATCTTAGAACACACTACTTTTGGACGCCGCAACATGAACGCGAACCGGTGGGGAGACTAGTGCGTTTGCACCAAGCGAACTGACCCTGGTGTGTTGCGACCTGCCCCAATTCAGTGAAAAACAGTGTGTTCTAACGAGGTGTTTTTAGCCTTATGCATGTAGACTGAGAGCAGTAGTGAAGTTTCTTGTGGCAGTCGTTGAAGATGGTTTCAGCGACGTTTGTCTCCAGGAAAGACCCGACACACCGGTGGCGTTAACTTTTTACGAACATCGAAAGGAGTTACTACAAATGAATGAGTTATCTCAAGCGAAAGAACGTCCCGTGGGAGTCACCATCCTCGCGGTCCTGGCTGGTATCGCTGCCGTTCTGGCGGTCTTCCATACGCTCCAGTTCCTGGGGATCATCCCTTTCTTCATTGGCCCCGTTGGCATCCGCACGTTCAACTTCTGGTATGCCCTGATGTGGGGACTGATGGTCTGGGTCTATATCTGGCTGGTGCAAATGCTCTGGCAGGTCGATCCACGAGCCTGGATGTTCCTGGTAATCGTCACCATCTTCGAGCTCATACTCGACTTCACGGTGATGCTTGGCTCATCAACCTGGCAGGATGTCAGCGTGTCCTTCCTTTTTAATGCTGCTGTTCTGATCTATTGCATGCTGCCAGGGGTGAGGAGTGCCTTTGGCACAGAGTAAGTACCACTCAGCTCTACCTTATGCACACCTTCAAGAGTGTTCTTTGCCTGAGACATGCTGTTTCGCTTGCATTTTGGCTCGAAGCAGCACGGAGCAACCCTCCCGAATTCATTTGGGAGGGTCCTCTCTTGAACCGTTCTCTTTGTCTTCTTTAAGAAGGAGGCGCGACAGATCCGCTCTACACATTGTGAAGAACACATACGTGTCAGGCGTTTTCGGTATGGGTATGAACGCGAACCGGTTGGGAGACTGGAGCATTTGCGTTAGGCGAACCGACTTTCGTGTGTTGTGACCTATTCCAATAAGGAGGGAACAGTAGACCATGCAAATGATGACTGCACGAGGATCACCCATCGTTCGCTACGTGCTAGCTGCGGCTGCGATTGTGATCGTGGTTTTCGGCCTGAAATACTCAAGTGATGTTGTGGCTCCCATTTTTTTTGCTGCCACCCTTGCCATCCTCTTTACCCCGCTGTTGCGCTGGCTTGAAAAGAGGGGACTGCCTAGCGGGCTGGCGCTACTGGTAATGGTCCTGGGCCTGGGCGGCTTCATCGTTTTTATGGTTCTCATCCTCACTGCCTCAGTGCAACAACTTGCACTGCGTTTACCAGTCTATCAAGAACTCCTCCAAAGGCGTATCGATGCCCTGGGAACTGCGCTGGGAAACATCGGCATTGATGTACAAGCCACGCTCAACTCCTTTGTAACGAGCAGCAGCATAGCACTTGCCAAAGCAGCCATAAATATTACCCTGGGAGTACTGGGGAGTAGTGTCTCCATCGTCTTCTTTTTGTTCCTGCTTTTTCTGATGTTGGCCGAGTCGAAATCTATCGCAACCAAGTTCCAGACGAGCCTGCAGACGGGGAACAACTTCGTGATCCTACTGGGCAACTATACCAAACAAATTCAAAAGCAGTATCGTATCCAGGCCATGAGCAATCTCTTAAGCGCCATTGCCATCCTGGTGGAACTGTTGCTCTTCCGGGTGGACTTTGCCATAGTATGGGGATTCCTCGCATTCATCCTGGGTTTTATTCCCAACGTCGGCTTGCTCATCGCCTGCACGCCAGCGATCATCATCGCTTTGATTCTCTATGGGTGGGGAACAGCGCTAGCGATCCTTGCTCTCGGCATCGCCCTCAATGCAGCCATGGATAATGCTGTCACTCCACGGATCATGGGCAAAGGGTTGAACCTGCCGGTCCTGCTGGTTTTTCTCTCCTTTCTCTTCTGGAGCTGGGTGTTCGGATTTATAGGTGCGCTGCTGGCAATCCCGGCAACGCTGTTCGTGAAAACGCTCTTACAAGGCCGCCAGGAGACCCGTTTCCTCGTCGTGTTACTCAGCGGAAAAGGCGACAGCGAAGCCACGAGAACCATTTCCCATGACGGTCAGCATGAAAACAACGCACTTGAAGGACAAAGTGACACGAATGATGCCAGGCATGCAGCGGTGAGAGCGGACTCACAGGAAGCTCCTCCCAATGAAGAGTGATGGAGCAAAGACTTCAGACAAACTCCTGCAAGAGGTCATCCGGTCAATACTGGATGCCTACTATGAAGATCAGTTTAGCCCGACCTCACACGGGTTCCATCCTGAACGAGGATGTCACACTGCCCTCACCGAGATCCATCAAAAATGGAATGGCACTGTTTGGTTCGTGGAAGGAGATATTTCTCGGTGTTTTGATAGCTTGGACCACTCGGTCTTGATGTCAATACTAGCAGAGAAAATCCAGGATAATCGCTTCCTGCGACTCCTACATGGATTACTCAAAGCTGGATATCTGGAGGACTGGAAATTCAATGCCACACTGAGCGCTGTTCCATAAGGAACGCCATCGACCGTGCCAAGCGACGGGGAGATCGGCAAGCGCTTCGCCAACTGCGCAAGCAGCGTCGCAAACTGCCGAGCCAGAACCCTCAGGACCCAGGCTACCGCAGGCTCCACTACGTGAGATATGCGGACGACTGGCTGCTTGGCTTCAGCGGCAGGTCAACGAAATGATAGGCTTACGAGTCCCCAAAGAGGTCATTGAACAAAATTGTGCGCTCTACATGCGAGGAGGGAAACCGGCTCAACGAGCCGAAATGCTTGGTGAGAGTGACTACGGCATTCTCACTAAATATCAGGCCGAATATCGAGGAGTAGTGCAGTACTACCTGTTAGCCCACAACGTTCACTGGTTCAGCAAATTGCACTGGGTCAGTGAAACATCACCCCTGAAAACGCTCGCGGGAAAAAACAAGTCCGAAGTCACGGCCATGGCACGCAAGTACAAGACCACTACCGAGACGGCAAACGGCAAGTGGCGGAGGAAAACGTGCCGCAAGGTAACGCGTCAGCCGCCTTATACGTTAAACTAGCTTTAGGCCCTTTTGTGAGAGGCCTGAGGAGGTGGAGAACCTGCTCTGGAGTGAGACTGCACGGGAAAGACTACAGCCGCCTCACGGCTCGACCGTTCAGAGTAGAGAGAGCTTCCCAAGCAGCTTTCCTGGGTGGTACCGACGATAGAGGGTTGTGCTGCGAGCACCGGCGTATAAGGCCACGAAACACCCAGGAACTCATTGCACAGAAAGGACGTTTTGATGTGGTATACAGGGATCGACTGGGCTGACGCTCACCACGATGCTGTCGTTATTGATGAAGCGGGACGCCAACTGGCCTCGCTGCACGTCACGCACACGCCAGCAGGACTGGACCAACTGACCAGCTTTCTCCAGGACATCACTGGACCTGAGGCCAAGGAGCAGATGGCATGCATTATCGAAACCACGCACGGTCTGCTGATTGCCGCCTTGCTGGAAGCAGGGTTTGCGGTGTATCCGGTCAATCCTAAGACGGTGGATCGGCGCCGCAAGCCAGCGGGAGCGAAAACGGATGCGATTGATGCCTACTGGGCTTCCCAAAACGGGGCGCAGTGACCTGCCTGACTTACGACGACTGCAACCGGACTCGGCACAGATCCAGGAACTCAAAGCGCTCACGCGCGATCAAGACGCGTTGATCCAGAGTCAGACGCGCCTGGTCAATCAGCTGACGGCCTGTCTCAAAGCGTACTACCCGGTGGCGTTGCAGTGGTTCACCAAAGTGCAGCAGCACTCAAGCTTGGTCTTTTTGCAGACCTACCCGACTCCAGACTCCGCCAAGGCAGCTTCCCTGGACGAGATGACGGCAATCCTCAAACAGGCCCACCATCCCAATCCCACGAAGGCTGCCCAGCACATCTGGCATACGCTCCGGCAGCCCTACCTGCAGGCCGATGCGATCACCACCCGCACCAAAGCGCGCCTGATGCTAGCGCTGGTGAGTCAGCTCTTGCCACTCGTCGAGCAAATCACGGCCTACGACAAGGAGATCACGCGCCTTTTTCTGCGCCATCAACGTGCTGTTCACAGTCACTACGGCGTCATGAATGCCAGAAGCGGTCGTGCGCGCGTTTTCAATGCGCGGGGCGAGATCGTTGTCAACCCGTTGGCCGAGCCCGGCGACGAGCGGGCTGCTGGCTTGGATGCGGTCGCCCAGTTTCGCCGCCGCATCGTTCACCTGCGTGAGGGTTTGCCGCGCGTCTTGCACCAGGCTATTCACACGCGCCAATCCGTTGTCCACGATCCCTAGTGCATGCGTCATCGTCGCGGCGACATCGGTCACGTTGCTGCGCGCGGGTGCGCGAACGACCCACACCCCGACCACTCCCGCCACGTTCACAATGAATCCCACCGCTGCGATGAATATGATCACCGCCACCAGAATTCGCGTGGCGAGATGGAGCCAACGCCTGCCTGCTTTGGGTGGATTTGACGAAATGGCTTCACTCATACAAGTACCCTCCGAACCGGGATGACTCCGCAAAACAAACTCAACGCGGAAAGCACACCGATCGCTGCTACCAGGGTGTCTGAAAGGGAATGAAAATACACCCTCAGAACACACTATTTTTGGGCCTTGCGGCACAGTCTAGAACATACTGACCCGAGGTAATATAGTGTATTTGCATTGATGGTCAGTCCGATTAGCTTTTGACAGGAGGTGGTGCGCTGATGGTAACCAAACCTGGTGCACCAGGTGTAAACCTACTGGTGATCCGACTTTCACGAGTATCTACCCGTTCTGAAAAGCACGAAAAAATAGTGTGTTCTAAGGGTGTATTTTCACCCCCAGATAAGTATAGTTGAAAAGCACACCGGTAATAGTGATCCATGCGCTTTCCAGCAGCAACAGCAGCAGAGTACATGCAAATTTGTAAAAGAGAAAACCGGCTAGAGAAAAGAGAGCGGAGGCTTCTGATATGAACTGGAATTGGGCCGTCATCACCTCCATTATCGCCCTCGTCGGCTGGATCGTCCCGTTCGTGATGCTGTTCATCATCCCGGTGAACCGCAAGCCCTCGTCGGCCACCGCCTGGCTGCTGCTGCTCTTTCTACTGCCTTATGTGGGACTGATCATCTTTTTGGTCCTCGGCAGCCCCAAACTGTCCAGGCGCCGTCGCGTGCAGCAGCACACCATGGACGATCTCATTAGCAAAGCTGTAGCCGGTGCCAGGCAGCAGCCAGATTTGGCCGCCTTGCTCGACCCGCCGATCCCTCCGCGTTACGAACCGTTCGTCAAACTGAACACCAACCTGAGCGATCTGCCCGCCTTCGCCGGTAATGCTGTCGAACTACTCCCCGACTACCAGCGCGTCTTTGAGCGCATCGCCCAGGAAATTGACTGCGCCCAGCGGTACGTCCATATCGAATACTTCTCGCTAAGTCGCGATGAGGACACCGAGGGTGTCTTCGCCGCCATGGAGCGGGCTCAGCAGCGCGGCGTCAAGGTGCGTGTGCTGCTGGATCACCTGGGCTCGCGCAAGTATCCGCCTTTTAAGGAGATGCGTGAGCGGCTCACTGCTGCTGGCATCGAGTACCACCTGGCCCTGCCGTTGCACTTCTTCGGTGCCAATTACACACGCATCGACCTGCGCAACCACCGCAAGATTGTAGTGATCGACGGGCAGGTCGGCTTTACCGGCTCGCAGAACCTGATCAAGCGCAACTACTTCCGCAAGGATACCATCTACTATGACGAGTTAGTGGCACGCATTAGCGGCCCTGTGGTTGCTCAGCTCGCAGCAGCTTTCCTCACGGATTGGTATTCCGAAACCGGCTTCTTGCTCAAGCGCCAAACCGCGCCAGAAACAGCTTTCGAACCAAAGGTTGCTGGTAATGTGCTCTGCCAGGTGCTGCCCAGCGGCTCGGGCTTCGAGAACGAGAACAACCTCAAGCTGTTCACCTCGCTCATTCATGCAGCTCGGTACAAGCTGGTGATCACCAACCCCTACTTTGTGCCGGATGATGCGCTCATGACAGCGATCACCAGCGCGGCACAGCGTGGAGTGGATGTAACGCTGGTCAACTCGGAGGTGTCCGACCAGTTCCTGGTGAGCCACGCCGAGCGCTCGTATTACGAGGATCTGCTCAGAGCCGGCGTGAAGGTCTACCGGTACAAAGCACCGATCCTGCTGCACTCGAAGCATATCACCATCGACGATGACATCGCGGTGATCGGCTCGAGCAACCTGGACATCCGCTCGTTCCAGCTCAACCTCGAGGTGACACTGATCTGCTATGATCCGAGTGTGGTAGCTGATCTGCGGCAAGTCGAAGCCAGGAATCTGAGCAGGTCCAATGCGGTGAACCTGGACGAGTGGGAAGCTCGCTCGGCTAAGGAGAAGCTGTTTGAGAACATCTCTCGCCTGACTGCAGCGCTGCAGTGAGACCAGGCAAGAAGCAGGCAATCGCAACCAATACACATTTTGTAGAACTTGTATGCTGGCACGGCACATATGTGTAAACGTTCCGGCGTCGCTCTCGAGGATTGATATGAGTATC
>Ga0070699_100004374_pt1 | contig 12481 bp, 9 predicted proteins | sample KBSK1503metaG_FD_65473 | JGI IMG/M metagenome (GOLD analysis project Ga0070699, IMG submission 65473) | Corn, switchgrass and miscanthus rhizosphere microbial communities from Kellogg Biological Station, Michigan, USA - KBS K1-50-3 metaG | ecosystem: Host-associated > Plants > Roots >...
GAGCAGGTAAACGCCTTCACCTGCTACATAAGTACCCGATTGCAGAGGCAGGCACTCGCTGAATATCTTCGAGGGGCCGGCATCGGTGCCGAGCTGACGGACCAAGCCGATTTCAGTCTGGCTGCCAAGCATCAGAGTTTGCCCACGACGGTTGATGGCCAATCCGGGTTCGATCTTCACCGCCGGCGCTTCCTTGCTATCTCCGGATTTTGAGACTTCGAGGCCGTAAGCGATGCCTTCGCCGATTGCGCGTCCTAAGCGCCGGTCCACCTCTCGGTTTGCTGCTTGCTCACGCGTGAGATCGCCAGCGGTCAGCAATCGGCCGTTGAAAAAGTTTATCGACCGAATGGCGCCGTCCAGAATTGGTTTCTGTAGTCCGATTTGTGAATCCATCTGAGGTCCTCCCCGCGCCTCAACTCGCGGGCACGATCCGCATTCAACGTCAGCCGTTAATTCCCTCCGACCACATGCCAGGCACCAAGAGTTTGATTCGCAACGATTTGGACGAACTTGTCTACAGCATCCAGCGATAACTTCGCATTGCGGTCAATAACGTCGGTAGCCGCTGCAATAACAGTCAACGTATTTACGGCTATTGCATGCTTGATGATGTAAACGCGGCCGTCATTTCCTGTGGTGGGCGGCAGATTGATCTCTATAGCGCCGTCCGTCGTGTCGCAGGCAATGATTTGGTGCTCGCTACCAAGCGAGAGTGTGGTTTTGGTATTGGTAATCTTGAGTTCCAACGAAGGAGGGGGAGGCGGAAGGGTGATAACTTTTCCGCTAACACACTCGCAACCACACAGCAGCCATTCCTGCAACATGCGCAGGTGGACCACGTATGGCCGTCGGCGCTCGTCGACGACGACCGCAGGGTGATCGTCGACAGTCAAACCGCCCGGCGAGAGCGGCACGATCGGTACGACCAATTCGGCAAGCATCACACAATCTTCTTCAGTTTGATCGTCGACAGCGAAATGCGCGGGCGCACAACCATGCCAACGCGCGATCCACTTTGGCCGTAACTCAGTTACCCAGAGACGAAAGGCCGCGCTCATGTATTCACAGGAGTCTTCTACGCGAACCTCCAGAAACGATGGCGGGGACAGGAACATGAAGTCATCTGGCGGCGAGGCGGGCGGAGACTCCGGCGGCGACCTAAGCCACGGCTCGGCCGAATCTCGAATTGCACTGAGGAACTTATCCAACGGAGTCGAAGTACCTGTGTCAGTGACTGCAACCTGCTTGAGCCATGCGACAAAGTCTCGGACGGCATCTTCCTCACGTTGGTTTGGCGCTTTGAGGCGTAGCTCCAGCATGAAGTCATCGGTGAGGCGTGACGATGCCTTAAGCTCGTCTTCGCCGCGACACGGTTCTCCCGCAATCGGCACATCATCAGTAGGACAATCGCGATAGCACAGCACGACGTACATTTGAACGACATTAGGGAACGAAGAGCCGAAAAGATCTTGAAGCTCTTTTCCGCGCGCAGCCAGACTGTCCTTGAGATAGGCACATTGCGCTGAAGGTACACAGATCAACTGACCGCGCGGGCTCAAGGCAACTCCGGGCTCAACTACCACGCGCGGCCCTTTCGCAGTATCGACTTCGATCGCTACCCTCAATCCTCGCACGGTTCCATAGCCGATCAGATCACGAGTCAGCCACTGATCCCGTCCAGAGAGATAAGCGAACTCCTGCGTGAAGTCGTCAACGCCCAACACCATGCCGAGGTTGTAGTTCACATGTTTGGTGGGGTCGGGCTCGCCGCTGGTTGCGATTCCCACAGCCGAGAAACAACTCATCGTCTTCTCTCCTTCCGAGGGTCGCCGAGGGGATCACGGCCCAGTATGTAGCGGTCACTCGCTTCCTCCGGAACTGGCGCCCCGAGATAACTTTGACCAACAAATCCTTCGCCCAGTATCAGTTTGGGCAACAACTGCGGCGCCCGGCTGCCCTGATCCATGATTGTGTCGAGCCCGAGCCGCGCTTCGCCCAGACGGAACATGGCCCAATAAAACCTCACATCGAAAACCGTGTGCGCGGGCTTTTCCAGATCGATGATGCGCCGGCAGAGATCGAGCCTGCGCAGGTGCTCTTCAGGACTGAAGACGAGCGCAAGAGGGACGGGCAACAGCACGGTAAAGCGGTGGGCGGTGCGCTGCATCTGCAACACCACACTCTCAAACTGGTACCAATCAGCGAGCGGCGCGCCGTCTGGCGGCAAGGTGTCGAACAGTGCTACGGACTCGAATGACGGCCAGTTGGTGCCATAACCTTGATTGAGTGCGCGGATGCGGTGATATCGACGCGCGAGAAATTCCTGCCAAAGTACACGCACGATGTTGGCACTTGAGGTTTGCGAACTCGTCAGGAAGTCCTGCCAGTCTTTGCGCGCCTGGTCGCTGGTGGGCCAATCTCTCGGCAGAGAGAACTTTTCCACGTCCTGTCCATCGCGGCCCCGCAAAAATGTTTGCCACTGGCCCAATTCACCTGCTGGGCCAAAGGACGGCACAAAGCCCAGGGTGGCGCGCGCGAATTCTGCCCAACGCGCCTGCTCGGTGGGATCGCCAGGAGCATTGAGAGGAAAGGCGGTGGCGGCCTGGGGAGTTGATGAACGTGAGTTGATGAAATCGGTGTAACGCGTGCTCAAATTCGTCCCACCCTGAGCAGGTACCCAGCGAGATGTAAGCGAAACACGGCGCGGTCCTGCCTGCTCACTGGTGTCACCAAAGACGATGCCGGGCGTCCGACGTGTCAGGTATTGCTCGACGATGCGAATGCCGTCGCGAGTAGACCTCGAAGGCAAGTTGAAGATGTTTTCGTCGGCACAGGGATCGAGCGCGAGATGCAGCGCAGTTTTAAGGCCATGGATGGTGCCGCGGTATTGGAAGAATTCCATCGCATGACGAATCAGCATCCGTTGCGTTGGTTCATCCCAGGAGGGATCGAAGACGATGCCGAACCATTGCGCGAGCCAGGCGAGCGTTTCAGGGGGCGCGCTGCGCGTGTCAAACAACACCTGCACCGCCGCGATCTTGTCTTCGAGCGACGTGTAGATGCCTTCAAGATTCGCGAGAAAACGTTCCAGGAACGAAGCGGATTGTTCATCCTCGCGATAGACCGAAGGCAGGTAATGCTTGAGATAGGAGAAGCGTGGGAAGTAGGCACGCAGCGCCCGCAAATGCGGTGTCGTGCGCTCGTTGCCGCTGAGGGAAAGCTGAAGTTGCAGGAAGCGACCGCGGGCGCGTTGAAATAGCAACTCCCAGGTACCGTCGCCGTGCTCTCGTTCATCAAGTGTCCGCTTGCGGGGCAGGAACGGCAACTCCGATCCGTCGCCGCGAAGTTGTAGAGTAGGTTCTCGGCTCCACGGCGTCAGTTCGAGATCGAACAACTCATTTGCCGCCCGGCTCCAGATTTCCACTTTTGTTTCCGGCGGGATGCACGCATCAAGCAACAGTCGATGCCAGACGCAATCAGGCTCCACACCGTCGAAAGCGTTAGGCGGAGTTGCCAAGGTTGCCTGATCCTCGTAGCGTGGGCGCCGCTGGGCCACCACTGGAATCCAACTTTCACTGAAATCGTAATAGACCTCTGTTCCCGCTGTGACCAATCCCTTTCCGCCGAATAAACGCATCGGGAGAAACTCAGGCACAGGCTGCCATTCGAGGCCCACTCGCTGGGCCAGCTGACTCAAATTGAAGACGTAAGTTTGATTGCCGTCGTCAGCCGCGACGTATAGCCGGTCAGGCACAGCGATGCCGTCGGCGACATGCTTGGGCAAGAACGCGATGTCGTAACCCACGAGCCGGAATTCACTCTCTTGCTCAGTATCGCTAAGCGGCTGCACCGCTTCGGTTGAGATCTCACCGATTCGTTGCGATAGATCGTAGCGGTAGACTTTGGAGAATCGCTGTTTCGGATCTGGGTCGCGATCGAGAATCAAGACCGTACCATCCGGCAGCGCCTCGATGGCAATGGGATCAATCGCCTGCAGCGGCGACGCAAGATCGAGGGGAATGCTGCGGGGAAAGGTGCGGCGTTCAGTGGGTGGCGGGCCGCCGCTAACTGCCAAAGGTTTAAAGTCTGTTGCAGGCTCTGGTCCAACATCCAAATCCGGTAGCCCTGAGTCGATGAGATTGAAGTGGCGATCCAGTCCCCAATAACAATCGCGCTCACGATCAAGAATCCACACTCCGCCGCCCGGCCTCGCGGCCATGTCGAAGGGTTTGAAGTCAACCTCATTAGGCCACAGCAGTTGGGTAGGCTCGCCACCGGTGTGCAGATCGAAAATTAACAACCCGGCGGGCTGCAACACACCGATGACCAGGTAGTGATCTTCCGTGACGGCGAGTCCGCTCAGCGGTAAAGAGGCGGGTTGCGGTGCGGGCTCCACCGGTTGAAAGTCGCCCAGACGCGTCTGTTTGGCGCAACGGCTTCCGATCGCCGGCGACCAAAAATCGGAAACCTGGCGACTACCTGATGAACGGACACGGATTTTTAGACCGGTCTCGTCGATCCAATACCAATTACCGTAACGATCGCGCCCGGCCCCGCGGCGGTTGCTGAGGTCGGGCCGCGTGTCCTTAGGCGCGGCGATGAACTTGAAGAGACGCGTCCCCAAACTCAGGACAGCACGCTCGTCGTTGAAAGCCAGCGCACTCGACTCTTTGCGCGGAGGTGAATGGGTCTCCCACAACTCACGCAACTTGGTGCCACCAACCGAGCATTGCGCCCAGTCGTCGCGGCCTAACAAGAGATGAAAGCGAGTTCCATTTGCGTCCACGTTTAGCACTCCTCAGGCACAACCGGCACCGGCACAATCTTCGGTGCGGCCGGCGTTGCGGGTGGCAGAGGCGCCTGGCCACGCAATTGGTCGAGCTCAAGCGGTTCGCCGATACTCACCGAGATGCCCGCAATCCGCGGCAGCTCCAATCCACTCATGGCGATCTGCGGTGCCGGTGCCTTAACGCCTTCCGCCACCTTCACATCGTTTATCAACAACACTCCCGTCACGCGGCTGGCGACTGCCAACAGTTCGCGATCCGTTACCGCTTTCCGCAATGGCCAGCCATTCTGCCCGCCGGCATACTGCGGCGAGTTAAGGGCAGATGCCGGATCGTTCCCCAACCCGGCCTGCGCCTGATTGATCGGCGCAAGAAATTGCAACAAGGCTTGCTTGACTGCTTCGCGAACCGTGGCCACTGCCGCCCCCGCAACGACGTTTATTCCTACTGTGATCCAAATGTCTTTATAGTCTGGCCCACGTAAGAAGAGTTCTGTCGTCACCAACCGTCGCGGATCGAGGTGGCGGCAAACGGTATCGAGAAACAATCGATCGGGCTTCGGCGCCGCAGGCTGATTCGGATCGAAGCGTGGAATCAACAGCAACGTCACGGCTCCCGGAGCGTCGCCCGGTTCATTTGGCGTCAATTCAGGATTGAAGGCCGGGACTACTTCCACGCGCCCGATATCCACGCCTGGCGTTCGCAACGTGATCGACTGGAAGTCAGCCGCGCTGACGAGCCGGTCGCGATGCTGCAAATAGCGCGTGATCTGTTTTTCTCCTTCGCCGACGGTTTCAGCTTCCGTACCATTCCAGGTGCGCACTGGATTCGTCACTTTCAATCCGGCCGGCAGCGACGGACTGCTCTTGATCGCCCCCGCCCCTACATTCCCCGCCGCACCGAGCCCATAGTCATAGCTGGCCCGCAAGGTGGATCCCGCCGGTGGACGCTTGCCGCGGAAACCATCGCCAAACTTGATCTCTCCCGATTCTGAATTGACCACAAACACTTCGGCAGGTCGCTTGGCCGGTGGCGGCGCGCCAGGCGGCAATCTCAAGTCAGGCACCTGCACCTCCGGACCTGCGCTCAGCAAGTCATCAATCTCGTACCACTGCTCCGTCGACCTGCTGTCCAGGGTTACGCTCAAACGCACGGACTCTGGCACCACGGGGGTGCTCGACAAGACCACCACTTGATCGGGCGCGCCGGTGCCGGCTGGCAAGAGCTCGTTGTTGACATGCGCGCGCTGCGTTACAAACACCGTGTTGATGCCCACCCACAACAGACGGGCGCGCACCGCGGCCGTCGACGTGATGCGCAACCACGTGATCACGCGATCGTTGAGATTCGTGTCTTCGAGGGCTGGCGGAAGATCACCGACACCGGGCTCGAGGGGGTCGAGGTTGTCCCACAACTTCAATTCGGCGGCCGGCGGTAAGGTGATATCTACGATGCCCGGCGCTGCCAGCACATCGGTCTGTGCGCTTGCCTCCAGCGATTTGTATTGTGGCTTGCGCTGCGCCGGATCGGTTGACAGTCCTCCGCTGCCGGGAATTCTCGGAATCTGATATTGCAGCAATGTTGCCCCTTCCGGGTTGGCCTGACCACCGGGCGCGAGCCTACGAGTCACGTCTTCAAGCACAGGCACGATTCCGAGGCTGAGAGTTTTTCCGGCAATCGCTGCACGCGCATCATCGAGCAACGCAGTGTTGTCATCGGGTCGCAGCAGCAGTGCGATCCAGAGCGAGCCGTCCACCGTTTCCTGTCCGAGATCGACGCCGTTAGTCTTCCGCGGATCGAGCGGCACGCTTTGATAAAGGTCGAACTCCGGCTCGCTCGATTCCGGCGGACCGAATGAGGAATAAAGGAGCCGGTAATAATCCTTCACTTTCTGATCCGCATTGAGAAACTTGCGTTTGTAAAAACACCGCGCCTCGATGGGTAAGACATCGAGACCACGCTCAGTACGAAACGGCACCTGACCGGCACGCACTTCGAGCCCGCCATTCAGTGTCAAAGTTTCGACCGGGCCTCGTTCGTTGCTGAAAGTGACGAGCCCGCGCGCGGATGAAGCCGGCTGCAGCGGCACGCCGAGCAACGAGAGAAATTTGCGCCGATTACGTTCAGGAATCTGATTACTGCGATAGAGCAGGTTCTCCGTGAGGAACGCGAAGACTTCGATCAACGTGACGCCCGGATCGCTCTTGTTGAAATTGGTCCACTCAGGATTATGTACTGGGACGCGCGCCAGCGCCTCGTCCAGCAGTTCCTGGTAGCGTCGATCATCGAGGGTGGGGATGGTTAAGGGCATCTTTACATCTCTACTCGTTCAGCCACCCAGGGTTACGTTTAAGCTCACGCGCTCACGCACGTTCGTGGCAACGAGGCGGTAGGTGACCGTCGCCACTGCGCCCTGCGGATCGCTCTCATCCGGGTCTACGGCCACGGATTCGACCCGCACGCGTGGCTCCCACTCGGCCAGCTCCTTCTCGACGCGATCCTGAATGACATGTCGGGTCGTGACTGTGTTTGGCTCAAAGAGAAACTCGTTGAGGCTGCCGCCAAAGTCAGGCAGCCGCAGACGCTCGTTCTGTTCAGTCAGCAAAATGACGCGGATCGCCTCGCGCACGTTCACTTCGCCTTCCGACCACGCAACTCGTCCGTCCGGCCCCACGCGTGGCGGAAAACTTATTCCCCGGCCAAATAACTGTCCGCTGTCCAACATATGTCTCTCCTAATCAACTCTCCTTGGCTTTAAACCTCGGCAACGGGAAACACAAAATGAAAAATGGAATCCACTTGAAGATGAGATCGAATAAGAAAACAATGACCATCAGCAAGATCAGAGCGCAGATAGTGATAATCGGAATTGAAAGCGAGCAGATCATGCCGAACTCGACACCACCACCACCCGTGCACGCGCCCTGCTCGGGCGCCGACATATCGAGGTCTTTGTGAAACGGCCAGGGCAGTACGGAAAGCACGAGGTCGCCGAGCGAAAGACTTTTGAAGCGTCCTATTTGCCCGCACAGCATGTCCGAGATCATGAAGGCCGTATTCTTGTCGTGCTTGCGAAGACCGGCGGGCGATGTGTCTATAGGGAGCGCGATGCGGATGGGACGCGCCGGAGCATCAGGGTCGAAAAATCCGGCCATCTGAAAGGGGATGCTTGCATCACTAACGACGGGCGGATCGAGCGGTCCGCAATTCGGTCTTTCATAGACGCAGCGAATCGTGAATAGTCCCTCACGCTCAACATGTGGACGCGTAGCAGCAAGCGGCGGCGGCGGCTCCAGCGCGTCGGAATCGACCGGCAGCGCTTTCACTACGTACGCGGCCAGCTTGTCAACATTGTCCCGAGTGGTCAGGATCGGTCGTTCGATGATCTGGTCGTCGTCCAGGTCGAGCGCCACACCTGAGAGAGTGGGAACTTGTGGCGCGATTACATTCTCACCGGGATCAGCCAGTGGGAAGAGGAAGTGCGGCCACAGCGGATCCGGCTGGCTCCGGTTGTATGAGACCTTGACTCGTTCAAGGTTGCGTTTGTCCTTCGGCTTATCGCCGTCCAACGCGATCATTCGACGCAGTGCGTCTCGCAGATTCGAAGCCACATCTGAAGTCTGATAGATAACTTTCGGCGGCGAAATTCCTAATGAAATTTGCTCGGAGATCTGATTCTGGATCAGCACATTACTCAAAGACGCGGGCATGAGTGTCTGTTCAAGTGCGCTGAGCAGATCGAGCTGTGAATGCGTCAGTGTGCTCAGATTGGTTCCCGTTCTAATCGAGGTCCAAACGTCCGGAAGGTACTGCTGTAGGTAATCGGTAAAGTCGAGCAAAAGGAGCCAGGACACGGTTTGTATCTGCTCGCGCGTTGTCTTGAGGAAGACGTTGACGACCGCAACACCACCGTCCTTCATCGGAGGCGCGGGGTTTATGTCGATGGGTGAGGCTGGGCCACCTTTGATTTTTTTTCGAGTATCTTCGGCGCGCGTGATCAATGTTTTCCATGGTTCCGTCACCTGGGTGCGGAACAAGATCTTCCGCGCCGTCTTTTTCGTCACTCCGTTGCCGATCGAGCCTGCGCCTCCATTTCCGTTGGAGAGAGGTGCGCCCATGTACGCTTCGCGCTTGCCTACAGGGATGATCCCGCCAAACAGGCGACGCCGGCGCTCGTCCGTCTCGGTGAAGTTCACGGCGAAAAGCGGCAATTGGTCTTCGCCCTTGACGAGGTCAACCGGCACTCCCTTTTCATCAAGCTTCACCTTCTTCCAGACATTTCCCTGCTGCGTAACCACGAAGCCATATTCGTCAAACTCTTTTGTCGCGCCAACTGCGGTCTGAACCGGCTGCTTCTCAATGAGGCGGCGCAGGACAAAAGTCATGGTTTCAGCCCGACCCACACTAACCAACTTGTCCGGCAAGCCGGCAGTGCGGCAAACACAGCAGGCTGCGATTAGGTAGAAGCGCTGGTGTGCAGGTTGATAAAGCTTGAGTTGGCTTTCCACCCGCTTCTGTTTCGTCTGCGCGAGTGCTTGTTTCCCGAACGGCACCGGCAAGGCTGAGGCGAGCGCCCTTCGTTCGCCGGCAAGACGCAGACGCTCGAGCCGCAGATCAAAACCTGTGAGACGCGCAGGCGGGAGAGGTGTCTTCTGCGGACCGCGCCATGTCTCAGGCTGAGCGAGATATTCGACGAGTCTTCTTGGATCGCTATCCAGCATTGCCATGAAGTCGTCCATGAAGGAATCGGTGGCGAAGCGCAGGATAGCCGGCTGGCGAAACGCGGCGCGCCCGGGATCGTCTATGTCGTCGGCCGCCGCCGGCCACAGTGGCGACGGAGCAGCCCATTGAGCGATGTCCTTCATCGTGACCTCACCAGATATTGCCCGCGCCCGGCGTGTAGGAACTGCTGACCACGCTGTTGCTGATTAAAGTGTCGCATTGCACAACGCCACTGAATTTCGACATCCCCGCGTCAACCGTCACCATACCCGCCGAGATCGCTACTTGGCTGGCCTTGATAGTCACCTTGGCCGAAGCCGTGATGGTGATACCGCTTGTTTCGAGTTTCACCGAGTTGCCGTTGCTATCGACGATCTCTACCGAGCCAGGCCCATCCTTCATCGTCAGCTTCTGCCCACCCGGCGTCTCAACGATGAACTTTTCTTTCCCTGTGCTATCGTCCATCGTGAGCTTCACTCCGTTCCGCGAGCGCAGCACCTTGCGATCGTTTTTGCCCGAGCTGTCCATCGAATCAGGTGGCGAGTCGCTGCCGTTCCACAATCCGCCAATCACGTATGGACGGCGCGGGTCGCCCCCCTCGAAGATCACCAAAACCTCATCGTTGGTATCGGGAATGAACCAACTACCGCGATTGTTGCCGCCCATCATGGTCGCCAGTCGCGCCCACACTTCGTATCGCCCATCACCCGTGTCAGGCGCCCAGGGTAATGTCACTCTCACACGCCCCTGCCCGTCCGGATCCTTGATGTCGCTCACGAGCGCAGGGAAGGCGCCATACCAGCGTCCACCCAGCCCGCTGGGCACTCGCACATCCAAAACCATTTCGAGAGGTTGTTTGTGGAACATCTTTAGCCCCGTCCGATTCCTGGACGCTCCGCGCGGAACTCGGTGCGTAGACCTTTCCTGTCGAAGCGATGCCTGACTTCAGCCACGTAATACTTCCCACTGAATAGCGGGCCCAGGTTCTGTAAATCGATAGTGGCCCCGGCGCGCAGCTTTGTGTTGGTTTTGGCCACGCCACAGCCGACCAGAAACCTTCGCGCGCTCATCTTGAAGAAGGCTTCCGCCTCGTACTGAGCTTCCTGGCTATTGAGCGGCACTGTATGAACCAAAGCTTCCTTTCGCCCACCCAGGGCAGACTTCAGAATGCTTACGCCGCTGGTGTCACCATTTAACTCACTGCTTATCGCAGACTCGCTTGCTTCGTGTTGCAGCCTCGATTTGCTTGACACATCCCAGCCATTGACACTCACGCTGCTGCGTTGCAGCGCCAGGTCAGCAAGAACCCTGAACTCGCGTAGTTGGTCTCCCCGCGCCATCCGCAAGTTGCCGCCGTTGCGATTCGCCCTCGACGCGGCATGGAGCGTGCTCCCGTCCATCCAAACTTCGGCGTCGATGGCACGCGCGCGTTCCCGCATGAAGGCGAGATCGCTCTGATTAACCTGGGCCAGCACTTTGTAGCTGGGGCCAGTCACGTTTACGCTGGGAGTCAAACCATGGTCGTTGGCGATCTGGTTGAAGACCTGTGAATCGGTGGCGTCGTCGAAAGTGCGTGTGCGGCGAGTCATGCGCAAATCCTGAAAGCGGTCCTCGGCCAGTACGCTGATCTCAGGCGTTTCTCCGTCAGGGTAGTTAGCTTCGAGTCCCATGATCTTGCCGTTGAAGAGCGTGTTTTCCGCCAGCTTGATCTGAAAGTTTTTGCCGAAATCGAGAGTACGGCGGTCAAAATAAAGAAAGTCGATCTTGTTGTTGACTGTTCCCCAGTTGCTGAATTTCGCTTCGCAGCGATACAGCCCACTAACGTGCTCGACGATCAGGAGACTGCTCATTCCACCCGCCAGTTCAGGTTTCTCCTGCCCGCCGACCAGAATCGCTGGTCGCGCCGGGCTCAGTTCTGTTGTGAGATTCTCAGGCATCGATTATTAGTGAGCCCAGACACGCTCGCAGCGCTCGAGTTGGTGTTCGACTATGTGCTCAATCTCCCATGGTGAAGGAAGATGGCTTGCTCCCTTTTCACTCTCTTGCGAAGCCCTGGCAGGCGGACTTGGCTGAGCCTCTCCGGGCACCACTTCAAACTCGTTAATGACGATTGCCATGATCACTCGCCTCCTCTTTGAAAATTACCTGCCGCCTTTACAGCTAGAACTCTAGTTTTGCGTCGATGTCGATAAGTTGACCCGGTTGGAGTAGACGCGGATTCTCGATGTTGTTCGCGGCGGCGATCGATTGCCAGTCGTCACCCTTGCCTAGTGCCGCCGCGAGTCCTTGAACGGTGCCTCCGGCAGGAGCGGCAATCAACGGCCGCGTGCCGCGCGCGTCTCCGGCCCCCGGTGGTGGCGCTCCCGCCACCTTCTTGAACTCGAACTCGGTGATCTTCTGCTGCAACAAACTCAAGCTCATGGATGCGCGTAGCGGAATTCCTTCGTCAGAGAAAAATTCCAGCGACTCTTCAAGCGACTCCATGATGCCGTCGAAGGAAAACGACCCCCAGATGAAGCGCACCGCCGGCGGCAGGAAGTTCTTCCCTTGCTTAATCGGGGTGATGAAATAGGCTACCTTCTGCGTGAGCTTACGCACGTCGGATTCTTTTTGTACTCCCGCAGGAACCTCGGCGGTGACGTCAAACCAGAGTTGCAGGCTTAGCTTGGTGGTACCCGCGCCGACGACCTGGAGTCCAGCCGTGCCTTTCTGATCGGCGGAGGCGATTTGATTGGCGAAGCTCACCTTGAGCGTCTCCGGGTTGAATTGCACGATTGCGTCGTGCGCTCCCTTGACAGGTTTGAAGTTTGCGTCAAGTTGCTGAAGTTCCGCTTTGGCTAGCTCAGGCATTGGTACTCTCCTGCGGACTTACTTTTTCACGACTGTCACCTGTGTCGTTGGGAATCACAGCCCGAACGGTTTCGGTGGGTTCTTCAAGGTCAGCGATTCATACGTCAGTTGTAATTCTTCGA
>Ga0070699_100004376_pt1 | contig 12478 bp, 9 predicted proteins | sample KBSK1503metaG_FD_65473 | JGI IMG/M metagenome (GOLD analysis project Ga0070699, IMG submission 65473) | Corn, switchgrass and miscanthus rhizosphere microbial communities from Kellogg Biological Station, Michigan, USA - KBS K1-50-3 metaG | ecosystem: Host-associated > Plants > Roots >...
GACTGGGAAGGCCGCTCCGGCCAGTACACCGACACCAGCCTGCAATCGGTCATCGCCATTCCGCTGCTGATCGGCCAGCGGCTGGTCGGCGCCATCGCGACGGTCCACAACGATCCGTCCCGGGAGGTCGGCGAGGCCGACATCCAGTCGCTCGCGTTCTTCGCTCCCCAGGCCGCCATCGCCATCGAGAATGCCCGGCTGCTGGCGGCCGCGCAGCGCTATTTCGAAAGCCTGGTGGTCAACAATCCGGTCGCGACGGTCAATCTCGACGGGAACTTCAACGTGGTCTCCTGCAACCCGGCCTTCGAAAAGCTGTTCGGCTACACCGAGGCGCAGGCGATGGGCCGCAACCTGGATGAGCTGGTGACCACGCCGGAGACCCGGGCTGAAGCGTTGCAGTACTCCCAGCAGGGTGTAGCGGGACAGATGACGACCGGAACCGGCCGGCGGCGGCGCAATGACGGCACCCTGGTCGACGTGGAGCTGTACACCATTCCGGTGATCGTGGCCGGCGAGCAGGTCGGCATCATCGCGATGTATCATGACATCACCGAGCTGCTGCGCGCCCGCCGGGAAGCCCAGGCCGCCAACACCGCCAAGAGCCACTTCCTCGCCAGCATGAGCCACGAGCTGCGTACCCCGCTCAACGCGATCCTGGGCTACAGCGAAATGCTTCAGGAAGACGCCGCAGCGGAGGGCCACGGCAATTTCATTCCCGACCTGCAGAAGATCGAAAGTGCGGGGCGCCACCTGCTGACCCTCATCAACGACGTGCTGGACCTGTCGAAGATCGAGGCCGGGAAGATGGACTTGTACCTGGAAACCTTCGAGGTACGGCCGGTGCTCGAGGCGGTTGCGTCCACCGTCGAGCCGTTGATCGGCAAGAATGGCAATACCCTTCGGCTGGACTGGGCCGAGAACCTGGGGACGATGCGGGCGGACATAACCCGAATCCGGCAGATCCTGCTCAATCTCCTGTCCAACGCGAGCAAGTTCACCGAGCGGGGGACGATCACCCTTGAAGCCCGGCGCCACTCAACCGAATCCGGGGAGCAATTGACCTTCGCGGTGCGCGACACCGGCGTGGGCATGACGGAAGAACAGCTGGGCCGGCTGTTCCAGGCCTTTGCGCAGGCCGAGGCGTCCACTTCGGCGAAATACGGCGGCACCGGATTGGGACTCGCCATCAGCCGGAAGTTCGCCGAGATGATGGGTGGAGACATTGCGGTCAGCAGCATGCCGGGATCCGGCACTACCTTCACCGTCCGGCTGCCCGCCGTCGTGCCGGAGACCGAACCGGCGCCGATCAGGCTACCCCGGAACGGAGGAAGCCGCCTGGGCACGGTGCTGGTCATCGACGACGATCCGGCCATGCGCACGCTGATGGAACGGATACTCGGGAAAGAGGGATTCCGGGTCATCACCGCGCCCGATGGCCCCACCGGGCTGGAGCTGGCGCGTCGAGAGCAGCCGGTGGTGATCACCCTCGATCTGTTGATGCCGGGGATGGACGGATGGACGGTTCTAGGCGCCCTCAAGGCGCAGGAAGACCTGGCCCACATTCCGGTCATCATGCTGACCATCCTTGACGAACAGCGGATCGGCTTCGCGCTGGGCGCGGCGGAGTATCTCACCAAGCCGATCGAGCGGGATCGGCTGGTCGCGGTCCTCAGGCGCTACAGCCGCAATCCGGGTCTCCCGGTCCTGGTGGTGGAAGACGACAGCGCAACCCGCGCGGTGCTGGGTCGCGCCCTCTCGGGCGAGGGCCGGGTGGTGCGGGAGGCGGAAAACGGGCGCGTCGCACTCGATTATCTGAAGCGGGAGATACCGGGTCTCATCCTGCTCGACCTCATGATGCCGGAAATGGATGGTTTCGAGCTGCTCGCGGCGCTCCGCGAGCGGCCCGAGTGGGAGAAGATTCCCGTCGTGGTCATCACCGCCAAGGACCTGACCGCTGAAGATCATGCCCGGTTGAACGGCGCGGTGCAGCAGATCGTCCCCAAGAACAGCGGCGATCCCCAGGCCCTGCTGGACTACGTCCTGGACCTGGTATCCAGCTCGGCGCTCGAGGTGCCGGCGATGCCGCTGACCGGGGTCTAGATGTCGCCCATCCGCCGTTCCAAGCCGAAGCCGAAGACCGGCTCCCGCCGGCTCACCCCCGCCGCACGGCGTCAGGCCGCCCTGCTCCGGCTCTCCACCGCCATCGCCGCGGCGACCGAGGAGCAGGACATCTGCCGCGCCGTCGTCTCCGGTCTCCAGGACAAGCACATCGGCTACAGCTTCGTGGGGCTGTTCCTGGTAGACGAAGCGACCGGGGACCGGGTGATGCGAGCGGCGGTGGGCTGGTCCGGCCTCAAGGAAGGCTGGCGGGTCCCGGCCGGCCAGGGACTCTCCGCCCAGGCCCTTGCCACCGGCAAGCTGCTCTACACGCCCGACGTCAGGAAAGAGCCGAAGTATGTCCCCGGCCTCAACAGCGGCTGCGAGGTGGATGTTCCGCTCATCATCGACGGCCGCGCGCTGGGCGTCCTGGTGGTGGAAAGCGACCGTCCCACCGCCTTCGACCAGGAAGACTTCGGCATCCTCACCGCCGCCGCCAACCAGGCATCGATCGCGATCGGCCGGGCTCGACTGCTGGCGCAACAGGAGCAGCTGCTGGCGGCCGAGCGGCGCCGGGCCGACGAGCACCAGGCGATTCTCGCGACCCTGGCGGACCTCAGCTCCGAGCTGGAGCTGGAGAAAGTGCTGGAATCGGTCCTGAGCCGCGCGGTGCGGTTGCTGGATGTGAGCGGTGGCGAGCTGGCGGTCTTCCGGCAGGATACCAGGGAGCTGGAGATCGTCGCCAACCAGAACACCGGGCGGGTGTCGCTGGGAACCCGCATCGCGCTGGGCGAAGGCGCGATGGGCCAGGTCGCCAAGACGCTGGAGCCGCTCAGCATCGAAGACTACCGCACCTGGACCGGCCGCTCCACCCGCTACTCCGGGGTGGAGGCTCGCGCGGCGCTGGTGATGCCGCTGCTGATCGGGAAGCGGCTGGTCGGAGCCATCAACTTCTGGCACTCGGTGGAACAGCGCCGCTTTACCGAGAGCGATCTCCGGCTGGCCGGACTGTTCGCGCCCCAGGCGGCCATCGCAATCGAAAATGCCCACTTGTTCATGGCGGCACAGCAACAGCAGCAGTATTTCGCCGAGCTGGTCCGCAACAGCCCGGTCGCCGTGGTGACGCTGGACCCCGATCATCACGTCGTTTCCTGCAATCCCGCCTTCGAGCAGCTCTACGGCTATACCGAATCAGAGATCACCGGCAAGAGCCTGGACGACCTGATCACCACCGAGGCCACCCGGGCCGCCGCGGTCTCCTATACCAGGGAAGCGGGCGATCATGCCGTGCGCGGCATGGGCCAGCGCCGCCGGAAGAACGGCACGATGGTAGATGTCGAGGTACAGGCGGTGCCGGTCATCGTGAACGGGAAGCGGGTCGGCATGATGGGCCTCTACCATGACATCAGCGAGCTGCTGGAGACTCGACGCGCGGCCGAGGCGGCCAACGCCGCCAAGAGCGGTTTCCTCGCCAGCATGAGCCACGAGCTGCGCACCCCGCTCAACGCGATCCTGGGTTACAGCGAGATGCTCCAGGAAGACGCGGCCGATGGCGGGCACGAGGAGATGATCCCCGACCTCCAGAAGATCCACTCGGCCGGCCGCCACCTGCTCACCCTGATCAATGAAGTCCTGGATCTCTCCAAGATCGAAGCCGGCAAGATGGAGCTGTACCTGGAGACGGTGGAGGTGAAGAAGGTGGTGGAAGACGTGGCCACCACGGTGCGGCCCCTGGTGGAGCGGAACGGCAACCGCCTGGAGATCGAGGTCCACGGCGACCCCGGCTCCATGCGGGCCGACGCCACCCGGGTCCGCCAGGTCCTGCTCAACCTGCTCTCCAACGCGGCCAAGTTCACCGAGCACGGCGTCATCACGCTGGGAGCGGAGCGCGAAGCCGATGCGATGGTCTTCCGGGTGAGCGATACGGGAATCGGAATGACGACGGAGCAGCTGGGGCGGCTCTTCGAGGCCTTCACTCAGGCCGAAGCCTCGACCACCAGCAAGTATGGCGGCACCGGGCTGGGGTTGGCCCTGTCTCGAAAGTTCTGCCAATTGATGGGCGGCGACGTGACCGTGGCCAGCGTGCCCGGCAAAGGCTCCGTCTTCACCGCCCGGATTCCACTGGCCGGCGCGCCGGCGGAAGAGATCCCGGTGCCAGTCGCCGCCGGGGCCCGCGGCGCAACAGTCCTCATCATTGACGATGATGCCGCGGCCCGCAATCTCCTGGCGCGGTCACTCGGCAAGGACGGATTCCGGGTGGTGGAAGCAGGGTCGGGCGAAGCCGGACTCCGGCTGGCGGCCGAAACCAATCCGGACGTGATCACGCTCGATGTCGTCATGCCGGGAATGGATGGCTGGGCGGTGCTGACCCGCCTCAAGAGCGACCCCGAGCTGGCCGACATCCCCGTGGTCATGGTCACCATCGTGGATGAAAAGCACCTGGGCTTTACCCTCGGCGCCACGGAATACCTCACCAAGCCGATCGACCGGCAACGACTGACCGCAGTAGTGAAGGCGGCAATGGAGGACCAGGAAGGCTGGAGGGTTTCCGAGGCAGAAACCCTGCTCACCGAAATCCGCGGCATCGTGAAGGCCCGGGCTCACACGAGGTCTGCCACCGGATGAGCCCGCGCAACCTTACCACAGTCGCTCCCAGGCAAGCGGCCCTGCTCCGGCTCACCACCGGAATCGCCGCGGCGCGGGATGAAGCGGAGCTGTACCAGTCGGTGGTGACCGGCCTCCATGACGAGGGACTGGGTTACAGCGTCGTCGCCATCCTGCTGGTGGACGAGGCAAGCGGCGACCGGGTCCTCCAGGCCTCCTTCGGGTGGCCGGATGTCCCCGACGGCTTTCGGCTTCCGCCCGGCCAGGGCCTGAGTGAACGTGCCCTTGCCGACGGCCGCACCCACTACACGCCTGATGTGCATCGCGAGGGCAGCTACCGCCCCACCCGGGTGACCGGGTCCGAGCTCGATGTCCCGCTGCGGGTGGATGACCGCACCATCGGCGTATTGGTCGTCGAATCGGCGGACACCGACGCCTTTACCGACGAAGACATGGAGATTCTCGAAGCCGCGGCTCAGCAGGCGAGCATCGCCATCGGCAGGGCCCGGCTGCTGGAAGCGGAGCGGAGGCGAGCCGACGAGCGCAAGGCGCTGCTCGACACCGTGGCCCAGCTTTCCAGCGATCTCGAATTGCCGCGCGTCCTCGAATCGGTGCTGGAGCGGGCGGTCACCCTGCTCAGGGTGACCGGCGGCGAAGTCGCCATCTATGAAGAAGAGACCCGGGAGATGCTGGTCGTCGCCAGCAAGAGTATTGGCAAGGAATCCACCGGGACCCGGCTCAAGGTCGGCGAAGGCGCCATGGGAACCGTTGCCCGGACGCTGGAGCCGCTGATCATCCCGTCCTATCACGAGTGGCTGGGGCAATCGGGGCAATACTCCGACACGATGGTTCATTCGGTGATGGCGGCACCGCTCCTGATCGGGCGCCGGCTGGTGGGCGCGCTGGCCCTGCTGCACTCGGATCCCGCCCGAGTGTTCGATGAAGAAGACCTGCGCCGGCTCAACATGTTCGCGCCCCCGGCGGCAATCGCCATCGAAAACGCCAGGCTCTACACCGCGGCGCGGCGGGAACGGCAGTACCTGGAGACGCTGGTCTTCAACATTCCGGTCGCCATTGTAACGCTGGACCGGGACGACAACGTCGCCTCCTGCAATCCGAGGTTTGAAGAGTTGTTCGGCTATACCCGCGCCGAAGCGCTGGGCCGGAACCTGGACGACCTGGTCACCGACGAGACCACGCGGGCCGAAGCGCTGGCCTACACCCAGCAGGCCAACACCAAGCGGCAGTCGGTGCACGGCATGGGCCGGCGGCGCCGGAAGGACGGGGCTCCGGTCGACGTGGAAATCCTGGCAGTACCCATTCTGATGGACGAGGAGCAGGTCGGGCTGGTCGCCCTCTATCACGATGTCACCGAGCTGCTCCACGCCCGCCGCGACGCCGAGGCGGCCAACGCCGCCAAGAGCCAGTTCCTCGCCAGCATGAGCCACGAGCTGCGCACGCCGTTGAACGCGATCATCGGTACAGCGAAATGCTCCAGGAAGAACTCGAGGAACAGGGCAACAGCGCGCATGGCTCAGATCTCCAGAAGGTGCAGACGGCGGGCCGCCACCTGCTGGCGCTAATCAACGACATTCTCGATCTCTCCAAGATCGAGGCCGGCAAGATGCAGCTCCACCTGGAGGACTTCGAGCTCCGCCCGATGGTCGAGGACGTGCTGAGCACCGTGGCGCCGCTCGCCAAGCGCAACGGCAATGCGGTCACTCTGACTTGCCCACCCGACCCCGGCTCCATGCACGCCGACCTCACCAAGGTCCGGCAGATGTTGTTGAATCTTCTGTCCAACGCCACCAAGTTCACCAAGGGCGGCAGCATAACGCTCACGATCGACCGGGAGAACGATTCCGGCTCGGGCGAGGAGATGGTGGTCTTCACGGTGGCCGATAACGGGATTGGGATGACGCCGGAGCAGATGGACCGGCTGTTCGAGGCCTTTGCCCAGGCCGAGGCCTCCACCACCAGCAAGTACGGCGGGACCGGACTCGGTCTCGCGATTACGCGGCGCTTCAGTACCATGATGGGCGGCGATGTCCAGGTCCAGAGCGAGCCGGGCCGCGGCTCCGCCTTTACGATACGTCTGCCCGCGGCCGTGCGGACCCCGCAGAAGGGATGACCATGCCCAGAATCCTTCTGGTCGAAGACAACGAGATGAACCGCGACATGCTGTCGCGCCGGCTCATCCGCAAAGGCTACGAGATCGTGGTCGCCGTAGACGGGAAGCAGGGCGTGGACATGGCGGTCGAGGGCGGCTACGACCTGATCCTGATGGACATGAGCCTGCCCGAGATCGACGGGTGGGAAGCGACCCGCCAGGTCCGCGCGCACCCCAATGGCAAGAGCGTCCCCATCGTCGCCCTGACGGCTCACGCCATGGCGGGCGACCGGGAAAAGGCGCTCGCGGCCGGTTGCAACGACTACGATACCAAGCCGATCGAGCTCTCCCGGCTGCTGGAAAAGATCGAGGCGCTGCTGAAGGGGAGTCCGGCGTGAACGCGGGCGGGGACGCCCGCGGTACCCTGTCGGTCGGTGAGTTACGCCATGACCTGCGCACGCCGGTCAACCACATCGTGGGTTACGCCGAGATGTTGCTGGAGGATGCCAGCGAGCCCGGATACGCCGACTGCCGGAGCGCATTGGAAGACACCTTGAAGGCCGCCCGCGAAGTTCTCGCCCTCATTAATACCACGCTCAATCCCGCCAAGACCGAAGTTGGAAGCGAGGAGCTGGCCGGACTCTATCGATCCATGAAGGGGCCGCAGGGCCGCATCCTCGGCCACATGCGCGCGCTGCTCGGTTCCGAGAGCCTGCCTCCCGTCGAGTCGTTCGGCCAGGACCTGCTCCGCATCAAGGCGGCGGCGGAGCGGTTGGTGCCGGCGGATCATGGTCCTGAGGCCGCGGCACCGGCGTCCGACCGCCGATCGCAGCCGCGGAAGGTCGCCGGCTCGGGCGCCCGGGTCCTGGTGGTGGACGACGTCGAGGACAACCGCGAGGTCCTGCGCCGCCGCTTGGAGCGCGAGGGATACGACGTCACCTCGGCGGGTGACGGGCGCGAGGCCCTGACCCGGATTGGCGGGACCCCGTTCGACCTGGTGCTGCTGGACGTGTTGATGCCGGAGCTGGACGGCTACGCCGTGCTGGAGCAGCTCAAGAGCGATCCGGCCACCCGGGACATCCCCGTCATCATGATTTCCGCCATGGATGACATGCCCAGCGTGGTGCGCTGCATCGAGCGGGGGGCGGAGGACTTTCTCCCCAAGCCCTTCGACGCGGTGCTGCTCCGGGCCCGGATCAGCGCCAGCCTCGAGAAGAAGCGGCTCCGGGACCAGGAGAAACGCTACCTGGAAGAAGTGCAGCGGGTCATCGAGGCGGCGAGCGCGGTGGAAGCGGGCCGGTACACCGCCGGCAGCCTGGCTTCGATTGCGCACCGGGACGATGCGCTGGGCCGGCTGGCCCGGGTGTTCGACGGCATGGTGACCCAGGTGAAGGAGCGGGAGGAGCGGCTGCGGAAGCAGATCCGCGAGCTTCGGGGCGATATCGACGTGGCCCGACGGGAGACCGCCGACTTCGCCGCGACGATGGATGCCGGCAACCTCACCACCGGCGCCAGGTTCGCCGAGCGCTATGAGATTCTCGCGGTGGTTGGACGCGGCGGAATGGGCACCGTGTACCGGGCCCGGGACCTCGAGCTGGAGCAGGATGTCGCCATCAAGACGCTGCGCTCGGAGTTTCTCGCGGACGACAGCATCCTGGAGCGGTTCAAGAGCGAGATCCGGCTGACCTATCGCATCACTCACCGCAACGTGGTGCGGACCCACTACTTCGGCGAGTGGGGCGGGGCCTACTACCTGACCATGGAGTTCGTGGAGGGCGTCACGCTGCGGCAACTCATGGATACCCGAGGCCGGCTCAGCGTTCCGTCCACGCTGGCGATCGGCATCCAGCTGGCGGAGTCGCTGGCGGTCGCGCACGAGCAGGGGGTCATCCATCGCGACATCAAGCCGCAGAACCTGCTGCTCGACCCCGAGGGCGTGCTCAAGGTGATGGACTTCGGCATCGCCCGGCTGGCGGAGCGGACCAGCAATATCACCGAGGTCGGCCTGGTGGTGGGCACGCCGGCCTACGCGTCGCCGGAGCAGCTGCTGGCCGACGAAGTGGATGCCCGGAGCGACCTCTACTCGACCGGCCTGGTGCTGTATGAATGTCTCACCGGGCGGCTGCCGTTCGAAGCGAAGAGCGCCATCGCGCTCATCAGCAAGGTCCTCACCGAGGTGCCGGTGCCGCCGGCGCAGGTCAATCCCGAGATCCCGTCCGCGCTGTCGTCACTGGTGCTCAAGCTCATGGCTCGCGCCCCGGAGGATCGGGTCCAGTCGGCGCGCGAGCTGGCAAAACAGCTGGCCGAGCTGGCCTGACGACATCCGAATGAAGTACCTGATTCTTGCCGTTCTGCTGCTCACCCAATCGCCTTTCCCCATCACCTTCGAGGACGGACCCGCTCCGGGTCGGATCACCGATCAATACCCCGGGGTCAGCTTCAACCGCCCGTGGCTGGTGGACTATGCCGCCGCGGGCGCCCCCGGATTTCCCCATTCGGGAACCCACGCACTCACGCTCTGCCAAGAGCGACAGCCCTGCCGGGACACGACGTTCGTGCTCACCTTTGACCGGCCAGAGCAACGAGTCAAGCTCTGGGCCGGCGTCCCGGGACTTTCGACGCAGACTATCTTCGTCATCGAGGCGTACGACAGTCTGGGGACCTTCATGGGGAACTCGGGAGCCGGAGTGAATCCCGGCAACCTTTCCCGCATCGAGCTGCCGCTGGAGATTCACACCGACTCGAATCAGATTTCGTCGGTCAGGATCCTGGTGCAGGGCCCCTTCATCCCCGGCTTCGCCATCGACGACATCGAGTTCGCGCGGGCGGGTGAACTGCGGGAGGCAACGTCGCAGCCGGATGTCGATATCCGAACCGACACCAGCTCCACCATCCCGGCCGCTCCGAGCGACCGCTGGCGTTTGGCCATTTCCTTTGCGGTGATCCTCGCAGGAATGGCGTGGCTGTTCCTGAGACGCGGCCGCCGCTAGGTCCTGCCCGGGCCATCTGGCCCATGCCGTCCAATCTCATATCTCCCTATCGTTGATCCGAGAGGCCACCTGGCCTTCGAGAATTCTCATAGGGAGAACGACATGACTGACCCCGCATCCACAACTCTGCTCGATCTGTCCAATCAGCTCGCCCGCGCCGTCGAAACCGGCGCCGCAAGCATCGTCGCGGTTCACGCCCGGCCCCAGCTCGCCTCGACCGGCATTCACTGGCGGGATGGACTGGTGGTTACCACCAACGGCACCGTTCGCCGGGACCAGGATCTCGCCGTCACTCTTCCCAACGGCAAGCGAATCCCTGCCACCCTGCAGGGCCGCGACCCATCGACCGACCTAGCCCTGCTGAAAATCGCACCGGGCTCGCTCCCCCTCCCCGCGTTCGGCGATTCCGCGGGACTCAAGCCCGGGCACCTGGTGCTGGCGCTCGCTCGCATCGACGATGCCGGTCCTCGGGCCGCGTTCGGTGCGGTGAGTCTCATTGGCGGCCCCTGGCGGCCCTGGGGCGGCGGCGAGATTGACCGGCTGCTCCAGAGCGACCTGACCCTCTATCCCGGATTCGGGGGCGGACCGCTGGTAGACGGCGGTGGCCGGGTGCTGGGGATCAACTCCGGCCGGCTGAGCCGGCCGTTCGCCACCACGCTGCCAGTGGAGACGGTGAACCGGGTGCTCGATCAGCTCGCCAGCCGGGGCTACGTGCGCCGGGGCTACCTGGGCGCCGGAATGCAGGCGGTGCGGCTTCAGCCCAAGCTGAGAGAGCGATTGAAGCTGAGCCGGGAAGGCGGACTGCTGATCAGCACCATCGAGACCGACGGACCGGCGTCGGCCGGCGGCCTGCTGCTGGGCGACGTGATCGTCAGTATCGACCAGCGCCCGGTCGCGGAACCCGAGGACGTGCTCAAAGTGTTGACAGGAGACACCGCCGGCCGCTCGCTCACCCTCGAGCTGGTGCGGGGCGGGAGCCTGGAGAAGGTGGATGTGTTAATCGGAGAGCGGCCCCGGTAGTCTTTCATTCCGAGAAGCGAAGCGACGAGGAATCTCAAGTGCAAATGACATTGGTCCCTGATTTGAGCGCCATTGCGAAACGAGTGCAGGCCAGCGTTGTGCAGGTGCGGCCGGGCGAAGCCGGCGGCGCGGGGGTCGTGCTCCGCAAGCGTGATGGCGCGCTGGTGATCATCACCAACGCCCACGTCGTACGGGGCAAGGTGGGCGCCGAGGTTTCGATCGTGGCGGACCGGGGGGAGGTTCGCACGGCGCGGGTGGGACGAATTGAGGGCCATCGCGACATCGCGTACCTTGACCTCACCCCCAACCCCCTCTCCATGAATGGAGAGGGGGATCTTTTACCGGCAGAGGTGGGTGACCTTTCGGCAGTCCGGCCGGGCCACCTCGTCATCGCGGTGGGACACCCATTCGGCCTCCCCAACGCCGTCACTGCCGGCGTCATTCATTCAGTGGGTCCGGTGCGTTGGGAGCCGCGGCTCGGCAACGGCGCTCCCACTCTCTCATGGATCCAGGCCGACATCCGCCTGGCTCCCGGCAACTCGGGCGGCCCGCTTTCGGACGTCGAGGGCCGGGTGATCGGCATCAACACCATGGTGGCCGGCGGGCTCGCGCTCGCGGTGCCGATTGGGGAGATCGAGCTCTGATTCGGGTCTGGATAGCGGTCCGGGACGCGGAACGGCGGGCCGCGATGGTGCGGATGCTTCGAACCGAGGCCTCGGTACTGCTGGTGAGCGGCGAGGACGAGGCCGACATAGTGGTGCGAGACACCCGCACCGAAACTTCCTATCTTGCAACGCCCGCCACCGACGACCTGACCTCCCGCGAGCTGGAGGTGCTGCGGCTGGTGACGGCCGGGCTGGACAATCGGGCCATCGGCCAACAGCTTGGCATCACTCGCTCCACGGTCAAGCACCACCTCGAGGCGGTGTATGCCAAGCTGAACGTGCATGGCAGGGCGGAGGCAGTTCGGGAAGGATTGCGCCGGGGCCTGATTCCACTTTAAACCTCACCCCTACCCTTCTCCATGAATGGAGAGGGGATCTCCTTTACCATGGTACACTCATGTCTAGTCTGTACCTCGCGCTCAAATTCCTCCACGTCGTTGGCGTAATCTTCTGGATCGGAGGGATCACGGCGATGACGATCTGGACCGTCCGGGCCGGGAGCGACCCGGATCGCCGATCGCTGGCGGTCACGCTGCGCCACGCCCTGTTCTATGGGCAGCGGGTGGTCGGTCCATCTTCCGGGGTGGTGCTGCTGGCCGGCATCGCCATGGTGATCCAGGCCAAGATCGGGTTTGGCACGCTTTGGATCGTCTGGGGATTGGCGGGAATCCTGATTCACTTCATTCTCGGGTTTACCGTCCTGAGCAAGAATGGCCAGCGCCTGGCCCAGATTGCCGAGAGCGGGACCCCGGATCCGGGCGCTCTCGACCAGGTGCTGCGACGGCAGAAGACGGTGGCCACGATCTACGTTCTCATCATGCTCAGCGTGGTGTGGGCGATGGTGACCAAGCCGACGTAACCTCACCCCTGTCCCCTCTCCGTGAACGGAGAGGGGAACCGCTATTGAAGATTTCGACCAGTGGGAACTTCCCTCTCCATTTATGGAGAGGGGGTCGGGAGGTGAGAAGGGCGAAAAGGTGGTCGGAGTCCAT
>Ga0070699_100004377_pt1 | contig 12477 bp, 9 predicted proteins | sample KBSK1503metaG_FD_65473 | JGI IMG/M metagenome (GOLD analysis project Ga0070699, IMG submission 65473) | Corn, switchgrass and miscanthus rhizosphere microbial communities from Kellogg Biological Station, Michigan, USA - KBS K1-50-3 metaG | ecosystem: Host-associated > Plants > Roots >...
CCGTCAGCCTCGCGGGCGCCGCGGGGACAGCCCATGTGACGCCTTCCGAACGGCAGAAGGGACTCGTGGCGCGTCACGTGGTCCGTTCAGCAACGCGAGGGAGCGAGGACTTGGGTCCAAATCGCAAATCCCGGTTTACCCCGGTTGGCCGCGCGCTCAGCATGAGCGACACAGGTGAGTGGAACCAGATGGTCCGAGCATTCCGCCTGAGCTCGCTCAGTGAGTTTATCCACTTATCCACAAGAATCCACAATGCCGAGATCGCCCAGTCTGGTGGCCATCCGACAGCGGCCCCCTTCGCGAAGCCAGGAAAACAGCGGGCCCAACGCGTGATGTGTCGAAAAGTCTGGTCGTTACGCGGTGATAAAGGCATCGAGACCACGAATGCCGCATTTCTCTTGGCGATCTTCGCTCTTGATCTTGCGGCGCGGGGCACCCAGGGTTGCGGGGACGCTTCGAGGGAGACCGAGGGCTCAGCCATCTCCTTGACGGAGGGACCCGTGAGAATACTGGTCATGAGCATGACAGGCTTGGGATTGATGATCTCGGAATGCGCCGCCCAGTACCCGTCGCCCGCGACGCCACGGGCGCAGTTCGTGCAGGATTACTACGAATGCCGGCAAGAAGCCTCGGACGCCTGGCAAACTCAACGGTACTCTCAGCAACCGATCATTGTTCCTCCCCCGAATAATCCGAGCGCGACCGACCCCCCAGAGCTTCAAACCCACTCGGCCATCAGCGCCTACCAGGCACAGTTGTTCCAATCCTGCATGAAGGCACGGGGCTATAAGCTGACGCAGTAACGCCTCGGAGTCCTGACTCCTTCGCGACCGACGCCGGCGCAGAATCGCCCCACCGGAAACGGGCCGCCGTGCCACTGGTTCCAGAGGCTTTCAGCAGCTTCGCGAGTCAGCGGGTCCAACTCCGTCTGGGCCCGCCGGCAGCCGGTCGCCGGCGATCGCGATTCTCTCGGCGCGACCGGCGTCACGCCGTACGAGATCAGCGAGCGCGTTACGTTTGATCCCGACCCCAGCTCCACTGGAGTGATCCGGCCCGAATGGTCGCGATGACCTCAGGTGAGCTCGGGCAGGCCGTCGCCCGTTTCGAATCCGTAGACCTGGATCAAGACGCCCATCGCACGGCTCACGGCTGCGGCATGACGCTCGAGGGCGATGCAGGCCATATCCCTCGGCGACCCCGAATTCGATGACCGCGATAGCCTCGTGGCCTTTCCCGCATGGCCTGCTGTGCGGCGTGGAGAACGCCGAACAGGTATTGCGGGTAATCAGCGGCGTCCCAGAGTGACTTCACCCGGGGCGAGAATGGGAACACACGAACGAGTGGCTGCACGAGCCGACGGAACGGCGGCTCCTTGGCCGCGGCGGTGAGTATCGATCCAATCGTCATGGGCACGCGACGATACTGAAGACCGCGTCAGACCGTCAAGTGCAGAACCGGCGAGCCGTGGCCGCTGCACTTGCTGGCGATCTTCCGCAGTCCGGCTCCGTTGCCGGTAGCCAACGATAGCCCATTCGCCTGGTTCTTCGGGAGAAAGGCGCGGATGCCATCGGCCCATTCCTTGTTCGCGGGCTTCATCGCCGCAGAGAGGTCTGGCGAAGGACGGGCAATGCAGTGAACTTCTTCGTAAATTTCGGGGCTTCACTCGATTGCGCACGATCGCAGGCAAACGGCCCCCAGGGGAGACGGCGCCTGGCTTGGGCACATGATGTTCTCATTCCTCCTCCGTCGAATAACCAGAATTCGACCGACTCCACACTCAACGCCAAAGACCTTAGACCTTCGGACCCAGGCGGCCATCATCGACTACCGGGCACATTTGTTTCAATTTCGCATGAAAGCACGGGGCTAGTTCGGTTCGGGGCGGGGTCAGCAGGCGCGCCCCGAGAAGGCTCTCGATCACCTAATGGAGATCCCGGAACGCTGATTGGGTCCGCTAGCACGGAGGGCGCGTTACCGCTATTGTGCAGCTTGTCGGCAGGCGGCGCGCAGCTCGCCGACGTCGAGAGCCGTGACTGTCCGTCCCGCCACAATGGTGGGGTAGCTATAGACGGGCAACGGTCTCTCGAGCGCTTGATAAACCTCATCCAACGCCGTCCTCAACTCGAGCACGTGAACGGCGCTGATCGGCGTTGTTCCAGGCGTGATCGTGGAATCGGTCCAAGCGAAGGCCGGGAGCCGGTTCAGCTCACGAAGGGAATCGATCGCCGACCGGAGCTCGGTAATGTGCACCGCTTTTATCACCGTGGTCTGAACAAGCAGGGGATCGTCGGTGAAGCTACCGGAGAAGCTAGTGGCAATATTCGCCGTGACTGAACGCGCGGCGATCATGGTCACCACGCAGATGCCGTTGGATCCGCTACATGCACCGCCCCATCCTGTAAATATCGACCCGGCGGCAGGGGTGGCAGTCAGTGTCACGATCGTACCGAAGCTATAAGCCGTCGAACATGCCGTGCCGCAGATGATGCCAGCGGGCACACTGACGACCGTCCCGCTTCCGGTTCCCGCTTTGGTCACTGCGAGCGTGAAGCTCTGGAACGCGAAGGTCGCGGTGACGGTCACCGCGGAGGTCACCCTCACGGCGCAGGGCCCGGTCCCGCTGCAACCACCGCCGCTCCAGCCCATGAAGGTCGCGCCGATAGCGGGAGTCGCCGTCAGTGTCACCAGTGTGTCGTAGTCGTAGGGTGCCGAGCACGTCGTCCCGCATGTGACGCCCGCGGGTGTGCTCGTCACCGTCCCGGCGCCGGTGCCCGCCTTCGCCACCGTCAACCTGAAGCTTTGCAGCGCGAAGGTCGAGGTGACGGTTGTTGCGGCGGTCGCCGTCACGATGCAGGGCCCGGTCCCGCTGCATCCCCCCCCGCTCCAGCCCACGAAGGTCGAGCCGGTTGCCGGTATTGCGGTCAAGGTCACGACCGTGCCGCTGGAGAAGCTCGACGAGCAGGTTGTCCCGCACACGATGCCATCCGGAGTGCTCGTCACGCTGCCGTTTCCCAGGCCAACGCGGACGACCGTTAGAGTCACCGGCGTCGAGGTGAACGTCGCGGTCACTGTAGCTGCGGACGTGAGCGTGACCGCGCACGAACCCGTTCCCGCGCACTCTGCACCAGACCAACCCGCGAAGACCGCTCCCGACGCGGGCATGGCGGTCAGTGTGACAGTGGTTCCAGCCTCAAAGGTCGAGGCGCAGAGCCCGCCACAATCGATTCCGGCGGGGGCGCTAGTCACCGTGCCGCTGCCGGTTCGTGTCACCGTCAGCGGAACCGGCCCGCTGGCATCCGTATAAAGTGCCGGCCGCTCGCTCCCGACCCAAACGGGATGATGGCCTCGGCCACTCTTGTCCGAGATGTCGGTGGGGGTCGGGTTTACGTTCAGATACCAGATGTTGTTCCTGCCGGTAGAGGTGGACAGCGGTGTCGTCGCCTCGCTCTGGATATCGCTTAGCGACAGCAGCGCCGAGTAGATCTGAAAGCCGCGAAGGATCCCGTTCCACACCTCTTTTCCCGGGTTCCAGGGCGCATCGCCCCAGGTCAACGCTGGGGCGGGGGGATTCCGGTTGCCCCAACTGGTCGGGCTATCGCGCGTCACTCGATGGTTGTCGTCGGTGTTGGGCAGATCCCAATAGAATTCGTGATGCTTGCCCGTGGCGTCGGACCACACCCGCAGCGCCTGGGTGTACCAGCGGTCGTCCATCACCGCGCCATTGACGTAGTCGTTTTGCTCAGTGGAGATTTCCCAATCGTGCCCATTGACGTCGGGGAGCCGCGGGTACGGGTGGGCGCCGTAATACGTGTCGGCAACTCCGCCGCCCACCCAGGTGAACGTGTTGATGTTCCCCTGGCCATCATCATTCCCCCAGAAGAATGCCGTGTAGTAGCCCGGCTGTTGTCTCGGATAGGCACGCCAGATGTACGTGACGCCGTTGCCTCCCGGTCCGTAAATCGGCAGCCCGTTGTCCTGGGGATTGGTGAACTTGAAGCGCATGGTCCTGGTGACACCCGCGGAACCGGGAAAGTCGAGGCCGGTAATCGCAGTCTGTGCTTGCGCAGTTCCCGCTACGGTAGTTCCCGCTACGGTGGAGAAAGCAAGAGAGAGTGCGACGATCCCGAAACGACGCGACCGTTTCTTCAATGCGATGCCGCCCGTTGCGTGCCTAAAACGGGATGACGATCCGCCGTGAGACGCCGATCGGGCGTTTGCTCGTGGTGTTCCCCAGATTGAGTTCTCTCGTCCCTTTCTCGCATTGGCCCGGTGGCAATAGCACCCAAAGCTTGCGGCGCGCTGGCGAGAGTGGAAGAGAACGAGGCAACCGTCAAGAAGAAAGTTGCCACCTCCAATGCAAAGGTGGTCGCCTAAAATCAAGCTCTGGCGCACTCGTTCCGCTGAAAGGACCAGGTGAGGCACCCACGAGCGCAGTCCCGCGTCAGCTTGTGCTCGGTGTGAAGCGCACAACCCAAACAGATGTCGTCTGCAAAGATTTGCAGAGGGGCGGCTCCAGCCGGAAAGGTACACCCAAGGTTTGGGTAGCGACGCTAGAACGAGCGGAGAATGCTCACGCAGTGACCATAATTCAGAATTACGTCGCGATCACCGAGCGGTGGCACCGCTCGCGCTCCTGGCACGGACGCGATCCCATCCATGCCACTGATCCGGATACCGGAGAACGTACCACTCGAGCCGTCGAGCATGGCGCGTGACCGCAGCGTCCACCGAGGCGCGGTCGTTGCGGGCGATGTCCAGAGGCGGTTCGACGATCACCCGAAACTTCCCTGCGGCGTCAGAGACCGGAAACACGGGCAAGATCTGGCTGTCGCTTTGAACAGCGAGACTGACAGCCTGGGTCGACATGCTCAACCGATCCTCCAAAAACGGCACGTCGATGTTCCGGGTCCCCTCGAGATGGTCGGCGTACATACTGACTATGGCCTTACGCCGCAGCCGTTGTTGCAACTCACGAAGATGCCCGAATGTGCGATCGTCAACCATCACACGCGCGCAGTATCTGTCTTCGAGTCCAGTTTGGAGCGGATTCAACCAGTAGCGTCCGATGTGAGAGCGATAGAACTCGCCATGATACTTTCCGCTGGGCCGGCAAACTTCGAGGCCCGCGTGCGAGAGGGCCACGAAGTGGACGAATGGACGAAAGCGGTGAACCCACAATATGGTGCCGCGCCCCTGCCGGAGCCCCGCATCGATGTGTTCACGCCCTACGAGCTCAACGTCCGGATGCCACCGACCGCGACGAGGACGGCACATCCTGAGCAGCTGCAGCATGAATTCGACGTTGTTGGCCAGCGCACGCTCCCGGACCGCGGCAGGAGAGATACCAATATCTCTATCGCCCAAGGCGCGGGAGACGATTGCGCGCCACTGCGGGTCCCCGAGGGTGCGAATCCTCGCCCATCCATTCGCCAGCACTCCGCACACTAGGGGCCAGCGGCGCGGCGGCACCAACCAAGCGCATGGCGCGAGCAGGGCAAACAAGGCCGCGCGAGCCACATCGCCTGCATCGACCAGCGAAACGGTCGACTCTGTTTGGGGGCGAGCGCTCCTGGCCGGCACTCTCTCAGAGAGAGCCACGCAAGATCTTGCCCGTCGGCGTCTTCGGAAGGGAGACGCGAAACTCAATCCGGCTCGGGATCTTGTAGCCGGCGATTCGACCCTGACAATGGAGCAAGATATCCTCGGCGCTGCACTCCGCAGACGCCACGATGCTGCAGCAGACGATGTCGTCACCGTGCGCGCTCGGAACGCCGTAGACGGCGACTTCGCGAACGCTCGGATGGCGAGCAATCGCCTCTTCCACTTCGTACGGGTGAACCTTGAAACCGCCACGATTGATCACGAGGCTGCGTCGACCGCGAATAGTGATATGTCCCTTCGAGTCCATCGTGCCGAGGTCGCCCGAACGGTAGAACTCGCCCTGAAAGCTCTTCTCGGTCGCGGTCGGGTTGTCGAGATAGCCCGTCGCCGAAAACGGACTCGCGATCGTGATCTCACCCTCCTGCCCCGGGTCCACGCCAGCTCCATTGGAGTCGACGACCTCGACCCTGACGCCGGGCAACGGAGCGCCGACCGAAGTCAGCGACTGCTGATTCGACTCGGAAGCCACACTGATAGTGCCGGTCTCGGTCGAACCGTAGAGCTGGCGCACAAACATGCCGTAGCGCGCGAAGAAGCGGCGATTGTCGTCGAGTAAAAGGTGAGCGCTCGAAGAAAACAGCACCCGAAGGCTCGACAGATCGACGGGTCCGCGGCTAGGGGTCTGGCCGAGCAGGTTGAACATCTGCGGTACCCCACCGAAGACGGTCATGCCCTCCCGGGTGATCAGATCCAGAACATAACGTCGATGGAACTCCTCCACTGGATAGAGGGTCGCCCCGACGTGCATCGACGCCATCATGGTCCGCACTAACCCGTTGACATGAGAGAACGGCGCGGCACCGAGAAATCTATCGGATTCGCCGGTCTGGAAGACCCGCCGCAGCGCCTCTAGCTCGCGCAGCAAGGCGGCGTGGGTTCGGACAACCGCCTTGGGTCGGCCGGTCGAGCCCGACGTGTATTGCTGTAAAAGGGGAGCCGATTCGGGTTGAAAGATCGCGCGATGCGCTGCAGAGGCCTGCCGCACGAAAGAAATGTCGCCGCTCGCCGATGCTACGAGGAGTGCTGGCGGACGGCTGAGCTGCGAAAGAACCTCCAGCGCCAGGGGAATGGCAGTCGGATCGACCGCGAGGGCCACGGGATCCAGGTCCCTGAGGTAGTACTCGAGCTCCTGGGAACGATACCGAGGGTTCAGCGGAGCGACGACGGCCCCGACACGAAGAGCGCCATAAAACGTGGCGACGAAGGTCGCGGAGTTCGGGAGCATTAGAGCCACGCGGACACCTGGCTCACCGACTAGCGGAGCGAGAGCTCTCGTGATGGCATGAGACCATTCAAGCAGCCGACGAAAGGACAGCGGACGATCGCCCTCGCAGATCGCGACTCGATCCCCGGCCCGAGCGGCGACGCGATCAAAGTGGTCGGATACTGCATCGCTAGCAGTCATTGTCGTCCGGCCGGCTGAGCAGCTTCGGAAGAATCAGCTGAAGGACACCTCCGACCGTCGCGAAGTACTGGACGTCGAGCTCGGTATCGTCGATGGCCAGGTCGAACTCGTCCTCCAGAGCAGCGACTAGACCGAGTATCTCGATCGAATCAAGCCCAATTCCGTGACCCAGTAAGGTCGTGTCCTCGTCGATATCTCGGGCGGGCAACGCCTCGCCGAGCATAGCTCCTAGAATCCGCGAGACGCGATCGAGCAGTTCCTCTCGGGCGAGAGACGCCTGCGCCTCCATTACCGCTCCTCACCCAGAATTCTTGGCGCTGTGTAGCACCTGCGACCGGATCGACCTGGAATCTCAGCGCGTCCGATCCGAGCGACCGCAGTCCAAAATTTCGAAGCAGCGCGCATACATCTACTCTAGAAGAGGACGCGCGATCGACCAACACATTCGCGCGTTTCCGGAAGCAACACGACCGATGCCGACAAAATCGTGCCCACGATCGGCGTGTGACGTGTGGCTCTGAACCTTCCTTCAGGTGGCCGCCGCGCCTCATCGTCGTCGCACAGCACGTGGGAACGTCACCGGAGTCGCCCGCTCAAGCACCAAGCCGACGATGCCGCGCTCGCGGCCGAGACCGAAGCGGGTTGGAGGGCCTTCAGAGACGCCCAAAAACTAGGGATCGCAAACGACTTCCCACGTCACTCCCGCGCCCCCAGAAAGTCGCGCCCCAGCACGCGCTGCACCAGCACCACCGTCGCGAAGGTCATGACGAGCATCACGATTCCGAGGACGGCGATGGCGCCGAACTGCCCTTCTTCCTTCAGGTCGAAGATCACGACGGACATGACTTTCGTCGAGGGCGTGAACAGGATGATCGAGGCCGACAGCTCACGGATCACGCCGATGAAGATGAAGCACCAGGCGGCGATCACGCCGCTCCGGGCCAGCGGCGCCGTGATGTCGCGCAAAACACGCAGGCGGCCGCCGCCAAGGATCCGCCCGGCGTCCTCGAGATCGATCGGAATTGCCCGGAACGTCGCGTCGGACTGCGCGTAGCCGACCGGCATCTCCTTGGTGAGATAGGCGATGAAAAGAATCCAGAGCGTGCCGTAGAGGAGCAGCGGCGGGCGCGTGTAGGCGATGAACAGGCCGACCGCCAGAACCACGCCGGGAATGACCACGGGGGCCAGCGCCAGGAACGCCACGAGCTGGTGACCGACGACGAGCCGACGGCTCGTCACGTAGGACAGGAGGACAACGAGCCCGGCGCCGACGCAGGCCGTCATCACGCCGAGCTCGAGCGTGTTGACGATCGCCGCCTGGGTCGCGCTGTACTCGAAGAAGGTGAACGAGAAATTTGCGAGCGTGACATTGTCCCAGCTGAGCGGCTGCGCCCACGCGCGTGACACCGAGGCCTTCGCGAGCACCGCGTAGGGCAGGAAGATGGGACAGGCCATCACGGCCAGGACGGCCAACAGAGAGGGCCAGCGCCATGACCCCAGCGGAATCGTCCGGCGCTGGCCGCCCTTGCCGCCGACCGCGGCGTAGCCGCGGCGCCCGAGGAGCCGCTTCTGCACGAGCAGCAGGAGCGCGGTCGCCAGGAGCAGCGGCATCGAGAACGCGGCGGCCATCTCGGTCTTGGGCGGGAACTGGAAGAAGGTCCAGATCTGCGTAGTGATCGTGTGGAACCCCGCTGGCAGCGAGAGGATTGCCGGCGAGCCGAACAGGGCGAGCGCCTGCAGGACCGACAGGATGAACCCGCTCAGGAGCGCCGGAGCCGCCATGGGCAACGTCACCGTGCGCGCGACCGTGAAGCGTCCGGCGCCGAGGATCGACGCGGCTTCCTCGAGATCGGAGGCGATCAGCCCCAGGGTGTTGGCGATCATGATGTAGACGTAGGGAAACGTGTAGATCGTGACGACGAACACGAGCCCCGGCATGCTGAAGATGTTGAAGAGCGCCTCATCGGCGCCGCTGAGGCCTCGCCAGAGCTTGTTGATGAGGCCGGCGTTGGGCCCCGCCAGCATCACCCACGCGAAAGCTCCGAGGAAGGGCGGCGTCACGAACGAGGCCATCACGAGCCCGCGGATCAGGCCGCGGCCGGGTATGTCCGTGCGAGCCGTCAGCCACGCGAGCGGCGCGCCGATCGCGATCGACGCGAGCCCGACCCAGAAGGCGAGCACGATCGTGTTCCAGAGCGCCTTCTGCAGGGCAGGATCCGCGAAGACCCGCCGGTAGTGCGCGAAGGTCGGGCCGGCCTCTCCGCCGACGCTGAGCGAGGCGATCCAGCCGATCGGGAGCGCCATCAGCAGCACCAGGGCGAGCGCTGCGGCGACCCAGACGGGCAGGGAGCGGTCGAGGCCCTGGAGACGGGCGAAGCTCACCGCCGGATCAGGCTCCGAAAAACTCGACGAACCTGGTCTTGATCTCCTCGTTCCGCTTCTCGAGCTCCTCCGGGTCGACCGTGAGGAGCTTGAGATCGGACAGCTTGGGCTTGTCGGCTGGATACTTCACCTCGGGATGGCCGGTGTAGAGGCCCTCGCTGTCGGCCATCACCTGCTGGAGCTCGCGGCTGAACGTGAAGTCGGTGAAGAGCTTGGCGGCGTTCGGGTGCGGCGCGAAGCTCGCGATCGCAGTGGGTGAGACGACGAGGGGCACGCCTTCCTTCGGATAAACGACCTCGATCGGGTTCCCCTTCTTCTTCATCTGATAGTAGTAGTAGTCGCCCCCGTCCACGGCCACCTGGCGCTCACCGGACGCCACGACACCGGCGGGGTCGACCGCCGACTGGACAAGCATCAGCTTGTTCTGCGCGAGCTGCTTGAAGTAGTCCCAGCCGTAGAGCTGCACCAGCGCCAGCACGTGGGTCGAGATGACGCCGCTGTAGCCCGGATGCGCCGTCACCATCTTGCCCCGCCACTTCGGGTCGAGCAGGTCCTTCCACCCCTTCGGAGCCTCCGCGGCCGGCACGAGCTTGGTGTTGTAGGCGATCACGTTGACGGTCGCGCGCAGCGTGAAGTAGTAGCCGTCCTTGTCCTTGAAGCCCGGCGGGAACGCGTCGACACCGGGGGGCGTGTACTTCATCAGGAGCTTCTTTTCCTTAAGCAGCACGAAGTGGCCGGCGTCCGAGGTGTGGATGACGTCGACGAGCTTGAGGCTCGCCTGCAGCTCCTGCATCACGCGCTGGAGGATGCGCTGCGAGCCGGTGCGCTGGACCTCGACCTTGATGCCGGGGTAGGCGGCCTCGAAGAGCTTGCCGACCTTCTCGGCCGTCGGCAGCGCCAGCGAGGTGTACCAGACGACCTTGCCTTCCTTCTTCGCGGCCTCTACGCGCGTGTCCTGCGCCGCGACGGGCGCCGCGACGATCCCGATCGAGGCGAGCAGACCCACGAGGGCACTCAATCTTTTCACGAGCTTGCTCCTCACAGGGTGAGTGTTCGTGTCAGGGTTTGAAGATCCGGCTCGGCGTCGAGCGCCAGGACACTCCGGATGACCAGCGAGGCCCGTTCGTCGGACATGACGAGGCTGGCGTTGCCGCGGAACTTCGATTCGATCTCGTCCCGCGTCATCGGAGAGTCGGGGCCTCCGCGCGGATGGTCTTGCCACTCCTCGACGACGCGCCCGTCCTTCAGACGGACCCGGAGGTGGCCCACGAACTGGCGCGGGTAGTCGATGGTCGGATCGAGCTCGTAGCCCACTCGAGACGCGACCGCCAGGACGTCCGGGTCGCGTACGACGTCGTCCTCGAACTCGGCGAGGCTGGCCCGGCCTCGCGTCAGGATCACCGCGAGCAGATAGGGCAAGCTGAACTTCGCCGCGTAGCCGTTCTGCGGCGCATGCTTCGACGCGAGCGGCTCCCAGAGGCGCGGCACCGGTCCCGCGGCGGTTCGGCAGCGAATCTCGACGATATCGTCAGCACGCACACCGCCCGCCTCGCGCAGTCGAAGCGCGCAGTCCATGTAGGGCTGGGCGATCGAGCCGCAGGGGTAGGGTTTGAACGTGAGCTGCTCGAGCTCCCACACGCGACCGAGGCTCGTCAGCAGCTGCTCGAGACGCTCGGGCTCGAAGCCGCCGGCGAAGGCGCGATAGAAGCCGTGCTCGCCCTCGAGGACCGTCTCGGGCCCGGTGAAGCCGGACTGGGCGAGCAGCGCGGCGATCACGCCGGCGTGAGCGGACCAGCCCGGGTGCAGACGCTTGGTCCACGAGCCGTCGGCCAGGTATTCGATGATCCCCGCCGCCTGGCTCCCGCAGATCCCGAAGGCGCGCACGAGCTCGTCCTCGGTCAGCCCGTACAGCTTTCCCGCGGCCGCGGCGGCCGCGAAGGTCCCGGCGAGAGCGGTCGGGTGGTAGTGGCGCGCGTGGAACTTGCCGGGGACCGCGAGCCCGACACGGCACATCACCTCGACGGCGGCGACGATCGCGGCGAGCACGGCTCGCCCGGTAGCGCCGGCCGCCTCGCCGACGGCGAGACTCGTCGTGACCGCGACCGAGCCCGTATGAACGATCGCGTCCTCGCGCGTGTCGTCGAAGTCGAGCCCGTGAGCGAGCGTGGCGTTCGCCAGCACCGCGTTGGCCGCCGCGACCCGCGCCGTGCTACCCACCAACGCGCTCTCCGGGTTACCGCCGAGGCGCTCGGCCGTCGCGCGCGCGGCGCGCCCGAAGTCGTAACGAACCGCGGCCAGACAGCAGCCCAGGGTATCGAGCGTCAGGAGACGCGCCTTCTCGACGACCGGCTCCGGCAGGTCTTTCGGCTCGAGCCCGACGACGAAGCGGGCGAGGCGCCTCGCGGCGGAGGGCGTCACGGCTTGCCTCCCCGGACCTCCCGGAGCACCTCGAGAACCGCCGAGTGGATGCGGCCGTTGGTCGCGACGAGGGCGGGCGCGTCGAGGTCGAGGGCGCCGCCGGACAGGTTGGTGATCCGGCCTCCGGCTTCTTCGACCATGAGGCTCCCCGCCGCGACGTCCCACGGACCCAGTCGAAGCTCCCAATAGCCGTCGAGCCTCCCGGTGGCCAGCCAGGCGAGATAGAGCACGGCGGAGCCCATCCGCCGCACCGCGCGAGCGCGCACGCTGAACGCGGCGTACTCTTTCAAGTTGTTGTCGCCGCCTTCGCGGATGTTGTAGGGGAAGCCGGTCGCCAGCAGGCTCTCGTCGAGGGTCGCGGTGGTCGACACCGCGAGCGCCTGATCGTTGACGGTCGTCCCGCGGCCGCGCTCGGCCACGAAGAGCTCGTCGAGGTTCGGGTCGTAGATCACGCCGAGCTCCACGCACGCGGCGGACTGCAGCGCGATCGACACACCGAACGCCGGGAACCCGTGGGCATAGTTCGTCGTGCCGTCCAGCGGGTCGATGATCCAGCGCCGTCCGGACCGTCCCGCGCTGGCGCCGCGCTCCTCGGCGAGAACGGCGTCGTC
>Ga0070699_100004378_pt1 | contig 12476 bp, 9 predicted proteins | sample KBSK1503metaG_FD_65473 | JGI IMG/M metagenome (GOLD analysis project Ga0070699, IMG submission 65473) | Corn, switchgrass and miscanthus rhizosphere microbial communities from Kellogg Biological Station, Michigan, USA - KBS K1-50-3 metaG | ecosystem: Host-associated > Plants > Roots >...
CGCCGCGCCTCGTACAGGTTCCGGCCCTCCAGATACGAGTCGGGCCGGGCGAAATAGATCAGCTCGAACACGCACAGGGCGGGTGTGGCCGGCGCGAACCGGACCGATCGGGGCGGGCGACCCGTCTCGAGGATCACGATCTCGCCGGGCTCGACGTCGCGCACGAACTCGGCGCCGACGATGTCGAGGCCGGTCGTCTCGCTCGACAGGACCCAGCCCGACCCCGGCGCCTCGTCGTCGGCATCACCCCACAGCCCCGGTGCCACGGCGTCGTCTCCGGAGCTCGCGGCCGGCAGACGCCCGAGCACGAGCGGTCGGAAGCCGTGCGGATCGCGGACGCCGATCACTCGTCGCTCGTCGAGGATGACGAGGCTGTACGCGCCGCGGACCCGCGGCAGGACGCGGACCAGGGCGTCGACCGTGTCGGCCGCCGGCTCGTCGGCAAGCAGGGCGGTCAGGAGCTCGGTGTCCGTCGAGGCCGGCAGTCGCCCGCGGCCGCCGGCCAGCTGGCCGAGGAGCTCGCGGGTGTTGACGAGGTTGCCGTTGTGGCCGATCGCGAGCGCTCGCCGCGGACCGAGCCGGAACGTCGGCTGGGCGTTCTCCCAGACCGTCGAGCCGGTCGTCGAGTACCGGCAGTGGGCGATCGCCAGCTCGCCCCGAAGCGATGGCAGCCGCCGCTCGTCGAGCACCGAGGCGATCATCCCGAGGTCCTTGTAGAGCATCAGCTGCTCGCCATCGCTGACCGCGACTCCGGCCGATTCCTGGCCGCGATGCTGGAGGGCGAACAGCCCGAGCGAGGCGAGCGCCGCGGCGCTCTGGTCGCCGCTTGCAGCCGAGCCCGCGCCGCGCGGCATGACGACGCCGAACACGCCGCACATCAGCGTCGCTCCCAGCCGAGCGCTCGCTCGAGGCCGCCGTCCCAGGCGTGACGGAGGTCGTCGAGGCCGACGATCAGCGCATCGGCCACGCGGCTGCCGCGATCCTCCGCCGCGCCGGTGGCTCCCGCGCCGTGAAGCTCGATGACGAGGCGCCGCGGCGGTGGCGCGTCGGCGTCTTCATCGATGACGCCGCTGCCGATCCCACCCACCTCGCCGACGTCCTCGATCGGCAGGCCATGCTGGCGGGCGAGCAGCACGAGCGCCGGTACGTGCCGCGGAACGGCCGACACGACGACGCGCGACGGGCTCTCACCGAACAGGTCGACGGCCGGGGAACTCGCGACGGGCAGCCGGACCAGCGCTCCGAGACCGCGGTCGCGGTCGGCCCAGAGGCAGCATTCCGCGAGCGCGACGGCGAGGCCACCGCCCGAGACATCCTGGGCCGAGGCGAGGAGGCCGCGGCCGGCCGCGGCGAGGACGAACGCCTGCACCCGGCGCTCCCCCTCCAGGTCGATCGAGGGCGGGCCGTCCTCGGCGGCGAGGCCGGCGAGATCGGCGTAGGCGCTCCCGGCGAGCCCGGGCGTCGCCTCGCCGACGATCAGGATCCGGTCGCCGCCGGCGCGCCAGCCGGGCCGCACGAACGCGGTGACGTCGTCGAGCAGCCCGACCACGCCGATCTCCGGGGTCGGGGCGATCGCGCCGGCCGGCGATTCGTTGTAGAGCGAGACGTTCCCGCCTGTGACGGGCAGGCCGAGCGCCCGGCACGCGTCACCGACGCCACGCACACCCTCGGCGAGTTGCCAGAAGGCCTCCGGCCGCGTCGGGTCGCCGTAGTTCAGGCAGTTCGTGACGCCGAGGGGCCGCGCCCCCGTGATCGCGACGTTGCGGGTCGCCTCGGCCACGCTCAGGACCGCGCCGAGCCACGGATCGAGCGCCCCGACCGACTGGTTCGCGTCGGTCGAGGCGACGAGCGCCTTGGTCGTTCCCTTGATCCGGATCACCGCCGCGCCGTGACCCGGCCCCTCGACCGTGTTCGCCTGGACCGTCGAGTCGTACTGCTCGAAGACGGCTCGGCGGCTGGCGAGGTTGGCAGAACCGAGAAGGGCGACGAGCACCGCGCCCGGGTCCATCCCGCGCTCCGGCAGGCCATCGGAGACGGTCTCCGGGGCGCCCGGCGCCGGCGCGGCGCGGCGCCGGACCGGTGGCGAGGCAAGCCGCTGGTGGACGATCGCATCGCTGGTCAGCGCGGCAGCCGGGATTCGGGCGAGCTCGGCGCCGTCCTCCCCCACGACGGTCAGGTCGCCGTCGGCGGTGACCTCGCCGATCACGGCGACCGGCAGGCCCCATCGCTCGCAGACGGCGCGGATGGCGGCCCAACGGCCCGGCTCGACGATCGCGAGCATCCGCTCCTGCGACTCGCTGATCAGCACCTCGAACGGCTCCATCCCGGGCTCTCGTCGCGGGATCGCCGCGAGCTCGATCCGCATCCCGGTCCCGGCGCGGTCGGCCGTCTCGGAGGTGGCGCACGTGATCCCGCCGGCGCCCAGGTCCTGGAGCCCGACGACGAGCCCGCCGCGGATGAGCTCGAGCGACGCCTCGATCAGGAGCTTCTCGGCGAATGGATCGCCGACCTGGACGCTGGGCCGTTTCGACGCGTCGGCGTCGGCGAACGTCGCGCTGGCGAGCACGCTCGCCCCGCCGATCCCGTCGCGACCGGTCGTCGACCCGAACAGGACGACGAGATTGCCCGGCCCGGGCGCGGCGGCCCGCGTCAGGTCGCGCTCGTCGAGCAGGCCGATCGACATGACGTTGACGAGCGGGTTGCCAGCGTACGACGGGTCGAAGACGAGCTCGCCACCGATCGTCGGCACGCCGACGCAGTTGCCGTAGCCACCGACCCCCTTGACCACGCCGTCGACCAGATGTCTCGTCCGCGGGTCAGACGGGTCGCCGAAGCGCAGCGCGTCCAGCACGGCGATCGGCCGGGCGCCCATCGTGAAGATGTCGCGGAGGATCCCGCCGACGCCGGTCGCGGCGCCCTGGGTCGGCTCGACCGCGCTCGGGTGGTTGTGCGATTCGATCTTGAACGCGACCGCGAGCCCGTCGCTGATCGAGATCACGCCGGCGTTCTCGCCCGGACCGGCGACGACGCCGTCCGCGGCAGTCGCCGTCGGGAGGGTTCGGAGCAGCGGCCGCGAGCTCTTGTACGAGCAGTGCTCGCTCCACATGACGCTGAACATCGCCAGCTCGAGCTCGTTCGGGTCGCGCCCGCCGAGGCGGTCGCGGATCGCCAGGAGCTCATCGTCGGTGAGGCCGAGGCGGCGATGGAGCGGCTCCGGCGCTGGCTGCACGGAGCTAGGTCGCTCGGCCACGACCGTCATCGGGCCGCCGACACGAGGATCGGGCCACCCGCCCGTTCACGCTCGGCGGCCGATGCGATGAACGACGAGACGATCCCGAGCCCGTCGGCGGAGCCGAGGATCGCTTCGACGGCCGTCTCCGGATGGGGCATCAGCCCCGCCACGTTGCCGGCCGCGTTCGACACGCCCGCGATCGCCCGGAGCGAGCCGTTCGGATTGGCAGCGTCCCCGTCGTCGCCCGCCGCCTCCCCGGTTCCCGGGTCGACGTACCGGAACAGCACCTGCCTGTCCGCCTCGAGCCGGTCGAGCGTCCCCTCGTCGGCGAAGAAGCACCCCTCACCGTGAGCCACCGGCATCCGCAAGGGCCGCCGTTCGCCGAGCCGGCGGGTGAACGGCGTGTCGAGCCGCTCGGCGGCGATCGCCACCTCGCGCGACACGAACCGGACGCCTCGGTTGCGGAGGAGCGCGCCGGGCAGGAGATGGGCCTCGGTGAGGACCTGGAAGCCGTTGCAGATCCCGAGGACGAGACCGCCATCCTCGGCGAAGCCGGCGACGGCCCGCATGATCGGGCTGAACCGGGCGATCACGCCCGCCCGGAGGTAGTCGCCATAGGCGAAGCCACCCGGGATCAGCACGCCCGCCACGCCGTCGAGCGAGGCCCCCTCGTGCCACAACGGGACCGCCTCGGCGCCGGCAACGTCAAGTGCGTTCATCGCGTCGATATCGCGGTTCGAGCCGGGGAAGATCACGACGCCGATGCGAACGCTCACGCGCGCGGGCCCACGAGCGAGGATGAGCCTCCCAGGACCTCGATGTCGTAGGCCTCGATCAACGGGTTCGACAGGAGCTCCTCGGCGAGCCGGTCGACGACGGCCCGGGCGGCGGGCTCGTCGGCCGCCGTCACGGTCAGCTCGATCCTGCGCCCGACGCGGACGTCGCTCACGCTGGAGATCCCGAGATGGCCGAAGCTGCCCTCGACCGCGCGGCCTTGAGGGTCGAGGATCCCCGGCTTGGGCCGAACGTTGACCGCGAAGCGGACGTCCATCGCTCCGCCTACCCCGCGACCACGTCGTCGTCGAGGTAGCGTTGAAAGCTTGATCCGGTGATCCGCTCGAATGCCTCGACGTACCGCGCCCGCGTCCCCGCCACGACATCCGGCGGCAGCTCCGGACCCGGCGGGGTCTTGTCCCAGTCGAGCGTTTCGAGGTAGTCCCGCACGTACTGCTTGTCGAAGCTGGCCTGGGCCCGACCCGGCTCATAGTCCGAGCCATCCCAGAAGCGGGATGAATCCGGCGTCAGCACCTCGTCGATCAGGATCAGCTCACCGGTCGCGGGGTCCGTCCCGAACTCGAACTTCGTGTCGGCGAGGATGATCCCCGCCGGCTCGGCGATCGCGGACCCGCGCCGGTACAGGGCGATCGCGAGCTCCGCGACCCGCCCGGCCACCTCGCGCCCGACGAGCGCGGCGGCCTCGTCCAGCGAGATGTTCTCGTCGTGGCCCCGCTCGGCCTTGGTCGACGGGGTGAAGAGCGGCTCCGGCAGGCGGTCGCTCTCGCGGAGACCGGCCGGCAGGGGGATCCCGCAGACCGCGCCGGTCCGCCCGTAGTCCTTCCAGCCCGAGCCGGCGAGATAGCCGCGGACGATGATCTCGATCGGCAGCGGCTGGACGCGACGGCAGAGCATCATCCGGCCCCGCAGCTCATCGACGTCGCCCGGCACGCCGCCGGGGATCTCCGCCGGGGACACGCCGACGAGGTGGTTCGGCATGAGGTCCCCCGTCCGCCCGAACCAGAAGCGCGACAGGCCGGTCAGCACGCGACCCTTGTCCGGGATCTCGGTCGGCAGGACGACGTCGAACGCGCTGAGGCGGTCCGAGGCGACGAGCAGCAGCCGGTCCTCGGACACGGCGTAGAGGTCGCGGACCTTGCCGGATCGAAGGAAGGTGTCAGCGAGCGGCATCGAGCTGGGCCTCCAGGCTGTCGAGACGGGCGATCACGGCGGGGACGTGGCGGAGGAAGGTGCGATCGTCGAAGCAGGCATCGACGTCGGTCAGGCTGAGGCGCTTCGCGACTTCCGGGTCGACGCCGAGGAGGTCGCGCAGTGGCTTCCGCTCGTCGGCCGCTCGAAGGGCCGCCCGCTGGACGACCGCGTAGGCGGCCTCTCGGCTCATCCCACCCCGCTCGACCAGCAGCCCCAGGACGCGGCTGCTGGCGTGCAGGCCGAGCCCTCGCGCGATGTTCTCCCGCATCCGTTCGGGCCGGACGATCAGGCCTTCGATCAGGCCGGTCATCCGCACGAGCATGTAATGGAGGACGATCGTCGCGTCGGGCAGGATCACGCGTTCCGCGCTGCTGTGGCTGATGTCCCGCTCGTGCCAGAGCGGCTGGTCCTCGAGGGCGGTCGCCGCGTAGCCGCGCAGCAGCCGGGCCAGGCCGGCGATCCGCTCGGCGACGATCGGGTTGCGCTTGTGGGGCATCGCGCTCGAGCCCTTCTGGCCGGCCTTGAACGGCTCCATCACCTCGCCGATCTCGGTGTGCTGGAGGTTCCGGATCTCGGTCGCGAAGCGCTCGATCGAGCCGCCGACGATGGCGATCGCGGTGAGAAGCGCGGCGTGGCGGTCGCGCTGGACGATCTGGGTGCTGGCCGGGTCGGCGTGAAGGCCGAGCTCGGCGAGGACCTCCGCCTCGACGTCCGGGCCGAGGTGGCTGTACGTCCCGACCGGCCCCGAGATCTTGCCGGTCGCGATCTCGTCTACGGCCTCCGTGAGTCGGCGCCGACCGCGTTCGACCTCGAACGCCCAGCCGGCGAGCTTCAGGCCGAACGTGATCGGCTCGGCGTGGACGCTGTGGGTCCGGCCCATCATCAGCGTGTCGGCCTCGCTCCGCGCTCGCACGATCAGGGCGGCCAGCAGGCCGTCCATCGCCCGGATCAGCAACTCCCCCGCGTCCCGGAGCTGGAGCGCGAGCGCCGTGTCGACGACGTCGCTGCTCGTCAGGCCGAGGTGGAGGTAGCGCCCCTCGGGCCCGACGGTCTCGGCCACCTGGCTGACGAAGGCGATGACGTCGTGATCGGTCGTCTTCTCGATCTCGGCGATCCGCTCCGGGTTCACCGTCGCCCGCGCCTCGAGAGCCGCCAACGCATCCGCTGGCACGGTGCCGCGGGCGGCCTGGGCTCGACTGACGGCGAGCTCGACGCGGAGCATCGCGTCGAAGCGCGCCTCGTCGGTCCAGATCGCGCCCATCTCGGGGAGCGTGTAGCGGCGGATCACACCGGGACCCCAGCCGCTTCGAGGGCGATGTCGTGACGCCGCTGCGAACCCGGCCAGGCGATCCGGTCGGCGGCCGCCTCGGCGATCGATCGCGCGGCGCGCAGGTCCGGCCCCTGTCCCACGACCGTCAGCACCCGGCCACCGTTCGCCAAGAACGTCGAGCCGACCTCGTGGAACGCGCCGGAGTGGAAAACGAGCACGTCCGGCGCTTCCGGAAGCTGGCCTGACACGTCCAGCGCCGTGATCCTCGCCCCCGGGCCGATCTCTCCCGGATAGCCGGCCGAGGCGAGGACGATCCCCACGGTGGCACCGGGCAGGACCGGGACCAGCGCCGCCTCGTCGAGGGTTCCCCGGGCGGCGGCGGCCAGGAGCGGGGCCAGGGGAGTCGCGAGGCGCGGCAGGATGACCTGCGTCTCCGGATCGCCGAAACGGGCGTTGAGCTCCAGCAGGCGGGGACCGTCCGAGGTCAGCATCAGCCCCGCGTAGAGCGCGCCGCGGAACGGCGTTCCGCGCCGCGCCAGCTCCGCAAGCACCGGCCGGTGGAAGCGTTCGACGATGTCCTCGACGGCTTCGTCCGAAAGGTCGGGGAGCGGCGAGTAGGCACCCATGCCGCCGGTGTTCGGGCCTCGGTCGCCGTCCGCCAGGCGCTTGTGATCGCGCGCGGGCGGGAGCGGAATCGCCCCGCCACCATCGCAGATGGCGATGACGCTTGCCTCCCGGCCGGCAAGCCGCTCCTCGACGACCAGCGGCCCGTCGATCCGGGAGATGGCGGCGATCGCCTCCTCGGCAGTGCCACAGACGGTCACGCCTTTGCCCCCCGCCAGGCCGTCCTCCTTGACGACAACCCCTCGGTCGGCGAGCTCGGCGGCGTACGCGGCGGCCGGCGCCCGTTCGCCCGCGTCGAACGCGCGACCCTCCGCCATCGGCACGCCGGCCGCAGCGGCGATCTCGCGGCAGAACCCCTTCGACGTTTCGATGCGCGCCGCGTCGGCGGTCGGGCCGAACACCGGGACGCCCGCAGCGATCAACGCGTCGGCGACGCCCGCGGCGAGCGGAGCCTCGGGCCCCACGACGACGAGTTCAGCTGCGACGTGCCGGGCGAATCGGACGACGGCCTCGGGGCTCGTCGGGCTGGCGGCCGCGCCGTGGACATGAGGGATCGCGAGCATCGCGGTCGCAGCCATGGTGACGTAGACGTCGTTGACACCGGGCTCCGACGCGAGCTTCCAGGCGAGCGCGTGCTCGCGGCCACCGCGGCCGACCACGAGGATCCGCGTCGGCTGGGTCGCCCGCATCGCCGTCATCCTGTCGCCGTCGGAACCCGGTTGCGGACCGGCCGCCAAGCGCGCTCGATCGTCTGCGTCCGCTCCGGGCCCACCGAGACGAGCACGATCGGCGCACCGGCGTACTCCTCGAGGGCGGTCACGTACCGGCGGGCGGCTTCGGGCAGATCGGCCAGGGAGCGAACCGCGTGGATCGGCTCCGACCAGCCGGCGAAATCCTCGTACACCGGCGTCGCCCGACCGAGCACGTCGGCCGATGAGGGCCAGGCGTCCACCCGCCGGCCATCGACGTGGTAGGCGGTACACAGCCGGATCGGGTCGACGCCCGACAGGATGTCGAGCTTGTTCAGCATGATCGAGCTGACGCTGTTCACCGCCACGGCGTACCGGGCCGACACCGCGTCGAACCAGCCGACCCGTCGGGCCCGGCCGGTCGTCGTCCCGACCTCGCGACCGCGCTGGGCGATGCCGTGCCCGACGTCGTCGGCGAGCTCCGTCGGGAACGGCCCCGATCCCACTCGGGTCGCGTACGCCTTCATGACCCCGAAGACCTCGTCGACCTGGCGTGGTCCGATGCCGCCGCCCGTGCAGGCGCCGCCGGCGATCGGCGACGACGACGTGACGAACGGGTACGAACCGTGGTCGAGGTCGAGCAGCGTCCCCTGCGCGCCCTCGAGGAGGACGTGGTCGCCGCGGGCGAGGGCGTCCTGGACGAGCCAGGTGACGTCGACGAGATGGGGTGCGAGCCGCTGACCCCAGGCCAGCGCCTGCTCGACGAGGGGCTCGGGCTCGAATCTTGCCTCCGCGCCGAGGGCGGCGAGGATGGCGTTCTTCTCGGGCAGGACGCGGTCGAGCTTCATCCGGAGGATCCGGGCGTCGAGGAGGTCCTCGAGGCGAAGCCCCGTCCGCGCGGCGCGGTCCTCGTACGCCGGACCGATCCCCCGCCCCGTCGTCCCGACCTTTGCTCCGGCCAGCCGCGTCTCGCGCGCGACGTCGAGCGCACGGTGGTACGGCAGGATCAGGTGGCAGGCGAAGCTGGCCCGGAGGCGCGACGTGTCGATGCCGCGAGCGGCGAGGGCGTCGAGCTCGTCGATCAGCGTCGCCGGGTTGACGACGACGCCGGGGCCGATCACCGGGACGATGTGTGGGTAGAGGATCCCCGATGGGACGAGGTGGAGCTTGAACACCTCGTCGCCGAGCATGACCGTGTGGCCGGCGTTGTCGCCGCCCTGGTAGCGGACGACGAAGTCCGTCTGCTCGGCGAGGAAGTCGGTGGTCTTGCCCTTCCCCTCGTCGCCCCACTGCAGCCCGACAACTATCGTGGCAGGCAAGTGGCACCCTCCACGACGAACCGGCCATCGCTCTCCGAGGTCCAAGGCGGATCTCCGCGACCATATTGGCCCAGGGAATCGAAACGGCCCCGGAACGGAGGTTCCGAGACCGAGATACACGTCTCCCGCGTGCGGAGCGACTCCGATTCGGAGACTCGCGGTCGCCTCACGGGACGAGCCACGCGCCTTCCTCGAGCAACGGCCACTCTCCTGTCAGGGCGGGCGGGCCCGCGGACGGTTCGAGGACGCGGCGAGTATAGCAGTGCGACGGCCCGTCACCGGACCGCGACGGCTGGCCGTCGCAGAGCAGGTCGGGTGCCTCAGGACAGGCGATCAGCGTGATTGATCACGGTGCGTTCCAATGAGCAAGGCGCCCGCGCGAACTCGCACACATAGCGCCGGCTCGTCGATGCGGTCACGCTGGTCCGCGGACGATTCGATCGACGACATCGATCAGGTCGGTGGTCCGCCGTGCATTCGTCCGGCGTGCGCGAGGACTCGGTGGGACTTCGGTCGGCGATCAGGGGTACCTCCGGCGGGACCGCCCCGAATGGCCCGGCCAGTAGCCTTTGGGCGTGATGCGCCTGCTCGGGGGCCTGGCTCTCCTTGCCCCGTTCGGCTTGATCGTGGCGTGGATCACGAATCCGCGGGTCGTCGATTCGTGGTTCTCGGAGGGATTCGAGTCGATCCTCGCGGCGATCATCGCGGGCCTGATCGGCGTGTCGATGACGGCGATCCTCGTCTACGTCTACGCCAGATTCCGGCTGCCGCGGCTCGTCAAGGCGGTCGAACGGCTCGCCGAGGGCGAGCTCGGCGTCACCGTCCGCTCGAAGCCCAGGGGCGGCGGCCTCGAAGGCAGGCTCAGCCGAGCGATCGACCGCCTGTCGATCGCCCTCGTCGAGACGACCGACGCGGCGACCACCGACAAGCTGACCGGGGTCAGCAACCGCCAGACGCTCCTCGTGTCGCTGATCGATGAGGTCGACCGGGCGAACCGCTACGGGCGACCGCTGTCGGTCGCCTTCGTCGACATCGATCACTTCAAGGCCGTCAACGACTCGTACGGGCATGCGGCGGGAGACGTCGTCCTGCGCGGGGTCGCCCAGGTCATCCAGGGCAACCTGCGGGCGACCGACTCGGTCGGTCGGTACGGCGGCGAGGAGTTCATGCTCCTCCTGACCGAGACCGACGTGGAGGCCGGCGCGGTCCTGACCGAGAAGCTGCGCAACCTCGTCGCGAAGCAGAAGTTCGCCTTCGCGCCCGACCAGGAGATCAGCGTCACGATCTCGATCGGGATCGCCGGCGGGAGTGGCGGCGCCCTCCGCACCGACAGTCTCGTCCGCGACGCCGACGCCGCGATGTATTCGGCCAAGTCGCTCGGCCGCAACCAGACGTACATCTTCGCCGAGCCGGACGAAGACTCCCGGGTGCCACGCGCTCCGATCTCGCCGGCCGGGCGGATGCTGGCGATCGAGGTCGGCCGGGCCGCACGGGAGGCAGCGACGGCAAGCCTGACCTCGGTCATCGCGCCGCTGCCGCACTATCGCGGTCAGCCGTCGGCGCTGATCGCATCGATCGTCACGTCGATGGCGCGCAGCCTCGACCTGCCGGTCAACGACATCGAACGGATCCGGACCGCGGCCCTCCTCCACGACCTGGGCAAGGTCGCCGTCCCGCAGGACATCCTCGACAAACCGGCCGCGCTGACGTCATCGGAGTGGCGGACGGTGGTCCAGCATCCGCGGATCGGCCAGGTCATCCTCGAGCAGGCGGCGGCGCTCAAGGAGGCCGTCCCGATCATCCTCCACCACCACGAGCGCTATTCCGGACACGGTTACCCGTTCGGACTGCGCGGCAACGACATCCCGCTGGGTGCCCGGATCGTCGCCATCGCCGATGCCTACGACGCGATGACCCACGATCGACCCTACAAGCGGGCGATCAGTCACGACGCCGCCGTGAAGGAGCTGCGCCGTCACGCCGGGACCCAGTTCGATCCCGAATTGGTGACCCTGTTCTGCGACCTGTTCGCGTCACGGGCGCCGACCGTCGATCCGCCGCTGGTCACGTTCGCGAGCGGGCAGGCGGCGATCGGGCAGGCCGCGATCGGCGCCGCGCACGGCAAGCGGCGCCGCCGACGGTCCGGCTCGGGCGGTGGGGGCGGAGCGGGGCCGAGCGCGAGCGGAACGTCCGCCGCCGTCTGAGGGCCCGATCACGGCCAGCGCCACGTAACTGCCCGGTAAGCGCCAGCGAAGCGTCGCCTGCTACCGTCTGGCTGCCCGCCAGGCACCAGCCGGCCTCGCCGAGCGATACGTCCACGGTCCGTCGACCATCGATGGCCGCCAGACCCGCCGGATGGCCCGACCGCCGGGGCCGGCGCCTCTCCTCTCGCCGCCGAGCCACCCCGCCGCGGCCCGTCGACCGAGACCCGTCGAGTCCCCGCCGCACCGTTCCCGCGGGAACGCAGCGACGGCCGGCCGCAGCGCCGGTCGATCGAGAAGGAGAACGCGGACCGTGAACAAGGTCCTTCTGACCGGGCGCCTCACGCGCGACCCGGAGATGCGCAGTCTCGCCAGCGGCAAGACTGTCACGCAGTTCAGCATCGCCACCAACGAGTACATCGGCCAGGGGAAGGAGAAGGCCGAATACCACAACATCGTCACCTGGGACCGGCTCGCCCAGACGTGCGGGGAGTTCCTCGGCAAGGGCCAGCAGGTCGCGATCGAGGGCCGGATCCAGACCCGCTCGTGGGACGACGACCGCGGGCAGCGGCACTGGAAGACGGAGATCGTCGCGAACCACGTCGAGATGCTCTCCGGACGCCGCAAGAAGGATTACGCGGCCGAGAACGCCGCCAACGGGCTGGCGGCTCAGGCCGCGGCCTACGGCGAGGCCACCGACGAGGAGGACGCCGAGGAGGCTGCCGCGATCGCGGCGGCCGCGGAGCCGATCGCCGAAGGCGAGGAGGCAGTCGTCGCGGCCTGACGCGGCGAGGACCCGAAGGATCCCCCGGACCGGCGGCGGTGCCCCCTCCCGTCGCCGGTCCTCGTCGCCCGCGCGATCAGACCACGGGCTATCGGAGCTCGAAGAAGGCAGCCGCGAGGATCAGGTAGACGATCGTCAGCAGGGCGCCCTCGAGCCAGTTCGACTCGCCGTCGAGGGCGATCAGGGCGCTGATCCCGACGGCGGCGACGACCGCGGCGACCTCGAGCGGGGCGAACACGAGGTTCATCTCGTGGCCCGTCAGCACGCCGAGCAGGACGAGGACCGGCGCGACGAACAGGGCGACCTGGAGGCTGGCCCCGTACGAGACCGCCATGGAGAACTGCATCCGGTTCTTGAACGCAAGCTGGACG
>Ga0070699_100004379_pt1 | contig 12475 bp, 12 predicted proteins | sample KBSK1503metaG_FD_65473 | JGI IMG/M metagenome (GOLD analysis project Ga0070699, IMG submission 65473) | Corn, switchgrass and miscanthus rhizosphere microbial communities from Kellogg Biological Station, Michigan, USA - KBS K1-50-3 metaG | ecosystem: Host-associated > Plants > Roots >...
GCGCGGATGCCACCGGCAAGGCGCTCGGTTCACTGGTCGCGGCCTCGATCAAGTGTCACATCAAGATGGCCGATGCGTTCTTCGCCGGCAAGGACTTCGACGAGAACGCGTGCGAGGAGAACGGCGGCGGCAAGTCGGCGCTCGAGAAGTACAACGCCGCCATGACCAAGCTCACCGGCAAGGGAATCTGCACGCAGGGCTGTTTGTCGGCCGCGAACCGCACCGCGCTCGGGAATAACATCCTCGCCCAGGTGGAAGCGGCCAACGCGCTCATCTACCCGTGTCCGACCACCACCACGACGACCACCACGACCACGACGACCGTCACGACCACGACGTGCCCGCCGGCGAGCTGTAGCTGCGCGGGCGGTACGCCGTCGAGGTTCAGCTTCACGACGGGCATCGGATCGGGGACCTGCGGCCATCTGGACGAGGACGGAAACCCGAACGTCCTCTCGCTCGCCTGCGGGGGCCTCTACTTCGGCGGCGCGGCCGTCGCCGTGCCGCTGCCTTCCAAGGTGCCCGACTACGGGAACACGTTCCTCAACGCCTGCTGCAGCGGAACGACGCTGACGTTGAGTGCCACCACGCCGGCCCAGGCGGGTGGCAACCGGTGCGCGGGCGGCTCCAACCATCACAACGCGTGCACGTCGAACGGCGACTGCCCGGGTGGCACGTGCAAGTTCCTCCAGTGCACGGCCGCCGGCTGTCTCTACGGCCCGCCGCTGCCGGTGCCGAACAAGGCACACGGCGGCGCCTCGACGAGCACGTGCGTCATCAACACCATCACCGGCGATGGCGTCGGTACGGCCGACTGCACGGCGGGATCCGTAACGGCGGCGAACCTGCCGCTCAGCTCGGCGCTCTTCCTCACCGCGGACCTCCTGCCGATGCGGTGCAGCGGCGGGAGCACGGACGGAGCGGGCTGCTCCAACGGCACCGGAGGTTGCGGCACCATCGCTCCCGGGAGCTGCCCGGGTGGCACGTGCGTCAACGACACCGGCCGGTGCACGGCCCCAGATCCCGCCAACACGCCCTGCTGCTCGGACGCGGACTGCACGGCGGGTTCGTGCGAGACCGGAAACTGCGCGGGCGGGTCCAACGCGAACCACGGCTGCATCACCGACGGCGACTGCCCGGGCGGCGCCTGCCGGACCTTCATCCAGCCCTGCCCGATCTGCAACGGCACCAGCCTCAAGTGCCAGGGTGGACCGAACGACGGGCTCACCTGCACGCCGGGGACCACCATCGTGGACGGCGATTTCCCGACCACTCACGACTGCCCGCCACCGCCGGCGGCCAACATCGGCGCACTGCCGATCGCGTACCTGCTCGACACCGGGACGATCAGCGTGACCGCGGTCGACAAGCCGAGCCAGGTGAACGTGTTCTGCTCTTTCTGCCGCAACAAGATCACCAACCAGTCCGCCCGCCGTTGCAACGGCTCGGCGACCGGAGCCAGCTGTACGTGCAACCCGGGCATCCCGTGCAATCAGTGCCCGAGCAATGCTCCCTGTCTGGCCGTGCCCTGCACCTTCGACGCGGATTGCGCCACGGTGACCGGCTTCGTGAGCTGTCAGCAGCGGACCTCGGGCGCCTTCACAGCCGCCAACGTGGCCCGCACGATCGTCGAGACGGGCGCTGCGGCGGGTGCCCTGACCACCGGCGGCTTGCCCAAGCCGGGCACGCTGGTCAGCATCTTCTGCATCCCGCCGAGCTTCACCGCGGTGGTCGACTCGGCGGCCGACCTGCCGGGGCCGGGCGCCGTCGCCCTGCCCGTCGCGATGCAGACGCAGTAGGGCGTCCGCTCCGTGCTCGCGCCGCGCGGCAGGACGCCGCGCGGCGCGATCCCGGCCATGCAGGCGGCGCGGGTGAGCGAGCATTCGCATCAGACCGACGTCCGCCGACGCCGCGAATGCTCGCGGCGCTCACGCGGCGGAGATTCTGGCGGAGAAGGGAAGGAGTCGAACCTTCCGTCCCCCACTAGGAGGGACAAGCCGGTTTTGAAGACCGGTGGGGCCACCGGGCCCCTTCCTTCTCCCCGCGCCGACGGGCGCGCAACTTAGCGGCTCGTACCGCCCTTGCAAAGCGAGCCGGCCGGGCCGTGGACAGGGCCCGCGGGGCGACGCTACGGTGGGGCATGAGCGAAGACCGCATCTCCTACGAGCGGCGGGGCGCCGCGGCGCTCCTCCGCCTCACCCGTCCGGAGCGGCGGAACGCCGTCGACGGGCCGACCGCCGACGCGCTCCACGCCGCCTTCGAGCGCTTCGTCGCGGACGAGGGTGCCCGCGTGCTCGTCTTGACGGGCGACCGAACCGCCTTCTCGGCCGGCGCGGACCTGAAGGCGATCGAGACGCTTCGCGACCGTGACGAGGGGCCGCTCGGCATCACGCGCCTGCACGCGCCGAAGCCGACGATCGCCGCAGTCACCGGCTACTGCGTCGCGGGCGGGCTCGAGCTCGCACTCTGGTGCGACCTCCGCGTCGCGGGCGAGAGCGCCGTCTTCGGCTGCTTCGAGCGCCGCTGGGGCGTGCCGCTGGTCGACGGCGGCACGCAGCGCCTGCCGCGCGTGGTGGGGCTCGGCCGGGCGCTCGAGATGATCCTCCTCGGCCGGGCCGTCGGCGCGCGCGAGGCTCTCGGCTTCGGTCTCGTCAACGCCGTCGTGCCCGACGATCGTACGCTCCCCACCGCCCTCGAGTGGGCGGAGCTGATCGCGAGCTTCCCGCAGGAGACGATGCTGGCAGACCGCGAAGCGGCGATCCGTGGCCTCGGCCTCCCGCTCGAGGAGGGACTGGCGCTCGAGCGTCGGCTCGGCTGGGCGACGGTGGCGGTCGGACGCGCGGGTGCGGCCCGCTTCGCCGCCGGGCAGGGCCGGGGCGGCAGCGGCGTGCCGGGCCTCGAGACGCGGTAGTGTTCCCCGTCTCTCCCGAGAAGGCCCGTGCGCTCGAGGAGACAATGCGCCGGCTCGGCGTCCGCGAGGAGGATCTCGACGAGCATTTCGTCCGCTCGCGAGGAGCCGGTGGGCAGAACGTGAACAAGGTTTCGACCTGCGTCGTGCTCCGGCACCGGCCAAGCGGCATCGTCGTCCGCTGCCAGCGCGAGCGTTCCCAGGCACTGAATCGGTTCTTCGCGCGCCGCCTCCTCCTCGAGAAGCTCGAGGCACGGGAGCGCGGGGTGGCGGATGCGGCGGTCCGCGAGCGGGAACGCATCCGCCGGCAGAAGCGACGGCGCTCCCGGCGCGCCAAGGAAAAGGTGCTCGCCGCCAAGCGGGCGGTGAGCGAGAAGAAGGCCGCGCGGCGGTCGCCCGCCATCGAGGAGTGAGACGCGCATCGTCCGGCCCCACCGCTCGGACCTCTCGACCGAAGACGCGGTCGCCCTCCAGCAGGAGCTCGCGACGCGTGTCGATAGCCCGCGAGCCCTGCCGCCGCTCCGGCTGATCGGCGGCGTCCACGTCGCGTATGCCGGCGACGAGCTGGTCGCGGCGGTGGTCGTCCTCGGGTTCCCGGCTCTCGACGTCGTCGCCCAGGCGACGGCCGCCGGGCAGGCGACCTTTCCCTACGTGCCCGGCTTGCTCGCCTTCCGAGAGCTCCCGACGGTGCTGGCAGCATGCGAGCAGCTCGGCTCGCGTCCCGACCTCATCCTCTGCGACGCCCACGGGATCGCCCACCCGCGCCGATTCGGTATCGCCTCGCATCTCGGCTACTGCCTCGACGTGGCGTCGGTCGGCTGCGCCCGGCGCCGGCTCGTCGGCGAGCACGAGCCGGTGGCGGCGCCGCGTGGCAGCCGGGCCTGGCTGACCGACGCTGGCGCGCGCGTGGGTGCCGCGGTACGCACGCGCGCCGGGGTGAAGCCCACCTTCGTCTCACCCGGCTTCGCGGTCTCCTTGGCCGATGCCGTCGACGTCGTGCTCGCGACGACGCGCTGGTATCGGATGCCGGAGCCGATCCGGCAGGCTCAGCTGCTGGCGAAGGAGAAGAAGCGGCGGACGAGCGTCGCGAGCTCCCTCACGGTCAGCTGACCTGGCGCCGTCGGACTGCCGACGTGGCCGTACGTGAATAGCGAGCCCGCGGCGGGCAGGAGCACGCGCGCCAGGGTGCCCGCGGGTCCCATGGCGACCGTCACGACGCCGCGATGGCGGGCGGCGAGGGTGACGGCGAGCATCGTGCGCACGTCCTCGAGGTCGCGCGCCATGGCGGCGAGCTTGGTCACGTCGGCGCCCATCGCCTCGGCACGATCGACGAGCGGCAGCAGGACATCGGCGGGCGGTGTCGCGTCTGTGGCGTGCGCCGAGAGAATGACCGTGCGGCCGGCGGCGCGCGCCCCCGCGACCAGCTCGCCCGCGAGCGGCGACGCGATCTCGACGTCGATCGCGTCCGCGTAGGCGAGCCCGGCGCGGTAGAGCTCCCGACGGACGGCGTCGGGGAGTGGCCGGCCGCCCTCCGCCGCCGCCCGGACGGTCAGGATGACGGGCCGTCCGGCGGCCCGCAGCCGCTCGAGGGCGGCGACCACGGTGGCGGGACGCGGATCGCCGAACAGGTCGGCACGGAGCTCCACGAGGTCGGCATCCGCCGCGGCGACGAGCGCGTCGAGCTCCGCGTCGCCCCCAGCCGCGACGATGCGCGGGAGTCGGGTGGAGAGCCGGACCGAGCCGATCGCGAGCTCGCGGGCCATGGGTCGCGGTATCCCCGCAACGGCCGGGACCGTCAAGGGACCACGGCACTCGTCGGCGGCGGGTTGGCCTGCGGGGCAGCGCTGTAATAGTGTTTCGCGACCTGGATGATCGGTGTGACCCGCATCGCCACGTACGTGCCGCGCCGGCGCCTCGAGCGCAGCGTGATCGGGCAGACGTGGGGCACGCGCGCAGGCGGGGGGAAGCGGGCGGTCGCCGGTCTGGATGAGGACTCGCTGACCATGGCGGTCGACGCGGTGCTCGCGTGCCTGGACGGTGCCGATCCCGCCGAGCTCGACGCGCTCTACTTCGCGAGCACGACCTCGCCCTATCTCGAGAAGCAGGTGGCGAGCGTGGTGGCGACGGCGGCCGATCTGCCCCGGACGATCGCCATCGCCGACTTCGCGGGGTCGGTCCGGGCCGGCGTCGGCGCGCTGCGGGTGGCGCTCGACGGGGTGCGCGCGGGGAGCCTGCGGAGCGCGCTCGTCGCCGCCGCGGACGCGCGTCTCGCGGACCCCGCGTCGGAGCTCGAGCCGGTTCTCGGCGACGGCGCGGCGGCAGTCATCGTGGGGACGGAGCGCGTGATCGCCGAGCTCGTCTCGTCGGCCTCGGTGGCGGAGGAATTCACCTACTTCTGGCGCACCGACGAGCAGCGGACCGTGCAGGTCGCCGAGCCGCGCTTCGGCGCGAGCTACGGCTATGCGCGCGACGTCGCCGAGGCGGTGACCGCGGCGCTACGCAAGGCGGAGGTCCCCCCGGCCAGCGTCGCCGGGCTCGCACTCGGCGCCCCTGACGAGCGGGCCGCCGCCGAGGCCGCGAGGCGGGCCGGCTGCGATCCGGGCCGGCAGCTCGTCCCGTCGTTCGCATCCGAGGTCGGCGTGCTCGGAACGCCGGAGCCGCTGGCGTTGCTCGCTCGCGCGCTCGAGACGGCGGCGCCGGGCGACTTCCTGGTCGTCGCCGGCTACGGCGAGGGTGCCGACGCCCTCGTCTTCCGCGCGACCGACGCGCTGCCCGGCGGGCGGCCACATCCGCTCGCCGATCGCCTGGCGCGGGCCCTCTCGGTGCCGTCGTACGGGCGCTTCTTGAGGGCGCGCGGCTTCGTGCCGGCCGAGACGGCGGGCGAGCCCGTCACCAGCATCATCGAGTGGAAGGAGCTCGCCCAGGACGTTCGCCTCCACGGCAGCCGGTGCGAGGCCTGCGGGCTGGTGCAGTATCCGCAGACCCGTGTCTGCCTCGCCTGCCAGGCGCGCGATCGGCTCGTCGAGCACAAGCTCGCGAAACGCGGGACCGTCTTCACGTTCACGATCGACAACCTGGCGCCGGTGGCGGAGCATCCGCTGCCGATGGCGGTGATCGACCTCGAGGGCGGCGGCCGGCTCTACCTCCAGGTGACCGACGCAGCCGACGGCGAGGTGAAGGTGGGCACGCCGGTCGAGCTCACCTTCCGGCGCCTGCACGAGGCCGGCGGCAACCGCAACTACTTCTGGAAGGCGCGTCCCGTATCATGAAGGACCAGGTGGCGGTCATCGGCGTCGGCTGCACCAAGTTCGGGGATCGCTTCGAGCGCAGCTACGAGGAGCTGATCACCGACGCGGCCTTCGACGCCTACGCCGACGCCGGCATCGACTCCTCGGAGATCGACGCGGCCTACCTCGGCACCTACCTGCCCGGGGCGGGCGGCGGGAAGGCGGCGGTCTCGCTCGGCGACGCGCTCCGCCTCTACGAGCGGCCGATCACGCGGGTCGAGAACTACTGTGCCACCGGGACCGACGCCTTCCGCAACGGCTGCCTCGCCATCGCCGCGGGCGTCGCCGACGTGGTCCTCGTGGTCGGCGCCGAGAAGCTGAAGGACCGCGGCGGCCGCGGCATCCCGCGACTCGGGCACCCGCTGCTCGCGCGCGGCAACACGGCCCCCGGTCTCTTCGCGCTCGCGGCCAACCGCTACATGCACACCTTCGGCATCGGCCGCGAGACGCTCGCCCGGGTGGCGGTCAAGAACCATCACAACGGGGCGCTGAACGAAAAGGCCCATCTACGAATGGAGATCACCGCCGAGCAGGTCCTGAAGGCGCCGATCATCGCCTGGCCGTTCGGCCTCTTCGACTGCTGCCCGACCACCGACGGCGCCGCCGCGGCGATCATCTGCCGCGCGGACCGGGCGCGACGCTTCAAGAAGGACCCCGTCTTCGTGAAGGGCGTCGGCCTCGCGGTCACGACCGGGCGCCCGTATTTCGACCCGACGTTCGACTACCTCGGCTTCCGGTCCACGCAGGCCGCTGCGCGCCAGGCCTACGCCATGGCCGGCGTCGCCCCGCGTGACATCGACTTCGCCGAGGTGCACGATTGCTTCACCTGGACCGAGATCTCGAACATCGAAGACCTGGGTTTCTGCGCGAAGGGGGAGGGGGGCAGGATGGTGGAGGAGGGGAGAACGGCGCTCGACGGGGACATTCCCGTGAACCCGAGCGGCGGTCTCAAGTCCTTCGGCCATCCGATCGGGGCGAGCGGCGTCCGCATGATCTACGAATGCGTGACGCAGCTCCGGGACGAGGCGGGGGCGCGGCAGGTGAGGCACCCTGAGCTCGGGCTCGCGCACAACGTGGGCGGTCCGGGCGCGGTGTCCTGCGTCGTGGTCCTCGGCCGCGGCTAGCGGCCGTCATGCCGGCGCGCGCACGCTGGCTCGTGCTCGGCGCGTACGTGGCGGTCATCTACGGCACGCTGCCGTACGGCCCGGTGATCGGCCGCATGGTGGTCCGCAGCCTCCTCGGCGGCTGGCTGCTCGGCTCCGGCATGGGGCTCATCGCAGCCTTCGCGGCGGCGGGCGTCGTCACGGTGCTCGCCAGGCGCGGTGCCCCGCGCGCTGCGTACGTCGCGCTCGGCGTCGCGGGCGCCGGGTACGCGCTCGCCCTCTCGTGGCTGCGGGTGCAGCACCTCGAGCGCGTGCACCTGCCGGAGTACGGGGTCATGACGTGGCTCGCCTGGCGGGCGCTCGAGCCCCACGTACCCGGAGTCCGCGGATACGCCGCCGCGGCCGCGCTCGCCGCCGCCCTCGGGTGGGGCGACGAGCTGCTGCAGGCCGTCACACCCGGACGCTACTACGACCTGCGGGACGTCGCGGCCAACGCGCTCGGCGCGGTGCTCGGGGCGCTGGTGCTGGCCGCGGTGCGCGCCCGCCCGCGCGAACGCGTCAGCGACGTATCGTCAGGACGAAGATCACCGCAAGCAGCAGGATCATCGTCGCGATGAAGAAGCCCGAGAAGGTGCGGAACCCGGAGACGTTCGAGTTGACGCTCGCGATGTCGTCCTTCAGCGCGTCGATCTGCTGTTTCACCGAGCTGCTCTCGACGTAGAGTCCCTTGATCTCGTCGCGCGCGGCCTTCAGCTCCTCCTCGAGCGCGCTGTCCTTGTCCTCGCCAGTGGCGAGCTCGTTGTGCAGGGTGTCGATCCCCTCCTTGAGCTGCTGGATCTGCTCGCCGAGGCTGCGCTGCGCGTCGGCGAGCTGGTAGAGCAGCGTCCGTTCCTCGGCGCGCTGCGCATCCGACGCCGCGGCGCGCGCCGGAGGCTTCGGACGCGCGCGCCGGCCGCGTGCCCGTGGCGTCTCCTCCTCTTCTTGCGCGCCGCCCGCGCCGACCAGGAGGAGCAGCAGGAGAAGGGCAGCCCACGGCCGGCTCGTCATGGCGGCAGGTCCATAGCGGTGGCCCCCGGGGGAATCAAGCTTACGGCCGCAGCCGCTCGAGCATGCGCGCGAAGGGGATGGTCTCGCGTACGTGATGCAGACCGCACAACCACGCGACGCAGCGCTCGATCCCCATGCCGAACCCCGCATGGGGAACGGAGCCGTAGCGGCGGAGGTCGAGATACCAGCCGAAGGCGTCGAGGGGGAGGCTGTGCGAGCGGATCTTCTCCTCCAGCACCGTCGCGTCGTCCTCGCGCTGGCCGCCGCCGATGACCTCGCCGTATCCCTCGGGAGCGAGCACGTCGACGCAGAGCGCGCAGCGGGGGTCCGCCGGGTCGGCCTTCATGTAGAACGCTTTCGACTCGACGGGGTAGCGGTGCACCATGACCGGGCGGTCGAAGCTCTCGGAGAGCGCGGTCTCCTCGTCGCCGCCGAGGTCGGCGCCCCACTCGAGCGCGAAGCCCTTGCGGCGCAGGACCTCGAGGGCCTCGGCGTACGTGATGCGAGGGAAGGGCTTGTCGACCCGCGCGAGCGGCGCCGGGTCCCGCTCGAGCACGCGCAGCTCGGCCGCCCGCCGCTCGCGCACGCGCCGCACGACGTGCACGAGGAAGTCCTCGGCGAGGTCCATGTCCTCGTCGAGCCCGGCGAACGCCATCTCCGGCTCGATCATCCAGAACTCGGTCAGGTGGCGGCGGGTCTTCGACTTCTCCGCGCGGAAGGTCGGGCCGAAGACGTAGACCTTGCCGAAGGCCAGCGCTCCGGCCTCGCCGTAGAGCTGGCCGCTCTGCGTGAGATAGGCGGTCTCGTCGAAGTAGGGCACCGCGAAGAGGTTCGTCGTCCCCTCGCACGCCGCCGGCGTGAGGATCGGCGCGTCGAAGGGGAGGAACCCGTGGCCGTCGAAGTACTCGCGGCAGGCGCGGATCACCTCGGCGCGCACGCGCATGATGGCCTGCTGCCGGCTCGACCGGAGCCAGAGGTGGCGATGGTCGAGGAGGAAAGCCACGCCGTGCTCCTTCGGCGTGATCGGGTAGTCGGCGCTCTGGTGCACGACGCGGAGGTCGGTCACGCCGAGCTCGTAGCCGATCGGGGCGCGTGGGTCGGCGCGTACCACGCCGGTCACCTCGAGCGACGACTCCTGCGGCAGGTGATCGGCGAGGGCGAACACCGCCTCCGCCACGTCCGCCTTCGACAGCACGCACTGGATCGTGCCCGTCCCGTCGCGCACCTGGAGAAAGTGGAGCTTGCCGCTCGAGCGCCGGGCGGCGAGCCAGCCGCGCACGGTGACCGTCTGCCCCTCGTGCTCGCCGGTGCGCTCGACCGTGACGACCGTCATCCGCTCCCGATTAGCAGATGGCGTCTCACCTTGCACCGGCGGGAGGCGCGAGGCTAGAGTCCCGCGCCCGAGGAGGTTCGTCATGCTGGGCTTTCGTCTGAGCGAGGAGCAGGAGAGCTTCCGGCTCGCGGTCCGGAGCTTTGCGGAGAAGGAGCTCGCGCCGCGGGTCGAGGAGCTGGAGGCGAGCGAGCGCTTTCCGATGGACCTCTTCCGTCAGCTCGGCAGCCTCGGCTACCTCGGGGTCGGCTATCCCGAGGAGTACGGCGGCAGCGGGGGCGACATGGTGATGCGGTGCCTGCTCATCGAGGAGCTGGCGCGGGTCAACTGCGGCTTCGCCGCCGCGCTGCTGGCCCATGTCGGGCTCGGCTGCATTCCCGTCTTCCGCTTCGGGACCGAGGAGCAGAAGCAGAGTTATCTCGTGGCGGCGATCCGGGGTGAGAAGCTCGGATCGTTCGGCCTCTCGGAGCCGAACTCCGGGTCCGACGCCGCCTCGATCCGCACCACCGCGGAGCGCCGGGGCGACCACTACGTCCTCAACGGGACGAAGATGTTCATCACCAACGGGAACATCGCCGACTACTGCCTGGTGGCCGCGTACACCGACCGCACAAAGCGCGGCGCGGGCATCAGCATGTTCATCGTCGACACGGACACGCCCGGGTTCTCGGTGTCGCGCAAGCTCAGGAAGACCGGCCACCACACGTCGGAGACCGCTGCCCTCACCTTCGAGGACATGAAGGTGCCCGCATCCGCGCTCCTCGGCGGCGTCGAGGGCGGCTTCAAGCAGGTGACCGGGACGCTCGAGGGCGGTCGGATCACGCATGCCGCGCGCTCGGTCGGCGTCAGCCAGGCCGCGCTCGAGGCGGCGGTCAAGTATGCAAAGGAGCGGGAGCAGTTCGGGCAGCCCATCGCCAAGTTCCAGGCGATCAAGTTCAAGCTGGCGCGCATGGCGATGGAGGTGGAGACGGCGCGCACGGCGATGTGGCGCGCCGCATGGCTCTTCGACCAGGGCTACGCGATGCGCGAGGCGGCGATGGCCAAGCTCTTCGCCTCGGAGGTGGCCCAGCACGTCACGTGGGAGGCGGTGCAGGTGTTCGGCGGCTACGGGTACATCACGGAATTCCCCGTCGAGCGCTTCTGGCGGGACGCGCGCCTCATGACGATCACCGAGGGAACGTCGGAGATCCAGCTGACGATCATCGCGCGCGAGCTGGGGCTGTAACGCCGCGGGGGTACGAGGGCAGGTTGGCCCAGGGATCGACCTGCTCGATCCCGCGGAGGCCGCGCGCTATAGTGGCGAGCGGCATGGGACGTGTGCGGGGATTGTCGGCCGGTCTGATCGCGATGGCGTTGCTCGCGGCCTGCGGCACCGAGCGACAGCCGTCGGCGCGAGACGAGGACGATCCCGAAATCTCGGCGTCCCAGCTGGGCGACGCGTTCGAAGACCCTGCGACCGCGGACTTCCTCAACCCCGAGGAGCGAACGGCGCTCGATCGTGTTCACGGCCCGCGCTCGGCGGAGGCGGCCGATCAGCCTGGCCAGAGCCCCCCGCCTCGCGAGGGCGCTGTCGCCCGGAGGCTCGACGACGCGGGCAAGGTCGGCGTCGCGCTGCTGAGCGTCGGTGCCACCCTGGGCGCCTTCATCGCCCCGTTCTTCCTTTTCTAGCCGATGGTCAGGCTCCGCACGGCGGCGGTGGCCGTGGCGGTGGCGACGCTCCTCTGGCTCATGCTCGACTCCGGGCTGGTCAGCGCCGAGCGTGCGGTGCCGCTCGTGTCGCTCTCGCTCGGTGGGCTCGGCGTCCTGTTCGCGGTCGGGGCATGGGCGATGACCGTCGGCGGGAGCCGCGAGCGTGCGCCCTTGCTGCTCGGGCTCGCGATCGGCGTCGGCGGCTACGCGATCCTGCGCGTCCTGCCGTTCTGACCGGCGGAACAGCCTCGTCGCGCGGTACGCGCTCCATCGTCCCGACGGCCAGTGGGCCGTCCTGCTGGTCAACAAGAGCAAGAGCCGGAGCCAGACCGTGAAGGTACAACAGCGATCACGCCCTCGCCGGTGCGGTCGCGGAGGTGAGCTTCGGGGCCGCGAACTACCGCTGGCACGCGCGCGGCGTGAACGGCTTCCCGGCGCGTGACGGGCCAGCGACGAGCGCCAGCGTCCCGGGTAGTGCCGGCGCCGTCTTCACGCTCCCCAAGGCGCGATTCCGCCGGTCGGGCCCTCTGGCCGTGTCGGACCGACGGCCCAAGGTACGAGGCCCCGTGCGGTGCTGCGCGGCTTGGCGGGTCCGCGCGAAAAGGCGTTTCGCACGGGGCGAAACCGTGCCCGACCACCAACCCAGCCCCAGAGGCATGGCCTTCCGCGCGAGCGAGGCCGGCCTGGTCGCTCTTCCATCCCCCGCCGGCGCTCGCATCGGACGGAAATGCCTCGCTTTTGCGCACCCTTGTGTCACTCGATCGCGATATGGGCACGCGTCAGCTTCAGGCGCGCCAGGCGATTCGCCCGGGAGCTCCAGACGGCGGGTACATCGCCGCGCAAATCCACCGCGGCGGCCCCTGGCTTGCTACCTGCCTCCCCGTCAGCTGGGGGGCGAGGTCACGGACGGGAACGTCGACGTGTTGGTCAGCCCCTATTCTCCGGCAGGCGCGTGCCGATCGGCACGGGCACTCCTGATCTCCTCGCGCTTCGGATCCCCCGTCGTACTCGGTTCATCGTCTCTCCAGCCCCGCCGCGTAATGCGCGAAAGACTTCGAGAGGAGTCACGACGGACATGGATCAAAGGACAAGGGTGCGACGTCTCGGCGGA
>Ga0070699_100004380_pt1 | contig 12473 bp, 6 predicted proteins | sample KBSK1503metaG_FD_65473 | JGI IMG/M metagenome (GOLD analysis project Ga0070699, IMG submission 65473) | Corn, switchgrass and miscanthus rhizosphere microbial communities from Kellogg Biological Station, Michigan, USA - KBS K1-50-3 metaG | ecosystem: Host-associated > Plants > Roots >...
ATTTGGATCAGTTTCGCGCTCAATTGGAGATTGCAAGGGCCTTCGCTCGTTTCAACCCAGCTCGCAGTGTGCAACTGCTGGAACGGGCCGCCGGACAACTGAACCAAGTCCTCGCGGCGGCAGCCCAGGTGGACGGCTTCATGCCCTTTAACCGTTCCTTTATCCAGGGTGACCTGCTGCTGGACAACGGGCTCCTCTATGACACTGTGGTGCAAGAATATGCCCAATCGGTAGCGGCACTGGCCACATATGACTTCGATTCCGCTCGAAGCATGGCCGGCCGTTTGGATCTTCCCGAGGCGCGCATCATGACCGAGCTGATCGCCGCTCAGGCCGTTCTTAACCAGCAGCAAGAGCGTTAGCCCGCACAGTCAATTGTGCAAATCTCAAAGGTTGCTTGAAAATTTTCGGCACTCGGGGCACGCGAGTGCTGAACCTAACAGAGGCTGCTAACTGACACATGTTGTGCTACTTGTGTCTCTCTTAAGCGGCATGGGATGAACCGACCAAGCGGTCGCTCGTGGCTGCGGTATAGCCAGAAGGGCCCACTTCCACAGGCTTTCCACAGCATGTGGTAAGAAAGTTGTGACCACCAAAACGCGCTACTCCGGCGGAGCCATCCCGTCCGCCAGCATGGACTCAAAGCGAGTGGAGTTCTTCAAGAACGCCAGGTTGATCCTGCCGGTGGGGCCGTTGCGCTGCTTGGCGATAATGATCTCGGCACGGCCCTCCAGTTCAGGCTCGTCCGGCTTGTAGACTTCCTCGCGGAAGATGAACGCCACAACGTCGGCATCCTGCTCGATCGATCCCGACTCGCGCAGATCGGCAAGTTGCGGGCGGTGGTCGCCGCCCCGGCTCTCAGGCGCGCGGCTCAATTGCGACAGCGCGACCACCGGCACTTTCATCTCCTTGGCCAGTCCTTTCAGACCGCGCGAGATGGCAGAAACTTCCTGGGTGCGGTTCTCGTAGCGTCTACTGCCGCCCGCCATGAGCTGCAAATAGTCCACGATGATCAGGTCGAGCTTTCCTTGGGACTGCTGCAGGCGTCGCGCCTTGGCCCGCATTTCGCTGAGCACAATGCCGGGCGTGTCATCAATGAAGATGGGCGCGTGCGCCAGTTGCTCCATGGCGCGTACCACTTTTTGCATGTCATCGCGCCAGAGCGAGCCGGTACGCATCTTGTGCGAATCCACCTTCGCCTGGGAACACAGCAAACGAAGCAGCAGCGCTTCGCGCGACATCTCCAGCGAGAAGATGCCTACGGTTTTCTGGTCCTCGATGGCGGCATTCTCCGCGATGTTCAAGGCGAACGCGGTTTTCCCCATGGACGGGCGAGCCGCAATGATAATCAGGTCCGAGCGCTGCAGGCCGCTGGTGATCTCGTCCAGATCTGTGTAGTGGGTGGCCAGGCCCGTGATGCGCTGGCCCCGCTGCAGCAGGGCATCAACCGAGCCGAAGGATTCCTTGACGATTTCCTGCACGCCCATGAAGCCGCGGCCAATGCGCTTTTCAGAAAGCTGGAAGATGGCGGCTTCGGCATCGTTGAGGATGTCTTCCGCGGGATCACTCTGCTCGGCGGCACGCGCAATGGCGGCATTGGCGGCGTGAATCAGCCCGCGCAACAGCGCCTTGTCGCGGACGATCTTGATGTAGTGCTCGATACTGGGCCGGTCGGGGACACCGTCCACCAATCCAGAAATGTAGCCGACGTCGCCAATCGCCTCGAGCTCCTTGCGCCGCTCCAGTTCCTCGACCAGCGTGATCAGGTCGATTGGCCGCGAAGATTCGGCCAAGTCCACCATTCGCGTATAGATGCGGCGGTGTGAGTCGAGCGAGAAATCTTCGGGGCGGAGGTGTTCTGCAGCCTCGTTGTACGCGAAATTGTCGAGGAGAATGGCGCCCAGAATGGAGCGCTCGGCTTCAACGCTTGCCGGCAAGCTGTGCGCGAGACTGTAATCTGTTGTCGCCAAGGTTTTATCTGTTAAGAAGAATTATTCGAAAGTGTGAGCCGCATGCTAACCACAAAGCGGCTGTGGACGTGAAAGTAATGCGTAGGAAAACCAAGAACTAACCAATTTTTTTCGGTCGCATAGTTGCTCCACGGAGGGCCGTCCATCTTGATGACAAGTATAGGCGAACAAATAGCGAACAGCAAGCGTATTGCCCCAGGGAGGCCGAGGCTGAGGGCTAACGACCCACCACCAAAAAATAAATGCGGCCCAAGCCAGCCACCTGGGCCGCACCGCTGGTGGATGTCCCGCCTGCCTTTCACCGCACAAGACGGTGTGGTGTGCGCTCGCAAAAGCCCACTCCCAAAGGAGTGCTCACCTCCCGGCGCACTCTGCACATCATTGATGTGTGGATCGCTGCTCCATGGATCGGTGACCCGTGGATCGGTGATCCGTGGACCCGTGACTCCACATCATGACCCGCAGTGATTGCGCAAGCTGACGGCTCAGTCCTGCCTTGTCAGGAGGACTCGTCTGAGGAGGCCGCAACGCCCGGGTATCCTGAGCGCGCCGGAAGACGCGCCCGTGAACCCCCCAGCAGTTCACCCTCGAGAACTGCCGGGAACCGTCAGCCCTGCCACAATCTCCGGCAGGCTCCAAGACATCTCACGCATGCAATGTGAGCACTGTGCTCGAATGGCGAAAGAGCCGCAATAGGGAATCGGTGTTTCGTTGTGCACAAGCTGTGGAGGACAAAGATTCTTTGTGGAAAGAAAAGGAAAAGTCGGCGGAATCCATCGCCTCAACGCGAAAGCGATTCGTCTCCTTCGTGATCCTTCGTGCCCTTAGTGGCTTATTGCTTTTTCTAAAACCTCCAACAGCACGAAGTAACACAAAGGGAAAGAAAACAAAGGGCGCGATTGCTTGCGCCCTGCAAGAGCTATTGCTTTCGCTGCTGGAGCCTGCCCTGAGCGAAAGCCAAAGGGTGTTTCCGTGGCGGGTTTAATCACGCACTCCGTCCATAAACGCCCGCAACTTCCGCGAACGGGACGGATGACGTAACTTGCGCAGCGCCTTGGCCTCGATTTGGCGAATGCGCTCGCGAGTCACGGCAAAGGACTGGCCTACTTCTTCCAGCGTGTGCTCGCTGCCATCTTCCAGCCCGAAGCGCATCTTGATGACTTTCTCTTCGCGTGGAGTCAGGGTGCGCAGAACCTGCCCAGTCTGGTCTTTCAAGTTGACGTTGATCACGGCTTCCGCCGGCGAGACCACTCCGCGGTCCTCTATGAAATCGCCCAGGTGCGAATCTTCTTCCTCGCCGATTGGCGTTTCGAGTGAAATTGGCTCCTGCGCGATCTTGAGCACCTTGCGCACTTTGGCCACAGGAATATCCATGCGCTTGGCGATCTCCTCCGACGTGGGCTCGCGTCCCAGTTCCTGCACCAGTTGCCGCGAGGTTCGAATGAGCTTGTTGATGGTCTCGATCATGTGCACCGGGATGCGGATGGTGCGCGCCTGGTCGGCGATGGCGCGAGTAATGGCCTGTCGAATCCACCACGTGGCGTATGTGGAAAACTTATAGCCGCGGCGGTATTCGAACTTGTCCACGGCTTTCATCAGACCGATATTGCCTTCCTGAATCAGATCCAGGAACTGCAAGCCGCGGTTGGTGTACTTCTTGGCGATGGAAACCACCAGGCGCAGGTTGGCCTCGATCAGTTCGCGCTTGGCCTGCTCCGCGTCCATGTCGCCCTGGATGATTTCGCGCTGCGTGCGCTTGAGCTCCTGAAACGACACCCCTGCCTCGGCCTCAAGCTTCTCCAGTTCGGTGCGCAGGGCGCGGGCCTGACGGCGGTACTCCTTGCGCTGGTCCTCGCTGCGCGTGGCGTCCGCCTTCCTCTCCAGGTTCTGGGACTGGCGGTCGAGCGAGCGCATGGTGTCGACCGTCTTGTTCACCCGGTCGATCAGCCGTTTGCGTTCAGGATTGGTGAAGCCCAGGTTCCGGACGCACAACGATACCCGCACGATGGCGCGTGCCAGATTCAGCCGGTAGCGGCGATGGTCTTTGGGCCGCTTCTTCAGCGAAGCGTTGGCGAACCTTTCCGCCAGTTGGTTGGCCCTCTTATAGGCCTTGGCCAGGTCGTCGATTTTCCCGGTGAACTCCTTCAAACGGTTCTGCAGGATTTCATCGGTGATCTCTTCTTCATCAAAGGTGACCACTTCCTTGATCGAGCGGACACCCTTCTTCAGGTCTTCCCCCATCGCCAGCAATTCGTGAATGACGATCGGCGAACGGGAGAGCGCTTTCAGAACCCGCATCTGCCCGCGCTCGATGCGCTTGGCGATCTCTACTTCGCCCTCACGCGTGAGCAGCGGAACCGTCCCCATCTCCCTGAGATACATGCGGACGGGGTCATTGGTTTTTTCCAGAGCGCCGGGCGTGAGGTCGAGTTCGACGTCCTCGCCCAATTCTTCTTCGTCGAATTTCTTATCGAGTGCGGAGGAGGGCAGCTTGGGTCCCTCCAGCACATCGATGCCTTGTGTACCAATGGTGGTCAGCAGATCGTCGAGGTCCTCGGGAGAGTGCACGTCGTGCGGGATAAGGTCGTTCACCTGGTCGTAGGTGAGATATCCCTTCTCTTTACCTGCGTCGATCAGCTTCTTTATGTCGTCGTACTTATCGTCTAGAGCCAAGACGGATTACCCTCTGTTCGTCCTACGGAAAGGACACGAAACGTTCTTTGGCAGTGGGAATCTAGGTTGCGGAGTGCGCGCCGGCACAAACTTTCAGAGTATAGCATGTATCGGACACTCCGCCTATCAGCGACTTCCCTTCTCCACAGTCCCACCCGCCCTATGTTGCTACCAGCCAATAACTTAGATGCTGCCCTGTCCTATTTAGTTTCAGTGTTCATTGTCCATCACGCGGGGCGAGCTGCCGACCCCACCTCCGCAAGGCCGGGGTCCATCAAAGCCCGCTTAAGCCGGATCTTCTCCTGCAACAAAGCTTGCAGTTGGGTTGGTTCCTGGCCATGCTTGGCTTGCAGTTCGCTCTGTACCTGTTCCAGCTTGCGCCGGAGTTGGATGCGCCGCAGCGCCCGCACTGCCCCCTCCAGCCGCTCCGCGCTAAGCTCCTCGTCCTCCTTCAGCAAAATCGCTGCGAGAAGATTGCGGTCTGCTTCCGCCAGTGGTAACTCCATCACATCGGCCGTTTCCGGCAGCGCGTTAAGCAAAGCTTCCATCAACGATTCGGTGGCCAGCCCCACATGGACGCGCTCGCTCTTGAGCACAAACTGGGCTTGCCGGGCAGGATCGAACTCCTTTTCGGCCCCGTCACGGGCAGACAGGTGCTCCTCGGAGGTTTGCATCTCCGTAGCGGAGGCCAGAGCCCGGATTAGGATCCGTTCCGCGTCCGTGACTTGGGCCTCCGCGGGGGCTTTGAGACTGGTAGCGGATCGGCTCGCGGCGGCGTGTTTCAGCTCCTGACGCAGGACGGCCGAGTCAATGCCCAGCTTCTGCGCAATCTCACGCGCCAGTTCGTCGCGAACAATCCGGCTCGGGACGCGCTGGATGTGAGGCAGCAGGTAATTCAGCGCCTTCACTTTGCCTTCTGCGCTACGGATGGGGAACTGCGCCCGCGCACGCTCGATGAGGTAATCGAAATAGCGCTGGGAGTGCTTCAGTGCTTCGGCGTAGGCATCTTTCCCCTTGCGGCGAAGGAACAGGTCGGGATCGAAACCTGATTCCAGCGTGACCACTTTGATTTGGAATTCCTCTTCCACCAACAGGCCAAGCGTACGCTCAGTAGCCTTTGCGCCAGCGGTATCAGGATCGAAGTTCACCACCACGTTCTTGCTGAACCGCCCCACCAGCTTGGCTTGTAGCTCGGTGAAGGCCGTGCCTGAACTGGCGATTACATTGTGGAAGCCGGCAGCGAACACCGAAATGCAGTCCATCTGGCCCTCGACAACAATCGCGTAATCCAGCTTCCGGATCGCTTCTTTGGCCTGGTCGAGATTGAACAGCACCCGGCCCTTCGAATAAATCGCCGTCTCGGGTGAGTTCAGGTACTTGGGGCCGGCTTTCTCATCGGTGGACAGCGTGCGCCCGGTGAAGGCAATCACCCGGCCAGTTTCGTTGGCTATGGGAAACATCACCCGATTGCGGAACTTAGCGTACATAGCCGCAGTGGCCCTGCTCTTCGAATTGTCATTCGGACCCGGTTTTAGCCCGGGAGGAACCTGTTGTTCCTCTCCGACACTCTCTCCTTTGTCATCCCGAGCGGAGCGAGGGACCTGCAGTTCCTGTGAGCTGACGGCTGACGGTTGAGAGCTTTCTTCCTGACGACTGTTCTTAGCCTGCCCTGAGCCGTCAGGCGAAGGGACCGACCACTGACGACTGTCTTTCCAGGAAAACAGCCCACTCTCCCGCAACACCTCCTCGGGGAACTCTCCCCGCAGCCGGTCGCGCAGCAAAAACCCGGAATCTGGCGCATATCCGATCCGGAAACGTGCGATCATTTCCTCGTTCAAGCCGCGCCCGGCAAGATATTGGCGGGCATAAGCCTCTTCTGGCCGTTTCAGATATTCCTGAAAGAACCCGCAGGCGCGCTCGTGGATTTCGAGCAGTACGGTACGCAGCTTGGCTTCCTTGGCTTCGGCCGGGCTGCTGTAGCTGACCTTCGGCAGTGCAATTCCCAGCTTCTGCGCCACCGCCCGAACCGCCTCCGGAAAAGTGATGTTTTCAATCTTTTGCACGAAGCTGAAGACATCACCTGATGCTCCGCAGCCAAAGCAGTGAAAGAACTGCCGCGTGGCGTGCACCGAGAACGACGGCGTCTTCTCGTTATGAAACGGACAAAGCCCCGAATAATTCTGCGCCCCAGCCTTCTTCAGCTTGACGTACTCGCCCACAATGCGGACGATGTCCGCCTGCTGCTTGACCGTGTACGCGAAATCGCCGGGGTTGGCCATGGATGGACTGACAGTCGTCCGGTGGGATTGTGGGGCAGAGAATCGCTGCTGTGAATATACCGGAAGCGGATTGCTGTGGAGAAGCTGTGGAATTTGCGGCTATTCGGTTAACCCTGTTGGAAAAGTGGATCTATTTCGGGACCTTTGGCCGTGCCATGCTGAGCGGAGGCAGGCCGGTCGCTTGCGACCGGGCAGACCCAGTCGAAGCATCCCTACCTGCTCCACACTCTTTCATCCACGGGTACCAGTCTTTACTAAAGTCCACCCAATGCGGATTCACCGACTCAATCAAGACGATCTTCTTCTCGCGACGCCAGCCCTTGAGTTGTTTCTCACGCCCAATTGCCTTGTGCACGTCGTCGTAAGACTCCCAGTAGAGCAGGCGCTCCACGTCATATTTATCGGTGAAGCCTTCCAGGCTGTGGAACTTGTGCTCGAAGGCACGCTTGCGCAGTTTGCCAGTGACACCGACGTATAGGGTCCCCGAGAGACTTCCCACGATATACACGCTGTAGCTCTTCCTCTTCATGGACTCCTTTGTGGTCCTATTAAGGATTCTTCGACTTCGCGTTCTTTGCGCTTCGCGCAGGGAATGTTTCGCTCAGAATGACAAGTGTGAGGGCGGTGCTGAATGCATGCGGTGATGGTGGTCACAAGCAAGGCCAAATAAGCCCAAAATGGAACGGCGGTGGGAATTAAATGTCACGGGCGCGGTGGTGCGGTACAAAATGTTCCACGTGGAACATTTCTTCGATTTTGCAGCCCACCCTCCGAGCTTTCCCTCGACTGGGCGGACGAAGGCGTCCGCCTCTACGTTGTCCTTGCCCCAGTCTAGACCCTCAACTCCACCACCGTTGCCCCAGCACCGCCTTCATTCTGCGGAGGCTCGGAAATTGACTCCACGTGCGGGTGCTGCTGCAGAAACTGTCGCAAGGCTTTGCGCAAAATTCCCATGCCGCTGCCGTGGACCACGCGCACACGCGGCAGCCCGGCCAGGAATGCGCGGTCTACGAACTTTTCGACCTCGCGAGTGGCGTCGTCCACGGTGCGACCGATCACGTTGATCTCGGAAGGCACGCTCCGGTCTTCTTCTTCCAACGAGACCGAAATTCCTCGCGCGCGGGCCGCTTTGACCGGTGATTCCGAGACGCGTACCAGCACTTCGGCAATGTCATCGCGCGCGACCTTCATCTTCATGGCGCCGATCTCGACTTCGAAGTGATTGTCGTCAATCCGGCGCGCCACCAGTGCCGGTCGTCCCACGGACTTGAGCTTGACTGTGTCCCCCTCGGAGACGTGCTTTACCAATTGCGGCTGGGCATAGGGATCGCCCCGGTCAGCGCCGGTCGTGTGTGCGACCACAGTCGAATCAAACTGCTCGCGGAATTCACGCCGGAGCTTAGCGATGCGCCGCTCGGCATCTTTCGAGAGCTTCTGGGCTGCGGTCCGGTCCTGGATGGCATTGACCGCCTCCCGTGCGTGATACTCGAAATCACGCAGCACACTGTCCAGCTTCTTCTCCATCTCTTTGACTTTGGCCTGCTGCTCCTTCCGGCCCTCGGCCGCGAGACGCGCCTTCTCGCGCTCAAGTTCTTCTTCGCGAGTCTGCAAGCGCAAGCGTTCGGCTTCCGCTTCGCGCAACTCCGCATGCAGGCGATCGAGAAATTGGCCTACATCTCGTGCCTGGGAGCCCAACCGCGAACGGGCAGCGTCAACGATCGACGGATTCAGCCCCAGCCGCCGCGCGATGTTGATTCCCGCTGACGCTCCCGGTACACCGATCTTTAACTCGTAGGTTGGTTGCAGCGTGGCCTCGTCGAATCCGACGGAAGCGTTCACCACGCCTGCTGTATTCCCACCGTACACCTTCAGGGAAGTGTGGTGGGTGGAGATTACCGTGATGCAGCCAATCCGGCGGAAATGCTCGGCAATGGCAACCGCCAGAGCAGCGCCTTCCTCGGGGTCGGTGGCCGAGCCCAGTTCATCCAGCAGAACGAGCGATTGTGGCGTCGCGGTGCGCGAAATAAAATCAATGTTGGTGATGTGCGCCGAGAAGGTCGAAAGATTTTGCTCGATGGACTGGTAATCGCCGATATCGGCCAACACCGCGTCAAACACCGGCAGTTCGGCGCGATCCGCGGGAACGGGAATTCCGGATTGCGCCATCAGCGTCAGCAATCCCACCGTTTTTAGAGCAACGGTTTTTCCGCCCGTATTCGGGCCGGTAACGACGAGTTCCCGCCGTTCGCGCTCAAGTTCAACGCTGATGGGGACGATGCGTCCGCCTCTCGCTCTGAGGCTTCTCTCCAACAAAGGATGGCGAGCTTTTTGCAAGAGCAGGCGAGCTTCGCTCGGACTGGTTGGCCGAGCACTGTCCCGAGCAGAATCGAAGGGGCGGCACTCATCACACAAGACAACCGGCACGCAGTTGTAGTCCTCGACGAAACGCGCCTTCGCAAACTGCAATTCCAGTTCGGCCAGTGTTTCAGCAGCAGCGACGATCGCGCCAGCATGTTGGCCGACGCGCCGCGTCATCTCCAGCAGGATGCGGCGAATCTCCGCTTGTTCTTCTTCCAGCAGCCGCACCAGTTCGTTATTCTGGTCGATGGTTTCCAGCGGTTCGACGAACACGGTTTGCCCGCTGGAGCTGGCGCCGTGTACCACGCCCTGCACGCGCCGCTTCTGCTCGACCTTCACCGGAATCACAAAGCGCTCGCCGCGAATTGTGACCAGCTCATCCTGCACCGCGCCACCTTCGGCTAGCCGCCGCAAGTAGCCACGCAGCGATTCCTGGATCAGACGTTTTTGTTTTTCAATCTCCCTCCGGATGCGACCCAGATCCGCTGACGCCCGGTCTTCGAGCGTACCGTCCGGCCGGATCTTGTTGCGGAACGTTCGCAGGAATTCGGGGAAGTCGGTGATCCCCGAAGAAAGCTGTGCCACCGCTTTCCACTCCAGCTTCATCGTAGCGGGAGGACTGAGAGCGATTTCCCGCCACTCAGCCGCGCGATCCACAACCAGCACCACATCACGGATTTCCGTGGTTTCAAGCGCGGCGCCCGCAATGCGCGACTTTTCCACGACCTTCGTGATCTCCAGCAGGCCTGAAAAGTCGAAGCGTCCGCCTACGCGGCGGAATTCCCGAATCTCACTGGTGAGCTGCTGTTGCTTTCCAATCCAAGCGCGGTCGGCGGAGGGAGCGAGGCTTGCGATTCGTCCCTGTCCGAGGGGCGAGGAGGCGTAGCCCCGAAGCAAGTCTCGCAGAGACTCGAATTCCAGCACCGCCGCGCTGGTATGAGCAAGGAGGTGGGGCAGCATCGGAATTCATGTTACACCGCGGCAAGCGGCCACCGAGATGCGGAGACGAGAAGATACTCCAATTGTTGATTGTTGATTTTTGATTGTTCAATGAATGGTGAAGTCGCAACCAAGTCGCGTTTAAATCAAGAATCAATAATCAAGAATCAACAATTCCCTATGCCCTGACTGCCTCAGTCGATGCTGGTACGGTTTGCGCAGCCACGCGGAAACGCATGACGAACACGGCGCCACCCTCGGGCCGGTTGTGGCAGGTGATCTGCCCCTGATGATCCTGCACCACTCCATAGGTGGCGCTCAGGCCCAGCCCAGTGCCTTTGCCGATGGGTTTCGTCGTGTAGAAGGGATCAAAGACGCGCTGCGCCTCGCGGATTCCGGGGCCGGAGTCGGAAAACTCCAACACCACCTCATCGCCTTCGCGCCGCGCGCTCGCCGAGAAGGTTCCGCCGCTCACTTCTTCCAGAGCATCCATGGCATTGCCGATGATTTCCAGGCAGGATTGAAAGAGCTGGTTGGTGTTGCCCCAGATCCGCGGAAGGCCGGGCGCAATGCTGCTCTCGACTCGAATTTTCTTGCTTTCCAGACGGAGCAGTTCCATCTGTACGGCGCGTTGCAGTACTGAACCTATGTCCAAAAGTGTCTTCTCTCCCGGCGACTGCTGCGCAAAACTGAGCAGGCCGGAGACCAGTTCCCGAGTGCGTCGCGCCTGCTGTCCGATTTTCTGTGCCATCGTGACCTGCTTCGCTTGCAGAGCGCCGTTGGCCGCCAGCAACTCGGAATATCCCAGGATCGCGGCCAGCGGGTTGTTGATCTCATGCGCAGCTCCGGCCACCAATTGGCCCAGCGACGCCAGTTTTTCTCTCTGGACCAACTGGGCCTGCAACCGCTGCAGGTTATCCAGACTGCGGCGCGACTCCCCCAGCAGCCGCACCAGTTCGCGGTCCAGCAGGTATTGCCGGACGAAAACGAAGAAGCCGAGAACCAACATAGCCGCCAGCGTCACCAGAATGCGGAACTCCCGAATCCTGGGCGGAGCGGCGTCGCCAAACCATGCCCAATAGCCCAGTACCGGCAAAGAGAGGATGGCCAGCATGGCAATTTGTGGCGCCAGCGACCGCCACCGGCGGCGTCCTGACGGTACCGGTTCGCAGGTTGGCTTCAGTTCCCGTGCTAGCAGGCCGGCCCAGATCATCCAGCAGATGGAAGTGATAAAGGGAATGTCGTACCAGCTGCCGGTATAGTACTGACCGCGCGCGATCGCCGCGTTCATGGCCTCCGAACTCAAAGTGTAAGTCGCGGAGGCAACAAACAAATTCCAGTAGATCCTCTTCCACGCGCCACCGGTGCTCGATGCCAACATGCCCAGTACTGCAAGCAAGGCCAGGTTCTCGACCAGGTAGAGCAGGTCGTAGCTGCGGCTGTAAACGGCTTTGTCAAGGACCACATATTCATCCGGGAACACGATGAACGCGTACAGGAACATCCACCAGACCAGCAGCATCAGGAAATTCAGAGTGCTGGAGTAAAGCTTGTGCTCCTCCAGCGCACGATGCGGACGCAGAGCCACGGCCGCCATGAGCGGCACGACGTGGAGGAACAGAATCACATCTCCCACGAAGGGATCGGGTAGCGCACGGCCTAAGACCACCTCGTAAAACGTCCACATCGCCTGGTTGGCGGTCCACATGAAGCAGCCAACTGCCATCAAGGACCAGAAGAGCCGGGTCTGGCCGCGGTTGGAAACAGCGTTCGCAACCATGACGGCCGAGGCGAGGGAAAGCAGTAGGAGCTGGGTAATGTCGCCGAACAAGACTAGCGCCGGACCGCGCGGCCAATTGAGTGACACGATTGCGTATGCCAGAATCAGACCCGCAGTGCAGGCCATCCACCAGTGTCGCCTCAAGGTCATAGCTACCCGGCATTCTAGGGCCGAGGGTCACTAACCGATAGGTCTCAGGAGAGATGCAAACGTTACCGAAGTACCAAGTTTCTTGTTCTTCGAGCTACAGGCCGCAGCATGTTGTCGGCAATCTGCGTCACAATCTCCGAGCTGTGGAGAAGAAGTCGTGTTTCCGCCAAAAAGACCGGGGGGTGCTCTGCTAAAATCAGCCGTGTGGGGCGGGCACTGCGATCAGGGCAAGCCCCCTTGCAGTGTTTATTGCCATGGCTTTTCCGGTCACACGCCTTCGCCGCCTCCGCCGCACAGAGCAGTTGCGTTCCCTGGTGCGCGAGA
>Ga0070699_100004381_pt1 | contig 12473 bp, 12 predicted proteins | sample KBSK1503metaG_FD_65473 | JGI IMG/M metagenome (GOLD analysis project Ga0070699, IMG submission 65473) | Corn, switchgrass and miscanthus rhizosphere microbial communities from Kellogg Biological Station, Michigan, USA - KBS K1-50-3 metaG | ecosystem: Host-associated > Plants > Roots >...
AACAAGGACGCGACGCCCGAGGAGTTCGAGAGCCACGATCTCCGCATCGAGAAAGTGATCCCGGCGGGCAAGGCCCTCCGCCTCCGGATGCCCGCGCTCAAGAAGGGCACGTACAACTTCATCGGCGATTTCAACCAGAGCACCGCCAAGGGCAGGATCATCGCGGAGTAACGCGCATGGGAGCCACATTTGTCGTCACACTTCGCGAGGCCTTCGAGGCTTCGCTGATCCTCGGGATCGTGTACTCGTATCTCGACCGGATGGGCGGGCGACGGTACTACGGGTACGTGACCCTCGGGGCCGCCGCGGGGTTCCTCGCGAGCCTCGCCCTGGGCATCACTGTGACGCTCCTCTCCGGGCCCCTCGTCGATCTCGGGCCGGACGTCATAGGCCTCGCCGTGATCTTCGGCGCCGCGGCGCTCCTGACATGGCACGGGTGGTGGATGCGCCAGCACGCCCGAGAGATCAAGGGCGATGTCCAGCGCCGACTTGAGGCCGCGTTGACTGCGCGGCGCCTGTGGGTCGTGGGCCTGATCGCCTTCACCGGAGTCTTCCGTGAGGGAGCGGAAACCGTTCTGTTCCTCTGGGGTCTGATGAGCCAGGCCACGAACGCGGGCACGTGGAGCAATGTCCTCGTCGGCGTGGCCGGCATCGCCTTGGCCGCCGGGCTGGGCTGGGCGATCTTCTGCGGTGGACGGCACGTCAGTCTGCCCCGGTTCTTCGCGATCACCAGCGTGGTGCTCCTCCTCGTCGCGGCCGGCCTCTTCAGCACTGGGGTCGGCCGCCTGCAAGGCATCGGCTGGCTGCCGATGTCCGAACCCCTCTGGGACACTTCGCACATCCTGAATGACCATGAGTTCCTCGGGTCGTTGCTCGGCGGGCTCGTCGGCTACCGGGCGCGCCCGTCCGCCCCCGAGGTGGTGGCGTACCTCGCGTTCGTGGCGCTCGCGGGCCTTCTCGTCGTCGGGCCTGGGCTCGCTCGGCATCGGCGAGCCCTGGCCTTGGCAGGAAAAGGTTCCCGGGAGCAGCCATGAGCTCCGACACAGATTCCCGACCTCCGCGCTCGTCTTCGCCTGCCGCTTCCCGTCGGACGGTGGCCATCCGGAGCGCAGAGCTCTTCCGTGACGCTCGAGAAGTGATCATCATCCACCGGGAGCAGGAATACCGGCTCCGGATCACCAGGGCCGACAAGCTCATCCTGACGAAGTAGACCTCCCCTGCCAGCCAGTCGCACGCCCTCGCGGCGGCGCCGCCAGCCGTTGACGCCGGAATCCGGTCCGGCCGAAGGGATTGCCGTGCATCGAGTGGTCGGGCGCATGCCGGTATCGGGCGACCCCGGCGGGAGCGAGGATTCACGATGAGGCTGATGTGGGCGGGGCTAACCGTGCTGTCGCTCCTGGGCGCGCCGGGTGTGGCGGTAGCGCAGGACTACGAAGAGGCGAATCTCGAGTTCTTCTACCCGATCGTCACCCGGCGACCCGTCATCGAGCGAGAACTCGAGCTCAAGCTCGAGCAAAGCAAGAACCGCGAGGGACGCAAGACCGAGCTTTCGGCGGCCGTCGAATGGCCGGTGCTTCCCCGCTGGCAGATCGAACTCGAGGTACCCTTCATCATCAACTTTCCGCGCGACGATGCGACGACCGGGGGACCCGGCGACCTCGAGATCGAGAACAAGTTCCTCATATACCGCTCGGTGGAGAACCGGGTCCTTGTCTCCGCCGGCTTCACCACCACCCTCCCGAGCGGATCCGAGAAGAAGGGTCTCGGCGGCGAACTCGCGCTGGAACCGTTCGCCACCGCCGCCATCGCCCTCGGCCCCTTCGATCTCATCGGCGAGGTGTCCTACAACTGGACATTCAAGCCCGAGCATGCCCAGGAGTTCGACAGCGGGCTGGCCGCCGCCTGGCCGGTGTCCCGATGGTTCACCCCGTTCGTCGAGCTCCGCACGACCACGCCCACCGTCGCCGAGGACCGCCGGACCCAGGTCACCCTCGTCCCGGGCCTGAACGTGAAACCCTTCCCGCGGTCGACTCTCGCCGTGGGTGTCCAGCTGCCCGTCACGAACGCCCGAGAGTTCGACTATCAGGTGCGGGTGTTGTTCATCAAAGAGTTCTGAGGGGGCGCTCGCGGCAAGAGCTCTTACGGTGCGACGAGGCGCCCATCGCCGCATCCGCAAACGCTCCTGCGCCTGCGGTGGGTCGGCGACCTCAACGGGATCACCACTGCGCGACGCTTGTTGGGAGGACCTGCGGAAGTATCGGGCTATCGCTGGTTCATCGGCTGGGTCTGGAGTGAGAGGCCCAACGTCCCGCCCGCGAATACTGGGTCCAGAAGGCGGGGGTGTTGGGACAGCACGACCTGCAACCAGCCGCTCGGACATGCCCGGTACTTCATCCTGCAGTTGGGCGAGAGCCAGTTGACTCAGCGCCTGTTTGCGCAGATCATCCGGCGCATCGAGCGGCTTGCGTGGCATCCAACGTGAACGTGGGTTCATATCGGATTCCCGGATAACAGGGCCCGACGGCCCTCCGAAATGAAGGAAGCCAGCGGAAGGAGAACACCAATGAGCACGCTTTCGCGCAGACAATTCCTTCGGAAGTCCGGAACGGTCGTCGGAGCCACGCTGCTACCGTCGATGGTGTCGTCACGTCCGGCGCGCGCCGCCGACAAAGAGTTGATCCCCAGGAAACTACCCTTTCCACCCAACGACGAGTTCGGCAGCTACGAGCCCACGATCACACCGGACGGGAACACCATCTACTTCGCGCGCTTCGCGGGCAGCGGTGACAAGCGGGTCCTCGGCACGACGACGGACATCTTCGTCACGCACCGGATCCGCCAGAGCGGTGAGTGGCCGGGGACGGGCGCGGACTGGACGCCGCCCGAGCGGCTGCCTGACGCGGTCAACAGCGACTCCATCGACCAGGAGCCGCGGATCACGCCGGACGGCAAGACGCTCTATTTCATGAGCCGCCGTTCGGGGAACGCGGATATCTGGGTCACCCACAAGCAGCCCAATGGCGAGTGGACGAAAGCCCAGGGACTCGGACCCAACATCAACACCCAAAACACCGAGCACTGCTTCATGCCGCTCGGGCTCCCGGGCGCGGACGATACGTCGGTGTTCATCTCCGTCAGACCCCGAGAGGCTGGCGCCGCTCCGACGGCGGACCTGTACACCACGAAGATGGAAAAGGGTGTCTGGCAACCAGCCAAGAGGTACGAAAGCAAGTTACTCGACTCGATCGGTTTGAAGTGCCGCCTCAACGCCGTCTCTAGGGACGGGCTCGTGCTGGGCGTCGTCTCCGTGCACGACTTCGGAAAGTTTCACACGATGCAGTTCGTGCACTACGACCCGGCGAGTCGGGAGTGGAAGGGACCGATCGTCCCCGCGCCGTTCAACAATCCGGCGATCGATGGCGCGTGCCCCATGTTCACAGCGGGCGGTGACAAAATGATCTGGTCGGCCGGCTATGACCGTGGGCCCGGCCCTGTGTCCACCTCGGGCGGCACCGGGTCGACCTACGACCTGTTCTGGCTCAACACCAGCGACGTCGTCGCCTACTACAAGGCGAAGGCCGGAATCAGCTAAGCGAGACGTCGCGTGGCGGGCACCGGGCGGGCGCGCGCGAGGCGACTCGGTCTCGCGCTCACCGCCTGCCTGCTGATGGCGACCGTCGCGGCCGGGCACGCCGTGCTCCAGCGCGCGGAGCCGCGCGTCGAGAGCAAGCTGAAGCGCGCGCCCGACGAGGTGAAGCTCTACTTCAACGAGCGCCTCGAGCCCACGTACAGCTCTCTCCGGGTCCTGAACGATCAAGGCGCGCAGGTGGATCGTCGCGACAGCCGGGTTGACCGCGCGAATCCGGCCCTCCTCCGGGCCACGCTGCCGCCGCTTCCTCCGGGAGCGTACAAGGTACTTTGGCGCGTGCTCTCGATCGACGCCGACGTCACCGAAGGCACGTTCACGTTCCGGATCGAATGAGGGCGGTCCTCCTCACCGCCCTCTGCGTTCACCTCGCCTCCTGCGCGCTGCTGGTGGGCGCGTTCTTCATGCTCTTGCTCGCAGGTCCCGCCAGGGCCGCGACGGCATGCCAGTGGGATCGGACGCTCGTGCGCTGGTCACGTCTGCTCGTGATCGTGGCCATCGGCTCGGGAATCGTCTGGCTGCTGGTGCGGACGGCCGTCTTCGAGAACCGTCCCCGGGCGGCTCTCGAGGCGCGCGCTGTATGGCACGCCGTCCTCGACACGTGGCCCGGGCTCGTGTGGCTCGCGCGTCACGGGCTCCTGGTTGTGCTGGGCACCTTCCTCGCGATGCGTGCGAGCGTCGTGGAGAGGCGGAACTGGATCGCCGCCCGCGGCGAGGCACTGGTCCTCGCCACGGTGGCGCTGGCCCTCGTCAGCGGCTCCAGTCACGCCGCCGCGATTTCGCCCGGAACGCTGTCGGCCGTGGCCGTCGACGTCGTGCATCTTCTCGGCACGGGTGTCTGGCTCGGCGGCCTCGTCGCGCTCGCGCTCTTGCTGCGAGCGACGAGCCGCGAGGCCGGTGCAGACGCGCGGCCCTATGCCGTACTGGCGGCGCGTCGCTTCTCCCGCGCCGCGCTGATCGCGATGCTCCTGCTGATGGCTTCGGGAGCGCTGAACGCGATCGCCCAGGTGGAGAGCCTCGCCGGCCTCGCGGGGACGGTCCACGGCCGCTTGCTCCTCGCCAAGCTCGCCGTCCTCGTCCCGATCCTCGCCATCGCCGCCGTGAACCGCACGCGCATTCTCCCCGCGCTCTCCGGCCCGAGCGCGACCGTCGGGCGCCCGGCCATGCGTCGTCTCGCCACGTTCATCGCGGTGGAAGCGATCCTCGCGCTCGTCATGCTCGTGCTGGCCGCGGCGATGACGCTGACCACGCCCGCCCGCCACGCGGAGCCGGTCTGGCCGTTACCGTTTCGGCTGTCGCTGGACACTTGGCTCGACGTGCCGGCGACACGGTGGCGGGTCCTGCTGGGCAGCCAACTCGCGATGGCGGGCCTGGTCGCGCTGATCGCGTCGCTGGTCGTGCGCCGCCGCCGCGCGCCGGTGCTCGCGGGCGCGCTCACGCTCGTCGCGCTCGGCGCCGGCGTCGGCCTGCCTCCCCTCGTGGTCGACGCCTACCCGACCACGTACAAACGCCCGCTCGTAACGTATCACGCCGGCTCCATCGCCTCAGGCATGACGACCTACCGCGAGCACTGCGCCGCCTGCCACGGCGCCACGGGCACCGGCGATGGCAGGCCGCTACCCGATCTCCGCTCGGCGCCCACCTCGCGCCGGCACGCGGGCGAGATCTTCTGGCTCGTCAGGCACGGCACGCCCGGCCACGGCATGCCGGCCTTCGAGAGCCGTCTCAGCGAAGCGCAGCACTGGCACGTCATAAATTTCATCAGGGCGCTCGGCGCCGCCGCGGGCTCGAAGACGATCGCCCGCCAGGCGGAGCGCGAGCGCGCGTGGCTGATCGCGCCCGACTTCACCGTCGCCGTCGGCCCCCTGGCGCCAGGCGCGCTGCGCGACTACCGCGGCCGGCGCATGGTCCTGCTGGTGCTCTACACGCTACCGGAGTCGCGCGCACGCATGACCGAGCTGGCGCGCAACTACGACATGCTCTCGGTCATCGGCGTCGAGGTCATCGCGGTGCCGACGCGGTTCTCGTCCGAGCCGATCGCCGAGCTCGGCGCATCGCCGCCCGTCCTGTTCCCGGTCGTGACCGACGGCAACACCGACATCGTGGAGACGTACCGCATGTTCGCGTCGGGCCCCCACGCCGAGCTGCTGATCGACCGTCAGGGCTACATCCGCGCAATATGGAGAGACGACGGCGGAGGGATGCCGGAGGCCGCTGCCCTCTCGCGCCAGGTCGAGAAGCTCAACGAAGAGAAGAGCCCGCCGCCGTTCCCCGACGACCACGTCCACTGACGAAAATGGAAGGAGCCTCGTGATGCCCGTGTGGCAGGTGGCTCTGCTGCTCAACCTCACGTTCGCCCTCGGTCTCGGTCTCGGTTACGCCGGCTGGGGCCGGCGCGCCGAAGCGCTCGACCGGGAGTTCGACGGCGCTCGCGCGCAGATAGAGCGGCTCGAGCGCGAGCGCGCGGCGTGCGCCCCGGCGACGCGCGCCGGCGAGCAGCAGTGGGAGGGGCGCGGGATCGTGCGCGCGGTCTACCCCCAACTGCTGATCATCACGCACGAAGAGATCCGGGGACTCCTCCCGGCGAGGACCACGAGCTTCCGGGCAGGGACGCCGACGCTGCGTGAGTCGATCCGCGTCGGCGACCCGATACGATTTTCGCTACGGGGCACGGTTGCGGACGACGCCGCGGTGGTCGCGATCGAGCGGTGGTGAGCGGTCACCAGTCCGCGATCGATCACGGCCATTCCTGTCCTTCGCCAACACCTTGCCGCTGAGTGACGTCGAACAAATTTCCGGGTGAAGTCTGGGTAAGCGAAAGGGATTGGCGGTTGCTGCGTCCGCTAATCCCTCGTCGTTCGTGGTTGCGGGGGCTGGATATGAATTGTGGACGCGACCCCGACCTTTCGCCGCATTTTTCGGCCGCTTCCGTGCCGCCCAACTCGAAAAAATTCGACGCGATTGTTTGCGCCCGAGTCTCCAGTGGACCTCGCGTCACATCCCAGTCAGCTCAATCTCGACGACGGCACGCGGTATTACCGCGAGGCGCTCGTCCTGGCGGAAGAGCTAAAGATTCATTGCGCGTTGATTCCGGGTACGCAGCCCACGCGGTTGCCAATGTTCGCGTGTTGCGGGGGGCCCGCAACCCGGCAAACAGATTTCTAGAGCCTCGCTTCCAACCTATTGCTTCTTCAGCTCCGCGACGGAGCGGAGCGGCGTGCCGTCGGCGCGGAGGAGCGGCAAGGTGACCGACCGTGAGTACCACCCTGGGATCGAGGCTGAGTGATTCCCGGCGCCGCCGGCCACGACGACGATGATGTCGTCCGGCTTCTCAACGATCCGCAACGACCGCCGACCGTCCCCTTCCTCGATACAGTTGGCGCGCCACACGCTCAAGACATCCGCGTTGCTCTGGCCGATCTGCTCGAAAGGGATACGGGCGTGCTCGAACAGGGCCAGACGCACCCGCTGCTTGTCGAAGCCCTGTTTCGCCGCAATCGAAGCATGCTCGGGGCCGAGGACGACGAGCGCCTCCTGGCTCATGAACATGTTGTTGGAGCCGGAGACGGCGACGGCCCGCGCGATCGTTTCGAGCATCTCGTTGGCGGTCTTGCTCTTCTCGATAATGTTGGCGGGCGCGGCACCCCCGAAGGCGGTGACGGTGCTCGTCTCCGGCTCGAAGCCACGCTCGACGTGAAGCGGCTCCCAGGGGCTGTCCGCGTCGTTCTCGGCGAAGCAGCAGGTGTACTTGGCGGGGTTGCCGAGCGTCGACTTGTCGGCCTGCTGCGGCACGCCGCCGCCGATCGTCGTCATGATCAGCCGAATCGCGCGACCGATGGTCGCGTTGGCCCGGAATCCCGGACCGAACAAATTCCCCCGCCCATTGATCCCGATCTCGCGAGCAATCGGCCCGTTGACGATAAGCACCGGGCTGGCCGGGTTCGTCGTCCCTTGGATGCCGTACAGGTTGAACGGCTTGCTGAGGATGGCTTTCACCGCCGTCACGATGAGGGGGAAATATTCCGGTTTGCACCCGGCCATCACCGCGTTGACGGCCAGCGTGGCGATCGTCGCCTCTCCCCAGCGGGGCGGCATCGGACCTAGCGACGAGCATGGGTCGACCTCGCTGAAGGTGAGCATCTGTGCAACCCGGTCCTCGGTAGGTGGCACGATCGGCAGCCCGTCGGTCCAGCCTTCGCTGGCGAACCGCTCGAAGATCGCCTCCGGGTCATCCGCCACGGTGATGCGCTCGGCGACGGCCACGGTGCCGGGCCGATTCGCAGCCGCGGCGACATGCAGTCCGGCGGTTGCGTACGCGCCCGTCTCGGTGGCGATCTCCACGATCGCCGCCATCACGGGCTCGGCCCGCCCACGCATGTCCCGGTGCGGCACGCTGACGATCGGATGCCGCACGTACAGGGCCGGAAGGCTCGGCTGGCCGAGACTTGTCGTGACGATACCGTACAGCGTCCGGAATTCGTCAGTGACGACCGTCGCGGTCGGAACCCCGCGCTTCTCGAGTTCGATGCTGTCGTGGACACTCCACGACGTGCACGATCCTCAATCGGCGATACCGTTGATCACCAGGTCGCACTCGCGCGCCGCCGCCTCGAGCATTTCGTCGGGCATGGGGAGCGCCGCGGCCTTCTTGTCGTAGCGAATAGTTCTGGACACGCCGTGCGCGCTCCGGAGCAGCTCCTCGACGCGATCGAGGAACGGGCGGGTGCCGGACTTCGAATTGTTGAGGAGACCGACGACTCGACCCTCGAGCGCTGGAACGCGCTTGGCCAACGGCACGGCGTTCCCGGCGACTCCAGCGACCGGCGCGAGCAATTCGATCGTGGCCATTCCGTGCACCTCTCTTTCCGACGACGCAGTGGTCACTCTCTGCTTACGGCATCTTGAGGCTCTCCGCAACCCTTGACAGCCGCGGGCGGCTCACAAATAATCACGCCACTTCGAGACGTGACGCCCGGGAGTACCCATGATGGCGAGAGCCGCGAGAGGAGACACGTCCATGCAGCCCATCACTCGGCGGAGCTTCCTCCGGACCACAGGTCTCCTGGGCACCTCGGCCGTCCTTGCCGACGGGCTCCTCGGCGCGGCACGCGCGGACAAGCCGATCAACTTTGCCGGCTGGGTTTTCAAGCCGGACACGGTCCAGGACTACGTCAACTTCTACAACCAGAAGCTCAGCGGCCAGGTGAAGTACGAGGCCATCCCGTGGGCCCAGTACCATCCAACGATGGAGACTCGCGCCTTCGGCGGCGAGATCTTCGACGTCATGTACTGCGCCCATAACTTCCGGCAGCGCTGGTACGAGAACGGTCTCGTCCGACCGCTCGACGACCTGCCCGGGATCGACGAGCTGAAGAAGAAGATGAACCCGCAGAATCTCGAGAGCCTCAAGGCCAAGGACGGCAAGCTCGCCGGCGTGCCGTACTTCACGAGCCTCTTCGTCCTCATCTACAACGAGCCGATGCTTCAACAGGCAGGGATCAAGGCGCCGGCGAAGAGCTGGGACGAGCTGGTCGAGCACAGCCTGAAGCTGAAAAAGGACAAGGTCAGCGACTATCCGTTCCTTCCGAACTGGAACGTGAGCCCCTCCGGCACCATGCCGCAATTCATGACCGACTCCTTCTCGGAGGGCGCGAACGTCTTCGACGCCAAGAACCGGGTCATTGTGGACCAGGAGCCCGGGGTCGCCCGTGCCATGGAACGCTGGCAGAAAGTCTGGAAGGCCGAGCTGGTCAACCCGGAGGTGCTGACCAAGACCTCCTCGACGGACACGCACCGCCTCTTCTGGACCGGCCGCTATGCCTACCACACGAACCACTCGTACTACCTCAAGACCATCGCTGGTGAGCCCGAGAACTCGAAGCTCGCGCCCAAGAAGGCCAAGATGACGATGTACCCCGGGACCGGTCAGACCTACATGTGGACTGACTCCTATACGATCAACGCGAAGACGAAGGCCCTGGACGATGCCTGGAAGCTCATTCGGTTCCTCGGCGGCAACCTCACGGGCGATTGGTACGTCCAGCGGCAGTGGTGCTTGATCTCCGGTCTCGACAACCCCTACCCCGAAATGTACGAGCACCCGGAGATCATCGCCTCCTACGACCGCTGGGTGGATCTGAAGCTCCTTCGAAAGCAGTACGAGAAGGGCAGGGTCATCGCTGCGTACAAGGAGCCCTGGTACAGCGAGTACGACGTCAAGGCGGTGCCGATCGTTCACAACCTCATTCGCGGCGGCATGACCGTTCCCCAGGGGCTCAAGGAGCTCGTGAAGCTCCAGAAGTCGCTGGAGTAGGCGCTGACGGTCCGGCGTTTCCGACTCTCCGAGCGATGGTTCGCCTCCATCCTGATTCTCCCGGCTTTCCTCGTGATCTCCCTTGTCGTCGTCTTCCCGCTCGTCTACTCGCTCTGGATGAGCTTCGCCGACGTGAACCTGCTCCGCACGACGGGCCCCGCGCTGGAGATCTTCGGCCTGCGCATCCCGCTCTTCCGCTATGTCGGCGTCCAGAACTATGTCCGGGTTCTCGCCGATCCCCTCTACTGGGACTCGTTCTGGCGGACAGCCTACTTCGTGGGCGCTTTCGTTGTCGAGACCACGGTGGTCGGGCTCGGGATGGCCCTGGTTCTTCAAGAACGTTTCCTGGGGCGGCCGGTGATGCGGAGCCTGCTCCTCATCCCCTGGTCGCTCTCCCGCGTCGTCGTAGGGCTTCTCTGGATCGGCCTCCTCGACGTCGAGTTCGGTGCGCTGAACGGTCTCCTCTACAAGGCCGGGCTCATCGACAGCTACATCTCGTTCCTCAAATCTGGCTTCAGCGCGCTCAACGTCCTCGTCTCCGTTTACATGTGGAACCAGGCGCCGTTCGCGACGCTTTTGTTGCTCGCGGGGATGCAATCCATTCCCCCGGAGCTCTACATGGCGGCCGAGGCGGACGGTGCCGGCTACTGGCAACGCTTACGCTACGTGACCCTGCCGGCCTTGCGCGGGATTCTCTTCATCGTCCTGGTCGTGTCCACGGTCAACGGGTTCCTCATGCTAGACCTGATCTACATGCTGACGATGGGCGGCCCCGCCAACGAGACGACGACGATCTCGTGGCTCGGCTTCCAGACAGCGTTTCAGTTCTTCAAATTCGGGCCCGGCACGGCGATTCTGTACACGCTTACGGTCTTGTGCCTCATTCTCACCGTCGTGTACCACAAGGTCGTGTTCCGCAAGCTCGAGGCCCAGGAGGTCTAATGACGCCCGGCGCGCTCAAGCGACGAGCGAGCCGGGCGCTCGTCTACACGCTCCTCGTCGTGGTTGCCCTTTGGCTCGTCGGTCCGTTCATCTGGCTTTTCGTCACCAGCATCTCGTATCAACGGAATCTCCTGGCCCGCCCGCTCGCGCTCATCCCGCCCGAGATCACTCTCGACAATTACCGGATGGTCCTCGGTATGCTCCGCTTCCACGCCGAGGGGCAGGCCGCCAAGATCCTGCCCTCGATGCTCAACAGCCTCATGGTCGCGGCGGCGGTCACGCTCGTGAACCTGGCGGTCGGCACCACAGCCGGCTATGCCTACGCCCGTTTCCGAGTGCCGCTGAAAGCGTTCTCGCTCTTCGCGCTCCTGTTCACCCGGATGCTGCCGACGGTCGTCTTGATCCCAGCGTACTTCCTCCTCTTCAAGGCGCTCGGGCTCCAGAACACGCTGACCGGCCTCGTGCTAGCCTACTGCTCGTTCACGCTCCCGTTCACCGTATGGATCATGAAGGCGTACTTCGAGACGATCCCGGCCGACCTCGACAAGAGTGCGCTCGTGGACGGGTGCAACCGCCTCCAGGCCTACTACCGGGTCGTTCTTCCCGTCTCGGGCCCCGGACTGGTCGCCGCCGGAGCTTTCACGTTCATGCTGTGCTGGAACGAGTTCATCGTGGCGCAGATTCTGAACACCAAGCTCGGCATGACGACGCTCCCGCCCGTGATCGCCGGCATGAACGCGCAGATCAACATCGACTACTCGGTGATCGCCGCCTCGGGCTTTCTCGCCGCCCTTCCCGCCGTGCTCCTCGTCCTCGGCTTTCAGAGATACCTGGTCCAGGGCCTGACGGCGGGTTCGGTCAAGGGGTAGCTTCCCGCCCGCCGAGCGTCTCCCCCTTCTTCAGAATCGCGAGCCGGTCGCGCTCAGGCTCCGGCGGAACGACCGTAGAGCTTGCGTGCCGCCCAACAAGTGGGTCGTCGCTTGATCGCGCTTGCCGAGGGCGTCAACACCGCTGCGTGTTTTAGGAGGGTTTGGCAGCTCCTCAAACACGCCCCTTACGAGACAAAATCTCGGCGCGGCAGAATTCGTTTGACAGGTCTTTGTCCGCGCTGTATCCGGGAGCGGGCGAATCGATCGTCGAGAAGGGGCGTCAATGTCTCTTCGCTGTCCTGAACCTGTCCAGGCGTGATGGGAGTCACCTTCCGGGGAGGAGAAGCCATGCAACGGCTGAGATCTCTGCTCGTAGGCGTGGGAAGCTTCGTGCTCGGAGTTCTCTTCCTGTCGATCGCGGGCACGAACGCCCAGCAGGCGCCGCAATACCCGCTGGACGACAAGCTGGCGCGCGAGCCGGCGCCGTGGACGGTGCCGGGCAAGTGGGGCAAGCGCGGCAACTGGGGGCGATGGGGTGAGCAGGACAAGCGGGGAATGCTCAACGTCATCACTCCGGAGATGATCGTACGGGCCGCCAGTCTCGTGAAGACGGGGAAGGCCTACGCCCTCGGCGAGGAGCTCCACGACGACGTCGCCCGGGTGGTGCGGCCGGCGCGCTTCGGCGTCCAGGTCATTCAGGAGC
>Ga0070699_100004382_pt1 | contig 12471 bp, 12 predicted proteins | sample KBSK1503metaG_FD_65473 | JGI IMG/M metagenome (GOLD analysis project Ga0070699, IMG submission 65473) | Corn, switchgrass and miscanthus rhizosphere microbial communities from Kellogg Biological Station, Michigan, USA - KBS K1-50-3 metaG | ecosystem: Host-associated > Plants > Roots >...
CGCGCGTCCAGGTCAAGGCCGCCGGCGGGGTTCGCACGCTCGACGCGCTCATCGAGGTCATGGCGCTCGGCGTGACGCGGGTCGGGGCGACCCAGACGAAGGCGATCATCGACGACTTCCGCGCTCGGCGAGCCGGGGCGATCCCCACTACCCCGACGACCGCCGACACCGGGGCGTACTGATGGCCAGGACCGTCGGGATCGGGATGCTCGGGTCGGGGTTCATCGGCGAGTTCCACACGCTCGGCCTGCGCTACGTGCCGGACGCGCGCGTCGTCGCGAACTGGGGCGCCGGCGTGGAGCGACGAGAGGCGTTCGCGGCGAGGTTCGGCAGCCGCGCCCTCGAGTCCATCGACGCGGTGTGCGCGGATCCCGAGGTCGACCTCGTCGTCGTCTCGCTCCCCAACCATCTCCACGTCGAGGCCGTCCGGTCCGCCGCCGCCCACGGCAAGGGCGTCGCCTGCACGAAGCCCCTCGGGCGCAACGCGGCGGAGGCCGCGGAGATGGTGCGCCTGGTGAGGGATGCTGGCGTCTTCGGCGCCTACCTCGAGAACGTGGTCTTCAACGCCGAAATGATCCGCATGCGCGAGATGATCGAGGCTGGTGCGATCGGTCGCCTGACGACGTTCCGGGCGCGCGAGGGCCACAGCGGTCCCCATGCGGCGCACTTCTGGGACGCGGACCTGGCCGGCGGCGGCGCGCTGCTCGACATGGCGTCGCACGGCGCCGAGGCGGCTCGAGCGCTCTTCGGGAAGGACCTTCCCGTCCGCGACGTCTTCGCGTGGGGCGACACGCTCGTCCACAGCGACCGGACGCGCCTCGAGGACAACGCGCTGATGCTCATCCGGTTCGAGGACGGGCGCGTCGCGACCCTCGACGTCTCGTGGTCGTCGAAGGGCGGCCTCGAGAGCCGCTTCGAGGCCTACGGCGAGGGCGGCAAGATCATCCAGGACGTCATCTCGAGCCCGCTGCGCGCGTTCATCGAGCGGCCCGCCGGCTATCTCGGCGAGAAGGTCGACGCCGACACGGGCTGGGTCTATCCCGTTCCGAACGAGACCTACGCCCACGGCCACGACGCGATGATGGCCGACGTCGTCAACGCGTTCCGCGACGGTCGCCAGCCGCAGGAGACCTTCGAGGACGGGCTCGTCGTCAACTCGATCCTCGACGCGGCCTACCGCTCGATCAAGAGCGGGCACTGGGAAGCCGTCCCGTCGTCGGCCGCCGCCGGAGCGGGCGCGTGATGTCGACCGTCACGGCGGCGTCGACCTGGATGGCGGCCGCGGCGTCGTTGCTCGACAAGGTCGCCACCACGCAGGCGGACGCGATCGAGACCGCGAGCCAGTGGTGCGCCGACGCCATCGCCGCCGACGGCCTCGTCCACCTGTTCGGGACCGGCCATTCGCGGATCCCGGTCGAGGAGATGTTCCCGCGCTACGGTTCGTACCCCGGCTTCAACCCCATCGTCGAGCTGTCGATGACCTTCCACACCCAGGTGGTCGGGGCGAACGGCCAGCGCCAGGCGATGTTCATCGAGCGGACGCCGGGTCTCGCTGAGGTGATCCTCAAGAACTTCACGTTCGCGCCGAGCGACGTGATGATCGTCTTCTCCGCCGGCGGCTCGACCGCCGTGCCGGTCGAGATGGCCCGCGGCGCACGAGCCCGCGGAATCCGCGTAATCGCGGTGACGGCGGTGGCACAATCGACATCCGCCGACCCGGAGGCCGGTGGAGGATCGCGACTGCTGGAGGAGGCAGACCTCGTGATCGATCTGTGCACCCCGCACGCCGACGCCCTCGTCACCGTCGACGGACTCGACACGCCCGTCGGGCCCGGGTCCACGATCAGCGCGGTCGCAATCGTCAATGCCATCAAGGTCCGGACGGCCGAATTGCTCGTCGCTCGTGATGCGATGCCGGCCGTCATCACCCGGGCTTCGGTCGTAGGCGCCGAACGCTCGGAGGCGCTCTTCGACGAGGCCTATCGAGAGCACGCGCGGCGGCTCGCCCGCGCGATCGGCCAACAAGGAGGTGGCTGAGGGAGAGACGAGCGTCAATCGTTCCAGCGATGATGGTCCGGCCGGCGACCCACGAGGGCCCTCGCGGTCGGCGCAAGGAGGAGTGGAAGTAGATGAAGCGACTCGGTTTGGCACGTGCCTTCACGGCCGTGGCCGCGCTGGCGATCATCGCCGGCGCCTGTAGCGCGTCGCCGGGGGCGTCGGGAGGCGCCAACGCGAAATACACGATCGGATTCTCGAACCCGGGCGGCGTCGGCAACGGCTGGCGCGAGGCGATGCTCTGCTCGGCGAAGGTGCAGGCCGTCAAGGCCGGCAACGTCTCCAAGGTCACGATCATCCATCGCGACACCGACGCACCCGGCCAGCTGGCCGACATCCGGACGCTGATCGCCCAGGGCGTCAACGCGATCATCATCAACCCGGCCGGGCCGGATGCGCTGAACCCGGCGATCGCCGAGGCGACCGCCGCGGGCATCACCGTCATCGCCGTCGACGCCTCGGTCACCGCACCGAGCGCCTACAACCTTTCGAATGACCAGGAGCAGTACGCCTACCTCGGCGCGTCGTGGTTGTTCAAGACGCTGGGCGGCAAGGGCGCCGTCGTCTACATGCGCGGCATCGCCGGCCATCCCGCCGATACCGATCGCGACACGGGGTTCCAGCGGGCCCTCAAGGAGAACCCAGGCATCACCCTCGCCGCCACGACGGTCACCAAGTGGGACCCGGCGACGGCGACCCAGCAGATCACCGACATCCTGAGCGCCGGCACGAAGTTCGACGGCATCTGGACGTCGGGTGTCGACTCCAACATCGTTGACGCGCTCAAGGCCGCCAACCACGCGTACGTGCCGATCGTCGGCGCCGACAACGCCGGCTTCGTCACCCAGCTCCTGGCAGCCGACGGCCCGAAGGGTGCCGCCGTCACCAACCCGGCTTCGATCGGCGGCGCCGGTGTCACCCTCGCCCTCCAGATCCTGGGCGGCAAGAAGCCTGCCTCGAACACCGTCCATGTGACCCCCGAGCTGTGGGCCAATGACGACGACGCCGGCAAGGCGAAGCTGACGGCAGCGGCCGATCCTTCACTGCCGAAGACCTGGCCGCTGGGCCTGACGATCCAGGACTGGACGACCTACACCAAGGCTGAGCTGATCGCCTGCAAGGGCCCCGGCGACTCGTAAGCCGGATCCCTACTTGCAGCTGACCATGGGGGTGCCGGCTCCGCCGGCACCCCTCCTTCCTCTCATGCCCTGCCAGGACGACCCGCCACGTGACCGACGCCCCAGCTGAACTCCTGCTCGACGCATCGGGGATCGCGAAGCACTACGGCGCGGTCGTCGCGCTGCGGTCCGCGTCGCTTGCGGTCCGGCCGGGCGAGATCCATGCCCTCATGGGCGCCAACGGCGCGGGCAAGAGCACGCTCGTCAAGATCCTGACCGGCGGTGTCCACCCGGACCAGGGAACGATCCTCGTTCGTGGCAAGCCGTTCGTCGGCCGATCGCCGGCCGAGGCGCGACGCGGCGGGATCGTGTCGGTGTACCAGGAGCCGGCGCTGATCCCCGACCTCGACATCCGCTCGAACCTGCGGCTGACCAAGTCGCCGATCGAGGCAACACGCCACTGGCTCGCCGAGCTCGGCCTGCCCGACCTGGACCTGACCGACGTCGTCCGTGATCTGCCGCTCGCATCGCTGCGGATCATCGACCTGGCGCGGGCCCTGGCGATCGAGCCGACGATTCTCATGCTCGACGAGATGACGGCCGCGCTGCCGGCGAACCTGACCGAGCGCGTCCTCGAGGTGATCGGCCAGACGCGAGGCACGGCCCGCTCGGTGATCTTCATCTCCCACCGACTGATCGAGATCGGCGCGGTGTGCGACCGCGCGACGGTGCTCCGGGAGGGCTCGACCGTCGGGGTCGTCGACGTGACCGAAGGCTCGGAGGATCGAATCGTCGCGCTGATGCTCGGCGATATCGCCCGCAAGGGACCCGTCACCTCCGGGGCATCGGCGACCGCAGCGGCCGCGGCCCGCGCCGCCGACGCCGTCCCCCGCCTGACCGCCCGCGACCTGACCGTCGGCTCCAAGCTCTCCGATGTCACGTTCGACCTCCACGCGGGAGAGGTTCTCGGCGTCGTCGCCCTCGAGGGCCAGGGCCAGGACGAGCTGTTCGACGTCCTCTCCGGCTCCGAGCGGCCGGATCGCGGCGAGCTGCTCGTCGACGGCGTCGCCAGATCGTTCCGCCACCCGGCCGACGCGATCCGGGCGGGCCTCGTGTATGTCCCGGCGGACCGGGCCGAGGCGCTCCTCATGCAGCGCTCCGTCCGCGAGAACATCGCCCTGCCGTTCTCGACGCAGGTCCGCGCCTGGGGCCCCATCGACGTCCGCGGCGAGCGGAAGAAGGTCGACGGGGCGATCGCGACGCTCCAGATCGACACCCGCGCGGCCGGCGAGGTCCGCCGCCTGTCCGGTGGCAACCAGCAGAAGGTGACGGTCGCCCGCTGGGTCGCAGGCGGCGTCCGGACGATGCTCTGCTTCGACCCGACGCGGGGCATCGACATCGGCACGAAGCAGCAGATCTACCAGCTCCTGCGGGACCTCGCCGCGAGCGGCGCGGCCGTGCTGCTCTACACCTCGGAGCTCAAGGAGATCCAGCTCGCCTGCGACCGGGCGATCGTGATCTTCAACGGCCGGATCGTGGCCGAGATCGCCGTCGCCGACGCCGACGAGGCGACGCTCCTGCGGGCCGCCTACGACCTCCGGCCGGAGGAGCTGATGCCGGAGGAAGTCGCCTCGGCGGCACTCACCGTTGACGATGCAGATCCGGCGGTACCGAGTTGACGACATCGATCGGGTCGCGCCGCTCGTGGACGGACGTCGCCGGGTTCGCGGCATCCTGGGCCCGGCGCAACACCTGGACGATCGGCCTGTTCGGGCTCCTCATTGCCTTCCTCGCGATCACGAAGCTGATCCAGCCGAACTACGGAGCGCCCGGGATCCAGGGCCTCGCGATCTCGATCCTGCCGATCGCGTTCGCGGCGGTCGCCCAGGCGATCGTCGTGATCTCCGGTGGGATCGACCTCTCGGTCGGGCCGATGATGGCGCTCGCGTCGGTGACGTCGGCGGTCTTGATGAAGGGCCAGGACGACCTCTTCGGGGTCTGGGTCGTCATCGGCGTCCTCCTGCTCGGGCTCCTGGTCGGGGCGATCAACGGCGGACTGGTCGTCATCACGAAGGTCCCGGACATCGTCGTCACGCTCGCGATGTCGTTCGTCTGGGCCGGAACGGCGCTCCTCATCCTGAACACGCCGGGCGGCGGGGCAGCGCCGTGGATCATGGCGATCATCTCGGGGCCGCTCGGAAACCCGTGGGTGCCGAAGGCGCTGATCGTGCTCGGGGTGATCGTGGCGGTCGTCTGGCTGCCCCTGCGACGCTCGACGCTGGGATTGTCCTTCTACGCGATCGGGAGCCACCGCCTCGCCGCGTTCCGGAGTGGCATCGCCGTCGGGCCGACGAAGATCGCCGCCTACGCCCTGACCGGGTTCTTCTCCGCCCTCGGCGGGCTGGCCCTCACCGCGACCGGCGGCGTCGGCGCGCCTGTGCCCGGCTCGTACACGCTCCAGAGCGTGGCCGCGATCGTGCTCGGCGGCGTCAGCCTCGCCGGCGGCCGCGGCGGCGTTCTCGGTCCGATCATCGCGGTGATGGTCCTCGCGCTCGTCCGAACGGACCTGTTCTTCGTCGGCGTCGATCCGAACTGGTCGACGGCCGTCCAGGGCGCGATCCTCATCGGCGTCGTGATGTTCGGCAGCCTGGTCGCGATGCGGAAGGTCCGGGCGTGACGACGTCGCTCGCCACGAGGCCCGCCGAGAGCCGGCTGCGGAGGATCGTCCGCGATCAGCCGCTCATTCCGCTCGTGATCCTGTTCGTCGGACTCGTCGCGCTCCTCGAATTCGCCAAGCCCGGGATCGTGAGCGGCAACTGGGTCGCGACGACGGTCCGGAGCGCGATCCCGCTCGCGATCCTGGCCGCCTGCCAGACGCTGGCGATGCTCACCGGCGGCATCGACCTGTCCGTCGGCGCCGTCGCCTCGATGGCGGCGTTCCTGATGGCGACCCTGGCGACCGGCCAGGGCCCCGTCGTGGCGATCCTGATCGCCTTCGCCGCTGCGACGATCGCCGGGCTCGTCACCGGGATCGGCATCGGCGTGTTCAAGGTCCACCCACTGATCATGACCCTGGGCATGAGCCTCGTGATCCTCGGCCTGATGTCCGTCTACCAGCTGCTGATGGTCCGCGAGGGGACGTTGATCCCCGATCAGATCCAGTGGCTCGGCTCCGGCATCTCGTTCGGCTTCGTGCCGAACAACCTCGTCGTGTTCGTGCCGGTCGCGCTCCTGATCGTCGTCGGGCTGCGCCGGAGCGGCTATGGCCGCCTGCTCTTCGCGATCGGCGACAACCCGATCGCCGCCCGGCTCGCCGGGACGCGGATCTGGCAGGTCCACGTCGCGCTCTACATCCTGTCGGCGGTCCTCGCCGCGGTCGCCGGGATCCTGATCGCCGGCGTGAACAACACGGCCACGGTCAGCCTCGTCGAGCAGTCGGTCCTGCCGTCGGTCGCGGCCGCGGTCATCGGCGGGACCTCGATTCTCGGCGGCCGCGGCGGGTACGCCGGGACGATCGTCGGCGCCCTGATCCTGACCGTGGTCACGACCCTCCTCACGGTCCTCGAGATGCCCGAGGCCGTCCGTCAGGTCCTGTTCGGCGTGATCATCGTGGCGGTCGCGGCGGCCTACACGCGGGTCACCGGCGAGACGTGATCAGCCCCGCACCCGCGCAGCACCTCGGGATCGATCTCGGGGTCACGAACGTGAAATGGGCGGTGGTCGAGGAGCGCGAGGGCGAGTGGGCGACGCTCGATCACGGCCAGACGGCGACCCTGGCCGCGGACGGCCCCGATGCCGTCGTCGGCCGCGTCATCGATGTCGGGCGGGCGGCGATCGCCCGCTACCCCGCGATCGCGTCGATCGGGATCGGCGTGCCCGGGCTGTACGACCCGCTGGCGGGGACGACCACGTTCCTCGTGAACATGCCCGGGGAGTGGCTGGACCGACCGCTCCGTGCCCCGGTCGAAGCCGCGCTCGGCCTGCCGGCGGCGCTGATCAACGACGCCCGCGCGTTCGGCCTCGCGGAGCTGCGGCTCGGCGCGGGGCGCGGGGTCCAGTCGCTGATCGGGCTCACGCTCGGGACCGGCGTCGGGGGGTTCATCGCGGTCGAGGGGCACGTGTACCTCGGCCACGACGGCACGGCCGGCGAGCTCGGCCACCAGACGATCGACCCGGACGGGCCGCCCTGCAATTGCGGCAACCGCGGCTGCGTCGAGGCATTCGCCCGGGCGGACAGGATCGCCCTCGCGTGCGGAACGGAGACCGCCGGGGCGGCTGTCGCCGCAGCCGAGCGGGGCGACGAGCGCGCGATCGCGGGGCTGGCGGAGATCGGGCGGTATCTCGGGATCGGGGTGGCGAATGCGGTCGCGGTCATCTCGCCGGACCGGGTCGTGATCGGTGGCGGGATCGCGGCGGCGGGCGACCTGATCCTCGAACCGATTCGCGCCGAACTCCGCGAACGCGTCAAGACGACGCCCCTCGAGGCGGTCGAGGTCGTCCGGGCGGAGCTGGGGACGTGGGCGGGCGCGATCGGCGCGGCGGTCCACGGGGCGGAGGAAGCGGAGCGCCGCCGGGTTGCCTCCGGGCCGCCCGAGGCCGTTCGATGACGATCTCCGCCTTCGTTCCCCAGTACCGCGTCATCGAGCAGGCGCTGCGCGAGCGGATCGGCCGACTGCGTCCGGGCGACCGACTCCCGTCCGACGCCGAGCTCTGCGAGGAGTTCGGCGTGAGCCGGATGACGGCGCGGAATGCGATGCAACGCCTCGCGGAGGACGGCCTGGTCTCCCGGCTGCCGGGTCGAGGCAGCTTCGTCGCGATGCCGCCGAGCCACCGCCGCGCGAACCGGCTCATGACGTTCACGCGGGAGATGGCGCGGCGCGGTCTGCAGCCGAGCTCCCGGCTCCTCGGCCGCGTCGTTCGCGGCGCGACGGACGGGGAAGCGACGGCGCTCGAACTCGGACCGGGCGATCCGATCGTCCAGATCCGCCGCCTGCGCTGCGCGGACGACGCCCCGATCGCGATCGAGACCGCGACCCTTGCCGGCCGCTGCGCGGACGCGGTCCTGGCCGCGGACCTCGAACACGGCTCGCTCCACGAGGCGCTGACCGGGGCCGGCTTCACGCTCCGGCGCGGGACGGGGACGATCAGCGCGGTCGCGGCCACGAACGAGGACGCGCAGCTGCTCGGGCTGGAGCTCGGCGACCCGATGCTCGTCGAGCGCCGCGTGATCCGCGACACCCACGGCCGGCCGGTCGAGTCGACGGAGTCGCGCTACCCCGCCGATCGATACGCGCTCGACGTGAGCTTCGATGTGGAGGGACCGGACTGATGGGCAACGAGGTTCGCGGCCGGCTGGTGCTCGCAGATCGCGTTGCGAGCGGCCGCGTCGTCGTCGAGGACGGGCTGATCGCGAGTGTCGACGTCGACGACAACCTCTCCTCCGCGGGCGCGTCCCTTCCGTTCATCGTCCCCGGCTTCGTCGACGTCCATGTCCACGGCTGGGGTGGCCACGACGCAATGGGCGGTGCGGAGGCGCTCGATGGGATGGCCCGGGCGCTCCTCAAGCGCGGCGTGACCTCGTTCCTCCCGACGGGCTACACGCAACCCTGGCCCGTGATCGTCGCGTTCGCGGATACCGCCCGCGCGTGGATCCCTCGCGCGCCCGTCGACGGCGCCGCGCCACTCGGGTTCAACCTCGAGGGTCCGTTCGTCGCCCCCGCGCGCAAGGGCGCCCACGAGCCGACGCTGCTCCGGACGCCGGCCGAGATCGGTCTCGCGGCGGTAGAGTCCGTCATCGACGGCCTCCGCCTGATCACGGTCGCTCCAGAGCTCGACGGAGCCCTGGAGCTGATCGCGTTCCTTCGCGATCGCGGTGTTCCCGTTTCGATGGGCCACTCGGCGGCGACGCTCGCGGAGGCGCGCGCCGGCTACGCGGCCGGCGGGACGTCGACGACGCATCTCTTCAACGCGATGTCCGGCGTCGACCACCACGCGCCGGGGCTCGCCGTCGCGGCCCTGACCGACGATGCCGCGTACGTCGAGCTGATCGCCGACGGCCACCACGTCGATGTCTCGCTCTGGCCGATCATCACGCGGACGAAGCCGGCGGACCGGCTCATGCTCGTCAGCGACGCCATCCCGCTCGCCGGGACCGGCGCGGGTCGGGCCCGGATCGGGGGGCTCGAGGTCGAGGTCGTCGACGGCCGGGTGACGCTCGCCGGGACGACGACGCTCGCAGGATCCGTGATCGCCCTCGACACAGCGGTACGGAACCTCGTCGCGTCGGGCGTTCCGCTCCCGGCCGCGGTCGCGGCAGCCGGTGCGAACCCGCTCGCGATGCTGGGCGTCACGGACCGCGGCCGGATCGCGGTCGGACAGCGAGCGGACCTCGTCGAGCTCGACGACGACCTGGGCGTGCGGCGCGTCATGCGCGCCGGGGAGTGGTTCGGCTAGGACGCCGCGCAGGCGACTCGTCAGTCGCCGGTCTTCGCCGCGAGGGCCGTTCTGGCCTTCTCCCAGTCGGACCGGAACTGGACGATCCCCGACGTCGTGAGCGGGTGGTGGACCATCTGCTGCAGGACCTTGAACGGCAGCGTGGCGACGTGGGCGCCGGCGAGGGCCGCCTGGGTCATGTGGAGCGGGTTGCGGATCGAGGCCGCGAGGACCTCGGTGTCGAGCTCGTGGATCGTGACGATGTCGACCAGCTCGCGGATGACGATCATCCCGTCCTGGTTGATGTCGTCGAGACGCCCGACGAACGGCGAGAGCAGCGACGCCCCGGCCTTGGCCGCTAGCAGTCCCTGGTTCGCCGTGAAGATCAGCGTGCAGTTCGTCTTGATCCCCTCGGCGGCGAAGCGGCTCATCGCCTCGAGGCCTTCCTCGCTCATCGGGACCTTGACGACGATGTTCGGCGCGAGCTTCGCGAATGCGCGGCCCTCGGTGAGCATCCCCTCGACGTCCTCCGCGACGACCTCGGCCGAGACCGGGCCGGGCGTGATCTTGCAGATCTCCTGGAGGATCGATTCGTAGCTCGCGTTGCTGACCTTGGAATAGAGGGTCGGGTTCGTCGTAACGCCGTCGAGGATGCCCCAGCGGGCGACGGTCCGAATCTCTTCGATGTCGGCGGTGTCGAGGAAGATCTTCATCGGGCAGGCTCCTGCGTTGTGTTCGTCCCGAGTCTACGCCCGAACGGCCGTCCGACGGTCCAGGACGTAGCTCGTCGCGGTCAGGGCGATGCCGATCACGACGACGAGGAGCACGACGAGGAAGAACGGGTCGCTCGTCCGAAGGTAGAGCGCGATCAGCGTCCCGCTGATGAGCAGCCGGATGACGACCGTCGTGGGGTAGAGGACTTCGAGCTTGTACCGGATCATCTGGACGACGAGGATCCCGAGCCCGATCAGCAACACCCCGGCGAGGCGGAACGGGGCGTCGTCGTAGGTCCGGTTGGACAGCAGCAGCTTCGTGGCGAAGTCCGGGGCAAGGAGCAGCAGCGTCCCGGCGGGCAGCAGGTAGCCGGCGAGGTAGTAGAGGCTCAGGTTCGTCCGCTTCACGGTGCAACCCCTCGTAACGAGAGCCCGTCAGGCTCGGACAGCCGGGCCCTCCGACTCGGCGGGTGACTCAGCCGCGGTCGGCGCTTCCGTCGGTGGCTCAGCCCGCCGCCCGAACACCGGCTCGCGACCCTCGACGCCGGCGAGCGACGCCTCGATGAACCCGTCGAACAACGGGTGCGGGCGCTCCGGCCGCGACTTGAACTCCGGGTGGAACTGCGAGGCCACGAACCACGGATGGTCCTTGAGCTCGACGATCTCGACGAGCCGGCCGTCGGGCGACTGCCCGCTCAGCAGCATGCCGGCGCCCTCGAGCGTCTGGCGATACCGGTTGTTCACCTCGAAGCGGTGGCGGTGGCGCTCGTAGATCACCTCGGCGCCGTAGACCGCGGCGGCCTTCGAGCCGGGGCTCAGTCGGGCCGGGTAGAGCCCGAGCCGCATCGTCCCGCCCTTGTCCTCGAGCTCGCGCTGGTCCGGCATGAAGTCGATGACCGGGTGCTCGGTGAACATGTCGAACTCGGTCGAGTTCGCGTCCTTCGACCCGACGACGTCGCGGGCGAACTCGATGACCGCGCACTGCAGCCCGAGGCACAGCCCGAGATACGGGACCTTGTGGTCGCGCGCGTAGTGCGCGGCGAGGACCTTGCCCTCGATCCCGCGATGGCCGAACCCGCCCGGCACGACGATTCCCGCCGCGCCCTCGAGCCTCGTGTGGAGGTTGTCGTGGGTCAGCGCCTCGGAGTCGACCCAGCGGATCTTCGCGTCGACGCCGTGCGCCCAGGCGGCGTGGCGGAGCGCCTCGGTGACGCTGAGGTACGCGTCCGGGAGCTCGATGTACTTGCCGACGAGCGCGATCTCGACCGCGGGCTTCGGGGCCTTGATCCGCGCGACGAGGGCGCGCCACGAGGCGAGGTCCGGCTCGGCCTCCGGGTCGCCGACGCCGAGCTCGCGGACGACGAGCCGGCCGAGGCCGGCATCCTCGAACATCAAGGGCACTTCGTAGATCGTGTCGGCCGTCTCGGCCGGGATGACCGCGTCGACGTCGACGTCGCAGAAGAGCGCGATCTTCTCGCGGATCTCGTCGCTGACCGGGTGGTCGGAGCGGAGGACGATGACGTCCGGCTGGATGCCGATCCCGCGGAGCTCCTTCACGGAGTGCTGGGTCGGCTTCGTCTTCAGCTCGCCGGTCGCGGCGAGGGCCGGCAGCAGCGTCACGTGGATGTAGAGGACGTTCGACCGCCCGACGTCCTTGCGCATCTGGCGGATCGCCTCGAGGAACGGCAGGCTCTCGATGTCGCCGACGGTCCCGCCGACCTCGACGATCACGACGTCCGGGTCGCCGTCGCGCCCGACCCGCCCGATCCGTTCCTTGATCTCGTTCGTGATGTGGGGAATGACCTGGACGGTCCCGCCGAGGTAGTCGCCGCGGCGCTCCTTCGCGATGACGGCCTGGTAGATGCGGCCGGTCGTGACGTTGGAGAGCTGGGTCAGGTTCTCGTCGATGAATCGCTCGTAATGCCCGAGGTCGAGGTCCGTCTCGGCGCCGTCGTCGGTGACGAAGACCTCGCCGTGCTGGTAGGGCGACATCGTCCCCGGGTCGACGTTGATGTAGGGGTCGAGCTTGAGGATGGAGACGTGGAGACCGCGTGCCTTCAGCAGCCGGCCGATGCTGGCGGCGGTGATGCCTTTGCCCAGAGAGGAGGTCACGCCTCCGGTCACAAAGACATACTTCGCCATGGGTCGGTCCT
>Ga0070699_100004383_pt1 | contig 12471 bp, 13 predicted proteins | sample KBSK1503metaG_FD_65473 | JGI IMG/M metagenome (GOLD analysis project Ga0070699, IMG submission 65473) | Corn, switchgrass and miscanthus rhizosphere microbial communities from Kellogg Biological Station, Michigan, USA - KBS K1-50-3 metaG | ecosystem: Host-associated > Plants > Roots >...
ATTCCGTGTATTCCGCGGCATTAGGTCGCGGGCGTTCCGTACAGCGCCGCGGCGACCTCGTCGACGGCCTGCAGCGAGAGCCCTGGATGAAGCGGCAGCGACAGGACCTCGTTGCAGACGCGATCGGCGACGGGGCACTGCTCGGAATGTTCCGCCGCGAAGGCCGGCTGGCGATGAATCGGGACGGGATAGTGAATCAACGTCTCCACGCCCCGCGCCGCGAGCTGCGACTGCAGCGCCTGACGATCCCGACACAGTACCGGAAACACGTGATAGACGTGACCGGGATCGCGTTCGGGCGGCACGACCACGGGCGCATCGGTCAGGCGGGCGCGGTACGCCGAGGCAAGCGCGCGCCGCTCGGCGGTCCATCGCGGCAGCCACGCCAGCCGCGCGCGCAAGACTGCCGCCTGTATCTCGTCGAGCCGCGAGTTCACGCCGTACTCCGCATGCCTGTACTTGTCGGTCTGGCCGCCGTTGCGGAGCCGCCGCAGACGCGCCGCGATGTCCGGATCGCTCGTCGTGACGGCGCCGCCGTCGCCGAGCGCGCCGAGGTTTTTCGTCGGATAGAAGCTGTAGGCGGCAGCGGCGCCGAACGATCCGATCGGACGTCCGCCGCACGTCGCGCCGTGCGCCTGGCAGCAGTCCTCGATCACGAGGAGTCGATGGCGGTCCGCGACCTGCGTGATGCCGCGCATGTCCGCGGGCTGTCCGTACAAATGAACCGGCATGATGGCTCTCGTGCGCGCCGTCACGGCGGCAGCGGCCGCCGCAGGATCGAGCGTCAGCCGGTCCGGATCGATGTCCGCGAAAACGGGGCGCGCCCCCGCCATCAGGATCGCCAGCGCGGAGAATGCCGCCGACAAGGGCGACGTAATCACGTCGTCCCCCGCGCCGACGCCGCACGCGCGGAGCGCGAGCGCCAGCGCGTCGGTGCCGGTGCCGACGCCGACGGCGTGAGGCGCCTTGCAGGCATCCGCGAATTCCCGCTCGAACGCTTCAACCTCGGGACCGAGCACGAACCAGCCGCGCGCGACGACGCGATCGATCGCCACCCGGACGTCATCGGCGTCGGGGCCGGGCCGGAGGCTCAGGAAGGGAATCACGCCGCCTCCAAGTATCGCGGAAGATTCGCGCGGTAAAACTCGATCGTCCGGCGGAATCCTTCGTGCAGGCCGACGGCCGGCTTCCATCCGGTCGTGCGGGCGAACTTGGACGAGTCGGAGTAGAAGCTGCCGATGTCGATTTGTTTTTTGTCCGGCGGCCACGGCACGTAGGTGACGCGTCCCGTTCCCGCCACGTCGAGGAGCAGCGCGACGAGATCCTTGTGCGAGATCGGCTCTACGCCGCCGACGTTGAAGACCTCGCCGTCGCAGGCATCCGAGACGCCAGCCCGCAGGAACGCGTCGGCGGCATCGTCCACGAACACGAAATCGCGCATCTGCGAGCCGTCGCCGAAAACCTGGATTTCGCGATCCTCGATCGCCAGGCGGATGAACCAGCCGATGAACCCCTGCCGGTTGTGCTTCATGAGCTGGCGTGGTCCATACACATTGGTCAGCCGCAGCGAGCAGGCGCGGACGCCGAAGGCGTTGTTGTAGAGCAGGTGGTAGTACTCGCCGGCCGCCTTGTTGACGCCGTTGACGTCGATCGGCCGTACGAGATGGCTCTCGTCGACGGGCAGCCGATCCGGCTTGCCGTAAACCTGCCGCGTGCCGGCGAACACGACTTTCACCGACGGATTGAACTTGCGGCACGCCTCGAGCATCGAGAGCTGCGCCCGGCAGTTGATCTCCAGGTCGGTGTACGGGTCGCGCATGCTGTCGATGTGGCTGACCTGGCCGGCGAGATTGAAGATGATCTCGCGATCCCGCACGAGCAGATCCATCGTGCTCTGGTTGCGAATGTCGCTGATGTTGACGTGCACGCGGTCCTCGACGCCGGCGATGTTGAACAGGTTCCCGCCGTAGTCGGGAATCATCGCGTCGACGATCATCACGTCCGCGCCGAGATCGACCAGCTGCCGCGCAAGATTGCTGCCGATGAAGCCGAGCCCGCCGGTGATGAGCACGCGGCGGCCGCCGTAGAAATCGCGATAATCGGCCGGCATTCGTCAGGCCGCGCGGGCGCGGTCACGCTTCATGTGCTCCCGCCGCACCACGAGCGCGACCCACAGCTTCATGACGTCGATGGCGGTCCGGTACAGACGCCGGAAGTTGAAGAACTGCGATTTGCCGTACGCGCGGTGATAGTGATGGACCGGCACCTCCGCGATGCGGAATCCCGCGTCGGTGATCTTTTTCATCATCTCGAGACAGATGACGCCGCTGTTCTTCTCGAGATGCACCGTGTCGAAGATCGACCGCCGCATCATGCGGAAATCGCAGTCGACGTCGCGGACCGTCAGGCCGAACAGCAGCTTGACGATGTGGTGATAGATGCGGCCGATGATGATCCGGTGCAGCGGATCGGAGCGGCTGATCTTGTACCCGTTCACCAGATCGACGTTCTGATCGAACCGCCGCCACAGCGTTTCCATTTCCGACGGATCGTACTGCGCGTCGCCGTCCGTGTAGAAGATGACGTCGCGCGTCGCGCTGGCGAAGCCGGTCCTGAGCGCGCCGCCGTATCCGCGATTCTTGTCGTGGTGCACGATGCGCACCTGCGGATAGATCGACGCCAGCTCCTCCAGGATCTCGGGCGTGGCATCGGCGCTGCCGTCGTTGATGACGATCACTTCGTGGTCCGGTGTCAGCTTGCGCGCCGTCCTCAACGCGATGATGACCAGGCTCGCGATGGTCCCGCTGTCGTTATAGGCGGGGAAGAAAATGCTCAGACCCCCGGCGGGTCCCTGCGCTGTCATGGAATCCCGTAAATCTTAGCGGGTGAGTGACTTGAAGGCAAGAGCCCGATCGTAGGCGGCCTCGAGTCGTCCGGCGGTCGCGTCCCAGCCGAACTGTGTTTCGGCCTGCCGCCGTCCCGCCTGGCCGATGGCGGCGCGACGCGCGGGATCACGCAGCAGGGTGGCGATCGCGGCCGCGAGCGCGCGGACGTCGCGCTCGGGGACGAGCACGCCGGTCCGGCCGTCCTGAATGACGGCGCCGATGCCGCCGGCCGGCGTGGCGACGAGCGGCGACGCAGACGCGAGCGCTTCGAGCACGGTATTGGGAAGGCCGTCGACGTTGCCGCGATCGTCGCGCACCGACGGCACGGCGACGATATCCGCGGCGGCAAACCATCGCGCGACGTCCTGCTGCGAGACGTTGCCCGTGAAATGCACCCGCGCCGCCGCGCTTCCCTCCGTCGCCCGCGCGCGCAGCTCCGCGTCGAGGTCGCCGCCGCCCGCGATGACGAGATGGACCGGCGACGCCGCGTCGACGAGCGGCAGTGCGTCGATCAGGTATTCGAACCCTTTCTTCCGCACGAGTCGCCCCGCGGCGCCGATGACGAATGCGTCCGCAGGCAGGCCGATGCCGCGCCGCAGCTCGGCGCGCGCTGCAGGATCGGGCTTGAACCGGCCCGCGTCGACGCCGTAAGGGACGACGTCGATCCGATCGGCGGGCGCGCCGATGGCGACGGCTCTACCGGCGAGATCCTGGCTGCACGCGGTGACGGCGCCGGCGCGCGCGAACACGCGCCGCGCCGCCGTGCGCGCGATCGCCGCGCGCTCGGCCACGAAAACGTCCGAGCCGTGCAGGCTCACGACCAGCGGCAGCGACGGGCGCGCCGCGGCCGCGATGACTCCGCCCGGCACGACCCAGTGGCCGTGCATCACCGTCGCGCGCCGTTTCTGCGCGACGCGCATCGCCTTGAACCATCCCGCCGCCATCGCCGCCGGCGCCGCCAGCCACGCGGCGGCGCGCACCGTCTCGTCGGCGCGCATGCCTTCCGCGTAGCCGAAGACATTCAATCGCTCGACGGGCGCGTACTTGAAAAAATGGAACTGGACGCCGTCGTCGCGCGTGCCCCGCGTAATCCGTGGATGCCAGGGCGCCACGACGTGCACGTCGTGGCCGCGCGCGGCGACGCCCTTGGCGATCGGCTCCATGAACGTCCCCACGGCATCGCCGGGAAACCGCGGATACGACGTCGTCACCATCACGACGACGTGGCGCATGCTAGGCACCGAACGTCGAGCGCAGCACGAGCCGCCAGGGCATGATGAGCGACTCGATCAGCACGTTGGATGAGAGCTTCGATTGGCCGAGCCGGCGCTCGACGAAGATGATCGGCGCCTCGCCGATCCGGAGCCCCCGCCGGTGCGCCTCGTACAGCATCTCGACGAGGAAGGCGTAGCCGTCGGACACCATCGTGGTGATGGGCAGCCGCGCGAGCCCCTCCCGCCGCCAGCAGCGAAACCCGCTGGTGCAGTCGCTGACCGAGAGGTTCGTCACGAGCCGGATGTAGCGATTGCCGAAGGCGCTGAGGAGAATCCGGTTGAGCGGCCAGTTGACGACGCTGACGCCGCCGTTCATGTAGCGCGAGCCGATCACGAGGTCGTGCGTGGCGGCCTTCTCGACCAGCGACGGCAGCGCCGCCGGATCGTGCGAGAGATCGCAGTCCATCTGGCAGATGAAATCCGCTGTGGCCTCGGTAAGCGCGTGCTGCAGGCCGTCGACGTATGAGCGTCCGAGTCCGCGCGGTCCCGTGCGATGGAGGACGTCGACGCGGCCCGGATTGTCGCGGCCGAGTTGATCGGCAATCGCGCCCGTGCCGTCCGGCGAGCCGTCGTCGACGACGAGAAGTCGATAGCCGTCGTGTGTCAGCACGCCGCCCGCGAGCAGCGGCAGGTTGTCTTTCTCGTTATACGTCGGAACGACGACTAATACGTTCATCAAAAATCAGCGCGGCGGTCACGATCAACGCCGGATCGATCACGGGAAGTCGGAACCGTTCCTGCGGGAAAAACACGATCCCGGCCGCGAGCGTCGCGGCGGCCATCAGCCAAAGCGGCGTCGGACCTCCCGTCGACCGTGCCGTGCGGGCGGCGGCGCGCCATCGCCATGCGCCGGCGAGGGCAGCGCACAGCACGAGTACATACGAGACGGCCGACGCGATCCAGTACCTCGACGAGTGTACTGCATACGAGGGACCGAGCGGCACGACGCTGTAGAACGCCTTGCGCGCGGCGAGCGCCGCCCAGGCCGCGGGCTCGCGGCGCATCCAGGCGAACGCGTCGCGATAATAAAGCGGCTCGAGCTGCTCGGGCGTCAGATCCGGGTGCCCGGCGCGAAAGGCCAGCTCGGCGCGCTTCAGCTCGGGATTGGCCGCGAGGTCGCCGTCGCCGCGAGCGAGCGGATGATTTCCCGTCCAGAACGTCACGCCGCCTTCCGACGCGACCGCGATCCAGCGTCCGTACACGCGATGGTTCCGGAGCGTCCACGGCACGACGCACGCGAGGGCGACGACGAGGAAGATCGCAGCTTTTGCGTACGCGCGTTTTCGCACCATCCAAAGCGTCGCGAGTGGCAGAAAAAACAACATCGCCGGCCGGATCAGGATACCGACGCCGGTCAAGGCCCCTCCGAAAACGGGGACTGTCCCCGTTTTCCGATCCGAGAAACGGGGACTGTCCCCGTTTTGGGCGAGCGCCAGCGCGGCGGCCAGGGCGACGGTCGAATACAGGGTCTCGCTCAGCGCATACGCCGGCATCCAGACGAGCGGCGGGTACACCGCGGCGATCGCGGCGGCGGCAACCGCGGCGCGCGGGCCGGCCGCGCGTCCGGCGATTGCCGCCATCAGCCAGATTCCGACGGCGCCCAGACATGACTGCGCAATCTGGACGCGGCGCGGGACGCGCTCGACGGGCTGCGTCACGCGCAGCGCGGCCAGGAAGGCCGGATAGCCGGGCGCGCGCCCGAACTGCTGGCCGGTCCCCGACGACGGCTCGTCCGCCGGATACCGAAATCCCTCACCGCGCGCGACCGCCCGCCCCAGCGCCAGGTACTCGCGCTCGTCGTGCGTGAGCGGCTGGTTCGTCCAGTAGACGAGCGCAAACAGGAGCCGCAGCGCCAGGCCCGCGAGGACGCAGCCGACCATCCATCCTGGCGCTCGGCGCCGTCGCTGTGCGTCGGTCCCCTCCGGCGCCTCGCTCAAGCTCGCTTCACTCGCTCGCCGCTCCGCCGCCTCGCTCCGTTCCGCTCGCGGCGGGGACGGCATCACGGGCGCCCTTCGAACCGCAGCGCCGAAATCTGTTCCGAGACGAGGCCGACGAGGAAGACGACGACGGCGAAGAGAATCAGCAGGACCGACGAATTGGTGACGTGGCTCTGCGTCGCGACGGTCCACGCCATGTAGCCCGCGCCGACGAGGAACGAGGCGAGGCTGATCGGCGCGAAGATCCGCAGCGGACTGAACAGCATGACGATCTTGAAGATGATCATCAGGAAGTCCGCGCCGTCGCGCGCGAGCCGGATCTTCGACCGGCCCGTGCGCTGCCGCGCCTGAATCGGCTCGAAGACGACGCTGTACCCCGCTTTGATGAATGCGAGCGTCGTCGTCGTCGGCGTGGAGAACCCGTTCGGCAGGAGATGCAGGAACTCGCGGAGACCCGACGTGCTCGCCCCGCGGAACCCCGACGTCAGGTCCGGAATCTCACGGCCGGTCAGATAGCTCGCCAGCCAGTTGAGCGCGCCGTTGCCCGCGCGCCGCACTTCGGTCGCCTGCGTCTCGATCGAGCGCGCGCCGACGACGAGATCGTACTCCCCGAGCCGCGCGATCAGGCGGAGGGCGTCTCCGGGCGGGTGCTGGCCGTCGGCGTCCACGATCAGCACGTACTCGCCGGCGGCCCGCCGGATTCCAGTCTTGACCGCCGCGCCGTTCCCCTTGTTGTACGGATGCCGGATCACCGTCGCACCCGCCGCCGATGCGCGATCGCCCGTGCCGTCGGTCGACGCGTCGTCGACGACCATAATCTCGCGCCACGGCGCCGCCGCGCGCAGCGAGCCGACGACCTCGCCGATCGACGCGCTTTCGTTGTATGCGGGGATGACGATTGAAACGCGGGACGGCTCCGCCAAGCTTAAAGATCCGAGGGGCTTCGCCCCTCGAACTCCCCTGCACGCTCTCTCGCGCGCCGCTTCGCTGGCGCGCTCCGTTCGCGTGGCTCACTCGCTGCGCTCGTTCGCTTCTTTGATATCGGCATTGGGCATTCGGCATTCGGCATTCAGGGCCGCGTGTTTCACCGGCTTGCTAGTGCTCCCAGCGATCCGCGCGATCGGTCGTGCGCGTGAGCGCGGGCCGCTCCCGCTCGACTTCCCGCGGCGGCGTCTCGAGCGAGCGGACGCGATACAGCAGGTCTTCGAGCAGTTTGCGGTTGCCAGAAATGACGTCAGCGAGCAATCCCATGACGAGCACGAGGAAGCCGAGGATGAGCAGCACGGCGGCGGCAATCAGCGAGCCCTGGTGCCGGAAGCCCTGGCTCCACATGACGTAGTAGAGAAACCGCACGCCGAGCGCGACGCCGCCGGCGATGATCGTCAGCCCCAGGTAGGTGAAGACCTTCAGCGGCTCGTACATCGCGTAAATCCGGACGATCGTCGCGCCCGATTTCTTGATGTAGGCGAACACGCTGTCGAAGAGCCGCGAGTCGCGCGTTCGCGGATTCACCGCGACGGGGACGTGCGCGATCGCCAGCCGCTTCTTTCCCGCCTGGATGATCGACTCGAGCGTGTAGGAGAACTCCGAGATGATCGTCATGCGCATCGCGGCGTCGCGCGTGTACGCGCGGAACCCGCTCGTCGTGTCCGGCACGTTCGTGTTCGACACCTGGCGGACGACCCAGCTCCCGAGCCGCTGCAGCTGGCGCTTGCGCCACGACATGTGGCGCAGCTCGGCGATGTTGCGGTCGCCGATGCAGATGTCGGCCTCGCCGCGCAGGAGCGGCGCGAGCAGCTTCGGGATATCCTGCGCCGCGTACTGGTTGTCGGCGTCGGTGTTCACGATGAAGTCGGCGCCGGCCTTCAGGCACGCGTCCACGCCCGCCTGGAACGCCGCGGCGAGCCCTTTGTTCCTGCGCAGGCGGACGATGTGATCCACGCCGCACGCGCGCGCGACGTCCGCCGTTCCGTCCTTCGACCCGTCGTCGACGACGAGCACCTCGATCGTGTCGAGCCCCGGAATGCTCTTCGGCAGATCGGCGAGCGTCGCCGGCAGCGTCGACGCTTCGTTCAGACACGGAATCTGGATGATGAGTTTTCTCACGACAGCAGCTTCTCGATGACGCCGTCCCAGGTGATCGCGCGGGCCACGTCGTAGCCGGCGTCCCCCATCGACGCCGCGCGCCGCCTGTCGCGCGCGAGCAGGTTGACGGCGTCGGCCATGGCCTCCGGCTCGGGCGCGCGCACGAGGCCGTTCACGCCGTCGACGACGAACTCGTTCGGGCCGCCCGAATCGTGCGCGGTGACGATCGGTTTGCGCGCCAGGAACGCCTCAAGAGTCACGTAGCCGAAATCCTCGTCGTAGGGCGGATAAAGCACGGCGAGTGCGTCGCGGTACAGCGCCAGCAGCCGCTCGTCATCGATCGTGCCCAGGAAATCCACTCGGTCCGACACGCCTGTTTCCGCCGCGACGCGCTCCACCGCCGCGCGCTGGGTGCCGTCGCCGGCGACAACCAGCCTGATCGGTTTATCGACGCGAGCCATCGCGGACACCAGCAGGTCGACGCGCTTGACCGATTCGAGGCGGCCGACCGACAGGACGTAGTCCCCGTAGGCGCCGCCGGTGAGGCGCGGCGCGAGCCGGGGTGGATGATAGAGCGCTTCCGCCGCGATGCCGTTGTATTTCTGCACGCGGCTCGCCGTGTTCTTCGCGTTGGCGAACACCGCGCGGCACTCGCCGAGCATCTCGGTGTCGAGCCGGATCAGCGTATCGCGAAGCCCGACGTCGCGGTCGTTGTGGCCGAAATCGCTGTAAGGCGTCCCGCACAGGTCGTAGGCGGCCCGATACTGATGGATCAGCCACGCGACCTTGTTGGGGTGGCGCACGAAATACGTCGGGAACTTCGACGCGATGACGCGATCGATCGGCCGCCCGTTGCTCTCGCTGAGATCGAGCAGGCGCCACGCGGCGGCGTGCGGAAGGATCTCTTCCTTCGGATACCACTTGAACGGCACGCTGACCAGCTCCGTCTCGTACCCGCGCGCGATCAGCTCGCGCCTCAGCTCGCGGACGTGGATCTCGGCGCCTCCGTGCACGAAAGGCACCTGCGCCTCGCACACGACGATAGTTCTCATTGGGGTTCAACAGGGTCGCCGGTTCGCCGGAACCCCAGAACCTTATCACGTGGCGTGGCGGAAATTGATGACGTCGCCGTCGAGCACGACGTACTCCTTGCCTTCGAGCCGCAGCTCGCCGTGCTCGCGGCACGCGGCGAGCGTCCCGCGCGCGATCAGGTGCTCGTAGCGGACGACCTCGGCCCGGATGAAGCCCCGCTGGATGTCGGTGTGGATTTCGCCGGCGGCGGCCTGCGCGTTGGTCCCGCGCGGAATCGACCACGCGCGGTTCTCGTCCTCGCCGACGGTGAAGAACGAGATGTAGCCCAGCAGATCGTAGCTGGCGCGGATCACGCGGTCGAGCCCCGATTCCCGCAGGCCGAGGTCCGCCATGAACGCCGCGGCGTCCGCCGGGTCGAGCTGCGCGATCTCGAGCTCGATCTTCGCGCAGATCGGCACGGCCCGCGTGTTCCGTCCCTTCACGAACGTCTCCAGGCCCGCAAGCGACACCGCGCGATCGGCCTCGCCGAGATCCGCCTCGTCGAGATTCAGGACGAGCAGCAGCGGCTTTGCCGAGAGGAACTGGAACCCGCGCAGCCGGCGCGCGTCCTCGACAGGCAGATCGAGATCGCGCAGCGGCCGCCCTTCCTCGAGCGCTGTGCGGCATCGCCGCAGGATCTCCTGCTCCTTTCGCAGTTCTGGCGTCGCGCCCTTCTTCAGATCGCGCTCGAGCCGCTCGAGCCGCCGCTCGACCACGCCGAGGTCGGCAAGGATCAGTTCGTCTTCCATCGTCCGTACGTCTCGCGCGGGATCGATCGAGCCGGCGGCGTGCGGCACCGACGGATCGCGGAACATCCGCACCACGTGAAGGAGCGCGTCGGCGTTGCGGAACGCGGCGACGTCGAGGAGCGCTGCCGCCCCGGCCCCTGATCCCGCCGCCCCGCCCATGTCGGCGAACTCGACCGTCGCCGGCACGTGCTTCTTCGGGTTGAAGAGCGCCGTCAGCTTGTCGAGCCGTTCGTCGGGTACGCGCGACACGCCAACGTTGGCTTCCTGGCGTCCGCCGGATCGGGGAGCCTCGCGGGCGCTGGTCAGCAGTTGGAAGAGAGCAGTCCTGCCGGAAGAGGGGAATCCTATGAGGCCCGCGCGAAGCATGTCCGATCTGCACATCCTAGCACGCAAAAAGGGGCGAAAATTTAGCGTAAGACCAACGGAGTCTACATTTTGCCGTTGACAGAACAGGACATCGCCCCTACTATCGCGGTGGACTTTTGTGGAACAAAGTGGAGTAGCAGGCCGTGCTCCGGGGCAACCACGCCGCCAGAATTGATGACAAGGGAAGGCTCAAAATCCCGAACGCGTTCCGTGCCCTCATCGAGGAGACGCACGGTTCCGAGCTGTTCGTGACGAGCCTGACGGGGGAGTCGGTCCGCCTGTATCCCATGCCGGTCTGGCTCGCGCTCGAAGAGAAGCTGGCGCGCACGCCATCGACCCATCCCGCCCGGATCAAATACCTCGACCGCGTGAACTACTACGGACAAACGGCGGAGATCGATGCGCAGGGACGCGTCGTGATCCATCAGCGGCTTCGCGACTCGGCGGGAATGTCCGGCGAGGTCGACATTTTCGGACTGTACGACCACCTCGACGTCTGGAACCACGAGCGCTTCGTCGCCAAGCTCGCCCGCGATCCCTACACGGACGACGATGCGAAAGCGCTGTCGGAGTACGGGATCTGACGATGGCGACTCACGAACCCGTCATGGTCGCCCAGACGATCGCGCTGCTCGTGCCGTCGCGCGGGGGCCTGTTCGTGGATTGCACCGTCGGCCTCGGCGGGCACAGCGGCGCGCTGCTCGAGGCGGGCGCGACGCGCGTGCTCGGGCTGGATCGAGATCCCGCGGCGCTGGGGATCGCGCGCGAGACGCTTGCCGGCTTTCGGGATCGCGTCGAGCTCGTCCATGCGGATTACCGCGAGCTGGATCGCGTGCTCGACGCGCGCGGCATTTCCCTCGTCGCCGGCGCGCTCGCCGATCTCGGCGTGTCGTCGATGCAGCTCGACGGCGAAGGCCGGGGCTTCAGCTTCCGCCGCGACGAAGCGCTCGACATGCGGATGGATCAGAGTCGCGGGCCGACCGCCGCGGATCTGCTGCGCGACGCGGACGAAAAGGAGCTGGCGGAGGTCATCTACGAGTTCGGCGAGGAGCGCTACTCGCGGCGCGTCGCGCGCGCCATCGTCACCGCCCGCCGGGACGCGCCGCTCGCGACGACCGGTCAGCTCGCCGCGGTCGTGCGCCGCGCGATTCCCCATCGCGGCCACCAGCGCATCGATCCGGCGACGCGGACGTTCCAGGCGCTTCGGATCTGGGTCAACCGCGAGCTCGACGGGCTGGATGGATTCCTGGAACGCGCCGCCCGCCGCCTGGCCGCCGCGGCGCGGCTGGCGGTCATCACGTTCCATTCGCTGGAGGACCGGATCGTCAAGCACACGTTCCGCGCGCTCGAGAAGACGGGCCACGCGCTCCGCGTTGTGACGAAGCGTCCACTCGTTCCCGACGACGAGGAGATCGCGCGCAATCCACGGGCGCGCAGCGCGAAACTGCGCGCGATTGAGAGGTTCGCATGAGCGGACTGGACTTCGAGTACGCGATCAAGAAGGACATTCGCAACAACCCGATCGTCCGCGAGGTCGACCAAGCGCGTCAGCGCCAGATCTGGCGCTCGATGGCGATCGGCCTGTTCCTCGTGGCCGTGCTCCTGTTCTCCGCCTGGCAGCACTTCGAGCTGCTCCGGCACGGCTACCAGATCCAGCGCATGCAGCAGGAGCGCGCGGCCGAAGAAGAGATCAACCGCCATCTCCGGCTGGAGATCGAGACGCTGCGGGCGCCGAAGCGGATCGAGAAGATCGCCACCGAACAGCTGCATCTCGTCACCCCCGAGCGCGGGCAGGCCATCGTCATCGAGCGCGTGACGCCGGCGCCTCCGCCGGAAAAATCCGTCGTCGCCGCGCGTTAGTCCGCATGCCGATCACCCGGGCCCGTCTCGTCTCGCTGGTCGGACTGGTCCGCGCGGACCGCGGCATGCCGGCGCGCCACGCGCCCGCCCCGATCCACTGGCGGGCCACGATCCGCCGGCGTCTGCTCGTCTGCGCGGCGTTGCTCGGGCTCTGGACGGCCGGCATCGAGGCCCGCCTCCTCTACCTGCAGGTGTTCCAGCACGCCGAGCTGATGGCGCGGGCCGAGCGCCAGCAGACGCACAC
>Ga0070699_100004384_pt1 | contig 12470 bp, 11 predicted proteins | sample KBSK1503metaG_FD_65473 | JGI IMG/M metagenome (GOLD analysis project Ga0070699, IMG submission 65473) | Corn, switchgrass and miscanthus rhizosphere microbial communities from Kellogg Biological Station, Michigan, USA - KBS K1-50-3 metaG | ecosystem: Host-associated > Plants > Roots >...
ACGACGAGCGCGCCGAAGTCGGGCTCGCGCAAGAGCAGCCATGACACGACCAGCATCACGGCCAGCATGGGCAGCAGACCCTTCTTGAAGCTCTTCAGCACGGCGTGCTTGCGTACAGTGTAGTCGGCGGCATAAAGCACCGCCGCGAGCTTCATGACCTCCGAGGGCTGCACGCTGAACAGCGGCAGCGCGAGCCAGCGGCGCGCGCCGTTCACTTCGCGGCCGACGCCCGGAATGAGCACGGCGATGAGCAGCGCGACGCCGGCGAGGAAAATGATCGGCGCCGCCTGCTGCCACAGTCGCGCCGGCACGAGGAACACCATCACGGCCGCAAGCAGCGCGATGCCGAGGAATACGGCCTGGCGCGTGAGGAACCACGCCGCGCTGTTACCGGTATAGCGGTTCGATTCGGCGGTTGCGATCGAAGCCGAATACACCATGACGAGTCCGAGCGCCGCGAGCAGCAGCGCCGCCCAGGCGAGCGAGCGATCGTATTCCGCCGCGGGCGCGTTGCGCGCGAGGACAAAAGTCTGGCTCATGCCAGCGCACGCACCGCCGCGGCGAATACTTCGCCCCGGTGCTTGTAATCCCGGAACATATCGAAGCTCGCGCACGCAGGTGACAGCAGCACCGCTTGTCCAGGACGTGCGATGCGCGCTGCGCGCAGCACGGCGTGCTCGAGGCTCGCGCAGCGCTCGGTCGGCAGGCCGGCGAGAGCCTGCTCGATGCGCGGACCGTCGCGGCCGATGAGCAGCACGCGCGCCGCGTACTGCTCGACCGGTTCGCGCAGCGGCGCGAAGTCCTGCCCTTTGCCATCGCCGCCCAGGATAAGGACGGCCGTTTTGCCCAGGCCGCGCAGCGCCGCAATGGTGGCGCCGACGTTCGTGCCCTTGGAATCGTCGTACCACTGGACCCCGGCGCGCCGCGCGACGAGCTCAACGCGGTGCGGCAGGCCGCGGAACGAAGCGAGCCCGTGCGCCAAGCGCTCGCGCGCCACGCCGAACGCTCGCGCGAGCGCGCACGCCGCGAGCGCATTGGCGACATTGTGCGAGCCGTGAATCGGCAGCTGCTCGCGTTGCATGAGGCGATGTGCACCCTCGCACAGAGCCCCGGCGGAGACACCGAAATCCGCGGGCGTCGGTGGCGCATCCAGTCCGAAGGTAACGAGGCTGCGTTCGCGAAGCGCCATTGCCGCTGACGCGGCGTCGTCGCGGTTTAGGACTTGGATGCCATCGCCCTGGAAGATGCGCGCCTTCGCCGCGCCGTAATCCGCCATGGCCGCATAGCGGTCAAGGTGATCCTCGCTCACATTGAGCACGGTGGCGGCACGCGGGTCGAGCGACCAAGTGGTCTCGAGTTGGTAGCTCGAAAGCTCGAGGACCCACACGGCGGGCGGCGTTTGCCTTTTCATCGCCGCTTCAAGAACGGGCGGAGAGATATTGCCGGCGACTTCGCAGTCGACGCCTGCGCTGCGCAGCAAGTGTCCCAGCAGCGCGGTGACCGTGCTCTTGCCATTCGTGCCGGTGACGGCAAGGACGGGCGCGCGGTTCTCCCAGGCGAAGAGCTCGATGTCGCCGAGGATCGGCACGCCACGCGCCAGCGCTTCGCGCACGAGCGGCTCGCGCAGCGAAAGGCCGGGGCTGATGCACAGTAGATCGACGCCATCGAGCAATGTCGGCGCGAAGGGGCCGAGGCGCACATCGCCCGCGAGATCGCGCGCACGCGGTGGCGCCGCGCGCGTGTCGGCCACGCGCGCGAGTGCGCCATGGCGCTCGAGCCAGCGCGCGACGGAAAGTCCGGTGTCGCCGAGCCCAAGCACGAGCACGCGCTTGCCCGCGAGCGCCATGTGCTCAGGTCGGGGCAGCAGGCGGAATGCAGGCTCGCGCATCATCTGAGCTTCAGCGTCGAGAGGCCGAAGAGCACGAGCATCATGGTGATGATCCAGAAGCGCACCACCACCTGGCTTTCCTTCCAGCCTTCGAGCTCGTAGTGATGGTGCAGCGGCGCCATGCGGAAAATGCGCTTGCCGCCGCTCCATTTGAAGTACAGCACCTGGATCATCACCGAGAGGGTCTCGGCGACGAACACGCCGCCCATGATGAAGAGCACGATCTCCTGGCGCACGATAACGGCGACCGTGCCGAGGGCGGCGCCCAGGGCGAGTGCGCCGACGTCGCCCATGAAGACCTCCGCCGGGTAGGCATTGAACCAGAGGAAGCCCAGTCCGGCGCCGGCGAGCGCGCCGCAGATCACCGCGAGCTCGCCCGCGCCGGCGATGTAGGGCAGGCCGAGGTACTTCGAGAACAGCGCGTGCCCTGCCACGTAGGCGAACACGCCGAGCGCGCTACCGACGAGGACGGTCGGCATGATGGCGAGGCCGTCCAGGCCGTCGGTGAGATTTACGGCGTTCGACGTGCCGACGATGACGAAGAAGGTGAGCACGACGAAGCCAAGCGTGCCGAGCGGATACGCCACGAACTTGAAGAAAGGCACGATCAGCTGGTTGAGCGGCGGCATGCTCTGCGCGAGCCACGCGAGATAGCAGGCAGCGGCGAGGCCGATGACGGACTGCCACAGGAACTTGGCGCGCGGCGAAAGCCCTTTCGGATTGCGGTGCACGACCTTGCGGTAGTCGTCGATCCAGCCGACCGAGCCAAATGCGAGCGTCACCAGAAGCACGACCCACAGGAACTTGTTCGACAGATCGCCCCAGAGGAGCGTCGTGACGCAGATCGATACCAGGATCAGCGCGCCGCCCATGGTGGGCGTGCCCGCCTTGGTGAGGTGCGAGCGCGGTCCATCGTCGCGCACCGCCTGGCCGATCTTGTACGCGGTGAGCTTGCGGATCATGTAGGGGCCGAGCACGAGCGAGACGGCGAGCGCGGTAAGACACGCAAGCACCGCGCGCAGCGTGATGTAGTCGAACACGTGAAACACGCGCACATCCTTCGCGAGCCAGCGCGCCAGCTCGAGCAGCATCAATGCCCTCCCGGCGCGCGCTCGCCAGTGAGCGCGGCGACGATGCGCTCCATGCGCATGAAACGCGAGCCTTTGACGAGCACCGTGCGGCCGTCGATGGCGCTGACGAGCGCATCGGCATCGTGGAAGTGCTCGGCGCCGGCGCCAAAGGCGCTTACGGCGTGCGCGGCCGCGTCGCCGAGCGCAAGCAGCCGCGCCACTCCTTTCGCCCGCGCGTACGCGCCGATTTCGCGATGGAAAGCCGGGCCTTGCGGCCCGACTTCGCCCATGTCGCCAAGCACCAGCACGGTCGGTCCCGCGCAGGACGCGAGCACATCGATCGCCGCGCGCACGGAATCCGGGTTGGCGTTGTAGCTGTCGTCGATGACCGTGGCACCGCCGCGCGCCTTCTTCACCTGCAGCCGGCCGATGTAGGGACGAAAAGCACTCAAGCCTGCGGCGATTGTGTTGGCGGCAATGCCGGCCGCGTGTGCGCACGCGGCGGCGGCGAGCGCATTGCGCACGTTGTGCAGTCCGGGGATGGCGAGCGTCGCGCTCGCCTCGTCATGCGGGGTGCGAAGATGCAGCTCGCTCGACAATGCCTTGAGCTCGTAGCGGCCGGTGACCATGGCGCCAGCGAGGCCGAAGTCCACCACCGGGCGGTCGCCCGCGCGGCGTCTAAAGTACGCGGCGTGAGCATCATCGGCGTTCACCACCGCGACGCCGGCCGCCGGCAAGGCGTCGTAAACGCTCGCGTTCTCGGCCGCGACTTCCTCGATGCTGCCCATGAACTCGAGGTGCTCGCGCTGGGCGTTGTTGACCAAGGCCACGGTCGGCGCAGCCATGGCTGCGAGATCGGCGATCTCGCCGCGATGGTTCATGCCGAGCTCGATCGCGCACCAGCGATGCTCGGCGTGCAGCCGCAGAAGCGTGAGCGGCACGCCGATGTCGTTGTTGAAGTTGCCAGCGGTGGCGAGCACCGCCTGCTCGCCGCCGTGGCGGCGCAGCACGGCCGCGAGCATCTCCTTTACCGTGGTCTTGCCGTTGGATCCGCTCAGCGCGACGAGCGCCGGCGTAAAGCGCCGACGCCAATGCCGCGCGAGCTCACCGAGCCCGCGCCGGGTGTCCTCCACAATCAACACCGGCAGTGGGAACGCACCGCGATAGGCACGGTCGACCATCGCGCCGGCGGCCCCCCGTGCCGCCGCCGCGTCGAGAAACTCGTGGCCATCGAAGCGCTCGCCGCGCAACGCGACGAAGAGCTCGCCGCGCGCGATGGAGCGGCTATCGGTCGACACGCCACCGAAGCGCGCCGTAGCGCCGCTCGTGCGGCCCGCGCAGACCACGGCGGCTTCGGCGAGGCTCATCATCCTTGGCCCCGCAGCGCGAGCGCCGCACGCGCCACCGCCTGGTCCGAGAAGGCCCGGCGCTCGCCTGCGACTTCCTGGTAGCTCTCATGGCCCTTGCCAGCAATCAGCACGATGTCCTCCGGCGCCGCCTCGAGCACGGCGGCTTCGATCGCCCGTCGCCGGTCGGGCTCACGCCCGGGAGCGCGCGTCATGCCGCGCGCAATGGCGTCGATGATACGAAGTGGATCTTCGCTGCGCGGATTGTCGGAGGTGATGAGCACGCGGTCCGCGCCGCGCTCGGCCGCGACGCCCATCAGCGGGCGCTTGCCGGCATCGCGATCACCGCCGGCGCCAAATACGATGGCGAGACGCCCGCCGCGCTCGGCCGCCAGCGGTCGCAGCGCCGCGAGGACTTTTTCAATCGCATCGGGCGTATGCGCGTAGTCGACGACGACCAGCGGCCGTTCGCCCAGCCGTTCCATACGACCCGGAACGGCCGGCAGATCGGCGAGCAGGCGCACGGCCTGCGAAAACGCAATGCCGTGCGCAAGCAAGGCGCCGAGCACGCCGAGCAGGTTGGACAGGTTGAAGCGGCCTACTTGGCGCGTCGTGAGCAGCGCCTCGCCGAAGCTCGATACGATGCGCATAGACGGCTCGAGGCGCAGGAATTCGTCGACCCGAACGCCCGCCGCCTCGGCGAGTGCATAGCCGATCGTGCGCACGCGTCCGGCGAGGCGCTGTGCGAGCTCGCGGCCGAAGGCGTCGTCGAGGTTCAGCACTGCCGCGCCGAGCCCCGGTATGTCGAAGAGGCGCGCCTTCGCTTCCCGGTACGCGCCCATCGTGCCGTGATAGTCCAGGTGGTCCTGCGACAGGTTGGTGAAGAGCGCGCAGGCGAAGCGAACGCCGTTGACGCGCCCTTGCACGAGACCGTGCGAAGAGACCTCCATGGCGACTGCCCGCGCGCCGGCGCGGCGCAGCCCCCTGAGCGTCGCCTGCAGCTCGAGGGCGTCAGGCGTGGTATTGCCCGCGTCGCGCAACGCGCCGCGGAAGCCGCTGCCGAGCGTGCCGACGACGGCGCTCGGCTCGCCGCAGCGCTCGAGCGCGGCTGCGATCCAGTGGCTGCAGGAGGTCTTGCCGTTCGTTCCGGTCACGCCGCACATCCACAATTCGCGCGAGGGCTCGCCGTAGAACGCGGCGGCGAGCTCGCCCGCGCGCTGCTTGAGCTCGCGCACGGGAACGTTCGGTATCCGCCAGGCCGGCGGCCATGTGAAGCCCTCGGCTTCCCAGATGACGGCCGAAGCGCCGCGCTTCAGCGCCTCGCCGATGTAGGCGCGGCCGTCCCTGTTTTCGCCCGGATACGCGAAGAAGCCGCTGCCAGGCGCGCAGTGGCGGCTGTCGGAGGTGAGCCTTTCGATCATCGCGCCTTGAGCGCTGAGCTGTTGGAAGAGCTCCATGGGTCGCGCGTCACGCGCTCTCCCGCAGCTCATCGTCTGCGCCCGGCGCCTCGAGCGGCTCGAGCGGCGCGTCGTGCGGCACGCCGAGGAGACGCAGCGCGGCCTGCATGACCTGCGCGAACACGGGCGCGGCGACGGAGCCGCCGTAGTATTGCGCGCCGGCGGGCTCGTCGATCATCACAGCGATGATCACACGCGGATTGGACACCGGTGCAAGACCGACGAAGGAAGCAAGGTATTTGTCCGCGGCGTAGCCGCCGTTTTGCTGCTTGTGTGCCGTTCCCGTTTTGCCGGCGACGCGCCAGCCGACGATGCGCGCGCGCGGTCCCGTCCCACCCGGCTGCACCGCGGCCTCGAGCATGCTGCGCACCGCTCGCGCGGTCCCGGGTGAAATCAGCTTCGCGCCCGGCGCCGGCAGTTCGCTTTTGACCAGCGTGAGCGGCACCAATTCCCCGTCGGTGGCGAATATCGTATAAGCGCGCGCAAGCTGCACGAGGCTAAGCGAGATGCCCATCCCGTAGGCCATCGTTGCCTGCTCGATAGGGCGCCAGCTGCGGTACGGGCGCAAGCGGCCCGCCGCCGCACCGGGAAAGGCGAGCTCCGGGGCGGCGCCGAATCCCAGGCGCCGATAGAAGTCCCACTCTGCCTCGGGCGGCATGGCGAGCGCGAGCTTCGCTGCCCCGACGTTGGAGGACTTTTGCAGCACCTGGGTGACGGTAAGCGCCGCGGCGGGATGGACATCGCGGATCGTGTAGTGGGCGAGTGTTATGCGTCCCGGCGCGGTGGCGATGACAGTGCGCGGACTCACTTTGCCGGACTCCAGCGCGAGCGCAATCGTAAAAGGCTTGAGCGTCGAGCCCGGCTCGAAAAGATCCGTGATCGCGCGATTGCGCAGCTGCTCGCCACCCAGGCGCGCGCGGTTGTTCGGATTGAACGAGGGGATGTTGGCGAGCGCCAGGACTTCGCCGGTGCGCACGTCGAGCGCGACGAGCGCGCCCGCGCGGGCATGGTGGCGCTCCACTGCGGCCTTGAGTGCGGCGAAGGCGAGGCTCTGGATCTTGCCATCGATGGAAAGCGTGAGATCCGCGCCGTCCTGCGCAGCGCGGATGGATTGCACGTCTTCGACCACTTGGCCGAGGCGATCCTTGATCACGCGCCGGCTCCCGGGCCTGCCACCGAGCGTTTGCTGGAAGGCGAGCTCGAGGCCTTCCTGGCCGGCGTCCTCGACGCCGGTGAAGCCGATTAATTGGGCCGTCACTTCTCCGGCGGGATAGTAGCGCCGGTACTCGCGCTGCTCGTAGACGCCGGGCAGCCGCAGCCTGGCGATGGCATCGGCCGTTTCGGGGGGCAACTGGCGCTTGAGGTAAACGAAATCACGAGCTGCGTCTGCAAGGCGGCGCTCGAGCTCGCCCCCGGGCATGCCGAGAAGCGACGCGAGCTGCCGCCGCTCGGCTGCCTTGAGATTTACATCGGAGGGAATCGCCCAGATCGATTTCACCGGCGTCGACACGGCGAGCGCCTCGCCGTTACGGTCGAGGATGCGGCCGCGCGTTGCCGGCGTCTCGAGCACGCGCGCATAGCGCGCATCGCCTTTTTCCTGGAGGAAGTCGGTCCTGACCGCCTGCAGGTAAAGCGCGCGCAACGCGACGACGCCGAACGCGCCGATCAGGGCGGCGAGCACAAGGCGTGCGCGCCAGGCGGGCAGGCGCACCATACCCTGCGCCGAGGCGCCCACCCCGAGCGTCACCGCCGCTTTTCTCGGCCGAGGAGCCGCATGCGACGCGCATCGGGCGAGCGCAGCCCGAGCGTGCCGGCGGCGATGCGCTCGACGCGCGAGTGCTGGCCCCAGGTACTCGCCTCGAGTTGCAGCCGGCCGTACTCGACATCGAGCTCGCGCGCGCGCTCATGCTCGCGCTCGAGCGCGCCGAACAGCGTCCTTGCCTTGTGCTGAGCGCTGACGAGCCCGAGCGCGCAGGCGACGAGAACCGCGAGGAGGAGGAGGTTCAGTTTCGCCACCGCGCGCCGGGCTCGATTCGGAGATTCGGAGGTAAGGGGCCCGCGGTGCGCTCGGCCACCCGGAGGATGGCGCTGCGCGCCCGCGGGTTTCTTCTTGTCTCTTGCTCGCTCGCTCGCACCGGGCGGCCGATGAGGCGCAGCGCCGGCTGCGGCATCTCGTCCTCGCGCAGCGGCAGGCCACGCGGCACCTCGGGACGCGCGGCCGCCTGCAGAAAGCGCTTGACGATGCGGTCCTCGAGCGAATGGAAGCTGATCAGGGCGAGCCGGCCGCCGGGCGCGAGATGCGCCGCCGCCTGTGGAAGCATCAGCGACACTTCCTCAAGCTCCCGATTGACGTGAATCCGTAGAGCCTGAAAGGTGCGCGTCGCCGGATCCTGGCCCGGCTCGCGTGTGCGGACCGCCGTTGCCACGAGATCGGCCAGTTGGCGGGTGCGTAAGACGGGCTCGCGGCGGCGAGCAGCAACAATCGCCGCTGCAATCTGTTTAGCAAACCGTTCTTCCCCATAGTCGCGGATCACCCCCCGTATTTGTTGTTCTTCCGCCCGCGCCAGCCATTGCGCCGCCGATTCGCCGGCCTGCGGATCCATGCGCATGTCGAGCGGTCCGTCATGCCGGAAAGAGAAGCCGCGCGCCGCGTCCTCGAGTTGCGGAGACGACACGCCGAAATCGAACAGCATTCCCTGCGCGCTGCGCTCGCCGAGCACCGCGCCGAGCGCCGAGAACGGCGAGCGCACGAACGTGAAGCGGGCGTCGCTGATGTCGCGTGCCGCTTGCTCGGCCTGCGGGTCGCGATCGAATGCGATCAGCCGGCCCTGGGCACCCAGGCGCGCGAGGATCGCCCGGCTGTGCCCGCCACGACCGAAGGTGCCATCGATGTAGAGTGCCTGGGGCCTGAGGGCGAGGGCCTCGAGCGCTTGCTCGAGGAGAACGGGCTCGTGCATCGCCAAGGCTCACAGGGAGAAATCTTCCATACCTGCAGGGGGCGCGCCCGCCGTGGCAAGCGCCTGGTCGCGCTTGGACGCCCACACTGCCGCGTCCCAGAGCTCGAAGTAGTGCCCTTGGCCCACCATCATTGCGTTGCGCTCGAGCTTTGCGTGCAGTCGCAAAGCCGGCGGCAGGAGGATGCGGCCGGAGGCGTCGGGCACGATGTGCTCCTCGAATCCGAGCAGCAGTCGCTTCCACCAGCTCGCTTTGGGGTCGAAGCTGGGAAATCCTGCCACTTTCGCGCGCACCGGTTCCCACTCGGCGGCCGGATAGATCAGCACGCACCCGTCCGGGTGAGCGGTAAGGACGAGCGCCTTTGCGGATTGCAGCAGCGCCGCGCGATGGCGCGTCGGGATAGCGACGCGCCCTTTGGCGTCGAGCGTGAGGACCGCCGCTCCGTGAAATGCCGCATCCACCATATGGCTATTTGTGCCACTTTTTTCTACCTTTTTCCACCTTACCGAAGAATCGTTTCCTGGTCAAGGGCGATTTTCCAGCAGCGACAAGCACTTAGCGGCATTTTCTGAGCCTCGTTCTGCCGAAAAACTCGCAATGTAAATCATCGGGTTACCAGCGGGTCTGAAGGTGACATGTGAGGTGTGCGCGAATGCCATAATTGCGCCCTCGGATGATTGATAAATCGGTAGCAAGTCCAGAAGCGGCGCTTGCCGACATCCCGGACGGCGCCACGGTCATGATCGGCGGCTTCGGCAATGCCGGCATGCCGGCCGTCCTGATCGACGCACTGATCGCCCAAGGCGCGCGCGAGCTAACCATCGTGAACAACAACGCCGGCAACGCCGATGCGGGTCTTGCCGCTCTTATCGCCGCGAAGCGCGTGCGCAAGATCCTGTGCTCCTTCCCGCGGCAAACCGACTCATGGCATTTCGACAAGGCGTACCGCGCGGGCGAACTGGAGCTCGAGCTCGTGCCGCAGGGCACGCTCGCCGAGCGCATTCGCGCGGCCGGCGCTGGCGTCGGCGGCTTCTACACGCCGACTGCGTTCGGCACGCTGCTCGCGAAGGGCAAGGAAACGCGGCGCATCGGCGATCACGATTATGTGCTCGAGTATCCGATCCATGCCGACTACGCGCTGATCAAGGCCGATCGCGCCGACCGCTGGGGCAACCTGGTCTATCGCAAGACGGCGCGCAACTTCGCGCCGATCATGGCGGCTGCCGCGCGCTGTACGGTGGTGCAGGTGCGCGCGATCGTCGCGCTCGGCGCCCTCGACCCGGAGGCGATCGTCACGCCGGGAATATTCGTGCAGCGCGTCGTGAAGATCGGCGCCGCGCTGAGAAAGGCGGCATGATGAAAAAGCTCGACCGCAGTCAAATGGCCGCGCGCGTGGCGCGTGATATCCCCGAAGGCTCGTACGTCAACCTCGGCATCGGGCTGCCGACCCTCGTTGCGGACCACCTGCCGAAGGGCCGCGAGATCATCCTGCACAGCGAGAACGGCGTCCTCGGCGTCGGGCCGAAGCCGCCCGCCGGGCTCGAGGATGAAGACCTCATCAACGCCGGTAAGGAGCCGGTGACGCTGCTGGCCGGCGGCGCGTATTTCCATCACGCCGACTCCTTCGGCATGATCCGCGGCCGCCACCTCGACTTCGCCGTGCTCGGCGCCTTTCAGGTGTCCGTCGCCGGGGACCTCGCCAACTGGCACACCGGCGGCGCCGACGCGATTCCCGCGGTCGGCGGCGCGATGGACCTCGCGATGGGCGCGAAGAGGGTACTGGTGATGATGGAGCACCTCACCAAGAAAGGCGAAAGCAAGATCGTCGAGCGCTGCACCTATCCGCTGACCGGTGCGCGGTGCGTGAACCGCATCTACACCGATCTCGCGGTAATCGACGTCAAGCCCGACGGCCTTCACGTCGTCGACATGGTGGAAGGACTTTCCTTCGAGGAGCTGCAGCGGCTTACCGGCGTGCCGCTGAAGCGCCTCGCTACTGCGGCTTGATGCCGGCGGCCTTCAGCACGCGCGCGTAGTCGCCCATCTCCGTACGCACGAGCTTCGCGAACTCCTGCGGCGACATGTCCATCGTGTCGTTGCCCAGGCTTTGCAGCCTGCCCTTGACCGCCGGGTCGGCTAGCGCCTTGCGCGTGTCGGCGTTGATCTTGTTGACGAGTTCGGGATTCATGCCGGCGGGGCCCCACATTGCCACCCAAAGCGCCGACTCGGCGCCCTTCACGCCGGCTTCGGCGATGGTCGGCACTTCGGGCAGCGTCGGGCTGCGCTTCGCGGTGGTGACCGCGAGCGCGCGCAGCTTGCCGCTCTTGATGTTCGAAAGCCCAGCCGAGATCGGCGCCCAGTAGCCGTCGACGTTGTGGCTCAGGATCGCGGCGATCACCTCCGGCGTGCCCTTGAACGGCACCTCGACCACTTTGATATGGGCGGCGGCGATGAACTTCTCGGTGCTCATGTGCGTGCCGCTGCCGATGCCCGCATGGCCGAGGTTGATCGCGCCCGGCTTTGCCTTGGCGGCGTCGACGAGGTCGCCGAGCGTCTTGTAGGGGGAATCGGCGCCCACCACCATCACGTTCGGTTGCTCGGCGAAAGGCACGATATCGGTGAAGTCCTTCAGCGTGTCGTACGGCAGATGCGCAAAGATCGCCGGGTTGACGGTATGCGCGTTCGAAGTGACGAGAAGCGTATAGCCGTCGGGTGCCGCGCGCGCCACGACGGCCGAGCCGATTGAGCCGCCCGCACCCGAGCGGTTGTCATTGACGACCGGCTGGCCCCACATCTCGGAGAGCTTCGCCGCGACGATGCGGCCGACGATGTCCACCGCGCTGCCCGGCGTGAAGGCAAGGATGACTTGCACCGGCTTGGTCGGATAGTTCTGCGCCGCCGCCGGCACGGCGAGCGCTGCCAGCACGGCAAGAATTTCCACCTTCCAGCATTTCATGGAGTCCTCCTCGCTTGATTTTTACTGCGGTTTTGCGCCGGCGTCGCGCATCACCTTGCCGAGCACATCGTGCTGCTCGCGGATGAACGCGTCGAAGCGCGCGGGCGCCATGAGCATCGGCTCGGCGCCCAGCTTGGCCAGGCGATCGACCATGTCCCTGGATTTCAACGCGCGGTTCACCTCGGCGTTGACCTTGGCGACGATGTCGCGCGGCGTTTTCGCCGGCGCGAGCAGCCCGAGCCAGAAATCGAACTCGCCGCCGGGATAGCCGGCTTCGGCAATGGTCGGAACCTGGGGCAGCGCGGCGATGCGCGAGGCGGTGCTGACGGCGAGCGCGACCAGCTTTCCTTCCTTCAGCATGCCGACGCTCGACAGGCTCGGCACCCAGGCGAACTGCACGCGCGAGGCCATCACCTCGTTCAGGATCTGCGGCGTGCCCTTGAGTGGCACGTGCACAGCCTTGATGCCCGCGGCGGCGTTGAATTTCTCGGAATTGATGTGCGCCGCGCTGCCGATGCCGGCCGTCGCATAGTTGAGCTCGCCCGGCTTTGCCGTAGCGAGCGCGACGAGGTCCTTCACGGTGTGCACGCCGAGCTCCGCCGGCACGACCAGCACGCTCGGCAGGCTCGCGAGCGGCGCGACGCCCGCGAGATCGTGCAGCGTGTCGTATGCAAGGTCCTTGTACAGGACGTCGTTCACCACGTGACCGGTCGAGACCACGGCGAGCGTGTAGCCATCGGCGTCAGCCTTCGCCGTCTGCGCGATGCCGATCGTGCCGCCCGCGCCCGGCCGGTTCTC
>Ga0070699_100004387_pt1 | contig 12466 bp, 10 predicted proteins | sample KBSK1503metaG_FD_65473 | JGI IMG/M metagenome (GOLD analysis project Ga0070699, IMG submission 65473) | Corn, switchgrass and miscanthus rhizosphere microbial communities from Kellogg Biological Station, Michigan, USA - KBS K1-50-3 metaG | ecosystem: Host-associated > Plants > Roots >...
GATAAGTGACCAACCTTGAGTCAATTCTGTAGAACTGACAGTGGGAGCAGGGCCGGGAGTTTGAGTCGGCCCAGGCGTTGGGGTTGGACCGGCGGATGTACTTGTCGGCGTGGGTGTCTTAGTCTTTGGAGCTTTGAGGCTTTCAGCGCTAGCAGAGCCTCCCATGCTACTCAAAATGAGTATCACTACCAGTATAGTTGTCAGAATTATAAGGATACGATTTTTCTTTTGCATAGCAGCTTTCCTTTCTGTCATCCTCATTTTGGAGACAGGATATGGCTACAATCTTTGGGCAAACTATATTGCCATATCCATTTTTGAAAATAATCTCCGCCTGTAAATATGGCAACGAATATTTACAGGCCTCACATGCGTGTGAGTTATAAACATTTATAGAGTTGTCCTTGCCTCCTTTCTGCTCTTGACTAAACGGAGAGAGGCGCCAGCAGATTGCTGCTAACGTGCTGTCCAACCGCCGTCAATGAGGAGCGTGTCACCTGTGATGAGAGCTGCGGCAGGCGAAGCGAGGAACACAATCGCGCCTGCCACTTCCATTGGTTCGCCGATACGACCTAAGGCGATGCGTGATAAAACGTCAGCGTGGAAGGCACTGTCTTCGAGCGCTTCAGCAGTTCCCGGCGTGTTGATGAACGTCGGCGCGACCGCATTAACTGTGATGTTGTATTGGCCCCACTCCACCGCCAGGCATTTCGTCAGATGCGAAATCGCGGCTTTGGTCATGCAATATATTGATTCGGTGGGCAGGGCGACCAATCCTGCCTGCGAACCCAGGTTGATAATGCGACCATACTTTTGTTTAATCATCACGCGTCCCGCTGCCTGACTCACAAAGAATGTGCCTTTTAGATTCACTGCCAGCGTTAGATCGAAATCTGCTTCGTTCACGTTTTCAGCGAGATTGCTGGGTCCGAGCCCAGCATTGTTCACCAAAATATCCAGCCGCCCAAAATGTTGTGTGGCCGAATCAACTGCCAGCTGGATCTGATCGAGGCGGGTTACGTCCATTTGCAAGCGCAATGCCCGCCGGCCAAGCGACTCGATTTCGTTCACCAAATCGCCGCCAGTCTGCACATCGCGTAGACCTAATGCGATATCTGCCCCTGCGTGGGCTAAAGCCAAAGCACAGGCCTGTCCGATGCCGCGCGCCGCACCTGTGACCAATGCCACCTGACCCTGTAAATCAAACCGTGGATAATCATTATGGTTCATTGTAAGTTTCCTTCCTTATCCTTTCACTGCGCCAGCTGTCATGCCGCTCACAATGTAACGCTGGAAAATCAACGCCACCAATACCGGTGGAACAGCCGCAAGGATTCCTCCAGCCATCATGCCATTGATATTGACCACGTAGCGACCCACAAACTCTGCGATCGCAACGGGAACGGTTTTGGCGGCAAGTGTGCTTGTGAAGATCAGGGCGTAGAAAAATTCATCCCAGGCGAGCAGGAATACGAACATCGCCGTGGAAACCAGACCAGGCACGGAGATCGGCATAACCACGCGGAACAAAATCCCGAGGCGCGAACAGCCATCCAAACGTGCGGCATCTTCCAGTTCAATGGGAACGGTTTGAAAGTATGCTGCCATTAACCAAATCGCATACGGCAGGGCGAAGCTCATGTAGGTAATGATCAATACGGCTGGTTTATTGATCAACTGCAGACGGGAGGCAATGATAAAGAGTGGCAGAACGAGCGATACTTCAGGGATCATCCGTGTGGCAATGATGCCCAGTTGAATCGAGCGGTTAAATCTAAAAGGGATTCGCACCAGCGCGTACGCTGCAAGGCTTCCAATAAAAAGACAAATGACCGTCACTGCGGAGGCGATCTTAATGGAATTTAACAAAGCCACCGCGAAAGTACGCGGGACGGATGAGGCGGCCTGGCTGGGAAAGAAAATATCTATATAATTTTGGAGGGTGGGATGCCGTGGAATCCAATGAATCGGCACCGAGAACAATTCCACCTGGTTGGAAAGGCTAGCGCTGAACAGCCAGAGCAGGGGGAAGAAAATAAAAAAGAAAACCGGGAGCGTGAGAAGAAATAAAAGTACCTTGGGGAATAACTTTCGATGGGACATTATTGAGTCTCCTCGGGACGGTACAGGAACCGAATATAAATAAGCGCCATAACGATGGTAAACGCCGAGATCAGAAACGATAGTGCAGCGCCAATTCCCTGTTTTCCAAATGCGAATGAATTTAGATACGTCAAATAAGTAATGGTGAGGGTTTTATACGCGGGCCCACCACTGGTGATGATGTAAACAATATCAAACACGCGGAAGGCATCCACCGTCCGCACGATCAACGCAACCAGAATCGCGGGTCGCAAGAGAGGTATGCGGATTTGCCAAAAGCGCTGCCAGGCATTCGCGCCATCCACAGCCGCAGCTTCATCCAGATCTTCCGGTAACGTTGCCAGCGCGGCTTGCAGCACGAGGGCCACGAACGGCATGGTGTGCCAGATATCTGCCACGATCACGAGGTTCATAGCCATGTTCGGCAGAGTCAGCCATGGGACATAGTGTTTGATCAAACCCAATTGCATCAGAAGCCCATTCAAGGCTCCGAAATCAGCGCTGTAAATCCAGCGCCACATCGCGCCGTTGACAATGGTGGGCACCGCCCAGGGGATGATCAGACTAATGCGCAAGAATTGCCAGCCCCAGGGACGTGAATGAATCAATTGTGCGATAGCCAATCCTAAGATTAGCTCCAACCCAACTGAGACAACCGTAAAGTACATAGTGCGCCCAATGGTTTCCCAAAAAAGTTGATCTCTTAGCATGGCGAGATAGTTGCCCAGACCAACAAAGGTTCGCGTTTGGTTGAGACCCGTCGGCGCGTTGAAAAAGCTTAGCAGAAACGTCGAGATGACCGGCCACAGGGTAATCCCCAGAATGACCAGCAGGCTGGGAGCTAAGAGCAGCCAGGCAGCGCGTGCATCCTGTTGTCGCAAGGAGAGTCGCTGACTGAGCAGAGGTTTTGGTTTGACGGTCATATCCTATAAAAGCAGGTGGATTTGCATCTTCACGCAAATCCACCTTTTGCCATTGTGTATTAACTATTTGCCTGCGAGCTCAACCCATTTCGCTGCGGCTTCATCCAAAGCATCCTTCGGAGATTTCACTCCCGTCAGTGCCTCCTGGATCGCCAATTGTAATGCCGCAGAAGCTTCATTGTAATAAGGCACCGTCGGCCGTTCGTTGGCGAATGGGAACTGCGCCAGAAATGCTGGAACTGTGACCGGGTTCGTTTCTGTAGCACTTTCCAATTTTTTCAGCGCCTCACCCTCGAAGTCGGTTTGCCAGACTGGCAGCATTTCTTTTGAATATTTGGTCTGTACTTCATTGCTGGCAAGATAAGTGAGGAATTTCCATGTCTGATCGGCGTAGGGAGTGGTTGCCATCACAGCAAATGAGCTGGAACCATCCACACTGGAGCCTTTGACACCGGCATCCATGCCAGCTTGGAATATCGGCATAGGCGAGAAGGCGGCCTGCCCAACAATCTGAGATTTTGAGGCATCGTTTGAATCGCTGTATTGGAATAACCAATTCACGGCAAAGGCAGATTGGCCCGCCATGAAATTATCCCGAACTGCGTTCTCATCGGAAGAAACCGAACTTGGATTGCTCACACCATCGTCAAGCGTTTGCTTCATCCAGGCAAGCGCTGCCACGCCTTTATCGTTATTGAAGGCTGGTTTGCCGCTGGCATCCAAGAATGATCCTCCATTGCCATAGAGCAGCACAGCATAATCGCAGACAACGCCTTCCTTTTGATTCCATGACCAGATGATTGGATATTCAACAATATCCTTCTCTTTAATGGTCTTGGCCTGCTCAACCAATTCTTCCCAGGTCTTGGGCGGGTCAGTAATGCCAGCCTGTTGCAACATATCCTTGTTGTACATGAAGTATTTCACATCCATCAGCCAGGGCATGCCATAGATCTTGCCGTTGCGTGTGACGCCGTTCCAGGAAGCGGGGAACATACCAGACTTCATTTCAGGCGTGACGCGGTCGGTAACGTCCAGCAAATATCCGGCTTTGATGAATTCGTCCGGCCAGATAACGTCAATCATGACTGCATCATAGGCCGGCGGATTGGCAGCCATGCCAGTCGTGATTTTGTCGTGGATGAAATCATAGCCGAGATACTCCATATTAACTTTGATATCGGGGTTTTGAGCTTCAAAATCGCGCGCAATTTGATCGATCTCAGCCGGCTTCAAACCGGCCTGATCCATGGTCAACACATGGATCGTCACAGGCCCGGAGGCTGCCTTTGGGGCGCAGCCGACCGTTCCAATGATAAACAGAAGTGCCATCATCAACATGCTGATTTTATATAGGGTACGCATAGTTTCTTCTCCTTCTTGAGTGAACGATTGGTTTTCCAACTGGGGTTTACTACATTTGATTCTCCGAATGCTGAACCTCCTTTTCTATGACAACTTATGAACAACGTAAAAATTGGATGTATTATGAAGCACAGTGACAATCGCGCCCATCACGGTTGCCCTCAAACCCAAGTTTGACGCTACCAGCTTTGGCAGTGTGGGTATCACACCATCAATCCGCTTTAGAATGGGCCTCACCAACATGTGCGCAAACCTCGTCACACCTCCGCCGAGCACGATCAACTCGGGATCGAAAGACACAGCCAGGTTGGCAACCGCTATCGCCATATTATTAATAACTTCATCAAGAATGGAAGTTGCCCACTTTTCTCCCCGCTGAGCGGCCTCAAAGATATCTTCAGCAAGCAGATGATTAAGTTCGGCCGCGTCACGTCTGGACCTCAAAACTGCACGCGCACGCTCGATCATTCCCGTACCTGAAGCGACACTTTCCAGTGCACCAAAATCCAGATGACTCTTCCCTAAAAATTCCTTTCCGGGAATCATGTGACCAATTTCGCCAGATGCTTCCGTCGAGCCTCGATACAAAGTGCCATTGATAATGATGCCAGCTCCAATCCCCGCGCCGACGACAATCAATGCCATATTTTGCGCGTTCTGTCCCGCGCCGAACCAATGTTCGCCCAGAGCCGCCAGGTTTACATCGTTATCTACTGTCACGGGCAGTTTGTATTTCTTTACCAATTTGGCTTTGAGCGGAAAGTCTTTCCACCCCAATGCGTATGCCCATTTGACGATCCCGTCATGGTGATGTGTAATTCCTGGCGCTCCTACGCCAATGCCACGTACTTTACGTCCTTTCAGGCCCGGGCTGGCGAGCAAGACATTAATAAGCTTGGTTAATAATTTGTAGCATACATCCCCCGTTGCGCCATGGCGGTCCATTTCCACTTCATCGATGAGGTTGCCACCGATTTCTGAAAGAGCGCCATAAATTTTTTCTGTTCCACCCATATCCACCCCAAGAACGACATAACCATCTGCATTGAATTCAAGCAGTGGACGGCGCCGTCCACCGCTCCACTCCGTTTTTCCTTGAAGGCGGACAAAGCTATCCTCGATCAAACCATCAACGATGCGCATTACGGTAGGCAGACTCACGCCCAGGCGCTGAGCAATAGTTGTACGTGCAATCGGGCTTTCTCGGCGGATAAGTTCCAGAATTGCAGAGCGGTTAATGCCGCGCATCTCTGCAGAAGTGATAGTCGCCTGATGTGCCATAAGCCTCGTTTACGATATACGATCAGTTATTTACGACACGTAACAGTTATTTACATCAAGTTAATTAGTATTGTAACTATTCTTGGAAAAAAGTCAATCAGGAATTTCTTGCCTGATAAACTACCAGCAAAATAAACTCATATCAGTTTTCCAATTTGGTATTAAACAAAGAATATTTTTACTACCATCGAGCGATTGATCTGAGAGAAGGTATGAATGGCTAAACACAGAAGCCATTATGAAGGCACAATTTACTTCGCAGAAGACAAAAAACTCCGGGTTGCTAAAACCCCCTTACCTGACGGGAAGTGTAAAGCCCAGTACAACAAATCCCGGAAGGTTGTCAGAGAGTGGTTGCAGACCTCACTCGGTGCCGTTGAGACGGGTCATTTTTCATTCTAACGGATCTCTCTGGATCCGCCAGTAGGAGTTCGCATCTGTTGCCCCAACTTAGAAAAAGACTCCCGTTGATGGGAGTCTTTTTTATCTTTCTCTTTGAGCATATGTGGAGTTTTTATGAAACTATGCACCCACTCCTGCGGCGGCGGTCGGTGGCCCGAGCAAGGAGGAGTCATTCAGTTCCTCGCTCATATAGATATCACCCTTTAGCACGCGTCGGATACCTTCGAGAATGCCTACGGGGTTATCCTTGATCACGTAGCCGCGCGCTCCTGCGTCCATGGCGCGGCGTGCATACTCGGATGAGAGATGACCGGAGAGGACGATACAGGGCAGGGTGGGATATTTCTTGTGCAGTTCACCGACCAGGTTGATGCCGTTCATCTGAGGCAGTGAAACATCTGATAAAACGAGATCTACTTGCAGGTCCACAATTTTTTCGAGAGCCTTCTCGGCACTCTCCGCCACCGCGACGACATTAAGGTTTTTATCCGTCTTTAATATACGCAGAAGAGCATCTGCAAAAGCGGGATGGTCTTCCACTAAAAGGATCGAAGATGTACTCATAGGGTGCCTCCTGACATACGCTGAAAAATGTATATGCCATTACTGATCATTATAGCGCAATTCTTTCGACACATAGATTTTTCCTTTCATGATATGTTGAATGCCTTCTAGTATGCCTGCACTATCGTCTTTAAGCACGTAACCACGCGCACCCGCCGCCAGTGACTTGGTCACATAGTGGCCAAGCATATGCCCCGAAACCATCAGGCAGGGCAGGAGCGGGTACTCTTTATGGATCAGGCTTACCAGGCCGATACCACTCATTACAGGCAGGAAAACATCCACCAAAGCCAGGTCAAACTTTTGGTTGAGCAAATGCTCCAGCGCCAGTTCAGCTGTCGCAGCATGCCTGGTCACATTAAAATCATTTGTTCTGCCCAGCAGGCGGATGAGGGCGCTGGCAAATTTCTGATGGTCTTCCACTAGTAGAACGGATAACATAAACCTCTATATTAAAGACTTTTGACCGGGGCCTCGATCGTGACCCGGGTGCCCTCGTTTGGCGTAGATTGTATCTTAAGGTTGCATCCTAACAGGAATAACCGATCGCGCATTCGTAATAAACCATGCCGCGCCTTCCAGTTCTCCAGCACTTTTTCTGTTTCAAAACCCTTTCCGCCGTCGCTCACGGTAATGTTTACCTCGTCATCCAGTTGCTCGAATGTTACCGTGGCTTTGGTTGTTTCGGAATGTTTGACGACATTAAAGAGCAATTCGCGCACAGTCTGAAAGACAAGTAAACGTACATCTTCATCAAAAACTGCATGAACACCATTTGCATGTACGCTCACATCCAGATCATACTGTTCCTTCATTTGAACACCCAGCCAGATGACCGCCTCGGTCAACCCTTCGCCCTGCAAAATCGGTGGACTAAGATCAACGCTGAGCTGACGGGTGGTGGCGATGGCATCAGCCAGCCATTTATCCAGTTGCGCAAGATCCACTCTTGAGGTTTCCCCGTTCTTCTCCATTGAATCTCGCAATATGGACAACTGCATTTTGACCGCAAAAATGTTCTGCTGTAGATCATCATGCAGGATGCGCGCGATGCGGGTTCGTTCCGCCTGTTCAGCAGAAGTCATATTGGATGCCACAGTGCGCACTTCCCGCTCGGTGCGCACGCGTTCAGTGATGTCACTGAATGCTACTATCAATGCATCGATCCCCCCGAAATTTAAGTTTTGTAACGATGTTAGGATTGTTTTAGGCTCCCCTGTGGGCAGGATAATATCCAATTGAAGGTTGCGGATTACCCCTTCCTTCTGAACTCTGGTGACCAGCCCGGTGCGTATCTCCGGGTCCAGAGGCAGTTTGAGCTCCTCGGATGTATGGTCTATGATGTCCTGGCGTGTGAGGCCGCAGAAATCCAGATAGGCCTCATTTACATCGATAAATGTACCATCCTCCAGACGGGAGATCGAAGTGGGAATTGGGTTAACGTGGAAGAGCCTGGAGAACAGATCGCGTGCCTGGCTAAGCCTCCGGTTTGTATCATCCAGCTCGCGGGTGCGGATGCGAACACGCTCCTCCAGCTTCGCAGCCATTTCGCGCTGGGCTTGCTCGGCGGCCTTGAGTTTCGTGATATCAACAAATGTGATCACGAGGCCTTCAATTCTATTCTCCGCCGTGCGATAGGGGCGCTGGCGCACCATATACCATTGACCATGTTCGGCCTGCACTTCCCGTTCTACTGGCATCAGGCTTCGTATTACCTGTTCGGCGTCCTCAGTAAACTCCTTATAGAGTAATCTGTGTGTCAGATGGGTGATTGGCCGGTTGTGATCTACTGGTCTGATGTTAAACAACTCCTGCATACTCGGCGTATAGCGTTGGATGGTTAATTCCTTATCCAGGAAGAGCGTAGGGATTTCCATAGCGCCCAGCAGGTTTTGCAGTTCATCCTTGCCGCGCGAAATTTCGTCCAGCTTGCCCTTCATTTCATTATTGACGGTCTGCAATTCCTCGTTTATCGATTGCAGTTCCTCCTTGCTGGTTTCCAACTCTTCGGTGGCAGAGCGGTACTCTTCATTGATGGACTGCAATTCCTCGTTGGCCGCTTTCATCTCCTCATTGGAGCTTTCATATTCTTCGATCGTGATCTGCAATTGCTCTCGCAGGCGCACTATCTCTCCTTCCAGACGGGCGACAAGCGTATTGCTGTGTCTCTCATCGACTTCAGTCGCCTCAGCCGCAATGACATGTTCTGCCTGTTCGTCAAACTCGTCTTCGAGAAAAATCACCAGCGCCTGTTTAACAGACCCTCTGCCTTGCTCCAATGATTCCATTCTCGGCCGCACCGAGAGTATCACCTGCTGCGGATGCCCATTAAACTGGACGGAGACAGGCTTGCTGAACGCGGCTTTCTTCTTTTCAAAAGCCTGAAAGAGCGCCGTGCGCAGTTCCAATTGCAGTTCGGGGCGCACCAGCTTGATCACGTCAGAGGTAATGGGGCCCTTGGGCTGAAATAAGTAACGCCCGGCCGTCTCTGAGATATGCAGGATGGCGTAATTTTCATCGATCAGGATGCTGGGCGGGCCATACGTCTCAATAGCCTTGCGATGCTTTTCATCCAAAGCAGCAGGTTCATCCGTATATTGCGCTATATTATAGGGAAGCTCCGAGGCGTGATGTCCAGATCTTTCCGTCCTTCGAATGGTCAAGGGAATGGAAGGCACATGTGGACGTTGTGTCGTCCAGGGCTTAGCCTGGTAGATGCGGTATGATTTATCGATGACCTTGAACATTTCGTGCAGGCCCTCTGCAGATTCCGAATTGCCCAGGAAGAGATAACCACCAGGTCTGAGCGCATAGTGAAAAATGTTAAAAACATTATCCTGTAAGGGGCGTTGCAGATAAATGAGCAAATTACGGCAGGAGATAACGTCCTGCCGGGAAAAGGGCGGGTCACGCAGCACGTTGTGGTTGGTGAAGAGCACTGCATCGCGTAGTTCACGGGTGACGCGGTAGTGATCATCTTCGCGGGTAAAGAAGCGTTCGAGTCGCTCGGGGCTGACGTCTGCTTCGATAGCTGAGGGATAAAGCCCTTCACGCGCCAGCAGGATGGAATTCTCATCCAGGTCGGAGGCGAAAATCTGGATCTTCGGGCGTATGTCCATTTTCGCGGCCTGCTCAAAAAACAGGATGGCAAGGGTATAAGCCTCCTCGCCGGTTGCACAGCCAATCGTCCAGGCACGGATCGTATTCCCTATATCTTTGGCCTCGAACAGTTTTGGAATGACCTTCTCAGATAGTGTCTGCCACGCATCGACATCGCGGAAGAAGTTTGTGACGCCGATCAGGATATCGTTGAACATGGCGGTTGCCTCTGGGATGTTCAAGCGCAGATATCCCAGATAGGCTTCGAGAGTTGTGAATCCGTTCAATTGCATACGACGTTCGATGCGTCGCAGAATGGTGGAGCTTTTATACTGGCTGAAATCATGTCCCGTGCGCGCGTGCACTTGTGCCAGAATGCGCTGGACTGTTTCCATTTCCTCAGTGCTTAGTTCATTCTCGTTATGAGGTAGTTGCGGCTGGTTCCGTGTGTAATGCACCAGTTTCTCAGCCAATTGGGCAGCAGGCAGCACCACATCTGCGAGGCCAGTCGCGATGGCAGCGCGCGGCATACTGTCATATTCCGCCTCCTCCGGATGCTGCACCATCAGCAGACCGCCACTTTCCTTGACGGCCTTGATGCCAACTGCCCCATCTGTACCGCTGCCTGAAAGGACGATGGCGGCTGCGTCTGGGTGCGAGCTCGCCAGGCTGCGGAAGAACAGGTCAATGGGCGTCCGATGGCCGCGCGGCTCATTAAATTCAGCGACATCCAATTTTGAATCTGCCATGACCATGCGCCGATTGGGCGGAATCACATAGACATGATCACGTTCCACGTCCACCTGCCTGATCACCTGTGTAACCGGCATGCGCGTGTGAGACTGCAGGATCTCAGGCAGATGGCTTTCATACGCCGGGTGCAAATGGGTGATCACCACATAAGCCATGCCTGTATCAGCCGGTAGTGCATCGAAGAAGGATTGCAAGGCTTTCAATCCACCAGCAGACGCGCCAATGCCCACTACAGTTAATCCGTTATGTTGGGCGGGCTGCGTGGCTTTTTTCTGCTTGCTTGCTTTGCTGACAGGCTTGGAGGCTGGTGGGGTGGTTGTGCTATTTTTTGGTGTCATGTTATGGAATGGTAACTTCCTTCTCTTCACTGCAAATTAAACACGACATACTTGCATTTTTATTATACCCCCCCCCATTTTTTTGGAATGCAATTATCTAAATTCTCATCCTTTCATAATATGTCAGACCTGCATGATTTGCCAAGCAAATCACGTCCGGTGCGAGTGTTGCGAGATTGTTGTGTTATTACTTATGCTCCCGCCGTCGCCCCTTAGGATGCTGCGTAAAGGACAGCGCGCCGATCATGGAGATCCGTGGTTTTATCAATGGCAACCATTTAGGGTTATAATGATTCTACAGTAGTATCTACATCAAAGGAGAGCGAAACTTTCAAAACGAATGGGGGTTTGGGATAAAGTAAAAGGAGCGTATGAAATGACCCTGGAAAATGTTAGACAAGATGTATCATTCTTCGATCGCCCTGGAATCGAAAAGGGGATGATCAATATTGCAAATGGGATCCCGTTTGCCATTGAACGCGTCACCAATTCCTCTGTGGGGATTGGCGGCGTCTATGGAACCTGGGGGGATAGCTACAGCAACGAGACTCTGGCCGGCTTTTTGGAGGAACGACTCGGGCACCCGCTTCTCCCGGATCAGAAGCTGAATCTCTCTGAGTTGGGTTTTCGCAACCGGCACCATGTCCCGCTTGACCTGACGACAGATGAGCACACCCGGCTGGAGGTGGAGGTTGGTGCCAAATTCCTGACTGAGGCAATTAAAGCCTGCAACTGGCTGCCCTCCGAAGTGGAAGCCGTGCTGATTGGCATGAGCGCGCCCATCACCGAAGACTATCTTAACCGCATCACAAAAGCCGCTGGGATTCCTGACAGTGCCTTGAAGGTCGCCATCCACAAAGCATGTGACGGTTCCACGAGCAGTCTGCATCTGGCGCTTAACCCAGATCTGCCTGAAAACCTTCAGCTTGACCAGAATATCGCCGAATCCCTATATGGTAAGAAAGTGCTGGTTGGTGGCATAGAAGGTTTGAGTCGCTTCATCGTGTCCTCACACGATGCGAACGCTTTGCAGTTGTTCGGAAATGCCGCGGGCGTTGTGGGAGTAATCCCTGGGCAGACTATGAAATTTTTGGCAGGCAAATCGCGTGAAGTGTTTGATGATGAAGGGGTATTGCAGGTGGCTATGTATTATCCGCATGCGCCTCAGAAGGAAGACGGAAGTTATAACGTGGAGGTCACCGAGCCGATGGTGAACAATATCCGCGTGGCTGGATTAATGCACGAGCCGAGCGATGGTTCGTCCATTGCGATGGCAGGCCCTATGGGCATGGTCAAGTTGTTTGTGCGGACCGGCGTGCAGGTTGTGCGCGATGTATACGCCTCCTATCAGTCCAAGCTGGATGATCTAGGGATGGCCGGCAAGACTCTGGCTGTGGCAATTGTGCACCATGCGAATTATAAGATCAATAAACTCAAAGAGAAGCACCTCCAGAACGTGGGGATCTTCCTGCCGATGCCATGGCTGTTGAGCGAGTTTGGAAATGTGAGCGCTGCCTCGAACATGATCGCCTTCCTGCGTGAACTGCCAAATATGAAACCGCTGGATCACATTCTGATCGATGGTTTCGGCGCAGGCACTTATTATGATGCGCTGGCGGTCGAACTTGGAGGGTAAGA